>Ga0209575_10000187_pt1 | contig 62226 bp, 53 predicted proteins | sample Medcelwee11metaG_FD_187172 | JGI IMG/M metagenome (GOLD analysis project Ga0209575, IMG submission 187172) | Freshwater pond sediment microbial communities from the University of Edinburgh, under environmental carbon perturbations - Medium... | ecosystem: Environmental > Aquatic > Freshwater >...
CCTGCAGAGCGAGATCCGTAGCCTGGGCCATCCCCGGGCGGCGCTGCTGGGGTTTGCCGTGGCGGTGCTGGCCTGCAACCTCCTGGCCGTGCTCAAGCGCAGTGTCGAACAGGCCCATCGCGAACAGTTTCCCGAGGGCTGGGAGGCGTCCCCCTACCACCTGGCAGTCCAGGTCAGAAGCCGTTACGAGGGGATGCTCGTCGCACTGCCGGTGGAGCACTGGCCCACGTGGGCCGACGGTTCGGCCAGCACACTGGCGCAGCGCCTGCTGGAGTTGGCACGGCATATCAAGCCCGGCCAGGTGGCCACCAGCAAGCGTGGCCCCAAGGTGAAGAAGACCCGGGAGTGGGTCGATAGCGCCGCAGCCCGCGCTCATGTCTCTACGGCCCGTGTAATCGAGGCCTCGAAAGGTAAGAGACCTTGAAAGGGCTGGGTTTATGGATCGCTTTCAACGTACTCACCTGAACTTAATCTGATCGAGATCCTCTGGCGGAAAATCAAGTATGAATGGCTGCCTGTAACGGCTTACCAGAGCTTCCCGTCACTCACCAGTCATGTGCTCCAGGTGCTGTCGGGTTACGGTGAAAAATATCGGATTAATTTTGTATAATCACTTAAAACAACGGCCTCCGGCCGGGGTTTTGTGTGGCGTCAGGTACAACGGAAAGTTAGCTTATATTCTAACATGGAGAAATAAATTAACACCAGTCGGCTCTTTATGAATTTTTATGTTTTTCTCTAAAAAACCGGCTTGTATAGCTAATGAACGTAATGTGTTTGGACTTCTGTGGTTTAAACTCCAGTTAAACAAATTCATATATGCTTTACTTGGATTGGTTGAATAAAAGTTTCCGATAACTATTTTTCCTTCTGTAGTGAGTAAATCTTTTAAGCGAGATAAAAGAAATACAAAAATCTTGTCGTCAAAGTAATCAAATAACCCTGCTGACCAAATTAGGTCGTACCTTTTCTTTGTTGTAAATCGAAGTGTATTTTTTTGTGAAAATGTAATTTTATCCAAATAAGCGGAGCAGATGGTTTTTGCAAATTCGATTGCATTTATATCTTGCTCGATGCAATCAAAATGAACTTTTTCTGATAAATCTGGCGTTGTTTGAAAAAAATGAAGCATGTCACGGCCTGGCCCGCTTGCTAAATTTAATATCTGAGTTTTTTCTTTTTTAGAATTGATCGTTGCCTCTATAATTTGAGTTGAAAAGTAATGTACTCTATTACGAACGGCTTCAGTTGCTGCGTGTGTATGAAAATAATCATCCCATTTCTTTAAATGTGGTTGTTGCGATGTGTACTTTTTATATATTTTATCAATAATTTCAAAGTCACCAGCATAGCCATGTGGTTTTTTTAAAACGAACCCTTGTAATGTTTTTGTTGTCGCAGCATCACCCAATGTAGATAATAATTCTGAAATTTGAATTTCAGTTATTTTGCCGGATTTTATATGATCTGAAGTCTCTTCTAGCCAAGAGTCTAATTCTGCATAATCTTCTGAAGTAGGGCCACCTTTATTAACTAAATTTTTGATGAAATCAAAGTGATAATTCATTATTCCCTCGCGCTGCACTTGTAAACTTTACGCGAGCCAAATAGTGCATTTTGGCTAACTACTATTAGATACCAACTGGTACACAACTACCCAAGCGTGTGTGGTGGATAACATTCTTGGTTATTTTCGCCATCCCTTTCTAGACCGAGGGTTTCGCGGCCATGACGACCGTTTCGGGGAGTTATGCACCATGGCCGACAGGCCCCAGCCTGGCGGCCTGTGAACTTGTTCCCGTCAAGACTCCCCAGCCAACCCCTTCACCACTTCCCCGCACCCCACCATCGACAACCCGCTTTTCTCCATGAACGCTCCGACTCCCGGCAGGGCGGTGCGGGCCTTGGGGTGGATGTCGTGGAACAGCAGGATGCCGCGGCGCCAGAGCAGCATCAGGGTGATCAGCCGATCCTGCATGGCGGCGGGTGGCAGCTTGGCGTTCCAGTCCTGGGAGTCGATGTTCCACAGCACCACGCGGCCGTCGCGGGCTTTCAGGTAGGCGATCTGCTCCGCGTTGCGCTGCCCGTAGGGCGGGCGGAACCAGGCGCCGCCGGCCGGGCCGGCGGGCTGGACGCGGGCGATCAGCCGGGCGGTCTTCTCCAGCGATTCCTGCCAGCCGGCCAGTTTCTGGTGCGGCACGTGGCTGTAGCCGTGGGAGGCCAGGCACTGGCCCTGGTAGCGTTCGCCCAGCGCGGCGGCGGATTCCTTGGCCAGGCGCCGTTCGAGGTTTTCGCCGAGGACGAAGAAGAAGGCGCCGGTGCCGCGCGCGCGCAGCCAGTGCAGCAGCCGCTCGGTCTCGTCGTTGCCCGAGGGGCCGTCGTCGAAGCTCAGGGCGAATTGCCGGTCGGGCAGTTCGAAGCCGGTCAGCTCGCTGTCGTCCAGCCGGGCGATCTCGCTGGTGATGCGCGGAAACAGCGCGGCCAGGCGCACCTGTTCGTAGAGGTAGGTGGTGTGGAAGCCTTCGGCGGCCTGCCGCCAGGCCTGGATCGCCGTGTCCTCGGCGGTCTGGCCGGCCAGCAGCGCCAGCGCCGGCCAGTCCGCGGCCGGCGGGCAGTCTGCCGCGCCGTCGCAGCCGCGGCTCGCCGCCCGGTAGTTGGCCAGCAGGCGCCGGCGCGTTTCCTCCAGCCAGCGGGCGACGCCCTCGGCGTTGGGCGTCTTCACCCCGGTGAAGGCCTGGATGGCCGCTGTGTCGGCCAGCGGCGTGCGCTCGATGATCCGCACCAGGGCAAGGATCTCCTGGCGCGAGGCCCGGTCGAAGTGCTGCGGGCTGTCGAGGGGGTCCGGCCAGAGCGTGCGGTCGTAGCTGGCGAGCTTTTCCGGTCCCGCCGCCGACACGCCGGCGGCCAGCAGCGAAAGCAGGGCGCCGGCCAGCCAGGCCCGGCCGGCGAGTGTTGTGCGCGAACGCTTCATGTCCTCCCTCCTCCGCTCAGCGGCCGAGTTTTTCGTTCATCCGGGCGATGGCCTTGTCGTACACCGGGTTGGCCTTGTAGTTCTGCGCCCACAGGAAGTTCTGCAGCGCCTGCTCGAACTTGTTCTGCGCCTCGAAGATCCGCGCGATGTTGTAGTGCGAGCTGGCCAGCACGGTGTCGCGGGTGGTGCCGCGCGCGAGGGCGATTGCCTGGCGGTTGGCCCAGATGGCGTCGGCGAACTGGTTCTGCCGCTGGTAGGCCAGGCCCAGGTTGCTGAAGGCCTGGGCGTAGGTGGGATCGTTCTTCAGCGCTTCCTTGTAGTAGAACACCGCGTCGTCGTATTTCTTCGCGTGGTAGAGCGTCTCGCCCTGCTTGTTCTGCTCCTGCGCGAGCTTGGCGGTGCGGCGGATGTCGTGGGCCTTGGCGATGGGCTCGACGAGCGCACTGCCATTGAACAGCTCGATCTCGGCCAGGCCGTTGTCGCCGCTTTCCGCCGCCTCCAGCACGACCTTGAAGCGCGACACCGGCAGCGGCGCCTCGAGGGCGAACGCCTGCGCGCTCTGCCCCGGCTTGAGGTCGTAGAAGCGCTTGTCCTCGTCGTTGATCAGCACACCGACACGGCGGACCGTGCTGCCGGCCGGCAGGGTCAGGGCGAAGCGGTCGACGGTCTGCGGCGCGGCGAAGTTCAGCGCCACCCATTCGCCGACGCCGGCGCCGGAAACCCCTTCCGCCCAGGCGGTGGCGGGGTTGCCGTCGATCGTGTTGTGCGGCGCGAACTGGCTGTTGATGCCGCTGAAGCCGTCGATCCGCGAGGAGGCGCTCACCCAGCTCGGCGCCTGGTACTGGGAGACGCCGCTGCCTTCGCTGGCGCCTTTCACGGCGACTTCCAGCGCCCGCCAGGTGTTGTCGTAGTCTGGACGGCTGGTGGTGAAGGTCAGGCGGTAGTTGCTGGCGGAGCCGCCGGCGATCTGTTCGACGATCCGCTTGAACTGCCCGGAATCCTTGTCGTAGAAGCTGCCGGCCAGGGCGTCGGCCATCCAGCGGTACTGGTCGAGGTTGGGGCCGACCACGTTGAGCACGGCGCCGAGCTTCTTCAGGTCGGCGAGCACCTCCTGAGTCGTCAGCGGGGTGACGGCGTCGGCGCTGTGGAAGGAGGCGTCGGTGATCAACACGAACACCTTGCGCCGCGCCGGGTCGTGGCTCAGCGCGGTGACCCCGTAGCGCAGGGCCTCCAGGGCGTTTTCCGGCTCGTCGCCGCCGCCGTCGGCGCGCAGGGCCGCCACCGCGGCCTTGAAGTCGCCGGCCGAGGCGGTGAAGTCCACCTTGTGGCGCAGCTCGTCGCCGAAGGAGATCAGCGCGAAGCGGTAGTCGAAGCCGGAGGTCTGGACGATGTTGGCGAATTCCAGGGTGCGCTGGATCAGCCCGTCGATTTCCTCGGCCATGCTGCCGGTGTCGTCGAAGACGAAGACGAAGTCCACGCCGCGCGCGCCCGCCGCCTCCGGGGTCAGGCTCTCGACGCCGAGGATCGCGGCTTCGCGCAGATCTTCGGTGACGCTGAACTGCTCCCGGGTCAGTCCCGTGATCGGCGCGCCGGTCTTGGCGTCGCGGACGTTCACGTCGACCGCGATGGTCGGGAAGCGGCTGGCGACCGGCTGGATGAGGACGTCCGCCGTGCCGGCGGCCTGGGCGACGCCGGCGGCGAGCAGGGCCAGGCTGAAGACGGATCGGTGGAAGGCGCGAAGCGTGGACATGACGGCTCCTTGTCGGGACGAAAGGCGAAGGGGCGGTGCTGGGAGGCCGCCCGGGAAAAGGGACGGCAGGCCGGAATTATCCGGCCTTGGTGCGGGAGAAGTTGCCGGGCAGCCGGCGGATTTGTGCGCCGCGTCTCAGCCGTGCTGGCGGAGATGGACCACCAGGGCGCTGTCCATGGTCTTGGCGTGCAGGTCGAACCAGGCCGGCAGGCTGTCGTTCAGCCAGGCGCGGGCCATCTGCGCACGGCCGGCGGCGGCGCGCTGGCAGAAGCGGTCCATGTCGCCGAGGATGCGCTGGTGGTTGGCGCGGTGTTCGCCGAAGGCGGGATAGCCGGAGGCCTGCATCTTGGCCTCCTCGTCGGCGAAGTGGCGGCTGGTGTGGTCGAACAACGCCTGGAAGGTCTCGACGAATTCCGGCCCCTTGGCATTCGCGGCGGCCAGGCAGAGTTCGAGGAATTCGCGGTGGGTGTGGTCGATCGCCTCGTCGCCCAGGGCGTAGCTGTCCTGGAAGCGCTCGAGCATCTCTTGGGGGGTTGGCATGCCTGATGGTCCTCCTGTGGCGGGGCGCCCGCAGGATACGGCAAGCCCGCCGCCGGCGCACGGTGGCGTCTATACCGGGCCTTTGCGGCAGCCCGCCAAATTACGGACTAACTATATAAATTATTGATTTTAAAAAGCTCTGAAAAAATCCTGCTGACTTTGGTGAAATACGCCTACCCGGGTTTCCCGATGAAGCGGCCGGTTTTTGCCGATGCCGGGGATGTCGGCAAGCGCGAAGGGCGGGGATACGGGCGAAGGTCAAGCATCTTGATCGAGCGGCGGTTCGGCTGCACCAGGGGACATCCCCACGGCCGGGCGAAGAACGCCGCATCGCCGACGATACCGTTTGCACCATCGAATTCGTGAATGACGTGTCGACACCTGTTCGCGGATGCGGGAGACGTGCGCCTGCAAGGCGGAAGACACCCCGCGATTGACGTGTGAGCCCGCTTCTGGTGCTTGGCGAGCCGCCGCAGGGCAAGAGCCACATTCGGGACTATTTCGGAACACGCTCGAAGAAACCGAAGGCTCGCGCCGTCCGGCGCGAGCCTTGGCTTTGGACGCGTGTGTAGCGTTGTATACAAACAGACATAACCATGCGGTCTGTAGATTTATTTACGACAACCACCTAAGTATGAACTAAATTACGTAAATTATTGATTTTGATACATTTTACAAGAAAATACTTGCTATGGAATGGGTTTTGCTAGCCGCAGTGTGGCATTCGAGCTTGACGATGGCGGGGAATATAAAAAATGCGTATTCCGCTGATCCGGGCCGGACGCAGTGGAAGGTTTCTCTTGATTTGCTGGCTGTATCGCATCGAGCGATGTGATCTGGAAAGTTCATTGAATACGACATTTTTAGACACATTTTGATGCACTTTTTCTGCCGCTTCGCGATGCAGGTAGGTGGATCGCTGTGATTCAGGTCAAGAAACGATTTCTTTTCGCCTTGACAGTATCGGTTCCAATTTTCAAATCGACACATAACTGTCATTTTCGCCGCCCCCCGGCGAGCCTCCCCAGGCTCGGGTGGATCGGGCCCATGGAAAACTCACACTAATAATTCATCAGGAGCAATGGAACCCATGAACAAGTCCACTCTGACCTTGGCCGTGACGGCAGCCATGTTGGGTCAGACTCTGTCGCAGCAGGCGGGCGCTGCGGGCTTCTTCGAAGACAGCAAGGCTACGCTCAGTGCGCGTAACTTTTATTTCAACCAGGACATCCGCAACGAGGATCGTGGCGGCTCCGAGGAATGGGGCCAGGGCTTCCTCCTCGACTATCAGTCCGGCTTCACCGGGGGCCCCGTCGGTTTCGGCGTCGACCTGCTGAGCGGGTACGGCGTGCGCCTGGACGGTGGCGGCGATGCCGACAAGCCCGCCGCCGGGGTCGATCGCGTTCCGGGGCAACTCTTCCCGTTGAAAGGCAACGGGAAGGCTCAGGAGGATTTCGCCTGGCTCGGCGTGACCGGCAAGATGCGCATCTCCAAGACCGTGGCCCAGGTGGGTACCCTGAGGCCCCGTCTGCCGGTGGTGATCGCCAACGACGGTCGCTTGCTGCCGCAGACCTACCAGGGCGGGCAGATCACCTCCAACGAGCTGAAGGACTTCACCTTCACCGTCGGTAAGCTGGAGCACTCCAAGGAGCGTAACTCCAGCAACACCGACAGCCTGTCGATCGAGGGTTCGAACAACCCCGCGACCGGCCAGTTCAGCAACAAGTTCTACTACAGTGGCGTCGACTACCGGGTCAACAAGGACCTGACGCTGCAGTACTACTACGGCAACCTGCGCAACTTCTACACCCAGCACTTCTTCGGCCTGCTGCATAACTGGCAACTGCCGGTGGGTTCTCTGAAGAGCGACCTGCGCTACTTCGAAAGCAACTCCGACGGCAAGAACGGCAGCGCTTCCGGACGGGCCGAGGGCTACCGCGCCAACGGCTACTGGAGCTCCGGTAGCTCCAATCGCTACGAGGTGAACAACCACCTGTGGAGTGCGATGTTCACCTACAGCCTGGCTGGCCACTCGCTGGGCGCCGGCTACCAGCAGATCACCGGCAACAGCGACTTCCCCCACCTCAACCAGGGCGGCGGCCGGGTGCTCTACCTGATCACCGACGCCCAGGTGCACAAGTTCCACAATTCCGGCGAGAGCACCTGGGTGGCCAAGTACGCCTACGACTTCGCCCAGATCGGCGTGCCGGGCCTGAAGGCCGGCCTGAACTACTTCAGCGGCGACAGCATCAGCGACGCCGGCAAAGACAACAAGGAGTGGGAACGCGACTTCCGCCTGGACTACGCGCTGCAGAAGGGCGCGCTCAAGGGACTCAGCTTCACCTGGATGAGCGCCGCCTGGCGTGGCAACGACGTGGGTCAGCGAGACATCGACGAGAACCGTTTGAGCGTCAACTACAGCATTCCGCTGCTCTGACCGCTTCCCCAGCGAAATCGCAGGGAGGCGATTTCACCCGGCGGTCCGCCCGGCATCACGCCGGGCCCCGCGCGGGGACGGCCTACCGTCCCGATCTCCCGCCTACATCTCTTCCTCCTCGACCAACTCGATCCCGCTCGCCTCGATGGCGTAGGCGGCGTCCGCCAGCGCATTGCTGACCTTTTCCAGCCGGAGCCTGCCGTCCACCCACAGCGGGGCGGAGAGATCCTCCAGGCGGATGCCCTTCGGATAGCGGACCAGGACGATCTGGTTCGGCGGCGGCGGCGGCAGGTGGATGCAGGCGCCGGGATAGGGCACCAGGAAAAAGGTGGTGCTGCGCCCCTTGCCGTCGCTCTCCAGCGGCACCGGATAGCCGCCTAGGCGGATCTCCCGGCCGTTCAGTTCCGCGACCGTCTTGGTCGAGTACATCACTGCCGGCAGGTTTTTGCTCTTCTGTTTGAGACCGCCCTTGGCGGTGAAGTCGCCATCGGCCTCCGGGGTGTCGTGGCTGATGTCCGGCATCTCCTCCAGGGCCTGGCGGTCCTCGGCGGGCATCATGTCCAGCCAGTCCAGTTCCGGCGGTTCGGCGTGCGAGAAAGGGCTGGCGAAAAGCAGGGTGAAGAGGAACGGTAGTCGGCGCATGGAATCGAATCGGCGATGGATGGGGGGACAGCGAACGGCATGATGGCATCGAGCGGGGTGCCGATAAAGAGCGCTGCCGAGGGGCTGCCGACGAAACGCACGACATCCTTGCCCGGCGACATTGAAAAGCAGCGGCGTTTGGCTATACCGCATTAAAATGGCTTGTTGGTGTCAGTCCCCCCACGCAACTTTCGAACTTTCGGCGAGTCATGCGCATGAAAACCCGTTTCCCGATATTTGGTCTATTGCTGGCCTGCGCATGCGTTGCCGTCATGCCCAGCGCCCAGGCTACCGACAAGAGCCTCTCGGCCGGAACCCCGGTCGCTCTGGAGCTAGCCTCGGCCAGCGCCCTGGTGGTCGATCTGAACAGCGGTCAGGAGCTGTTCGCCAGCCACCCGGACGTGGTGGTGCCGATTGCCTCGATCAGCAAGCTGATGACCGCCGTGGTGACCCTGGATGCCGCCCAGTCGCTCGACGAGGTCATCCCAGTGCTCATCTACGACACCCGCGAGCTGCGCGGCGTCTACTCGCGGGTGCGGGTCAACAGCCGCATCAGCCGCAAGGAGATGCTGCGCCTGGCCCTGATGTCCTCGGAAAACCGCGCCGCGTCGAGCCTCGCGCACAACTACCCGGGCGGCCATGCGCGCTTCGTCGCGGCGATGAACGCCAAGGCCCGCGCGCTGGGCATGACCCGGACCCGTTTCGTCGAGCCGACCGGCCTGTCGGAGCTGAACGTCTCCACCGCCCGCGACCTGGTGCGCCTGCTCAGGGCCGCGCGGCAGTACCCGCTGATCCGCGAGCTGAGCACCACGCCGACCCAGAGCGCGCGCTTCCAAGAACCGAACTACGTGCAGAACTTCAACAACACCAACCCCTTGGTGCGCAACCCCGACTGGCGCATCGAGGTCACCAAGACCGGCTTCATCAACGAGGCGGGCCACTGCCTGGCGCTGCTCGCGATGGTGCAGAACCGTCCGGTGGCCATGGTCCTGCTGAACACCCTCGGCAAGCAGTCCCACGTCGGCGACGCCACCCGCGTGCGGCGCTGGCTGGAAACCGGCAAGAGCACCCCGATTCCCCCCGTCGCCAAGCGCCACAAGCAGCAGATGCTCCTAGAGTGGGGGCAGAGCGAGGCCAGCGCTCAGGGCTTGCGCAGGTAGCCGAAGACGACCAGCAGGACGATCGCGCCGACCACCGCGCCGACGAAGCCGGCCGGCTGGCCGGCGTGGTAGATGCCCAGCGCCTGGCCGCCGTAGGTGGCCACCACCGAGCCGCCGATGCCGAGCAGGAGGGTCATGATCCAGCCCATCGGCTGATCGCCGGGCTTGAGGAAACGCGCGACCACGCCGATCAGCAGGCCGATGAGGAGGGTGCCGAGGATGCCCATGGCAAGTGTTCCTGCAGGGTGAGCTTGCCACCAGCCTAGTCGCCGTATGGCGCGGCGACAACGCGGAGGGGCCCCGGGAGCGTAGGGCGGGTTAGCCGCAAGGCGGCGTAACCCGCAAAGGATGCCGCCAGGCATCCCCATTGCCGGCCCTGCGGCCGGTTGGTGGGTTACGGCCTGCGGCCTAACCCACCCTACGGGCGTGGGGCCTCAGCCCTCGATCAGCGCCTCGATTTCGCGGATGCGCGCCTCGAGCGTCGCCCGGTCCTGGCAGCGCAGGGTGGCGTGGCCGACCTTGCGGCCGGCCTTGAAGGCCTTGCCGTAGTGGTGCAGGTGGCAGTCGGCGACGGCGACCACCTTGTCCACCGGCGGCACCGCGCCGATGAAGTTGAGCATGGCGCTCTCGCCGACCTTGGCGGTCGAGCCCAGCGGCAGGCCGGCCACCGCACGCAGGTGGTTCTCGAACTGGCTGCACTCGGCGCCTTCGATGGTCCAGTGCCCGGAGTTGTGCACCCGCGGGGCGATCTCGTTGGCCTTGAGGCCGCCGTCCACCTCGAAGAACTCGAAGGCCAGCACGCCGACGTAGTCGAGTTTCTCCAGCACGCGGCCGACGTAGTCCTCGGCCAGCGCCTGCAGCGGGTGTTCGCTGCTGGCCACCGACAGGCGCAGGATGCCGGCCTCGTGGGTGTTGTGCACCAGCGGGTAGAAGCGCGTCTCGCCGTCGCGGCCGCGCACAGCGACCAGCGACACCTCGCCGGTGAAGGGCACGAAGCCTTCGAGGATGCACGGCACGCTGCCCAGCTCGGCGAAGGCGCCGGCGACATCCTCGGGCTTGCGCAGGACCTTCTGGCCCTTGCCGTCGTAGCCCAGGGTACGGGTCTTGAGCACCGCCGGCAGGCCGATCTCGGCCGCGGCGGCATCGAGGTCGGCCTGCGCGTGGATGTTGGCGAATTCCGGGGTGGGAATGCCCAGACTCCTGAACAGGCTCTTCTCGAACCAGCGGTCGCGGGCGATGCGCAGCGACTCGGCGGAGGGATAGACGGGAACGAACTGGGAGAGGAAGGCCACGGTCTCGGCCGGCACGCTCTCGAACTCGAAGGTGACCAGATCGACCTCGTCGGCCAGCTGGCGCAGGTGGTCCTGGTCGCCGTAGTCGGCGCGGATGTGCTCGCCGAGGGCGGCGGCGCAGGCATCCGGCGCCGGGTCGAGGAAGGCGAAGTTCATGCCCAGCGGAGTGCCCGCCAGGGCCAGCATGCGGCCCAGCTGGCCGCCACCGATCACGCCGATCTTCATGTCTAGGCCCCCTTGCTCACGCTTCGCGCGGGTCCGGATTGTCGAGCACGGTGCGGGTCTGCTCGTCGCGAAAGCGCTTGAGCGCCGCGTGGAACTGCGGGTGACTGGCGCCGAGGATGCTCGCGGCGAGCAGCGCGGCGTTGACCGCGCCGGCCTTGCCGATGGCCAGGGTGGCGACCGGCACGCCGGCCGGCATCTGCACGATGGAGAGCAGCGAGTCGACCCCGGAAAGCATCGACGACTGCACCGGCACGCCGAGCACCGGCAGGTGGGTCTTGGCCGCGCACATGCCCGGCAGGTGGGCGGCGCCGCCGGCCCCCGCGATGATCACCAGGATGCCGCGGGACTCGGCCTGTTCGGCGTACTGGAAGAGCAGATCCGGGGTGCGGTGGGCGGAAACCACCTTGACCTCGTTGGGGATGCCCAGCTTGTCCAGCATCTCCACGGTGTGACTGAGGGTGCTCCAGTCGGACTTGGAACCCATGATCACGCCTACCAGTGCGCTCATCGTCGTGCCTCTTCGTTGGCGCCCGCAGGCGCGTCAAAAAACAACAAGCCACGCTGGCAGGGCGTGGCTTGGCGGGGGGTGCGAGCCGCCTCGGGCTGCGAGGGCGCGCGTTATCAAGCGACGAAGTATACCCCAAAGCCGGGCGCGGGAGTGCAAGCGCATGGGCCTTCCGTCCGGGCTACCATGAGCGTTCCACACACCCGAGATCAGACCATGTCCGCGACCGATCGACTCATGATCCTCTACAGCGGCGGCACCATCGGCATGCAGGCCAGCGCGCAGGGGCTGGTGCCGGCCGCCGGCTTCGATGTCCGCCTGCGTGCCCGGCTGGCCAGCGAGCCGCAACGCGAGGTGCCGGCGTGGCACTACCGCGAGCTGCTGCCGCCGATCGACAGCGCCAACATGAACCAGCGCCACTGGCTGGCCCTGTGCGACGCGATCGTCGCCGCGGTGGAGGAAGACGGCTGCGACGCCGTGCTGTTGCTGCACGGCACCGACACCTTGGCCTACAGCGCCGCGGCGCTGAGCTTCCTGCTGCTCGGCCTGGGCGTGCCGGTGGTGCTGACCGGCGCGATGCGGCCGGCGGACGCTCCGGGCAGCGACGCCTGGGACAACCTGTTCGGCGCCGTGGACGCCCTCGCCCAAGGCGTAGCGCCCGGCGTACACCTCTACTTCGGCGGCCGCCTGCTGCACGGCGCCCGCGCCACCAAGCTGGGTAGCGCGACCGCCGAGGCTTTTGCCGAACTGCCGCGCCAGCGCCATGGCGAACGCGCCGCCGCCCTGCCCGCCGAACTCGACTACCGGCGGATTCGCCGCCCGGTGAACCTCGCCGTGCTGCCGCTGTTCCCCGGCCTGCAGGCGGCGCAGCTGCGCGCCCTGCTCGGCAGCGGCGTGCAGGGCCTGGTGCTGGAGTGCTACGGCAGCGGCACCGGCCCTTCGGACGACACCGAACTGCTCGAGGTGCTGCGCGAGGCCCGCCGGCGCGGCACGCTGCTGCTCGCCATTAGCCAGTGTCCCCACGGCCATGTGGCATTCGGCGTCTATGCCGCCGGCAACGCCCTGCGCGATGCCGGGCTGGTCGGCGGCGACGGCATGACCCGCGAGGCCGCGCTCGGCAAGCTGTTCGCCCTGCTCGGCGCCGGTCTCTCGGCGGACGAGGCGGAGTACTGGCTGGCGCGGGACCTGTGCGGCGAGTGCGCCGATTAGCGGAATTTAGTAAAACCCGCAGCTCAGCACCTCGATCTCGGCCAGCTGCTGCCCCGCGGCATCGTGGAGTTCGCCCTGGACCTGGGTGCCCTGGGCCCAGACCTTCAGCCGGTAGCGTTGTCCGGCGGCGAAGTCGGGGTAGCGCAGGCGCAGCAGGCAGCCAATCGGCAGCGTATTGCGGCCCATCGTATTGCCGTAGTAGTAGCGGTAGATCGTCTCCAGATCGTGGGCGCCGGGACCGACCTGGAAATAGCGGCCGTCGTCCAGCCGCCGGCCGTCCAGCCGCTCGGCCATCAGCAGACTGGTCACCTCGCGGGCCTCCAGGTCGACCCAGGCCATCTTCGGGTCCGGGGCGGGCAGCGGGCCGGCACAGGCGGACAGCAGCAGGGGGATGGTCAGCCAGAGCAGTCGTGGGTGCATGGGTAGCCTCGCGGGAAGGAGGCGAGGCGTCAGGCTCCGCTGCTGCAGCCACTCTCCCGACCGCTCGCCACCACTTGGCGGCGATCGTCGTAGAGCCTGGCCCAGGGCCGGAAACCGACTTCGCCAACCTCCAGACTATACCGCCGGCCGGCGGTGAAGTCCTTGTAGCTCAGGCGAATCAGGCAGTTGCGCTCGTAGGGCGCGCTGCCCGGGCCGATGTTGCTGCCCGACACCTCGAAGCGGTAGCGCATGCCCAGCTCGTGGGCGCCGGGGCTGACCTGGAAGAAGCGGTGGTCGTCCAGCACCTTCTTGTCCACCTCGGCGGCGCGCAGCGAGTGGGGTACCTGCGGATTCAGCTCGATCCAGGCCTTGCCGGGGTCGTGCCGCGGCATCAGCATATTGCAGCCGCCAAGTGCCAGCAGACAGGGAAGCAGGGGGAGAACGCGCATGAGGAGGCTCCGGGTGGTCGTGGTTGTGGAACGGGTGGGGACTGGACACGCCGGACCGGCTCGCGCCGCATCGAAGCGATTATCCGTCGGCTGCCTGTACACTCCCTGCCTGGGCGAGCGAGCCGCTCGCGGTCCTTCCCTTGAACGCCTTCAGGCCCACCGGGTTCGCCGGATGAAATTTTTCAGCTCACTCGACAACCTTACCCTGCGCGGGGTTCCCCTGTTGCTAGCCGTTTGTCTGAACGGCTGTTCCGGTTTCGACTATTACCGCCACCTGGCCGCCGGCCAGTTCGAGCTGTTGCGCCGCCGCGAACCGGTCGCCGCGGTGGTCGCCGATCCGGCCCGCGACCCCGCGCTGCGCCAGCGCCTTGCCCATGCCCAGGAGGCCCGCGCCTTCGCCAGCGCGCGGCTCGGCCTGCCGGACAACGACAGCTACCGCCTCTACGCCGACCTCGGCCGGCCCCATGTGATCTGGAACGTCTTCGCCACCGGGGAGTTTTCGGTGGACGCGCTCAGCCACTGCTTCCCGATCGCCGGCTGCGTGGCCTACCGCGGCTACTACCAGCCCGGCCGGGCGCGCGGCGCGGCGGCGCTGCTGCGCCAGGAAGGGCTGGACACCTTCATCGGCCCGGTGGAGGCCTACTCCACCCTCGGCTGGTTCGCCGACCCGATCCTCGCCGGCATGCTGCGCCACGGCGACGATGCCCTGGCCGCGCTGATCTTCCACGAGCTGGCGCACCAGCGGCTCTACGTGCCGGACGACAGCGCCTTCAACGAGTCCTTCGCCAGCTTCATCGAGCGCGAAGGCCTGCGCCAGTGGCACGCCAGCCGCGGCCTGCCGCCGCCGGACGAACGCCGTGCGCGTCGGGACGAGCAGTTCACCCGCCTGGTCCTGGAGACCCGCGAGCGCCTGCGCGCGCTCTACGCCAGCGGCCTGCCGGCGAGCGAGATGCGCCGGCGCAAGGCGGCCGAGTTCGACGCGTTGCGCCGGCGCTACCGGACGCTGCGCGATGGCGAGTGGCAGGGCGAACGGCGCTACGATGCCTGGATCGAGGGGCCGCTGAACAACGCCAAGCTGCTGCCGTTCGGCCTGTACGACGGCTGGGTGCCGGCCTTCGCGGAAATATTCCGCCGCGCCGGCGAAGATTGGCCACGCTTTTATGTCGAAACCGAGCGCCTGGCGCATCTGCCCGCCGCCGCGCGCGAACGGCATCTGGCGGCGCTGCAGGAAGCCGCGTCGCCCGCCATCGTCACCCAGGAGGACAATCGATGAACAGAAGCTGCCTTGCCCTCTCGCTCTGCCTGCTGAGCGCCCCGCTGCTGGCGGCGACCAAGTCGTGCGAGAAGCTCAAGGAGGAGATCGAGGTGAAGGTCCAGGCCGCCGGCGTGGCTTCCTACACCCTGGAGATCGTGCCCAACGCGGACGTCACCGACCGCAACCTGGTGGTCGGCAGCTGCGCCGGCGGCAGCAAGAAGATCATCTACCAGCGCAACGACGGCCTCCGCCGGAGCGACACCGCCGCCCCGGTCCCCGCACCGAAACCGGCCAAGGACTGAACCGCCCGCCCGGTCGGTTCCGGGCGGCCCTGCGGCTGGCACCGCCTCAGTCCTCGTGATCCTCGGCCAGGTGCGGCTCCTTCAGCGGCAGGTAGTTTTCGGCCAGGTACTGGTCCTTCAGGCGCACGTAGTTGTCGGCGCTGTAGCGGAAGAAGCCGCGCTCCTGGTCGTTCAGCGGGCGCGCCTGTTTCACCGGGCTGCCGACGTACAGGTAGCCGCTCTCCAGGGTCTTGCCCGGCGGCACCAGGCTGCCGGCGCCGATGATCACCTCGTCCTCGACCACCGCGCCGTCCAGCACGATGGCGCCCATGCCGACCAGCACGCGGTTGCCGATCCGGCAGCCGTGCAGGGTCACCTTGTGGCCGACGGTGACGTCGTCGCCGATTTCCAGGGGAAAACCGTTCGGCTTGTACGAGCTGGCATGGGTGATGTGCAGCACGCTGCCGTCCTGGATGCTGGTCCGCGCGCCGATGCGGATGCGGTGCATGTCGCCGCGGATCGCCACCTGCGGCCAGACCGAGCTGTCGTCGCCGATCGCCACGTCGCCGAGCACCACGGCGGAGGGATCGACGAAGACCCGTTCGCCCAGCGTCGGGGTGAGGCCCTGGAAGGTTCTGATGGTCATGCTGAAGACTCCAAGTGGGGTTCCGTATCGTCCCGAAGAGTCACCGTCGGCGCAATAGCGCGGCTTGCCGCTCAGAAGTCGACGGTCGCCGACAGCGTCGCGGTGCGCGCCGCCCCCCAGGACACCCGGTTGCTGGTGCCGCCGCTGGAGATGAAGTACTTCTTGTCGGTCAGGTTGTCGACGTTCAGCTGCAGCTCGGTCTTCTTGCCGATCAGGTTCGGCAGCGTCCAGGTGGCGAAGGCGTCGTAGGTGGTGTAGCCGGCCAGCTCGAAGCTGTTCGCCGAGTCGCCCTCGCGCGAGCCGACGTAGCGGGCGCCGCCGCCGAGCCGGAAGGCGCCGGGCAGGACGCTCTGCGGCAGATCGTAGGAGAGGAACAGCCCGGCGACGTTGTGGGCGACGTTGAGCAGTTCGTTGCCCTTGTTGGCCGGCGTGTCCTTGAGCACCTTGGTATCGGTGTAGGCGTAGTTGGCGACCAGGTTCCAGCGCTCGCCCAGTTGCCCGTTGAGGCTGGCCTCCAGGCCCCGCGAACGGGCCTCGCCGATCGCCCGGCTGACCTGCTCGCCGTTGATGGTCTCGGTGGTCTGGATGTTCTCCTTGCGGATGTCGAACAGCGCGACCAGTCCCGACAGCCAGCCGTTGTCGTAGCGCAGGCCGACTTCGTACTGGCGGCCCTCCTCCGGGGCGCTGCCGCCGTCCACCTGCGTGCCGGAGGCGATGACGTTCGGCTTGTAGGACTCGCTGTAGTTGGCGTACAGGGAGAGTTCGTCGTCCAGCTTGTAGACCAGGCCGACGAAGGGCAGGTTCTTGCTTTTGTCCAGGTCGGTACCGGTCTGCGAGGGAATGCCCGCCCGGTCCTGCTGGCGGAAGCGCTGATGGCGCAGGCCCAGGGAGAGGATCCAGCGTTCGCCGATATGGATGTTGTCCTTGACGTAGGCGGACTGCATGCGCACCCGCGAGCGGGACTGGCTGTTGCTGGGGTTGACCACCTCGGCCTGTTCCAGATCGCCGTAGTGCGGCGAGTCCGGGTAGAAGCCCCAGGTGTTGGGGCCCTGGTAGAAGAAGCCGTTCGACTCGTCGTGACGCTCGTGGTCGGCGCCCAGGGCCAGTTCGTGGCGCAGGCCGCCCAGCTCCAGGTCGTTGAGCCAGTCGAGGGACGCGTAGTTGCGGGTCCGCTTGACGTCCGGATTGCTGCGAAAACGCCGGCGCAGCTCGCCGGTCGCCGGGTTGTAGGCGTTCGGATCGGCCTGGTAGTCGCTGTAGGCGTTCTTGTTCCAGCCATAGTTGACGCGCAGCCGCGAGGTCGGCGAGAAGCGGTATTCCATGGCTAGGCTGGCGTACTGGCGCTGGCCGTCGATCCGCGTCCAGTGCTCGTCGAGCCGGTGCTCGCGGTCGCCGACCGCATGGCCGTTGTAGAAGAAGGCGCCGCGGTCGAGCACCGAGGTGTAGTCGGAGTACTCGTAGGACAGATTGGCCGAGAACGCCTCGCTCTCGAAGGCCAGCGACGGTGCGACCAGCTTGTCGCGGTTGACGCCGTAGTTGCGCCAGTAGTCCTCGTCCTTGTGCTGGCCGATCAGGCGAAAGGCGAAGCCGCTCTCGCCCAAGGGGCCCGACACGTCGAAATAACCGCTGCCGCCGCCTTGGTCGCTGAGCTGCCCGCCCAGGGTGCTGCGCCACTGGTAGGTCGGCTTCTTGCTGATGACGTTGATCACCCCGCCGGGTTCCTGCATGCCGTAGAGCAGGGAGGCCGGGCCCTTGAGTACCTCGACCCGCTCGGTGGTGACGCTGTTGAAGTTGCGCCCTTCGCTGGTGCGGATGCCGTCGCGCAGGACCCCGCCGTCGCTGCCGTTGCCGAAGCCGCGCTTGACCAGCGAATCCTGGGTGCCGCCGAAGCTGTTGCCGATGGTGATGCCGGGGACGAACTTGATGGTCTCTTCCAGATCGCTCACCGCGAAGTCGTCCAGCACCTGCCGGTTGACGCTGTAGGCGGTTTGCGTCTGTTCTAGGAACGGCGTCTCGAACTTGTCGCCGATGGCGCTCTCCGCGGCCCGGTAGCTGCTGTCCTCGCCGACCTCGCTGACGCTGATCGCGTCCAGCGCCATGCTACCGCCGGTTTCCGCCAGGGGCTGCACCTCGTAGTGGCCGGTCCGGGTCGGCACGGCCTGCAGCCCGCTGCCGCCGAGCAGGATGCGCAGGGCCTGCTCGACCTCGTACTGGCCCTCGAGCGGCTGGCTCTGCTTGCCGGCGGTGAGCGCGGCATCGCCGGCCAGGTAGATGCCGGCCTGGGCGGCGAACTGATTGAGCCGCTCGGCCAGCGGGCCGGCGGGAATGGCGTAGCGCTGTCTCTGGGTCTGCTCGGCGGCCTGGCTGGTGCTGCCGTAAAGCAGGGCGGGCGCGCCGGACAGGGCGAGGGGAATGGCCAGGGTCAGCGGGACGAGGGGGATGCGGGGGCGGCGGGCTGGGCGTGGTGACATGGGGTTTCCTTCACTGCGTTTCGGTCGGCAGAAAGCCGTTGTCACCAACCAATTCGGATGAGCGGAGAAAACCGGAAGCGAAAATGAGAATTTTTATTGTTTCATCCGGGCGACGGCCGCCGACGGCGGAAGGTGCTGCGCCGTGTTCCTCGAAAAGGGTGGCAATCGCGCAAGGGCAAGGCCGCTGGCAGGCGCGACGGGCACCGCTCACTGGCGGGCGTCGATGCTCGTCCACCAGGGCAGTGGGCGCTGGATGCGGATCGGCAGGGCGCTTTCCAGCATGGCCAGGACCTGCTCGCTGTCGTGCAGCGGATAGGTGCCCATGACGCGCAGGCCGGCGACTTCCGGGGCGACCCCGAGGTAGCCGTGGTGGTGGCGGGACAGTTCCTCGACGAACTCCGCCAGGGGGATGTCGCCGGCCACCAGGATGCCCCGGGTCCAGGCCTGGCGGGCCGCCGTCGCTGGCTCGCCGGCGCCGATGGTCCGGCGGTCGAAGCGCAGCTGCTGCCCGGCCTCGACGATGCGCGTGGCGCCGCTGTCGGCGGCGCGAACCTCCACCGCGCCCTCGAAGACCGCCATCCGGGTGAAGCCGTCCTGCTGGGTCACGCTGAAGCGCGTACCCAGCGCCCGCAGGCGGCCCTGCGCGGTATCGACGACGAAGGGCCGGGTTTCCGCGGCGGTCTCGATCAGCACTTCCCCGGCGAACAGGCGCAGGCGCCGCCGCTCGGGCCGGTAGTCGGCGTCCAGGGCCGTGGCGCCGTTGAGCCAGAGGTGCGTGCCGTCGGCGAGGACGAAATCGCGCACTTCCCCGGTCGCCGTGCGGTAGTCGGCCTGCCAGGCCATCAGCAGCTGCGGCAGGGGCGTGGCGCGCCAGCCGAGCCAGCCGAGCAGGGCGCTCCCCGACAGCACGCCCAGGGTGCGCAGCGCCTGGCGGCGGGAGGTATCCGTGCGGCGTGCCGCGCGCAGGGTCCGTGCGGCCGTGTCGCCCTCGCCCTGCAAGGCGGCGAAGCGCCGGCTGACGCGCTCCACGTATTGCCAGGCCTGGCGGTGCGCGGCGCTCTGCCCGTGCCAGCGCCGCCAGGCCGCGCCGACGGCCTCGTCGTGCGGATCGGCGCTCAGCCGGGCGTACCACTCGGCGGCCTGCTGCAAGCTGGCGTGGTCGGGTTTCTGTCCGGACGAGGGGTCAGACGAGCGCTTCATCGAGTTCGGCCTCGAGCAGCAGGCACTGGTACATCGCCTGGGCCATGTACTTGGTCACGGTGCGCTCGGACACCCCCAGGCGCTCGCCGATGGCCTTGTAGCCGAGGCCCTCGAGCTGGGCCAGGAGGAAGGCCTCGGCGACCTTCTCCGGCAGGCGGGAGAGCATCGCATGCACCTGCTGCAGGGCTTCCAGCACCAGGGCCCGGTGCTCCTCCGAGGGCGCCACGGCCTCGGGGCGGCCGGCCAGCACCTCCAGCCAGGCCTGCTCGACCTGCCGGCGCCGCCAGAAATCCACGCAGACGTTGCGGGACATGCTGCGCAGGTAGGCTTGCGCGTGGCTGTCGCTGTCGAAGCGGTGCGGCTTGAGCAGCAGGCGCAGGAACACCTCGTGGGCCAGGTCGGCGGAGTCGCAGGCGTTGCCCAGCTTCCGGTACAGCCAGGCGCGTATCCAGCCATGGTGCTCGGCGTAGTAGAGCGCTACCTGTTGCCGATAGGTCGTGTCGAGGGTCGACATGGCCGCTTACCGTCCGCTTGTCTGTGGCATGCAAATAAGATGAATTCTCATTTTACGCATGACCGGCACCCGCAGGCAATCTACATGCCGACATACGGTTCGACCTTCGGCCATGGCTGCGCCGCAGAGGTCACTCACGCCAACCTGATCCGGTGTCTTTCGATCGCCCTCATAGCCATTTGCCGAGCTGCGTTGTCGGGCATTTCTCATTAACATGGAGATTGTCTATCTCGACTCAGGGTCAACTGCCGTGACTGCCAGCAATCCACTCCTGCAAGCCTTCGACCTGCCCCCCTATTCCGCCATTCGCCCCGAGCACGTCGAGCCGGCCGTCGACCAGATCCTCGCCGACAACCGCGCGGCCATCGCCCGGCTGCTCGCCGAGCAGGGCGGCACGCCGAGCTGGAACGGCCTGGTGCTGGCGCTGGACGAGCTGGGCGAGCGCCTCGGCCGTGCCTGGAGTCCGGTCAGCCACCTCAACGCGGTGCGCAACGGCCCCGAGCTGCGCGCCGCCTACGAGGCCTGCCTGCCCAAGCTGTCCGCCTACTGGACCGAGATGGGGCAGAACCGCGCCCTCTGCGATGCCTACAAGGCCCTGGCCGCCAGCCCCGAGGCGGCGGGCTTCGACGTGGCGCAGAAGACCATCCTCGAACACGCCCTGCGCGACTTCCACCTGTCCGGCATCGACCTGCCGGAGGCCGAGCAGCAGCGCTACGGCGCGATCCAGATGCGCCTCTCCGAGCTGACCAGCCGCTTCTCCAACCAGTTGCTCGACGCCACCCAGGCCTGGACCAAGCACGTCACCGACGAGGCCGCCCTGGCCGGGCTGACCGACTCGGCCAAGGCGCAGATGGCCCAGGCTGCCAGGGCCAAGGAACTCGACGGCTGGCTGATCAGCCTGGAGTTCCCCAGCTACTACGCGGTGCTGACCTACGCCGACGACCGCGCCCTGCGCGAGGAGCTCTACGCCGCCTACTGCACCCGCGCCTCCGAGCAGGGGCCGAACGCCGGGCAGTTCGACAACGGCCCACTGATGGCGGAGATCCTCGACCTGCGCCAGGAACTGGCCCAACTGCTCGGCTACCCCAACTACGCCGAGCTGTCGCTGGCGACCAAGATGGCCGAGTCCGGCGAGCAGGTGCTGCACTTCCTGCGCGACCTGGCGGTGCGCAGCAAGCCCTTCGCCGAGCGGGACCTGGCCGAGCTGCGCGCCTTCGCCGCCGAGCAGGGTTGCAGCGATCCGAAGAGCTGGGACGTCGGCTACTACAGCGAGAGGCTGCGCCAGGCGCGCTACAGCATTTCCCAGGAGCAGCTGCGCGCCTACTTCCCGATCGACAAGGTACTCACCGGGCTGTTCGCCATCGTCCAGCGCCTCTACGGCATCGAGATCCGTGAACTCAAGGACTTCGACACCTGGCACCCGGACGTGCGCCTGTTCGAGATCCTCGAGAACGGCGCGCACGTCGGGCGCTTCTTCTTCGACCTCTACGCCCGCGCCAACAAGCGCGGCGGCGCCTGGATGGACGGTGCCCGCGACAAGCGCCGCAACGTCGCCGGAACGCTGGTCAGCCCGGTGGCCAACCTGGTGTGCAACTTCACCCCGGCGGTGGAGGGCAAGCCCGCGCTGCTCACCCACGACGAAGTGACCACCCTGTTCCACGAGTTCGGCCACGGCCTGCACCACCTGCTGACCCGCGTCGAGCACGCCGGCGCCTCGGGGATCAACGGCGTGGCCTGGGACGCGGTGGAGCTGCCCAGCCAGTTCATGGAGAACTGGTGCTGGGAGCCGGAAGGCCTGGCGCTGATCTCCGGCCACTACGAGAGCGGCGCGGTGCTGCCCGCCGACCTGCAGGAGAAGATGCTGGCGGCGAAGAACTTCCAGTCCGGGATGGTCATGGTCCGCCAGCTGGAGTTCTCGCTGTTCGACTTCGAGCTGCACATCCACCACGGCGACGGGCGCAGCGTGCTCGAGGTGCTGGAGAGCATCCGCGACGAGGTCTCGGTGATGCGTCCGCCGGCCTACAACCGCTTCCCCAACAGCTTCTCGCACATTTTCGCCGGCGGTTACGCGGCCGGTTACTACAGCTACAAGTGGGCGGAAGTGCTCTCCGCCGACGCCTTCTCCCGCTTCGAGGAGGAAGGCGTGCTCAACCCCGCCACCGGCAGCGCTTTCCGCGAGGCGATCCTGGCCCGGGGCGGTTCGCAGGAACCCATGGTGCTGTTCGTCGACTTCCGCGGCCGCGAGCCGTCGATCGACGCCCTGCTTCGTCACCTTGGCCTGAGCGCGGCGGCCTGAGAGGAAATCATGAGCGGACACAAGAAACAGTTCATCGCCGGCGCCGTGTGCCCGGCCTGCGAAACCATGGACACCGTGCGGATGTGGAACGTCGACGGCGTGCCGCACCGCGAATGCGTGACCTGCTCCTTCGCCGACACCCTCAACGCCGAGGGCCTGTCGGTGCCTCTGGAACTGGGCACCCGGGTGAACAAGAGCGAGGCGGCGGCGCCGACACTTCCCGGCCCCGCCGCACCCAAGGTGCACGCGGCGCAGTTCTTCCCCAATCCGAAACTGAAGAAGCCGGACGCCTGAGCAATCGCGGCAATCGACGAGGCGGCGCCCTTTCCGCCGCCTTGTCGCCCAGGCTCCGGCAATCCGGCGGCCTGCCGGATGGCCGATGGAATCCCCATGAGCGAATACCAGTACTACGAATTCGCGGCCGTCGACCGGCCGCTGACCCCGCAGCAACAGGCCGAGCTGCGCAGCCGCTCGACCCGCGCAACCATCACCGCCTCGAGCTTCATCAACGAGTACCACTGGGGCGACCTCAAGGGCGATCCGCTGGACTGGATGCGGCGCTATTTCGACGCCCACGTGTATTACGCCAACTGGGGGTCGTGCTGCCTGTTGCTGCGGCTGCCGCGCGCGGCTCTGGAAAAGGCTGTGCTGGATGCCTTCGTCCTGCCCGCCGAACGCGGCAGTGCCTTCTCGGCCACCGCCACGGACGAGCAATGGATTCTCGACTGGAGCGCCTGGGACGAAGAAGGCAGCGGCGACTACGAGCGCTTCTGGGACGAGGAATCGCAGCGCTGGATGGCCCGCCTGCTGCCGCTGCGCGACGAGCTGCTGCGCGGCGACACCCGGCCGCTCTAGCTGGGCTGGCTGGCGCGGCTGGGCAAGGGCGAACTGGACGATGCGGCCCTGGAGCCGCCGTTGCCCGCCGGGCTGCAGACGCTCAGCGGTGCCCAGCAGGCCCTGGTCGAGTATCTGCAGATCGACCCGGACTGGCTGGCGGCCGCCGCCGAGGCCAGCGAGCCCCTGCCGGCGTCCGACGAAACGACGCCGGCCCTGGACGCCTGGCTGGATGCGCAGACGCCGGAAACGCTGCGTGCCGCGTTGCGCCTGCTGCTGGAGGGGCGCGGCGCGCAAGCCGAGCGCGAGGCGCGGCGGCGCTTTCTGGACTGGCAGCGCGAGCGGCAGCCTGCCGTCGCTGCGCCACCTCGCCGGCGCGTGGCGGATATCGCCGTGCTGCGCCAGGGTGCCGCCCAGCGCCGCCTGGAGCGCGAGCGGCAGGCCCGCGAAGCCGAAGAGGCGCGACGCCGTGCCGAACGCCAACGCGCTCTGGAGCGCCTGGCGAACGATGCCGAGGCGGCCTGGACCGGCATCGACCGGACCCTGCAGCGCGGCTCGGGCGCGGCCTACGACCAAGCCCTGCAGAGTCTCCGGGCGCTGGCCGAGGCCCTGGCCCAGGCCGGCCGGGAGCGCGAATTCCGTCTCGGCCTCGATCGCCTGCAGCAGAGCCACGGTCGGCGCAGCGCCTGGGTCAAGAGGCTGATCGCTGCCGGGTGGGTGGAAAAATAGTCCTGCCGCGCCGGTCGAGAAACGCCCCTACCGTCGCCAGGCCTGACATACAAGCCGCGTTCCCTCGCGAGCGTCGAGGCGATCTCGGCCGACACAGGTAAGGACGACTCCGTCAGGCCGCCCGCACCTCGAACGCATGGCAGCCCCAGGCCGGCAGGTCGAGGTAGAGGCCGCGGGTGGCGAGGTCCGTGCCGTCGCGTTCGTAGCGCGCCGGCCCCAGCCGGTCGTGCAGTTGCCAGGTGCGCCCGGCGAGGTCGTGCCACGGCAGTCCGGCGTAGCCTTGGCTCCAGTGATCGGCGTAGTTCACCGCGACCAGGTAGCGCCTTTCGCCCGGGCCGCTCCAGGCGAAGACGATCAGCGCGTCGTGGCTGGGGTTGCCGGCCCAGGCGGGACGGGCATCGAGGAGCTGCCAGTGGCCGTCGCGCAGGGCCGGCTCCCTGAGGCAGGCGAGCAGCGCGTCGTAGAAGGCGGCGAGCGCGGCGTCCGGCGTCTCGGCCGGGCCGCGGCCGAGATGGGTGGGGAGGCGCACCCTTCGGCCCTCGCGTTGCCCCTGGTGGAAGAAGCGCAGGCCGGGGCTCAGGAAGGCGATCGCCGCGGCCGCGCGGTGCCGGTCCGCGGCGAAGGTGGCGGCGGCGCGCGGTTCGTCGTGGTTTTCCAGAAAGCGCGCGAGGCGATCCTGGAAGTCGAGCCCGGCGCGCAGGTGGTCGCGCACGGGGCCTGCCTGGCCGGCCACCAGGCGGTCGTAGAGACGCTTGTCGTAGGTGTAGTCGAAGCCCTGCTGCTGCAGCGTCCACTCCAGGTCCCAGTAGACCTCGGCGAGGAACAGGAAGCCCGGCCGTTCGGCGTGGATCGCCGCGGTGGCCCGCGGCCAGAAGGGCGCGGCGGCGATCCCCCAGGTGCGTTCGAAGACCTCGGGTAGCAGCAGCATCGCCATGTCGCAGCGCACGGCGTCGCACTGCCCGGCGATCCGCCGCAGCTCGCCGAGCATGGCTTCCTGCAGCGCCGGCTGGCCGTAGTTCAGTTGCAGGGTATCGGGCCAGCCGGCGAAGTAGGGATCGCGGCCGTAGGCGAGGATGCGGCTGCCGCCGGCGGTTTCCAGGCGCCGGTAGTTGTGCGGCTCGGCCGCCAGTTGCTCCTCCGTGCCGGCGACGAAGAACTCCGGGTGTTCCTCGACCCAGCGGTGGTCCGGCGCCAGGTGGTTCGGCACGAAGTCGAGGATCAGCCGCAAGCCGCGTGCCTGCAGGCGTTCGCGCAGGCGGGCGAGGGCCGCGTCGCCGCCGAAGTCGGCATGCACCCGGTAATCCTGGATGGCGAAGCAGGAGCCGCAGACGTCGGATTCCCGGAAGTCCGGCAGGACCCGGCGGTATTCCGCCCGCCACTCGGGATTCGATGCCGACACGCGGCGGGCGGCCTCGCCGGTCTGCCAGACGCCGAGCAGCCAAAGCAGGTCGAAGCCGTCCTCGGCGAGGCGGTCGAGTTCCGTCTCGCCGAGGTCGTCGAGGGTCGCCGGACGGCCCAGCGCGGCGGCCCGCTCGGCCAGGCGGACCCGGGTGTCGAGCTGGAGCAGCGCGGGATAGCGGGGGGCGGACATGGCGGCTTCCTATTCCTGTCCCGTGCCGCCGACCTGCTCGCGGGTCATGCGCGCCTCGATGCGCTCCCGCGGCGTCAGCAGGTCGCTGGCCTGGAGGCGCCCGAACAGGTCGAGCAGGCGGGCGATCAGGCCGGTCCAGCCGGTCTGGTGGCTGGCGCCGAGGCCGGCGCCGGTGTCGCCGTGAAAGTATTCGTAGAACAGGATCAGGGAGCGCCAGTGCGGGTCGTCCTGGAATTTCGCGCAGTTCCCGTAGACCGGGCGGCGCCCGCTGGCGTCGCGCAGGAACAGGCCGGCGAGCCGCCGGGAGATCTCCCGGGCCACCTCGAAGAGCGTCATGCGCGTGCCCGAGCCGGTGGGGCACTCGACGGTGAGGTCGTCGCCGTAGAAGTAGTAGAGGTTCAGCAGGCCGCGGACGATCAGGGCGTTGACCGGCATCCACACCGGCCCCCGCCAGTTCGAGTTGCCGCCGAACATCCCCGAGTCCGATTCGGCCGGCAGGTAGGCGACGTGGTGTTCCTGGTCGCCGACCCGGAATGCGAAGGGGTGCTCCAGGTGATGGCGCGACAGCGAGCGGATGCCGTGGGGGCCGAGGAATTCGTTTTCGTCGAGCAGGTAGCCGAGGACCCGCACCAGCCGTTCCCGGGACAGCGGCGAGAGCAGCCGGCGGCCGTTCAGGCCGATGTAGCCCTCGGTCGTCGGGGCGACCTTGGCCACCACCTCGGGATGGCGTTCGCGGAACAGCCGGATCAGCTCCAGCAGCCGCGGGTGGCGGGTGCCCACGTCGGCCTCGAAGGTCGTGCAGGCGCACAGCGGCAGCAGCCCGACCATGGAGCGGACCTTCAGGCGCATGGCCGAGCCGTCGGGCAGGCGCAGCACGTCGTAGAAGAAGCCGTCCGCCTCGTCCCACATCTCGTCGCCGTGCTCGCCGGTGCGGTCCATGGCGTAGGCGATCCACATGAAGTGCTGGAGGAAGTTGAACGCGTATTCCTCGTACTGCGCATCGCGGTCGGCGAGGATCAGCGCCATCTCCAGCATGTTCTGGCAGTAGAAGGCCATCCAGGCGGTGCCGTCGGCCTGCTCCAGGGTGCCGCCGGTGGGCAGCGGCGCGCTGCGGTCGAAGACGCCGATGTTGTCGAGGCCGAGGAAGCCGCCGGCGAAGACGTTGCGGCCCTGCGGGTCCTTGCGGTTCAGCCACCAGTTGAAGTTGAGCCGCAGGCCCTGGAAGCAGCGTTCGAGGAAGTCGAGGTCCTCGCGGCCGAGGTCCCGCTCCACCCGGAAAAGATACAGCGCGGCCCAGGCGTGGACGGGCGGGTTGACGTCGCCGAAGTTCCATTCGTAGGCCGGGATCTGCCCGTTCGGGTGGCAGTAGAGGCTCTTGAGCATCAGCGCCAGCTGTTCCTTGGCGAAGTCGAAGTCGACCAGCGCCAGGGAGAGGGTGTGGAAGGCCAGGTCCCAGGCGGCGTACCAGGGGTACTCCCACTTGTCGGGCATGGAGATGACGTCGCCGTTGAACATGTGGAACCACTCGGCGTTGCGTGCCTGCCGCGTGCCGCCGGCCAGCGGGTGGGCCTGGTGTTCCTTGAGCCAGGTGTCCACGTCGAACAGGTAGTACTGCTTCGACCAGAGCATGCCGGCGAGCGCCTGGCGGTGGATGCGGCGCTCGTCCTCGTCCAGCGAGTCGGGAACGATCCGCGCGTAGAACTCGTCGGCCTCGGCGCGGCGCGCGGCGAAGGCGGTCTCGAACGCTTCGCCGAACGGTTCGCCAAGCGGCTCGGCCGGCGCGGCGGCGGAGAGCCGCAGGCGGACCACCGAGCAGCCGCCGGCGGGAACCTCCAGGCAATAGCGGGCCGCGGCCTTGGTGCCGGTCTGCGCCGGGTTGACGGCCGTCTCCTCGCCGGCGACGAGGTAGCGGTGGAAGGCGTCCTTGACCCAGGGCGAGGTGTTCGGCCGGCCCCACAGGCGCTCGGCGTTGCTCTCGTTCTCGGTGAACAGCAGCTCCGGCACCCCCTCGCAGAAGAGCCGGTAGTCGCCCAGCTCCGGATGCGCGGCGTGGATGAATCCGTCCGCCGCGCGCAGGGCCGGCTTCGCCTGGTCGGCCTTCCACGACCAGGTGTTGCGGAACCACAGGGTCGGCAGCAGTTGCAGCCGCGCGGCCTCGGGCCCGCGGTTGTGCACGGCGATGCGGATCAGGATGTTCTCGGGGCCCGCCTTGGCGTATTCGAGGAAGACGTCGAAGTAGCGGTCGTCGGCGAAGATGCCGGTGTCGAGCAGCTCGTACTCGGGCTCCTGGCGCGAGCGGCGCCGGTTGGTCTCCACCAGGTCGCTGTAGGGGTAGGCCCGCTGCGGGTACTTGTAGAGGTACTTCAGGTACGCGTGGGTGGGCGTCGAGTCGAGGTAGAAGTAGTACTCCTTGACGTCCTCGCCGTGGTTGCCCTCGCGGTTGGTCAGCCCGAACAGGCGTTCCTTGAGGATCGGGTCGCGCTCGTTCCACAGGGCCAGTGCGAAGCACAGGCGCTGGCGGTCGTCGCAGAGCCCGCCGAGCCCGTCCTCGCCCCAGCGGTAGGCGCGCGAGCGGGCCTGGTCGTGGCTGAAGTAGTCCCAGGCGTTGCCGTCCTCGCTATAGTCCTCGCGGACCGTCCCCCATTGCCGCTCGCTCAGGTAGGGGCCCCATTTCTTCCAGGGAACGCCGGCTTCGCGGGCCTCGTTCAGGCGCTTCTGCTCCGTCACGTCGACGAAGCGGGGTGGTTCGGCAGCCGCCTGGCGTCCCGGCTTGCGGCGGGACGGGCCCGTTGAATCCGATGTGCTCGACATGCTTGCTTGCTCGCTCCTGTCCGGCGCCGCGTCGGCGGCCGGCTGAGTTCTGAATCTAGACAGCCGTGGGCGGAACGCCAGCGACTCCGGACTGGCCGGCGGGGCGGGCGCTGCCGGCCGAGCGCAACGAATGTGCGCGGCGCTTTGGCGAGGAGCCGAATGCTACTTACAATGCCCCCTTGCGGGCGCCGGCCGGGCGCATCGCCGGACCGACAGCGGAGTTTTGCCCGAATGATGACGATGAGCGACGGCTGGCAGCTGGTCTGCGGCGACCTCGCGGCCGAGGCCGTCCGGCCCCTGCTCGGCGCGGCGGCGCGGATCGAGGTCCTGCACGACGACCTGGCGGTCGGCCCGCTGCTGGATGTCGACGAGCCGCCCTGCGCGGTGCGGGCGGCCTTCTGGGAAGGTGTCTGGCCGCCCGGCTCGCCGCCGCCGGCCTTCGCCGTGCAGCTCGCCGAAGAGGCCGAATGGCTGGCCGCCCTGGCTCGCCAGGCCGAGCCGGTGACGCTCTGGCACGGCGACAGCGCATCCGAGCAACTGCTGCTCGCACGCCTCGCCGCGCTGCTCGGCGAGGCGCCGCTGGAACTGCGCGAAATCGCCTGCGGTACGGGCGACAGCGGGGTGCGCCGGCGCCGCGCGGTGTCCCAGTGCTCGCCGCAGCAGCTGCGCGACTGCCAGCGCCAGGCCCGGCCGCTCTCCGCCGAGCGCCGCGCCGCCCTGGCTGGGCAGTGGCGCCGGGCGGTGGCGGAGAGCGGCGGGGTGCGCCGCTGGCGGGACGGGGTCTTCCATTCCGAGGACTACCGGCTGGTCGACGGCATGCTGCTGTGCCTGTGCAGCCGCGACTGGCAGGCGCTGCCGCCGCTGCTGTCCCAGGCGACGCGCTGCTGCAGCGGCTTCTTCGCCACCGACCTGTTCCTCGCCTGGCGCCTGCGCGAGCTGGCCCGCCAGGGCCGCGTCGGCTTCGCCGAGGCGCCCGAGGCCGACTTCGCCGGCCAGCGCGTGCGCCGGCTGGCCGATTAGTTTTCCCGCCCGGTGCTGCCGGGCAGGAAATAACTTCCCGCGAACTTCCATTTATTCTTGTTCGGCATTCGTCGAAAGTCGTTCTGTAAGGAAATATGTAAGTCGGCGGGCACGGCAGGAATACCGAACATTGCTCATGTGTAAAAAAATGTAAGTCCCCCGAGCCGTTCGCCCCGGCCTGCACTTGGCAGGAAAATCCTTCCCGGCCCTCGCCCGTCGCCGTGGAAGGCCCGGCCGATCAGGCTTGTGGCCAAGCGCCATGAGCCGGGCAGGCGGCCGTCGCAACGGGCGAAGGCCGCGCCGTTCGTTGCATTCGGTTTCACTTAAGTTGTGTAGCCGACTATTCAGTTTCACTTAAGTTATGAGCGCTATCCCTTCAGCTTTATTTAAGCCGAAGGGATCAGACTTATTTAATCGAAGGCACCCCGAGTGTCCCGCGCCCGCCCTGTGCCGAACCCGTCGTTCCGGCTCGTCACAGCAGGGGGCGCAACCCAGCCTTGCTACTTTTCCGCTACCCAGGGAGGTTATGCCATGAACCGTTGCATCTCAGGACAGAGCCCGTCGCAGGGAACGACCGAGGCCCGCACCGAGTCCGAAAACGCCGAGGTGGCGCTGAAGAACATCGTCGAGGGCTTCCACCGCTTCCGCACCGAGATCTTTCCCCAGCAGAAGGAGTTCTACCGCGCCCTGGCCAGCGCCCAGCGCCCGCGGGCGATGTTCATCACCTGCGCCGACTCGCGCATCGTCCCCGAGCTGATCACCCAGAGTTCCCCCGGCGACCTGTTCGTCACCCGCAACGTCGGCAACGTGGTGCCGCCCTACGGACAGATCAACGGCGGCGTCTCCACCGCCATCGAATACGCGGTGGCCGCGCTCGGCGTGCACCACATCATCGTCTGCGGCCATTCCGACTGCGGCGCGATGAAGGCGGTGATGGACCCGCCGACCCTGGAGAGCATGCCTACCGTCAAGGCCTGGCTGCGCCATGCCGAGGTGGCCAAGACCGTGGTGGAGCAGAACCGCTGCAACTGCGCCGGCCGCGATACCCTGGAGATGCTCACCGAGGAGAACGTGGTCGCCCAGCTCGACCACCTGCGCACCCATCCCTCGGTGGCGGCGCGCCTGGCCAGCGGCCAGCTGTTCATCCACGGCTGGGTCTATTCCATCGAGACCTCCGAGATCAAGGCCTACGATGCCGAGCAGGGCGGCTTCCGCCTCCTGGACGGCGAAGGTCCCATGCCCATGGCTACCCCGCGCCCGCGCTTCCACCAGCGCTAGCGCCGCCGCACGTCCGCCGGGCCGATCTTTGCCGATCGGCCTTGTTTTTTATCTCGTCCGCTCCCCGGTGCTGGGCCGTCGCCCCGCGCCGCGGGCGAGTCATGTCCCGCCTTTTACCCGGAAGGAGCCCCCATGAACCTTGAAACCCTGAAATCCACCCTGCCACGGGACGCGATGGCCTCCGTGGTGGTCTTCCTGGTCGCCCTGCCGCTGTGCATGGGCGTCGCCATCGCCTCCGGCATGCCGCCGGCCAAGGGCCTGATCACCGGCATCATCGGCGGACTGGTGGTCGGTGCCCTGGCCGGCGCGCCGCTGCAGGTCAGCGGTCCGGCCGCGGGCCTCGCGGTGCTGGTCTTCGAGCTGGTGCGCCAGCACGGCATCGCCATGCTCGGGCCGATCCTCCTGGTCGCCGGCCTGATCCAGCTGCTCGCCGGGCGCCTGCGCCTGGGCTGCTGGTTCCGCGTCACCGCGCCGGCAGTGGTCTACGGCATGCTGGCGGGGATCGGCATCCTGATCATCCTGTCGCAGCTGCACGTGATGCTCGACGCCTCGCCGCAGGCCTCCGGGCTGAACAACCTGCAGGCCTTCCCGGCGGCGCTGGTCGATGCCCTGCCGTTCGGCGCCGGCGACGGCTGGGGCGCCGGGCTGCTCGGCCTCATGACCATCGGCAGCATGTGGCTGTGGGACAAGCGCAAGCCGGCCAGGCTGCGCTTTCTGCCCGGCGCGCTGATCGGCGTGAGCCTGGCGACCCTGGTCAGCCTGGCCCTGTCGATGGACGTGCGGCGGGTCGAGGTGCCGGCCAACCTGGGCGATGCCATCGACTGGGTGCAGCCGGCCGACCTGCTGCATCTGCTGACCGACCCGACCCTCTTGATCGCGTCGCTGACCCTGGCCTTCATCGCCAGCGCCGAGACCCTGCTCTCCGCCGCCGCGGTGGACCGCATGCACCAGGGCCCGCGCGCCGACTTCGACCGCGAGCTGACCTCCCAGGGCATCGGCAACCTGCTCTGCGGCCTGCTCGGTGCCCTGCCGATGACCGGGGTGATCGTGCGCAGCTCGGCCAACGTGCAGGCCGGCGCCGTCACCCGGATGTCCGCGATCCTCCACGGCCTCTGGCTGCTGGCCTTCGTCCTGCTGCTGACCGCGGTGCTGCAGAGCATTCCGGTGGCCAGCCTGGCCGGGGTGCTGGTCTACACCGGGGTCAAGCTGGTCGACCTCAAGGCCCTGCGCGGCCTCGGCCGCTACGGCCGGATGCCGATGTTCGTCTACGGCGCCACGGCGCTGGCGATCGTCTTCACCGACCTGTTGACCGGGGTGATGATCGGTTTCGCCCTGACCCTGGCCAAGCTCGCCTGGCGCGCCTCGCGGCTGAAGATCAGCCTGGTCTACGACGAGGACGGGCGCAGTGCGGAACTGCGCATGGTCGGCTCGGCGACCTTCCTCAAGGTGCCGGAACTGTCCCGCGTGCTGGCCTCGGTGCGTCCGGGTACCCAGCTGCACGTGCCGCTCGAGCACCTCAACTACATCGACCACGCCTGCATGGAGCTGCTCGACGAGTGGCGCGCCGCCAGCGCGGCCACCGGCTCCGAGCTGGTGCTCGAAGCCCGCGCGGTGAAGCGCCGTCTGGAAGGCCGGGTGCGCACCACGGTGGGCATCGGCAGCGCGGCCTGAGCGAAGATGCGGTAGGAGCCAGACCCGTAGGGGGGTGAAGCCCGCCGGACATGGCAGAGATCCGATGCCCAATGGCGGGGTGCACCCGCCCTACCCGTCTACCCGGCTCAGCTGCAACTCCACCCCGAACTGGCGCGACAGGCACGGCCAGGCCTGCCAGGCGGCGACGGTCGTCGGGCTGTTCAGGCGGTTGCGGGAGGACTCCAGGGACACCTGCTCGAGCAGCGTGTTGCCGAGCAGGCCGTTGACGGCCAGCTGCACGGCCTCGTCGAGCTGGTTGGCGAAGGATTCGCCGATCAGCCGGTGGGCGACCAGGTTGGCCACCGTGGTATCCAGGGGAATCAGCGGCTGGCCGAGGAAGGCGATGTAGCGGTCGTTGATTTCCTCGACCAGGCGATGCGCCAGGTAGGCCTCGTCGAGCAGGCCGGCGAGGCCTTCCTGCCCCTCCACGAGGTCCGGCGGGCTGAGGAAGAAGTGCTCGGCGACCTTCAGCACCGGGCCGATCTGTGCCTCGATGCCCGTCTCGCAGGCGACCGCGTGGGCGGCTTCGAGCAGCTCCGGCACCTGCTCCAGATAACCCTCGACGAACTGGGTCAGCACCCCCAGGCCGTCCCCGTCGGGCAGGCAGATGGCGGGGTGCAGGTGTTGCATTCGGGACTCCAGCTGGCGGGCGAGCGTGCCGTGACGGGCTTCGTGCTGGCGGGCGCGCTCGATCAACTGGCGCAAGGCGGGAATATTCACGGGCGGACTCCTTGGACTCGCGGTGGTGCAGCCTCCCTGGCCACGCAGCTGGAAAAATGTCTGCCTAGCTTAGACGTCGGTACTGCTCGCCGCTATTGGCAAATCGCCGTGATTCGCCGCCGAACGCCGCCCCGGAAGGCCGCGGACGCAAAAAGCTCTCGCTGTGCCGGCGCTGTCTATACTCGACTCGAAACACGCTTACCGGAGTGAAGCCCGACTGCGCCGCAGACCGGGGTTCTGCGGTAGCGGGTCGCGGGAAAGGGAGCGCAGGCGGTTGCCCTGCGGTTTCCGGCGGCCCGTCCAGGCCGGCAGTTCTGGCCAGCAGCGCCCTCGGTCGACGGTTTTCCAGCGGGATGACAAGAACGACAAGGGGAACCCGCAATGATGCGACATCCACGACTCTGGATGGGTCTTCTGGCGTGCTCGGCCCTGTCCCAGGCACAGGCCGCCTGGGATGTGAACATGCGGCAGGGGGTCACGGAAGTCAGCCGCTCCGTCTTCGATCTGCACATGACCATCTTCTGGATCTGCGTGGTCATCGGTGTGCTGGTGTTCGGCGCGATGTTCTGGTCGATGTTCGCCCACCGCCGCTCGCGGCATCCGCAGCCCGCCCACTTCCACGAGAACACCAGGGTCGAGCTGCTGTGGACGGTGGTCCCGCTGCTGATCCTGATCGCCATGGCCGTTCCGGCGACCCGCACCCTGCTGCACATCTACGACCCCTCCGATCCCGACCTCGACATCCAGATCACCGGCCACCAGTGGAAGTGGCACTACAAGTACCTGGGCGAGGACGTGGAGTTCTTCAGCAACCTGGCCACCGACCGCGAGGCGATCGGCAACCGGGCGCCCAAGGGCGACCACTACCTGCTGGAGGTCGACCAGCCGCTGGTGATCCCGGCCGGCGCCAAGGTGCGCTTCCTGGTCGGCGCGGCGGACGTCATCCACTCCTGGTGGGTGCCGGAGCTGGCGGTGAAGAAGGACGCGATCCCCGGCTTCATCAACGAGGCCTGGACCCGCGCGCCCGAGCCCGGCCTCTACCGCGGCCAGTGCACCGAGCTGTGCGGCAAGGACCACGGTTTCATGCCGATCGTGGTGGAGGTCAAGGCCCCCGCCGACTACGCCGCCTGGCTGGCCGGCAAGAAGGCCGCTGCCGCCGAGAGCAAGGCGCAGGCCGGCAAGGTCTGGACCCTCGAGGAACTGGTCGCCCACGGCGAGCAGGTCTACAAGACTAGCTGTGCCGCCTGCCACCAGCCGGGCGGCGAGGGTCTGCCACCGGTGTTCCCGGCCCTCAAGGGCTCGAAGATCGCCACCGGGCCGAAGGAAGGCCACATCGAGCGGGTCGTCAACGGCAAGCCGGGCACCGCCATGGCCGCCTTCGGCAAGCAGCTCTCGGACGTCGATCTGGCCGCGGTGATCAGCTACGAACGCAACGCCTTCGGCAACGCGCTCGGCGACATGGTCACCCCGCAGGACATTCTCGCCTTCAAGCAGGCCGCAGAAGCCGGCCAGGGCATGCCGCCCGGCCAACCCCAACCCCAGCCCCAATAGAGGAGAGGCCACGATGAGCGCAGTGATCGATCATGGACATGGCGACCATCCGCACGGCCCGGCCCCGGGGCTGATGCGCTGGGTGCTGACCACCAACCACAAGGACATCGGCACCCTGTACCTGTGGTTCAGCTTCTGCGCCTTCCTCCTCGGCGGCTCCTTCGCCATGGTGATCCGCGCCGAGCTGTTCCAGCCGGGGCTGCAGATCGTCGAGCCGACCTTCTTCAACCAGATGACCACCATGCACGGCCTGATCATGGTCTTCGGCGCGGTGATGCCGGCCTTCGTCGGCCTGGCCAACTGGATGATCCCGCTGATGATCGGCGCGCCGGACATGGCCCTGCCGCGGATGAACAACTTCAGCTTCTGGCTCTTGCCGGCGGCCTTCGGCCTGTTGGTCAGCACCCTGTTCATGGAGGGCGGCGGGCCGAACTTCGGCTGGACCTTCTATGCGCCGCTGTCCACCACCTACGCGCCGCAGAGCGTGACCTTCTTCATCTTCGCCATCCACCTGATGGGCATCAGCTCGATCATGGGCGCGATCAACGTGATCGCCACCGTGCTCAACCTGCGCGCGCCGGGGATGACCCTGATGAAGATGCCGCTGTTCGTCTGGACCTGGCTGATCACCGCCTTCCTCCTGATCGCGGTGATGCCGGTGCTGGCCGGGGTGGTGACCATGATGCTGATGGACATCCACTTCGGCACCAGCTTCTTCAGCGCCGCCGGCGGCGGCGATCCGGTGCTCTTCCAGCACGTCTTCTGGTTCTTCGGCCACCCCGAGGTCTACATCATGATCCTGCCCGCCTTCGGCGCGGTCAGCGCGATCATCCCGACCTTCAGCCGCAAGCCGCTGTTCGGCTACACCTCGATGGTCTACGCCACCGGCGCCATCGCCTTCCTGTCGTTCATCGTCTGGGCGCACCACATGTTCGTGGTCGGCATCCCGGTGGCCGGCGAACTGTTCTTCATGTACGCCACCATGCTGATCGCCGTGCCCACCGGGGTGAAGGTGTTCAACTGGGTCAGCACCATGTGGCGCGGCTCGCTGACCTTCGAGGCGCCGATGCTGTTCGCCGTGGCCTTCGTCATCCTCTTCACCATCGGCGGCTTCTCCGGGCTGATGCTGGCCATCGCCCCGGCGGACTTCCAGTACCACGACACCTACTTCGTGGTGGCGCACTTCCACTACGTGCTGGTGCCGGGGGCGATCTTCGGCATCTTCGCCTCGGCCTACTACTGGCTGCCCAAGTGGACCGGCCATATGTACGACGAGCGCCTGGCCAGGCTGCACTTCTGGTTGTCCTTCGTCGGCATGAACCTGGCCTTCTTCCCCATGCACTTCGTCGGGCTGGCCGGCATGCCGCGGCGGATTCCCGACTACAACCTGATGTTCGCCGACTTCAACCGGGTCTCCAGCCTCGGCGCCTTCCTGTTCGGCGCCACCCAGCTGCTGTTCCTCTACATCGTCATCAAGTGCATCCGCGGCGGCGAGCCGGCCCCGGCCAAGCCCTGGGACGGCGCCCACGGCCTGGAGTGGTCGGTGCCCTCCCCTGCCCCGTACCACACCTTCAGCACCCCGCCGGAGGTCGAGTGATGGCGCGCCTGCCCATGCCCCGTCGGGAGGCGCCATGAGCGACGGCCTGCCCACTGCCCGGCTGATCCGCCGCCTGCTGGTGGTGGTGGTGGCGATGTTCGCCTTCGGCTTCGCCCTGGTGCCGCTGTACGACGTGATGTGCCAGGCCTTCGGCATCAACGGCAAGACCGCCGGCGCCTGGCAGGGCGCGCAGGCGGTGGACGCGTCGCGCCAGGTGCGGGTGCAGTTCCTCGCCAGCAACGCCGCCGGCATGAGCTGGGAATTCCGCCCCGTGCAGGACGAGCTGGAGGTGCACCCCGGCGCCAGCAGCCAGATGCTGTTCGTCGCCTACAACCCCAGCGGCGTGCCGATGACCGCCCAGGCCATCCCCAGCATCGCGCCGGCCCGGGCGGCGGCCTGGTTCCACAAGACCGAGTGCTTCTGCTTCACCCAGCAGGTCCTGCAGCCGGGCGAGCGCATCGAGATGCCGGTGCGCTTCATCGTCGACCGCGACCTGCCGGCCGACGTGCACCACCTGACCCTCGGCTACACGCTGTTCGACGTCACGGAGCGCCAGGGGCCGGTGGCCCGGGGCGCCCAATAAGGAGAGCACCCATGTCGACCCACGAGCAGTATTACGTCCCCGCCCAGAGCAAGTGGCCGATCGTCGCCAGCCTCGGCCTGCTGACCACCTTCTACGGCCTCGGCAGCTGGTTCAACGACCTCAAGGCCGGCCGCGACAGCCTGAGCGGCCCGCTGATCCTCTTCGTCGGCGCCCTGCTGCTGGCCTGGATGCTGTTCGGCTGGTTCGGCAACGTCATCCGCGAGAGCCGCGCCGGTCTCTACAGCGACCAGCTGAACCGCTCGTTCCGCTGGGGCATGAGCTGGTTCATCTTCTCCGAGGTGATGTTCTTCCTGGCCTTCTTCGGCGCGCTCTTCTACGTGCGTACCTTCGCCGGCCCCTGGCTCGCCGGCGAGGGCGACAAGGGCGTCAGCCACCTGCTCTGGCCGGACTTCGCCTTCGCCTGGCCGCTGCTGGCCAACCCCGATCCCAAGCTGTTCCCGCCGCCTGCCGGGACCATCAGCGCCTGGTCGCTGCCGCTGCTCAACACCGTGCTGCTGGTGTCCTCCAGCTTCACCGTGACCTTCGCCCACCACGCCCTCAAGGACGGCAACCGCTCGCGCCTGAAGGGCTGGCTGGCGCTGACCATCCTGCTCGGGGTGTGCTTTCTGATCCTGCAGGCCGAGGAGTACGGGCACGCCTACCACGAACTGGGGCTGACCCTCGGTTCGGGCGTCTACGGCGCCACCTTCTTCCTGCTCACCGGCTTCCACGGCGCCCACGTGACCCTCGGCTCGATCATTCTTGCGGTGATGCTGGTGCGCGTGCTGCTCGGCCACTTCACCCCCGAGGAACACTTCGGCTTCGAGGCGGCGAGCTGGTACTGGCACTTCGTCGACGTGGTGTGGATCGGGCTGTTCGTCTTCGTCTACGTGCTGTGAATGTTGAGACGGGATGGCGGACGGGGCGTAGGGCGGGTAACGGCGCAGCCTTACCCACCGGCGCCGGTGCGGCACTTCGGTGGAAAACGCGGGCGTGGTTTTTCCCCCTACGAAACCGTAGGGGGGTGAAACCCGCCGTTTCGGATCGAGCCCTGGCCATTTCCGGCGGGTTGCAGCCGCCCTACCAGGTCACCCGGGACACCAGTTGGCCGCTGTAGAAGCCCCAGGCGATCAGCGCCAGGGTCAGCGCGGCGAGGCCGACCCGCAGGTACAGCGCCTGCAGCAGCCGGCGGCTGTGGCCGGCGTCCCGGACCAGGAAGAACAGGCCGCCGAACAGGCTGGCCGCGGTCGCCAGGAGCGACAGGAGAATCGCCGCCTTGAGCATGGATGGCTCCGGGAGGTAAGGGGGATGGGGTGCAGTATAGTCCGTCGCTGAAAGCGCCCGGCCGAGGGTTGCGGCGCCACTTCCGGCCCGGCTGGGGGCCGAGCCTCTTGGTCGCGCTGCTCGTGCCGGCGTTGCTCTGGCTGGGTTTCTGGCAACTGTCGCGGGCCGAGGAGAAGACCGCCCTGCTCGCCCGGTTCGAGGCCCGTCGCCAGGCCGCGCCACTTGCCCTGGCGGAACTGGAAGCCGCGGGCGCGCCGGCCTTTCAGCGGGTGCGCCTGCACGGCCGGTTCGACGCGCAGCACGGCCTGCTGCTGGACAACCGCACCCGCAACGGCCGGCCCGGCGTCGAGCTGCTGCAACCCTTCCGGGACGACGGCGGCCAGTGGCTGCTGGTCAACCGCGGCTGGCTGCCCTGGCCCGACCGCCGCACGGCGCCGGTCTTCGCCACCCCGGACGAGCCCCTGGCGCTGACCGCCTGGGTCTACCGCCCGCCCGGCGCTCCCTTCCTGCTCGGGGACAGCCCCGGCGCCGGCTGGCCGCGGCTGGTCAACCGGGTCGACGACGCCGCCTTCTGGACCGAGCTGGGCCGCGCCGGCCTGCCCGTCGAACTGCGTCTGGAGCCCGGCCCTGCGGCCTACGCGACGGACTGGCCGGCGCTCGCCATGGGCCCGGAGCGGCACCGGGGCTACGCCCTGCAGTGGTTCTCCCTGGCCGCCGCCCTGCTCGTCCTGTTCATCTGCTTCGGTATTCACAGCGCACGGGAGACCCGTCATGCCCTCACTCGCCACCCCGACTGAATGCCTGTCGCCGCGCCGGCGCGGCCGCCTGCAACTGCTGGCGCTCTTCGCCGTGGCCTTCGGCCCCATGCTGCTCGCCGGTGCCATGTACCACTGGCGCTTCTGGGTGCCGGAAGGACGCACCTACCACGGCACCCTGATCGGCACCGGTCAGCACCGCGCCGAGCTGGGCGTCGTGCCGGCCGGAGACGGCGAGCCGCGCTGGGAGCTGCTGGTCACCGCCCCGGCGGAGTGCGCCGCAGACTGCCGCCGGCTGGTCTACCTGGCCCGGCAGATCAACATCGGCCTCGGCCGCGAGGCCGACCGCGGTGCCCATGCCCTGGCCGTGGGCCAGCCGCCGAGCGCCGCGGAGACGGAACGGCTGGAGCGCGAATACCCGCGGCTCGGTCGCTACCGCCTGGAGCGCGCGACCTATGAGCAGAGCGCGCCGGGACTGTCCGGCGCGCAACTGTGGATCGTCGACCCGCTCGGCAACCTGGTGCTGCGCTACGACGCCGGGGCCGACGGCAAGGGCGTGCTAGAGGACCTGCGGCTGCTGCTCAAGCTGTCGAAGATCGGCTGAGCGGCGCAACGCAACGGATCGACGATGAAAGGGAGATCGCCATGGACACAGGTCGCCAGCCGGGCTTTCGCCTGGCCCTGTTCGCCACCCTGTTGGCCTTCGCGGTGGTGCTACTCGGCGCCTACACCCGGCTGACCCACGCCGGCCTCGGCTGCCCGGACTGGCCGGGCTGCTACGGCTTTCTCGCCGTACCGAGCAGCGAGGCGCAGCTGGCCCATGCCGAGCGGCACTTCCCCGAGGCGCCGGTGGAGGCGCAGAAGGGCTGGAACGAGATGATCCACCGCTACTGCGCCGGCGGCCTGGGTCTGCTGATCCTCGCCCTGGCACTGCAGGCGCTGCGCCGCCGGGCGGACCCCGGACAGCCGCGCGGCCTGCCGCTGGCGCTGCTCGGGGTGGTGGTCGCCCAAGCGCTGTTCGGCATGTGGACGGTGACCCTCAAGCTCTGGCCGCAGGTGGTGGTCGCCCACCTGCTCGGCGGCATGACCACCCTCGCCCTGCTCTTCCTGCTAGGCCTGCGCCTCTCCGGCCGAGTCCCCACCCTCCCCTCCCCGGCGCCGGGGCTGCGCACCCTGGCCGGTGCCGCGCTGGCGCTGGTCGTCGGGCAGATCGCCCTGGGCGGCTGGGTCAGCAGCAACTACGCGGCGGTGGCCTGCCTCGACCTACCGACCTGCCACGGCCGGTGGTGGCCGGAAGAAGCGGACTTCGCCGACGCCTTCCACCTGACCCAGGCGATCGGCCCCAACTACCTCGGCGGCATGCTCGACGGCCCGGCGCGCACCGCCATCCACCTGAGCCACCGCCTCGGCGCCCTGGCCGTCGCCCTGGCGCTCGTGGCGCTGGCCTGGCGGCTGTGGTGCCACAGCCTCGGCCGGTTCGCCGCCCTGCTGCTCGCCGCGCTGCTGCTGCAGGTCGGGCTGGGCGTCGGCAACGTGCTCTGGCGCCTGCCGCTGCCCGTGGCGGTCGCCCACAACGGCGGCGCCGCCCTGCTGCTGCTGAGCCTGGTGCTGGTCAACTACCGGCTGCGCGTGCGGCCGGTGCGCGATTTCGATGGCGCCCGTGCTCCGGCGTGGGCGCCCCGGACAGGACGCTCCGCGTCTGCTGACCTGGGGTGAGGAAGGCGGAGCGTCCGGGTTGCGTTCCCACGCGGGAGCGTGGGAACGATCCACGTCGCCGGCTTTGCAGGACAACAACGACAACAAGGAGAAACGACCATGGCCATCCTACTCGCCACCCGCGGCAACCGGGCCAGCTGGCGCGATTACCTGGAGCTGACCAAGCCCAAGGTGGTGCTGCTGATGCTGATCACCTCGCTGGTCGGCATGTTCCTCGCTTCCCGCGCCGGCGTGCCCTGGACGGTGCTGGTCTTCGGCAATCTCGGCATCGGTCTCTGCGCCGGCGCGGCGGCGGCGGTCAACCACGTGGTCGACCGCCGCATCGACGCGCTGATGGCGCGCACCCGGCGCCGGCCGCTGGCCGAGGGCCGCGTCGCGCCGGCCGCGGCGCTGGGCTTCGCGCTGCTGCTGGCCGTCGCCGGGATGGCCCTGCTGCTGGCCTTCACCAACCCGCTGGCGGCCTGGCTGACCCTCGCCTCGCTGCTCGGCTACGCGGTGATCTACACCGGCTTTCTCAAGCGCGCCACGCCGCAGAACATCGTCATCGGCGGCCTGGCCGGCGCCGCCCCGCCGCTGCTCGGCTGGGTCGCGGTGAGCGGCCAGTTGTCCGCCGAACCGCTGCTGCTGGTGCTGATCGTCTTCACCTGGACCCCGCCGCACTTCTGGGCGCTGGCCATCCACCGCAAGGCCGAATACGCCAAGGCCGAGATCCCCATGCTGCCGGTGACCCACGGCGAGGCCTACACCAAGCTGCACATCCTGCTCTACACCCTGGCGCTGCTGGCGGTGACCCTCCTGCCCTATGCCATCCACATGAGCGGCCCGCTCTATCTCGGGTCTGCCCTGATCCTCGGCGGGCGCTTCCTGCACTGGGCCTGGGCGCTGTACCGGGACAGCAAGCCCCATGCGGCGATCGGCACCTTCAAATACAGCATCAAGTACCTGTTCCTGCTGTTCATCGCCCTGCTGGTGGATCACTATTTGCCGTTGACGCTCTGACCTGCCCAGGATTGCCCCTATGACCCGTCTCCAGAAGACCGTCCTCATCCTCGTCGCCGTGATCGCCGCGGTGATCGGTCTGACCTTCTCCAAGGTTTTGCACGGCTCGCGCCAGGCCGACCCGGCGCAACTGCTGGAGGCCGGCATCGTTCTGCTGCCGCAGGCCCGCCGCCTGCCGCCGCTCAGCCTCACCGACCAGAACGGCCAGGCCGTCCGGGTGGACGGCCTGGCCGGCCACTGGACCCTGGTGTTCTTCGGCTACACCTTCTGCCCGGACGTTTGCCCGACCACCCTCGCCCAGTTGCGCCAGCTCGAAGACCGGCTGCCGGCGGCGGCCCGCGAGCGCCTGCGGGTGGCGATGGTCAGCGTCGATCCGCAGCGCGACACTCCGGCGCAGCTCAAGCAGTACCTGGCCTTCTTCGACCCGGCCTACCTCGGCCTGACCGGCGAGCTGGCGGACGTCCAGCAACTGGCCAACGCCCTCGGCATCCCCTTCATCCCCGGCGATACCGGTCGCGAGGACTACACGGTGGACCACAGCGGCAACCTCGCCCTGCTCGGCCCGGACGGCACCCAGCGCGGCTTCGTCCGCGCCCCGCTGAATGTCGCCAAGCTGGCCGAGCGCCTGCCGCAGCTGGTCGAGAAGCAGCCCTGACGGGCACTCGCCCCGAGCCTGCAGGCAGAGTTCTTGTTTGGCGATCTCAGAACAGCGAGAGCGGATAGCTGACGATCAGCCGGTTGTCGTCGAACTTGTTGTTTGCCCCCCAGTCCCGGCGCACCGTCGAGTTCCGCCAGCGCAGGGTCAGGGTTTTCAGCGGGCCGCTCTGCACCGCGTAGGCCAGTTCGGTTTCGCGGTTCCACTCCTCGCCGTCGGTGACCGTGCCGGCGTTCACGTTGTGGCCCTTGATGTAGCGGGTCATCAGGGTCATCCCGGGAATGCCGAGAGCGGTGAAGTTGTAGTCGTAGCGGACCTGCCAGGAGCGCTCGCGGGCGTTGTCGAAGCTGCCGTTGTAGCTGTCATTGGCCGCCGTGCCGCCGCTGGTGCCGTTGACCCGTAGCCAGCGGTCGTCGCCGGTGACCCGCTGCAACCCCAGGTAGAGGATGTGCGGGCCCTTCTTCAGGGAGAACATCCCCGAGAGCAGCGTGTTGTCCAGCTCGCCGGCCTGGGCGCTGCCGTCCTCCTCGCCGTCGAAGTAGCCGAGGTTGGCGCCGAGGCTCCAGCCCTGGGCCAGCGGCTGGGTGTGCACCAGCTGGAAGTAGCGTTGCTTGTAGATGTCCTCCAACTGGCCGAACCAGGCGCCGACCAGCGTGCGGTTGTCGTTGAAGCTGTATTCGGCGCCGGCGAAGTTGAAGCGGTCGGAGGTGACGTTGGCGTTGCCCACCCAGCTCATGTCGTTGAGGCTGCTGTCGTCGCGCGGGCTGTTGCCGCGAAAGCGTCCGCCGTAGACCGTCAGGTTCTTGATTTCCCTGGAGGTGAGCATGCCGCCCTGGAAGGTCTGCGGCAGCGAGCGGCCGTCGTCGGAGCGCAGGATCGGCAGCACCGGCGACCATTCGCCGGCCTTCACCTCGGTCTTGGAAACGCGCAGCTTGCCGGCCAGCGCCAGGCGACCGAACTGGTCGGCCGGGTCGCCGTCCTTGTCGACCGGCAGCAGCTGGGTGCCGCTGGTGCCCCGGCCGCCGTCGAGCTTGACCGACCAGAGGCCGAGCATGTCGATGCCGAAGCCGACCGGGCCTTCGGTGTAGCCGGACTTGAGGTCGAGGATGAAGCTCTGGGTCCATTCCTCGGCTTTGCTTCGGGTAGCGCTGTCTTCAACGAAATTACGATGAATGTAGAAGTTGCGCAGGGTCAGGGTGCCCTGGCTGTCCTCCAGGAAGTCGGCCAGGACGGACTCGCCGGGAAGCAAGCCGGCGAAAACCAAAGGCAGCGCGGAGGCAAGGGGGCCAGGGCGCGGGGAGTCACTCCTGTTTTTCATTATTGTGATGTTCCAGTGCAGGTTCGATGGCAAAAAAGGTTCGAGCATTCCCTTCCACGGCGGTGGATGCGTCGGGCGGGGAAAGGCCCGGCAGTTGCTGCCGGACCCGTTCATGCGGGCGGAATGTTCCGGGCGCCCGGAAGCCGCCTCAGTGCTGCGGCGCTAGCGCATGGGGATCGGGGATCTGCCCCAGGGCCGGCACGTCGAGTTCCGCGCGCAGGTGCTTGACCTGTTCGGCGTTCACCGGCGGCGCCTGGTTGCCCCAGCTGGTGCGGATGAAGTTCACCACGTCGGCGACCTGTTGGTCGTTCAGGCGCCAGCTGAACGGCGGCATGGTGAAGGTCGAGGGTGCCTGGTGGGTGGCCGGCAGGGTGTCGCCCTTGAGCACGATGTGGATCAGCGAGGTGGCGTCGTCGCCGCTGACCACCGGATTGCCGGCCAGCGCCGGGAACACCCGCGCGTAGCCCTGGCCGTCGGTGCGGTGGCAGGCCGCGCAGTTGTCGACGTAGAGCGCCGCGCCGGTCTTGCTGTCGTCGCCGTGGTACAGCGCCTTGCTCACCTGGTCGTCGTAGGCGTACGCTGGGGCGCCTGGATTGCTCGCCGGCAGCGACTTCAGGTAGCGGGCGATGGCGGTGAGATCCGCATCGCTCATGTACTGCATGCTGTGCACCACCACTTCGGACATGCCGCCGAACACCGCCGTGCGCTCGGTGCGCCCGGTGCGCAGGAACTGCACCAGCTCGGCCTCGCTCCAGTTGCCGATGCCGGTCCGATGGTCGCCGCGCAGGCTCTTGGCGATCCAGCCCTCCAGGGGCGCGCTGCCGGCCAGGAAGTCCGGTCCCTCGCCGGCGCTCAGGGCCTTCTCCTGCATGCCGATGCCGCGCGGGGTGTGGCAGGCGCCGCAGTGGCCGAGCCCGTCGACCAGGTAGGCGCCGCGCGCCAGCAGCGGGTCCTGGCCCGCGGCCGGCGCGAAGTCCTCCACCGCGGGCGCGAAGGCCCAGCGCCAGAAGGTCAGCGGCAGGCGCATCGACAGCGGCCATGGGATAGCGCTGTCTTTGTTGGCCTGCTGAACCGGCGCGACGCCCTGCATGAAGTAGGCGTAGAGCGCGCGCATGTCCGGCTCGGTGACCCGCGCGTAGGACGGATAGGGCATGGCCGGATAGAGGGTATAGCCCTGCTTGGCGATGCCGTGGCGTACCGCCAGGTCGAAGTCCTCGAAGCTGTAGGCGCCGATGCCGGTCTCCCGGTCCGGGGTGATGTTGGTGGAGAACAGGGTGCCGATCGGCGTCTCCATCGGCAGGCCGCCGGCGAACGGCAGGCCGCCCTTGGCGGTGTGGCAGGCCACGCAGTCGCCGGCGCGGGCCAGGTATTCGCCTTTCTTCAGCAGCTCCGGGTCGGCCGTCTCGGCGGCCGAGGCGCCGAGCGCGAATAGGGCCGACAGGCCGAACAGGTAGGGGATCAGTTTCATCGTCGCGCTCCTCATGCCTGGACCAGCGGGCCGGGGTTCTTCAGGTACTGCTCGCGGATCGCCTTGGCCGACCAGTAGGCCAGCGCCGCCACCAGGCCGGTGGGGTTGTAGCCGGTGCCCTGGGGGAACGCGGAAGCGCCGATGACGAAGACGTTGTGCACGTCCCAGCTCTGCAGGTAGCGGTTGACGGCGCTGGTCTTCGGGTCGCTGCCCATGATCGCGCCGCCGAGCAGGTGGGTGGTCTGGTAGGCGCGGGTGTTGAAGTGCTCGCCGAAGTTCTTGACGTGGACGGCGATGGCCTTGGGATTCATCGCGTCGGCGATCTTGCGCATCTGCTCGGTGACGTAGCGCGTCATCTTGTACTCGTTTTCCTTCCAGTCGAAGGTCATGCGCAGCAGCGGCTGGCCGAAGGCGTCCTTGTAGGTGGGGTCGAGGTCCAGGTAGTTGTCGCGGTAGCTCATGTTGCTGCCGTGGGCGTCCATCGACAGGGTGTGGGTGTAGGCGTCCTTCGCCGCCTGCTTCCAGCCGCTGCCCCAGGTCGGCGAGCCGGGCGGCAGGGTCAGGCCGCGGATCGGCTTGCTGCCGGCCTGGTTGACCCAGAACGGCGAACCGCCGACGAAGCCCAGCGGGCCGTGGTCGAAGTTGTCGGCGTTGAAGTCGTCCACCGCCACACCGCCGCCGCCGGTGCCGATGAAGGGGTTGGTGTGCACGTCGCGGTCGAAGAAGGCCTTGATGGTGGCCATGTTCTGGTAGGCGAAGTTCTTGCCGACCACGCCTTCGCCGGTGCGCGGGTCGTACGGCTTGCCGATCCCGGACAGCAGCATCAGGTGCACGTTGTGGAACTGGAAGGCGCTGACGATCACCAGATCGGCCGGCTGGACGATCTCGCGGCCCTGGGCGTCGACGTAGGTGACGCCGGTGGCGCGCTTGCCGTCGCTGTCCAGATTGACCCGAAGCACGTTGCTGTTGGCGCGCAGCTCGAACAGCTCGCTCTGCTTCAGCGCCGGCAGGATGTTCAGGTTCGGCGAGGCCTTGGAATACATGTAGCAGGCATAGCCGCTGCAGAAGCCGCAGAAGTTGCACGGGCCCATCTGCACGCCGTAGGGATTGGTCCAGGGACCGGAGGCGTTGGCCGCGGGCATGGCGTAGGGGCGCATGCCGACTTCCTCGGCCGCCTTGCGGAACAGCTGGGCGGAGTAGACGTCCTTCAGCGCGGGCAGCGGGAAGTTATCGGAGCGGTCCGGCGCGAAGGGGTTGCCGTCGCCGACCACCTGGCCCTTGACCTTGTAGGCGGTTCCGGAAGTGCCGAAGACCTTCTCGGCGAAGTCGAAGTGCGGCTCCAGTTCCTCGTAGCTGACGCCGTAGTCCTGGATGGTCATGCCTTCGGGGATGAAGCCCTTGCCGTAGCGCTCCTCGTAGTGACTGCGCAGGCGCAGCTCCTCGGGCATGATCCGGAAATGCACGCCGGACCAGTGCAGGCCGGCGCCGCCGACGCCGTTGCCGGGCAGGAAGGCGGAGAGCTGGCGATAGGGCAGTGCGGTGCCGTCGATGCCGTGGCGGATGCTCACGGTGCTCTTCGAGAGGTCCTGGAACAGCTTGCCGCGGCTGTTGTAGGTCAGCTCGTCGAGGGTGTTGGGGTAGGCGCCGTCGGGGTAGGTATCCTGGTGCGGGCCGCGCTCCAGGGCGACCACCTGCAGGCCCGCCTCGGTCAGCTCCTTGGCGAGAATCGAGCCGGCCCAGCCGAAACCGACCACCACGGCGTTCACGGGTTTGAGTGTCGTCGCCATGTTCAGCCCCTCTCTCCAGAAATCGAAACCGGCGGGAAGGGATACTTCTCGCCGCGGTCCACCCAGTCCATGAAGTCGGCGCGGGCGCCGGGGAAGCCCACCAGCTTCCAGCCGACCAGGCCGCGGTTGCCGCCGTGGATCGGGTCGGCGAAGAAGCCCTCGCGGGTGTTCTGCCAGAGCTGGCCGAACAGCAGGGCGGACGGCAGGTCCTGCAGGTCGAGGTGCCCGCCTTCCAGCTGGCGCAGCAGGTCGTCCTGGCCGGCCGGCTCCAGTTCGGCGAAGACCTTGCCGTGCTGGCTCTGGCACCAGCGATCCAGCGCAGCGATGCCGATGCGGTAGATGTCGCGCGGCACCAGCTTCAGCTGGTGGCCGAACTCCGGCGCGGCGTCGGCGGCGAAGGGCGCCTGCATGTACCAGAGGTTGCCGTGGCCGTAGGCGGTTTCCAGCTGGCGGTCGATGAACTCCGGCACGCCGGCCTCGACCGCGCCGGGGCCGTTGGCGTCGCTGGGAATCAAGCGGGCCACGGCGGCGTTGACGAAGGCCCACTCGGCGCTCGTGAAGAAGCGCGGCCGGTAAGGGGACTGCAGGGTGGGGGCGGCCTGGCTGGCGGCCGTCGTCGCTACGCCGTAGCCGGCCACGGTGATCGCCGGAATCACGGCCAGGGTTTTACGCAGGAAGTCGCGTCGGCCACTGAAGGCTTTGTCGTCGGGCATGGGATACCTCATTGATGCGGTACATCCCAGTCGCGGTCTGGACTGGTCAAGTTGAACGAACGTGTCGCGCATCCCTGCATGACGAAAGGTTTCAGCCAGGAAAGGGGCTGTCGGCTGCGTACGGGCTTTTTCGATGCAGATCCCGATCCTCTCGCGAAACGCCGACAGGCGGGAGCGAAGGCGGGCTTTCCCGAAGGACCGTATGGGAACGGCTCATGGCGCCGGCCGCGTCGCCGGGAAGGCTCCGGCCGCGGACGAACAGGAGGGATCGTGCGTGGATCTGGGCCTCTTCTTATCGGCGGAGGCTTCTTCCAGGATTGAAACCGATCTCATTGAACAATAAAAAACACAGCAAAGATAGCGCTGTCTTTGAAAAAATCGTCAAGAATCCGCCCTTTGGACCGCACTCCTCCACGAATGGAGCTGCCACGCGGCCTGTCGATAGCCCTATGCTGATGGGAACCCAAAGCAAGGAAGGAGATCGCGGATGCGCGCCATGCTGCTCGAAGCGGTCGGCCAACCCCTGGTGCTGCGCGAGTTGCCCGATCCGCAGCCAGGGCCGGGCGAGCTGCGCGTACGGGTGAGCGCCTGCGGGGTGTGCCGCACCGACCTGCACGTGGTCGACGGCGAGCTGCCGGCGGTGACTGCGCCGGTGATTCCCGGCCACGAGATCGTCGGCCGAGTGGATGCCCTCGGGCCGGGCGTCGAGGGTTTCGCGCTCGGCCAGCGGGTCGGCATTCCCTGGCTGGGGCACACCTGCGGGCAGTGCTGGTACTGCCGGCACGCGGCGGAAAACCTCTGCGACGCGCCGCAGTTCACCGGCTACACCCGCCCCGGCGGCTACGCCGAGTACGTGGTGGCCGACGCCCGCTTCACCTTCGCCCTGGGCGAGGACGGCGACGACGTGGCCCTGGCGCCCTTGCTCTGCGCCGGACTGATCGGCTGGCGCTCGCTGGTCAAGGCCGGCGACGCCAGGCGCCTCGGTCTCTACGGCTTCGGCGCGGCGGCGCACATCGTCATGCAGGTGGCGCGCTGGCAGGGCCGCGCGGTATACGCCTTCAGCCGGCCGGGCGACGTCACTGCCCAGGACTTCGCCCGTTCCCTCGGCGCGGTCTGGGCCGGCGGCGCGGACCAACTGCCGCCCGAGCCGCTGGACGCGGCGATCCTCTATGCGCCGGCCGGCGAGCTGGTGCCGGCTGCGCTGCGCGCCCTGCGCAAGGGCGGCCGGGTGGTCTGCGCCGGCATCCACATGAGCGACATCCCGAGCTTTCCCTACGCCATCCTCTGGGGGGAGCGCGAGGTGGTGTCGGTGGCCAACCTGACCCGCCAGGACGGCCTCGACTTCTTCGCCGTCGCCGCCCAGGCCGGCATCCGCACGGAGACCCACCGCTACGCCCTGGAGGACGCCAACCGGGCGCTCGACGACCTGCGCCACGGACGCTTCCAGGGCGCGGCGGTGCTGGTGCCCTGAGGGGAGGAAGGGGGTTTTCGCGCTGCGGGAGCGGCTGCGCAGGGCGGGTTAGCGCGATGCGGCGTAACCCGCCAAAGATGCCGCCAGGCATCCCTTTGCCGGCCTGACGGCCTGACGGCCGGTCGGTGGGTCACGGCCGGCGGCCCAACCCTCCCTACGGAACGGCCCACCTCAGGGCTGGGCGGGCGTGCCGCTCTGGCGCGGCACGCTCAGCGCCGGGGCCTTGGGCATCAGTGCGCGGGCGTTGCTCAGGGCGGTGGCGGCGGCGCTCATGTCGCCGCGCGCCAGGGCCTGCTCGCCGCGTTTCAGCCAGGCTTCGGAGAGGCGGCGCTGGTAGTCCTCCAGGGCGGTGCCGGGCTGCTCGAGTTGCAGGCGCTTGAAGCTGGCGGTGGCGGCGGCCAGGTCGCCGTCGCTCAGTTGCCGTTCCAGCTCCTGGCTGATGCTCGGCGTCGGCGGGGTGGGAGCGGGCTCCGTCGACCCACGCTGGCAGGCGGCAAGCACGAGCGGCAGCAACAGCGGGGCAAGGTAGCGAAGGAGCGACGCGGGCATGACGGGGTTCTCTGGCCGTTTTCCGCCCACTCTACACCTGCCGCCGGCCCATCAGGAAGCAGACCTTGGCGCAGTGGCGAAGTTCAGCCGGCGCGCCGTGGCAAGGCGAGGCTGGCGAGGAACAGCGCGGCCGCCGAGACCACGATCGACGGGCCGGCCGGGGTGTCCTGGAACCACGACAGCGACAGCCCGGCGCAGACCGCGAGCATCCCCAGAACGCTGGCGCCGACGGCCATCTGCTCGGGGGTGCGGGCGTGGCGCTGGGCGGCCGCGGCGGGGATGATCAACAGCGAGGTGATCAGCAGCACGCCGACGATCTTCATCGCCACCGCGATCACCAGGGCGATCAACAGCATCAGTGCCAGGCGGATGCCGGCCACCGGCAGGCCCTCGACCCGCGCCAGCTCCTCGTGCACGGTGATCGCCAGCAGCGGCCGCCACAGCGGCACCAGCAGCAGCAGGACCAGCGCGCTGCCGCCGAGAATCCAGGCGAGGTCCACCGGGCCGACCGCCAGCAGGTCGCCGAACAGGTAGCCCATCAGGTCGATGCGCACATCGCGCATGAAGCTCAGCACCACCAGGCCGAGGGACAGGGTGCTCGGCGCGAGGATGCCGAGCAGGGTGTCCGAGGCCAGCGCCTGGCGCTGCTGCAGGGCCACCAGCAGCACGGCGAGCAGCAGGCAGCCGGCGATCACCGCCAGGGTCGGGCTGACGTCGAGCAACAGGCCGACGGCCACGCCGAGCAGCGCGGCGTGGGACAGGGTGTCGCCGAAGTAGGCCATGCGCCGCCAGACCACGAAGGAGCCCAGCGGCCCGGCGACCAGCGCCAGGGCGAGTCCGGCAAGCAGGGCGTTGAGCAGGAAATCAGCCATGGTTGCAGTCGGGACCGTGTACGTGGGGTTTCTTCAGCACCACGCTGCCGTGCAGGTCGTGGGCGTGGTCGTGATGGTGCTGGTAGAGCGCCAGGCTGCGCGCCGCCTGGCCGAACAGGGCGACGAAGGCCGGGTCGCCGCTGACCTGCTCGGGGTGCCCGGAACAGCAGACGTGATGGTTCAGGCAGACCACCTGGTCGGTGGTGCTCATCACCACGTTGAGGTCGTGGGAAACCATCAGCACGCCGCAGCCGTGGCGCTCGCGCAGCCGGGTGATCAGCCGGTACAGCTCGGCCTGGCCGGCCACGTCGACGCCCTGCACCGGCTCGTCGAGCACCAGCAGTTCGGGCTTGCGCAGCAGCGCGCGGGCCAGCAGCACGCGCTGCAGCTCGCCGCCGGAAATGGTCTGCAGCGGGCTGTCGACGACCTGCGCCGCGCCCACCTCGATGAGCGCGGCCAGGGCCGCGGCGCGGTCGACGCCGGGCACCAGGCGCAGGAAGCGCAGCACCGACAGCGGCAGGCTGGGATTGACCTGCAGCTTCTGCGGCATGTAGCCGATGCGCAGCCGCGGGCGGCGCCAGACGGTGCCGGCATCGGGCGTCAGCAGGCCGAGCACGACGCGCACCAGGGTGGTCTTGCCGGCGCCGTTGGGACCGATCAGGGTGACGATCTCGCCGGGCTGCACGCAGAGGTGCACGTCGTGCAGCATTTCGCGGCCGGCGAAGGCGACGCGTATGCCGTCGAGGCGGATCAGGCTGTCGCTCATCGCGCGTCCTGGCAGCGGGCGCAGAGGCCGACCACCTCCACGGTCTGTCCCTCGACCCGGAAACCCAGGCCCCGGGCGCTGTCGAGGATGCTGTCGCTGATCGCCGAGCGCTCCAGCTCGATGGCCGCGTGACACTGCCGGCAGATGAAGAACTGGCCCTGGTGGGCGTGGGCCGGGTGGTCGCAGCCGACGAAGGCGTTGAGCGAGGCGATGCGGTGCACCAAGCCGTGCTCGAGGAGGAAATCCAGCGCCCGGTAGACGGTCGGCGGCGCCGCCCGGCGGCCGTCCTGCTCGCTCAGCACGGCGAGGATGTCGTAGGCGCCGAGTGGCTTGTGGCTCTGCCAGACCAGCTCCAGCACGCGCCGGCGCAGGGCGGTCAGGCGCAGACCGTGACGGGTGCAGAGCGTTTCGGCCTCGGCCAGGGCCTGCTCGATGCAGTGACGGTGGTCGTGGGGCTGACAGGCCAGGGGCGGGATGGTCATGGGCGACGTCCGGTCATGGGGACGTTATTCTATTACACTTTAGACCCGGGGGGATGCCCGCCATGTTCCGTCCACTCGCCGCCCTGCTGCTCGCCGGCTGCCTGGCCCCGGCGCAGGCCGACGTGCGCCTGCTGACCAGCGTCAAACCCCTGCAGCTGATCGCCGCCGCCGTGCAGGATGGCGCCGGCGCCCCCACCGTGCTGCTGCCGCCCGGCGCCTCGCCGCACCACTACGCGCTGCGTCCCTCCGACGTGCGCGCGCTGCGCGAGGCGACGTTGTTCTACTGGGTCGGCCCGGACCTGGAGGCCTTCCTGCCCAAGGTGCTGGAGGGCCGCAGCCAGCCGAGCCTGGCCGTGCAGGAGCTGCCCGGCCTGCAGCTACGCCACTTCGCCGGCACAACCGCGGCTACCGAGGACGAGCACGATCACGCCCACCGTCCCGGCAGCCTGGATGCCCATCTCTGGCTGCTGCCAGCCAACGCCCGGCTGATCGCCGCGCGAATGGCCGCCGACCTGGCCGCCGCCGACCCGGACAACGCCGCGCGCTACCAGGCCAACCTCGGCGCCTTCGAGACGCGCCTGGACGACCTCGACCGACGCCTCAAGGCGCGTCTGGAGCGGCTCGCCGGCAAGCCCTACTTCGTCTTCCATGAGGCCTATGATTACTTCGAGGCGGCCTACGGCCTCGAGCATGCCGGGGTGTTCAGCGTCTCGCCGGACGTGCCGCCCGGCGCCCGCCAGGTCGCCGGGATGCGCCAGCGCCTGCAGGACGCCGGCCCGACCTGCGTGTTCAGCGAGCCGCCCCTGCAGCCGCGCCTGGCGCAGACCCTGAGCGCCGGCCTGCCGGTGCGTCTGGCCGAACTCGATCCGCTGGGCGGCGCCGTGCCGGTCGGGCCGCAGGGCTACGAGCAGTTGCTGGAGCGCCTCGGCGAGGAACTGGCGGGCTGCCTGCAAGCGCTGTAGGCGTTCCCGTCCTCGCGGCGAAGGCGCACTATCGCAGGGCCCGCCGGGGCTGCGGACCCGGCGGGAGCGGTCCCGACCGCGCCGGAACCGCAGGCTCACTCCACAGTCCCACGAAGACGGCAGGCCGGCGCCGGCAAGGAGGAAGCATGCAGCGCTACAGGATCTTTCACCGCACCTACTACCGTTTTTCCAGGCCCGTCGAGCTGGGGCCGCATGCCCTGCTGCTGCGCCCGCGGGAGAGCCATGAGCTGCGCATCGAGTCCTCGACCCTGAAGATCATCCCGCCGGCCACCCTGAACTGGCACCGCGACGTGGAGGACAACTGCGTGGCGAGCGCCACCTTCAAGGCGGTCTCCACCGACCAGTTGCTGATCGAGAGCGAGGCGGTCATCCAGCAGTACAACGAGAAGCCCCTCGATTTTCTCGTGGCCGACTACGCGGTGAACTACCCCTTCGTCTACCGCCCCGAGGACCGCGCCGTCCTCTCGCCCTACATGGATTTCGCCCGGCAGGCGGACCGCGACCGGCTCGCCGAATGGCTCGGCAAGCTCTGGCAGCCGGGCGAGCCGATCCAGACCTATGCCCTGCTGCAGCGGATCAACGAGCAGATCCCCCGGACGCTGGCCTACCGGATGCGCGAAGAACCCGGCGTGCAGAGCGCGGGGGAAACCCTTGCGCTCGGCATGGGGTCCTGCCGCGACTTCGCCAACCTGTTCATGGAGGCGGCCCGGCTGCTCGGCCTGCCGGCGCGCTTCGTCAGCGGCTATCTGCATGTCGAGCCGGCGGGGCTGCATGGCGGCTCGACCCATGCCTGGGCCGAGGTCTACCTGCCGGGCGCCGGCTGGAAGGGCTTCGATCCCACCCATGGGGAACTGGTAGGGGCCAACCATATCGCCGTGGCCGTGGCACACCTGCCCGCATCGGTGCCGCCGGTCGCCGGCTCCTACCTCGGCCCGCCGAACGCCGGCCGCCTCGAGGTCGGCGTCTGGGTGACCGGGCTGAACTGAGGGGCGGCGTGCGTCCAGACCAGCGGCTAAGGTGAAAGGAGCCCGCCAGCCAAGGGAGGTCCGGGCGCATGGCGAAACGCCGCGAATCCGCGCCGCCGGTCGCCGGCGGCATTCCCCTGCAGGCCGCTTCCGAGGACATCTGGGCGCAGAAGTACCGGCTGGCCGAACCCGACGGCACGCCGCTCGACGCCGACATCGACGCCACCTGGCGACGGGTCGCCCGCGCCCTGGCCGAGGTCGAGGCCGAGGACCTGCGCGAGCACTGGTACGAACGCTTCCTCTGGGCGCTGCGCAACGGCGCCATCCCCGCCGGGCGGATCGTCGCCAACGCCGGCGCCCAGGACCGCAAGCCGGCCACCTCGACGATCAACTGCACCGTCTCCGGAACCCTGCGCGATTCGATGGACGACATCCTCGCCAAGGTCCACGAGGCCGGGCTGACGCTGAAGGCGGGGTCCGGTGTGGGGTATGACTTTTCCACCCTGCGCCCGCGCGGCGCCTTCGTCTCCGGCGCCGGCGCGCGCACCAGCGGGCCGCTGTCGTTCATGGATATCTTCGACAAGATGTGCTTCACGGTCAGCTCGGCGGGTGGGCGGCGCGGCGCGCAGATGGCCACCTTCGACGTGGCCCATCCGGACGTGCGCGAGTTCATCCGCGCCAAGCGCGAGGACGGCCGGCTGCGCCAGTTCAACCTGAGCCTGCTGATCACCGACGACTTCATGCAGGCGGTGGAGAGCGACGCCGAGTGGCCGCTGGTGTTCCCGGTGCATCCCCGCGAGGCCGAGGCGCTGGACTTCGACGACCCGCAGCAGGTGCTCTGGCGCGACTGGCCGATCCACGAGGACTACCGCGTGCGCGACGACGGCAAGGTGGCCTGCAGGGTCTACGGCAAGGTCCGCGCCCGCCACCTGTGGGACATGCTGATGGCCTCCACCTACGACTTCGCCGAGCCGGGCTTCATCCTCGTCGACCGGGTCAACCAGTTGAACAACAACTGGTGGTGCGAGGAGATACGCGCGACCAATCCGTGCGTGACCGGCGATACCCGGCTGGCGACGCACTACGGCCTGGTGCCCATCGGCGAACTCGAGCGCCGCGGCGTCGCGCTGGAGGTGACCGTGGACCGCCGCTGCCTGGCCGAGAGCGCCCGCGGCGTCACCCGCCGCCCGGCCAAACCGGCCTTCCTCAGCGCTGGCCGCGCCCCGGTCTGGCGGGTGGTCACCGCGGACGGCTACGCGATCCGGGCGACCGAATGGCACGACTGCTACAGCGAGCGCGGCAAGCTGAAACTGCGCGACCTCAAGGTCGGCGACCGGCTGCTGATCCAGTCCGGCAAGGGGCTGTTCGGGCAGGAAGGCAGCGAGGAACTGGGCATCCTGCTCGGCCTGATCGCCGGCGACGGGCACTTCACCCCGCGCGGCAAGGGCCAACGGGCCGCCATCGTCAGCCTGTGGGGCGAGGAACGGGCGCTCGGCGAGCCGGTGGCGGCCTGGGTGAATGCGCTGACCGCCGGTCTCGGCGCCCGTCGCCGGGTGTCGGCCGTCGCCGTTCCCCAGCGCAATCAGGTGTTCGTCCGCTCGGTCCTGCTGGCGCGCCTGCTGGAGCACTACGGCTTCACCGCCGCGACCAAGCTGCGCGTGCCCGAAGTGGTCTGGCGCGGCAGCGAGGCCTGCGTGCGCGGCTACCTGCGGGCGCTGTTCCAGTGCGACGGCACGGTCAATGTGTCCACTGCCCGGCAGAGCTGCTCGGTGCGCCTGGCCTCCAGCTGCGAGGCGCTGCTCAAGGAAGTCCAGCAACTGCTGGCCAACTTCGGCATCTACTGCTGCGTCCGCCAGCGCCGCCCGCCTGGAAGGCGCCGCTTGCCGGACGGTCGGGGCGGACAGTGGGAATACGCCTGCCAGGCCGATTTCGAGCTGATCGTCGACGGCGAGTCGCGCGAGCGCTTCATGGCCGAGATCGGCTTTTTGCTGCCGAACAAGACCGAGCGCTACCGGGCCTGGGCGCAGGACCGGCCCCTGCGCAAGACCCAGCGTTTCAGCTCGCCCATCGCCGCCATCGAATACGCCGGCGAGGAGCCGGTCTACGACACCACCCAGCCCGATGGCCACGCGGTGATCTTCAACGGCCTGGTCACCGGGCAGTGCGGCGAACAACCGCTTCCCCCCTACGGTGCCTGCCTGCTCGGTTCGGTCAACCTCACCGCCTTCGTCGAGGAGCCGTTTTCCGTCAAGGCGCGCTTCGACTGGGAGCGCTTTCGCGAGGTGGTGCGGATCTTCACCCGCCTCCTGGACAACGTGGTGGAGATCAACAACCTGCCGCTGGCGGCGCAGCGCCGCGAGATCCTCGACAAGCGCCGTCACGGCATGGGCTTTCTCGGCCTCGGCTCGGCGCTGGCGATGCTCCGGCTGCGCTACGGCAGCGCCGAGGCCTGCGTGTTCACCGAGGAGGTGGCCCGCGAGATGGCGCTGGTCGGCTGGCAGGTGGCGCTGGAGCTGGCCAGGGAGAAGGGCCCGGCGCCGCTGCTGGCGCAGGAGTTCGAGGTCACGCCGAAGATGCTCCGCCAGCGCCCGGAAATGGCCGCCGACGGCTACAGGGTCGGCGACCGGGTGCCCGGCCGCGTGCTGCACGCGCGCTACTCGCGCTACCTGCAGCGCCTGGCCGAGATCGCCCCCGAACTGGTCGCCGCGCTGGCCGGGCAGGGCGCGCGCTTCACCCACCACAGCTCCATCGCGCCGACCGGCACCATCAGCCTGAGCCTGGCCAACAACGCCTCCAACGGCATCGAACCGAGCTTCGCCCACCAGTATTCGCGCAACCTGATCCGCCCCGGCCGCAAGGCCAAGGATAAGGTCGAGGTGCTGAGCTACGAACTGCTGGCCTACCGCGCGCTGGTCGATCCGCAGGCGCAGCCGGGCGGCGACGATCCGGCGCACCGGCTCCCCGAGTATTTTGTCAGCGCCGACGACATCGGCCCGACCCAGCACGTGGACATCCAGGCGGCCGCGCAGAAGTGGGTGGATTCATCCATTTCCAAGACCGCCAACGTGCCCACCGACTACCCCTTCGAGGCGTTCAAGGACATCTACCGCTACGCCTGGCGCCAGGGCCTCAAGGGCTGCACCACCTTCCGCTTCAACCCGGCGGCCTTCCAGGGCGTGCTGGTCCGCGAGGCCGACCTGGAGAAGACCCTGTACCGCTTCGAGCTGGAGGACGGCAGCCTGGTCGAGCTACGGGGCAACGAACTGGTGGAGTACGACGGCGAGGTGAACACCGCCGCCAACCTGTTCGATGCGCTCAAGGAAGGCTATTACGGCAAGTATTAGGTGCGGCGGGACCCGGTAGCTCCGTAGGGCGGGTTAGGCCGCAGGCCGTAACCCACCGAGCGGCCACAGGGCCGGCAATGCGGATGCCTGCCGGCATCCTTGGCGGGTTACGCCGCGTTGCGGCTAACCCGCCCTACGAAAAGCCTTTACCAACAATGGGTTGCAAGCTCCGTAGGGTGGAAAACCGCGCGGTGTTTTCCACCACGGCCCGCACCGGGAAGGAAGGAGAGGCCCCATGACCGTCAAGATCACGCAGCGCATCAAGAGCTTCCAGGTGGTCGACGAGCGCCTGCGGCCCAGCGCCGAAACCGACGCAGGGCAGTTGCCGCCCGTGCAGCTGGACGAAACCCTGCAGCGCCCGGAAATGCTGGTCGGCGCCACCTACAAGATCAAGTCGCCGCTGTTCGAGCACGCCCTCTACGTGACCATCAACGACATCCTGCTCAACGCCGGCACCCGCTTCGAACAGCGCCGGCCATTCGAGATCTTCATCAACTCCAAGGGCATGGAGCACTTCCAGTGGATCGTCGCGCTCACCCGGATCATGTCCGCGGTATTCCGCAAGGGCGGCGACTGCACCTTCCTGGTCGAGGAGCTCAAGGCGGTGTTCGACCCGCGCGGCGGCTACCTGAAGAAGGGCGGCCTCTACATGCCCTCCATCGTCGCCGAGATCGGCGCGGTGCTGGAGCGCCACCTGATCGCCATCGGCCTGCTGTGCGGCCACGAGTCGGACGAAGCCCAACGGCGCTACCTGGCCGAAAAACGCGCCGCCTACGAAGCCAGCCAGGGCGCCGCCGCGCTGGAACCCGGCGAAGGCTTCCCCCCCGGCGCACAGCGCTGCGGGCAGTGCCATACCCAGGCGGTGGTACAGCTGGAGGGGTGCACGACCTGCCTGAATTGCGGGCATTCGAAATGCGGGTGAGGGGCGTCGGAGGGATGGATGACGCTCTGCTCGTCCACCATGAAAACAGCGAGAAGTCTTCAAGGCCGATCCAGCGGACTCAACACGCCCAGCCCGCCCCGGTTGAGCACATGGGTGTAGATCATGGTGGTCTTCACGTCCGCATGGCCCAGCAGCTCCTGCACGGTACGAATGTCCTGCCCGCTCTCCAGCAGATGGGTGGCGAAACAGTGACGCAGGGTGTGCGGCGTGGCCGGCTTGACGATTCCCGTCTCCCGCACGGCGCTCTTGAAAGCCCGCTGCACCCGTTTCTCGTCCATATGGTGGCGGCGCTTGATGCCGGAGCGAGGATCGACCGAGCGGCCGGGAGCCGGAAAAACGTATTGCCAGCCCCATTCCTTCGCGGCGTTCGGATACTTGCGCGCCAGGGCGAATGGCAGATAGACCTCGCCGAAACCCTCGGCAAGATCGCGCTCGTGCAGGGTCTTCACACAATCGAGATGCCGTTTCAGCGGCTGGCTCAACCGGCCCGGCAGCAAGGTGACGCGGTCCTTCATGCCCTTGCCGTCCCGGACCAGAATCTCGCTGCGCGCGAAATCCACGTCTTTCACCCGCAGACGCATCGCTTCCATGAGGCGCAGACCGGAGCCGTACAGCAGCCCCGTGACCAAGGCCAACTCGCCCTCGAAACAGGCCAGCAGCTGCTGCGTTTCCTCGCGGGACAGGACGACCGGCAAGCGCTCGGGCCGTTTGGCGCGCACCACGTCGTTCAGCCAGGGAAGATCGATGGCCAGGACATGCTTGTAGAGAAACAACAGGGCAGCCAGCGCTTGATTCTGCGTGGATGCCGCGACATTCAAATCCACCGCGAGATGCGACAGGAATCGCTCCACGTCGGGAGCGCCCATTTCTGCCGGATGACGCAACTTGTGATAACGAATAAAATCCCGTACCCACTTGATATAAGCGGTTTCAGTACGGATCGAATAATGGCGAATACGGATTTGCTCGCGCAGCCGGTCCAACAACCTGGGCTTGCCGTCCATGGTGTATAACTCCCTGAAAAAGCACCAGCCTCCTGCTGGAGGCCGCAGCCTACAAGGGGGCTGCCAGCAGCGGCAAGGGAATGTTATGCACCAAATGGTGTGTTTGTTCACACCATTTGGTGTCGAATAGTAGTTAACCAACAATATCCACCATCGGGCGTAGGGAAACGTAAATGATGTGGAATCAATCGCTGAGAAACCTGAAAAAAGCTGCTATACCCAGCACGGGCCCTCGGCGGAGCATAACGAAGTTAATGCACACGCCGAGGGCCCGTGCTGGGGAACAGGCACACTTTTCGTTTCTCGTCGCGCTTGAGCGCCAACCCCATTTACAACCCGCTGCGCGGGACGGAGTGTATTGTCGGCTAACTAGTCGCTCAAACACACACTCGCAAAAAGCGCGCGAGCGGTGTTTAGCTCCATTACGTTAGCGGCCAAGGCAATGGACACATTTATCGTCAAGTCAGCAGAAACAGAAGCGAGGCTGGTGTTCAGCCAGCGTGTCGGAGATGATTTCTTGGTTGAGTTCCAAAGCCAACAGCTTCAGGTAGTCCAGCCTGTTTGTGGCTATACAGACCCTCAAGGCGTAGCTCGTTTGCTCCAAGAGGCAGCAGCTCATTCGAGGCCGTGGCAGGGCCAACTGCATTATCAATCGCTTGAGCAAGAGTTCGGCATTTCTGCATCGTGCAGTTCTCTCGGAGCAGTTTTTTTAGTCATCGGGTTCAGCCGTATCGGAGCACAGCAAGAGTGGTCGGCTACAACCACCATTCAAATCGAGTTCGGTCAGCTTTCGGCTCTGGCGTCCAATGCTCAAAGGTTCTTCGGTGCAGTTGGCCGCTAACCAGGCATTCAACGCGACGGCCCGTAAACGGGCCGCGCGTTAATTTCGGCGTTAGGCCCACAATCAACTGGACGGAACAGTGTGTGTTGAATTCATTTAAAGCTGTAAATTTCTGCTTCGCGGCCCGTACGCTGGTGCACACCAAGGACGGACTGGTGCCGATCGAGAACATCAAGATCGGGGATTGGGTGCTGGCACAGCCGGAGCAGACCGGTGAACTGGCATACAAGCGGGTGGTACGAACCACCAGGTTCGATAGCAAGCCAGTATACCGTGTCTCGTACTATTCGGACAGAAATCCAGATCAGGCAGGTATTCTCATTGTTACCGGTAACCATCTGTTCTATGTCGCTGGTCACGTAACAGAGGAATTCCCGAAGCCCATGTGGGGTGACCTCCATAAACGGATCGGTTGGCGCCGGGCTGACCTGCTGGAGTATGGCGAATTGCTGTTGCTGTCCAATGGCGAGCTTGTCCGTTTTGGAAGTGTCGGCCCGATTTGGCGGACCCGCACCGAGGGCGTCGGCTGGATCGAGACTCGCCGCGAGTCTGAAACCGGAAGGCTAATCGACCTAAGGAATGGAAAAATCCAGCAATCCATGGACTTCGGGCCTAGCGATTTCATTGGAGAAGGCACGTTCAATGAAAGGTATGAGCTTGACGAAACCATCGAAGAATGGGCGTACAAGTGTGACGTCTACAACTTCGAAGTAGAGGATTTCCACACGTACTACGTCGGTGAACTTGGTGTCTGGGTTCACAACATTCCGAAGATCAAAGAAGGTCATCAATGAGACCGTTGCCTAACCATCCGGTCCAGCGGACAGTCGGCCAGCTACGCTGTCCGACTGCCGCTGACCTTTGTCGTTGGGCGCCTAATGGAGCAGTCTATGAGTCATCCAGATCAGGAAACCGGTTGCCGCTTCGTGGAATGGCTATGCTTGTTAGAGCCGTCAAATGTTGAGGAACACGGCGACCACACTTTAATCAGGCACGCATCGGGTGATGTCTCCACTCTATGGAAGTGCACCAAAGGCTCTGCATTGCCAAAGAGTTTGGGACCGCTGCAAGACTTCTATTCCCAATTTGATGGCGCTGACCTGTTCTCGAGCGCCTTCAAGATTGCCTCGATACGGGGAGGTAAAGTTGTTAGAGGTGTAAGAGTTGTCGGCTCACTTTCTGATCTCCGCCAGGAAGCAGAGGCGGCTGTGGTCCGCTGCCCGGAAGAGGGAACACCCTTCATGGTAGGTTCTGGCCAGTGGCTATACACGGTAGGGAGAAGCTCCGGTGCCATATATGAGTGGGACTTGGAATACTCTGAACTCAGCACTGATACGTACACCTCACTTCAGGAAATCGTCCAGGAATGTTCGGAGTGAATAATCTACCGTCGGCGCCCAACAATTCGCTGCAGGGTCGACGGCCCTGACGGGCCGCGCCCTGAGCTCACACGTTAGGCACATACCAATATCAATTGGGTCACGCCGTTTGCAGTGGAAAGCTCTTCAATTGAATCATTCCGGTGTAGCCTGGGGTTTAAAAAATACTGCCTCGCTTGGCCAGGTCATTTCTTTTCTGTTGTGCCACGCCAATCTTTTATCCAAATTGGCAGTGGGTGAACTCTCGTTATTCCAAACGGGAAAATCGCGTTGGCACAATGCGTTTCGGTGAAAAGTTGGCTGTTTTCCACTGGGCTTGTGCGAACATGCCACGGTTTAAAAACGGATAGAAAATCGGTTTTCTTCTTGTTGCGTTGCTCACAAGAAATACAAGACCGGATTTCTCTGCAACGAAAACTGGGTTGCACATGGGAAGTAGATTGATCAAGATTTTGGCTACATGCGCAGGCCACACCAACAAGGGGCACGCAAGTACGGCAAAGCCGTGGTGCGTCAACGAAAATTTGGTGTTTCACCACTGGGCTCGTGCTAGCATGGCGCGCCGGTTCGGTGTGGCGCCCTAGCCTGACTTGCCGGTCAAGCCGACAAGTCCAAAAGCCGTCGCTTCGCTCTGGCTTTCGGCCTTGCGGCTTACCTCTACGTTAGACTCTTAAAAGCATATGACAAAGAATACAGTATGGAACTACTGCATCAAATGCAAGCAGAACACAAATCATGACATTGAGGGCACTCATCAAGAAGAACATGACCCAGATGGCTATCACTGCATGGTTGAGCACTCGGTCGTAAAGTGCAGAGGGTGTAATACTGTTTCTTTCCGCCAAGTATTCCATGACTATGAAGGGGCATATCCAGACTATAACGATGAGTGGATAGTGCCAAGAGAAATAGAGACCTTCCCAAAAGCTCAAACCGGCAACCTCGACACAAAACACTTGCCGGAGATAGTTGAAAGCATTTATCAAGAAACATGCAATGCATATCGGGATGGCGCCTTAACCCCAGCCCTTTCAAGGTGTTTGCGTAAACTCTCTCGATGATCAGGCGGGAGGGCAAGACGATGTGGGATGCGATTCTGGCGCGTTTCGAGAAGCAGGCACCGGCCAGCGTCATGGCACGGCTGGCGCTGGAGCGGGCGATGCCGGCCGCCTGGGTCGACGAAGTGTTCGAGACTCACCGGCAACGCCAGTATCCACGCGAACTGCTGTTTTCCACGGTGGTCGAACTGATGTCGCTGGTTTC
>Ga0209575_10000190_pt1 | contig 61280 bp, 57 predicted proteins | sample Medcelwee11metaG_FD_187172 | JGI IMG/M metagenome (GOLD analysis project Ga0209575, IMG submission 187172) | Freshwater pond sediment microbial communities from the University of Edinburgh, under environmental carbon perturbations - Medium... | ecosystem: Environmental > Aquatic > Freshwater >...
TCGACGGGGTGCGGCTGCGGTTGCAGTAGTGCTTGTACCCTTCGTCCACGCAGCCGTTGCAGTTGTCGTCGAGGTTGTTGCAGTCTTCGGGCTTGATGGCATCCCCGATGATCGCGGCGAACGCTTGGGATAGCTGCGTTTCGTTCGTGGCGAACAGTGAGGAGCCCGTGCCGCCGGCCGCGGCGATCTGATCTGTGCTGGTCTGGGTGCCTCCCGCAAAGTTGATGACATGCACAGGAATCCGCCAAGAGATGCCGTCCTTCGTGAAACCTTGGTACAACGCACCGGCCGCGTATCTGGCTGGGCCAGGGTCGTACGAGGCTGCGCTGGGGTCGCAGTACTCATCGCCATCGGTGAGCAGGATGACGCGGACGGGACGGCAAGCCGGGTCCGAGGCAACGAGGGGAGACGGGTAGGTTACGGCGTTGTCCGGCCGCGTCCAACCCCACCGGAAGTACCGATACATGTCTCGGAGCACGCCGTTTAGCGGAGTGGCGATGCCGGACGTGGCGTTGATCTGCACGATCTCGGTGTTGCCTGAGCAGTTGTTGTCAACGTAGCTGAGCAGGCTGCTCAAGTTGGTCGGGGACGTCCCTTCGTCCGGTGCGATCGGCACGAGGATGTTCGCACCGCGCCTCTGTTTGACCGAATCGGCATAGGACGATGAGTCCGGCACGATGGTCCCGTCGACAGGTCCGCATCCCGTTCCCGTGACGTTGTTTGGGAAGTTCTGAACGCTGCACCCGTTGTAGCAGGTGGCAGAGCAACCGGTCATGTAGCTCGCGAACTGGGACAACCCGAAGTTCACTTCGCCAAACGCCTGGAGCGTCTTCTTCACCGCGCACTTCGCATGGCCGATGCGGGTGCTGGGATAGCCCGTGCAACTCGGAGCAGTTCCTGACACTGGCTCCTGCATCGAAGCCGAGCTGTCGACGACGATCATGAAGTAGGGCCGCGCGGGGGGGGGCCAGTCAGCAGGATTGTCCGAGAAACAGTCCTGCGCGTGAACCAGACTCGGCGTGACCGTGACGATCGCACCGAGACACAAAGCGACACCAACGCGGGTCGAGCTCACGGACCAACCATCCAGCGGGCGTGCGAGTCGCCTGTTCACTTCGAACCTCCTCCACGACGGCAAGGAAGACCTTGCCAAGGAGCGTCAAGATTCGCACACGCCGGGGCGACGAACAAGCCTGGACGATGGGGTGGGACGTACCGGGGCAACCGCTCGTCACGCTCGGGGCGGAGGTTGCAGAAAGGCAACCGCGGTATGACGTACACGCACATCGCTCCGCGACAATCCCTATCCCTCGACCGAACCTAACGCGCCGGGTAGTCTCGGCGCGTGCAGTCTCTCCCGCCCCGCGGTCGGCCGCCTGGCAAATTCACCCAGGTGATGCGTCTCGAACGTCTCCGCAAGCTCATGTTGGCGCGCGGGGGCGGCACTAGCCTGCAAGAGATCGCCGCCGCCCTCGAGGTCAGCCCCCGATCCGCGCGACGGTACCTCGCACGGTTCCAGAATGAGTTCGAGTTGGAGCAAGTTCCCTCTCCTTCGCGCGCCTCCCTCTGGCGCGTGAAGGCCGTCGAGAGACCGCGCAAGATAGGGCTGCGAAGGGCCCAGTGCTATTCCTTGCTCGCCACGCGTCGTCTCTTCGAACCCATGCGCGGCTCCGCCCTATTCGACGAGTTCGACGAGGCCGTCCGCGACTTGGTCACCCTCGCCAATCGCCCCGGACGCGGCCCCAACGCAGGGTTGGTCGACACCGAGGTGGAAGAGCGCTTCGTCCACCTGCCGGCGGAACCCGCCAACTACGCCGCTCACGCCGAGGACATCGACGTCTTCTACCACGCGGTCGCCGACCTGCACCCCGTCGACTGCAAGCACCACCCCTTCGGCGGGAACGAACGAAGCGTCACCGTGCACCCCTACGCGATGGTCCTCTACCAGGACGCCATCTACGTCGTCGCGGCGGAGTCCGGCCAACACCCGGACGATGCGAAGGCCTTCCTGCTCGACGAGTTGCACGATGCTTCCCTTCGCCCCTCGGAGCGATTCACCTTGCCATCGGGATTCCATCTCCGTCGTTACTACCAAGGCCGCTTCGGGCTCTTTTCCTCCACCCGCAAAACCCGGATCGTGGTGGACTTCGAACCGGGCGTCGCCGCGCGTCTCCGCCACCGCCAGATTCACCCCAGCCAGCGGCTCTCCAACCTTCGCTCGGGCGGACTGCGAGTGACGCTCCAGGTCGACGACGTGGAAGGGGTCGCGCGATGGGTGTTAGGGTTCGGTAGCGCAGCCCGCGTCATCGAGCCCGACTCCCTCCGCCAGCTCGTCATGCAGGAGCTCAAGGCCGCCCTGTCCCTGTACCGCGACCGAGGCTCGACGGACGGGTAGGGGACTCCCATCCGAGAAACCACCGAGGTCGCAGAAGGCACAGAAGGCAGAGGGCCGTTTGGTGTTCTCTGGCTCCCTGCGAGGATGGTTTCAGCCCGAGCCCGGATCGTTAATACGAAGGACCAGGATGGACCTCCGGAGGCCCCGATCGCGACGGGCTCCGGGTCGGCCACGGTGCGTATGCTGGGACTCGACTAAGGGTTCGCCGCCACCGGCTCCGCCGACATGCTTCGGTACCGGTGGTAGTACGCCAGCACCTTCACCACGTACTGCTGCGTCTCCTCGTACGGCGGGATGCCCCCGTAGCGCACGACGGCCCCCTCCCCCGCGTTGTATCCCGCGATGGTCAGCTGCAAGTCGCCGTTGAACATGTTCGCCAGCACACGCAGGTAACGCACCCCACCGAAGATGTTCTCTCGCGGGTCGAAGATGTCTCGCACCTGCATCCGCTCCGCCGTCGCCGGGATCATCTGCATCAGCCCCCGCGCCCCCGCTGGCGACACCGCTCGCGGGTCGAAGTCGCTCTCCACCTTGATCACCGCACGAACAAGCTCCACCGGGATCTGGTACAGCGTCGCCGCCTGGTGAATCGCCGTGTCGTACCGCGTGAACCGCTCGAGCGACGTGTCGCTGGGCATCACGGGGACCACGCCCGATTGGGGGCGGCGCCTCGGGGCCTTGAGATAAAGAGAGGAGCCGGGCTGGGGCTTGCTCGTGAAGTGCACGACCCCGTCATCGTCCGTGTAGGTATAGATGTCCGCCGAGGCGGAGCTTGCCAGAAGCACCAGGGCCCCTGCGAGCAGCGAGGTCAGCGAGAAAGACGGGCTTCGTTGCATCGTGGGTGGACCGATCCGGTCGTCCGGGCCATGGGCCCCGGACCGACGGGCTCATAGGGGGAATTGTAGGTGACTGCCTGGGCCACGTGCAAACTCTCGGTTCAAAGAGATCGTACCGTGCAAACCGCCTTGCAGCCCCGACCATTCCCCGTCACGGGGCGATGAGCTTCGTCGGAAGCGCGCCGCGGTTGTACAGGGACAGCATGTCCATGGCGAGGGCCACCGTGATGTGAACCAGAAACCCCGCGTAGATGCTCCGGGTCTTCATGGCGAGGGAGCCGAGGAAGATGCCCGCGATGATCGCTCCGTGGGCTTCCAAGTACGGCTTGCCGAAGTGGATCATGCAGTACGGCATGGCCATGGCGAAGATCGCGGCGGAGCCCACGGTCTTGCGCAGCGCGCCCAGAAACCATCCACGAAAGAAGATCTCCAGCGCCAGGAACTGGGCGAAGTACATCGCCTCCCACGCCAGAAGGTCGAACCACGACCGCGAGGCGAGCTTGTAGAACGGGTAGTACGTGCCGAAGTCGGGTTGCTGCGCCACGGCGAACATCGCCGGGATGACCACGCACAGCGAAGCCACGTAGATCCACCAGTGGCGGATGAAGCCCGATACCCGAAAGCCCATGTCCAGCAGGCTGTCCTTCGGGAACAGGATCTTCCAGACCGGCAGCGGGATGAACACGTAGCCGAAGACGCGGGCGAACGCCCACCAGCCGTAGCTGTAGAGGTTGTCGTACTTGGCAAGGTTGACGACCCCGGACAGCCACCCCTCCTCCTGCTCCATCAGGAAGGGGCGGATGACCGATTGGTACACGCGCCCGCCCCCGTAATACTCCTGCAGCGTCAGGACCACCGCCACGATCACGCAGGCCACCGCGGGACGCGCGTCCCACTTGCCCGACGCCAGCAGGTGCCCGCGCTCCCGCTGCGCCTCGGTGTCGATCTCCCGCCACGTCCCACGGAACAGCACCCACATCAAGGGCGCGAGCAGGATGAACACCGGGATCGGAAGCGGCGCCTTCACCAGGGGCGATTCGAGCCACGTGTGAAACGCACTCGGTGCGTCCGCCATCACGGCCTTGGCAGGTGCGGCGAGCGCGAGAAACGAGCCTCCCTCGCTCACGACACGGAGCCCCGCGCGATCTCCGCACCCGCGCGCAACCTCGCGAGGGACTCCTGACGCCCGAGCACCGCGAGCATCTCGAAGAGCCCGGGGCTGACCTTCTGTCCCGTCAGGGATACACGCGCGGGCTGCGCGATCTCCTTCATCTCCCAGCCACGGCCCTCCAGCAAGGCCTGCACCGCCGCCTCGAGCGACGCCTCCTCGAACGTCTCCACCGCGGACAAGCTCGCGATCATCGCCTCGAGAGGCTCCACCGCCCCCTGGGTGAGAAACTTCTCCTTCGCCTTCGGGTCGAAGGTCACCGGTCGGAAGTAGAAGTCCATCCGCTCCGCCGCGTCCGGCAGCGTCCGCCCCCGCGCCCGGATCGTCCCGATCGCCTTGCGCAGCGTCCCCTCGTCCACCTGCCCCAACCCCCGCGCCGCCATGAACGGACGCACGTGCCGCAAGTACTCGTCGTCCGACGTGAGCCGCGGCTCCTTGAGGTGCTCGAACGCGACGTCCGCGAACTTTTTGGCGTCGAACCGGCCGTCGGAGCGGTTGAGGCTCTCGAAGTTGAACTTCTCGACGAGCTCCTGCAGCGAGAAGATCTCCTGGTCGCCGCAGGACCAGCCGAAGCGGGCGAGGTAGTTGAGGACCGCGCCGGGGGTGTAGCCCATCTTCTCGTACTCGCTCACGCTCACGGCGCCGTGTCGCTTGCTCAGCTTCTCGCCCTTGGGCGAGAGCATCATGGGAAGGTGCGCGAAGACCGGTGGCTTCACGCCCAGCGCTTCGTACAGCAAGATCTGCGGCGGCGTGTTCACCATGTGGTCCCGACCACGCATCACCAGGTCGATGCCCATCGTCAGATCGTCGATGACCACGCCGAAGTTGTACAACGGCACGCCGTCGGACCGCAGGAGCACGAAGTCCTGCTGCTCGCTGTTGGGCGTGGTGATCTCGCCGAACACGAGGTCCTGGTAGGTGACCGTGTCGCGGTCGACGGCGGCCATGTTGAATCGCACGACGTAGGGGATGTCGGGGTGGTCAGTGCGGTGGCGGCAGGTGCCCGGGTAGCGGAACTGGGCCTTGGGGTTGTCCTTCTTGAGGGCCTCACGGGCTTCGGCGAGCTCCTCCTTGGTGCAGTAGCAGCGATAGGCTTTGCCCTTGGCGATGAGCTCGTTCGCGTACTTCTCGTACAGGGAGAGGCGCTGCATCTGGAAGTACGGGCCGTGGTCCCCGCCGACCTCCGGGCCCTCGTCCCAGTCGAGGCCGAGCCAGCGAAGGGAGTCGAGGATGACCTTCACGCTCTCGGGCGTGCTGCGCTCCTGATCGGTGTCTTCGATGCGGAGGATGAACTTGCCGCCCATCTTGCGGGCCCAAAGCCAGTTGAACAGCGCCGTGCGGACGCCGCCGATGTGCAGGTAACCCGTGGGGGAGGGGGCGAATCGGACGCGGGGGGGCGAAGCGGGGGAAAATGCCATGGCGCGGGCAGATACCACGCGCCGCGCGCCGGGTCACGCCATGCGGAAATTCTCGACCACCCAGGCCAGATGGGCCGCCTGGCGCGTCATCTCCTCCTTCGTCCCGCCGAACTCCAAGAGGAAAATGTGGTCCTCCGTCACGAAGATCGTGAGCGTGTACAGCATCGACTGCCCCTTCTCGTCGTGCCCGAACTGCAGCTGGGTCCCCTCCATTCCGCTCTTGGTCTTGACCGGTTGGGTCGCAAGCAGCGCGTAGCCCGCCCGCTCCCGCATCCGGTTGCGGATCGCCTGGACCCAGAACTCCTTGTCCCCCTTGGGCTCATGCTCGATCTCCCGTATCGCCACCACCACCCCGTCCGCGCTCGTCGCACGGTATTGGTAGTCCGGCTCCTGGTCCTCGAGCTCCACGAACCCAGGCGGCGTCGCCGTGAAGAACGCGGAACCTCCACACCCCGTGGCCACCAGCACGATCGCTCCCAGCCACACCAGATATCGCATACGCAAGCTGTTGCGAGTCATCTTCGTCCTCCGTCCCGTCCATCACCGCAGGTTCATCAGCCGACCCAGACCGAGCTCCCGTAGCCACGGGAACGGAAGCTGAAACGCAGGGCGAACGTCGTCCACCTGCTCGGGCCGGAACGTCACCGTGATCGTCGAGTATTGCGCCTTGTTGCTGAGATACTTGAGCCGCCCCTCGAGTCGCTCGATCTCCGCGCTCAGCCGGTGCAGCTCCCGCTCCACCTCCAGCGACTCCTCCACATTCTTGGCATTCGCCAGCAGCTGCGCGATGCGCTCGCGAACCTGCCTCGCGTTCTTGAGCCGGAGCGTGACGTCCAGGTACTCCTCCGTCACGTCCTCCACCTGCACGTTGCGCGTGAGCACGTCGCCCATGCCGGCGATCCCCTTGAGGGCCTCGTCGAACTGCGCGGCCGGGACGCGGATCGTGATCTGCGTGTCCGTCCTGTGGGACAGAAAGCCGCCGAGGTTGCGCGCCAGGGTCTCCACCTCGCCGAGCGACTTGTCGACCTGGAAGACCGCCATGCTCAGCTGCGCGGTGTAGATGAGCACTTGCTGGATCGGGATCGCATCGCTCGCCACGGTCGGCTCCGAGGCCTTGTCCGAAGGCTTGGTGGTCGGTCCCGGCGCTGGCTCCGGTTGCGGCGCGTTCTGCGCCATCTTCGCGGGCGCCGGCATGGCCGATCCCGTCGCTTCCATGACCGGCTCCTCGGCAGGCGGCGCGGGTGCCTCGGGTGCGTACTCCGCCTCTTCACGCATGGCGTAGCCGTCGTCCGAGGCGGCGTACGCTTGTCCAGGCATGCCTGGCGCGGCGGGTGCGTGCGCAGCCTCGGCGTACTTCGCGCCGCCACAGGCGGTGGCCATCGCGGCCCAGACCATCACAAAGAGCGACAAGACCCACACCAGCGGGGGCCAGGCCCAATTTCTCGTTCGCATGAGGATCTCCCTTGGTTCCGGGGTACAACGACCCACGGGGCCGGAGCTTACACCACCCGGCCCATGCAAGTCCCTGTTCCGTTCCAAGTCCCTCCTCCGAACCCGGTCAGATCCCCATTCCCCATCGCGCCCGGTTCTGCTAGACCGCTCCCCTTCAATGACCGCGCGAGTGATCTCGTGCACCACCGGAAGGATACGCCATGAAGAAGACCCCCCTGCAGCTCGTGAAGGACCGCTTCGGTGACAAGACCAAGCTCGTCGAAGCCCTCCGCAAGTTCACCAACGAAGACCTCTGGGTGAACCGGCTCAACGCGGAGAAGGGCCTCGAGCACGTGTCCAACGCCAAGCTCCTGCGCCTGCACGACACGTTCGCGGCCGTGAAGGAACAGTTCGGCAATCGCTTCAAGCTGATCGACGCCGTCCTCGAAGCGGAGAACCGCACCAAGGACGCGGGCTACCGCGAGCGCCTCGAGAAGTTCCCCGTTCCCCGACTCTTCGACCTGTTCAAGAGCATCACGCGCCGCAAGGGCAAGGCGGAGCGGGCCAAGAAGGACTGAGAGCCCTCCCTGACCCGCCCCCCGACGGGTCATCCGCCGTCTTTCGCCTCCGGAGCGCTGGGTGCATCGAGCACCAGCAGCGGTGAGAGCCGCTTGAGCGTCCGGGGACCGATCCCCCGCACCCGAAGCAGTTGCCGCACCGATCGGAAGCCACCGAGCCTTGCCCTCAGCTCGAGGATCTTTGCCGCGCGCGCCGGACCGATCCCGGGCAGACGGCAGAGATCCTCCGCGGTGGCTGCGTTCAGCACGACCCGGCCATCGGGCAGCACCCTAGCGGTTGGACCTGGGTCCGGGCTCTCCGGCTTCCCACCGGCCGAGGCCGACCCTGCAGCCAGAGGCCCTGCCCGTTCGCATGCCGCTTCCGCGGGCAACATCGTCACCAAACCCGCAAGCTCGGCTTCGGGGTCGCCGACCGGGGGCGAGGTCGACTGCGCGCTTCGCGCCCCCAGCCAGGACAGGAAGACGACGGCGCTCACAACCAGGCTGGCTCTCGCGAGGGGGCGTGCCCAAGGGCCCCGAGCCACCGTCGCCATACGTTCGGACCACGGGGGATGGGCGCCCCCAAGCACTACGTTCTCGCATGCCGAATCCATGGTCCTGCTCCTCGGCTAGAAGGCGCTCGGCAAGTCGTCGATGGGCTGCGACGAAGCGCTGCGCGACGACCCGTTCGACCCGTTGGGTCCTTTCCTGCCTTCCTGGGCGGGCATCTCATCGCGCGCCGTCCAGTCCCGCACGTGCATCGTGCCGTTCACGGGCATGGCGTCGAGCTTGATGTTGAGCGACCCGTCCCGGTTGACGTAGCCGACCCCAATTCGGTGCCAGAAGCTCCGCTCGCCGCGCTCGGTGATGGTGTAGACGATCTTCAGGTTCTTGGAATCCATGACGTGCCTCTTCGCGGGGCCGTCGTACCGAACACCCTGCCCGGTCTCGCGGTCCCTGTTGGCTTCGTGCATTGCGAAGCGCGGGCCAACGGCGCAGGGGGCGCATGTCCTCGAATTTGCGTGATTGGGAGCGGTGGGGCCGGTGGCGGCCGCCACCCCTGCCGGTCGCGTACGACGACCCGACGGGGGCAATTTCGACGATTTCTTGCTGGATTTTGAGGCAAGTGGCGACGCGCCACCGGAAAGTGGCGCCCGCCACCTCACGCGATCAGGGGTTGAAGTCGGCGCCGCCAGACGCGGATGCCTTGCCCGAGCCGCTCGGCTTGCGGGCCCCACCGCTCGGCTTGGCGCGCGCGCCCGTGCCCTTGGGCTTGCGATCGTCCTCGTCCTCGCCGACCGCATCCCCGCTCTTGATGTCGAAGTCCGGGAGCTGCTCCGGGTTGCACCCGGGTCCGAACTCTTGTGCGTCGAACCGCGAGGAAATGCTCCCCCGACGCTCCTTGTCCCCCTCCTTGACCACGGCCTCGATGCGCACCTCGTGCTCCCCGGCCCGGGCCGGAGAGCAGTAGCTCAGCAGGTAATAGCTCCGCGTGAGGTCCTCGATGCGCTTGGCGATCGTGTCGAAGGCGTTGACCACCGCGTTGCGGTCTGCCGCCATCGCCGTACCGTTCTTGCCCACCTGGTTCAGCTCGTCCTCGCTCATCTCCGCGCCCAAGCCGATCGCGAACACGTCGTACTCGGAGTCGCCGATCGCGCTGCGCATGTCGCCCTCCGAGACCCGCCCCGCTCGGTCCGTGCCGTCCGAGAAGACCACCAGCGTGCCGAAGCGCATCGGGTTCTCCGCCGTCTCGAGCGCCTTGTCCAGCTCCTCGAGGCCCTTGATGATCGCGCCGTGCAGGTTCGTCGACGGGTCCTTCGCCTTGAAGGTCGCGAGTCGCTTCACGCCCGCGGTCGCGCTGCCCGCGGAGTTGGTGAACGGTGCGACAGGATGCAGATCCTCGCTGCCGTCGAACGCGTAGACACCCACCTTCTGAAACTTTTCCACGCGCTCGGTGAACGCGGTGGCAGCCTCCACCACCGTGTCGGACTCGCCGGACTCGGAGATGCTTCCGCTCATGTCCACCAGCAGCAGCGTGTAGTGCGAAGCGGCGGCCTCGGGGTTGACGATCTTTTGCTGGCTCTCGTATTGGGACACGACCTTGCCGTCCTCGTAGATGACGAACTGGTCTGCCGTCAGGCCGCCCACGGGCTGGCCGTCCCCCGTCTCCACCTTGAAGTAGACGGCCACGTTGCCGGGCTTCTTGTGAGCGCTGCGGACGTGAGTCAACCGCAGCCCTCCCTTGCCACACCCGATCAGCAGCGAGACGGCCAACACCCATGCGGTGGCCACGGCCACCGCGCGCAAGGAGATGAATCGCATGTTCACCCCTCGATTGTAGAGAAGACCCTGGCCGATTCACAAGGCGCCGGTTGCAGCCCCTTGATCCTTGCCCGCAGTTCTGGCCTTCTTGCCGCCCATGGCTCCCTCGCTCGGTCGCGTCTTCGCCCCAGCATCGATCCTCTTGGACGCGACGCATGGGAAGGGCTGCGACCCCGCGTAGCGCCATGGGCCATCTCCTCGTCGTCTCGATCGTCTGGGCATTCTCCTTCGGGCTCATCAAGGGCAACTTGCAGGGGCTCGACCCGAGCTTCGTTTCCTTCGTGCGGATGGCGCTGTCGCTGGTGGTGTTCTTGCCCTTCCTGCGTGTGCAGGGGATGGGGCGGAGCCGAGCGGTGCAGTTGATGCTGCTGGGCGGTGTGCAGTACGGCCTGATGTACGTCCTGTACATCGCGTCCTTCCGGTACCTCGCGGCGCACCAGGTCGCGTTGTTCACGGTGTTCACGCCGCTGTTCGTGGTGGCTTTGGACGACGTGGCCGAGCGCAAGTTCAGGCCTGGGTTCGCCGGGGCGGCCTTGCTTGCGGTGGGGGGGGCCGCGGTGCTCGGGACCACGTCCCTGAGCGCGCTCGGGGCGTGGAAGGGGTTGCTGCTCGTGCAGGGGTCGAACTTGTGCTTCGCGATCGGGCAAGTGTGGTACCGGCGGCTGGGGCCGGGGCCGGGTCCCGACCGTTCGACCTTCGCGCTTGCGTACGCGGGAGCTGTGGTCGTGACGGGGCTGGGCATGGTGCTGACGACGGGATCGGTCCCCGGGACGTTGACGTTCACGCAGGGGTGGACGCTGGGCTACCTCGGTGTGGTGGCTTCGGGGTTGTGCTTCTTTTTGTGGAACGTGGGGGCCACCCGGACGAACGCGGCCGTGCTGGCGGTGTTCAACAACGTGAAGGTTCCGCTCGCCGTGCTCGTGTCGCTGGTGGTGTTCGGAGAGTCTGCGGACCTTCTGCGGCTGGGGGGGGGAGGGGCGCTGGTTGCCGTGGCGTTGTGGATGGGCTCGAGGGTGGCGAACAAGGAGCGCTGAATCCGCTCAGGGGGCGCGGTTTTCACCGAACGTCCTGGGCTCAGGGGATTCCTGCTTCCAAAATGCTGGCATGGACCCCGGAGTTCACGGCATGGTTCGCAGACGAGGAACAGGATGACCAAGGACGATCGTCGACAGGGATGCACGAGGAGGCAGCTCGTGGGGGCTGCAGCGGCCACGGCAGCGCTTGGCGTGGCTTCGCGCGCGGGGGCTCAAGCTCCGGCCGCGTCGGCCGAGAAGAAGGACGAGCCTCCCAGTCTCGCGGCGAAACGCCCCGATGGGTTTCAGCCGATGACGGCGCCCGGGCTCATCGTGAAGGTGTCCAAGTCCAACACGCTCCAACCCAACCTGCTCTGGCCGACGGAAGAAGCGGCCAAGGTGATGCTGGAGCGCGCCATGACCGAGCTCACGGGGAAGAACACCCTGGGCGAGGCTTTCGGCCGTTTCGTGGACCCGCGCGACAAGGTGGCCGTCAAGGTCAACGGCATCGGCGCGCAGAAGGGCGCCACGATGGGGACGAACAAGGAGCTCATCCTCGAGATCGTGCGGGGGGTGCTCGCCGCGGGGGTGAAGCCTGAGAACCTCTGGGTGTTCGAGCAGTACCCCTCGTTCCTCGCGGGGACGCGAATCAAGGACGACGTGCTCCCGGAGGGGGTGAAGAGCTACACGCACAACAACACGGACGCGGGGACGGGCCAGGTGCGGGTGCACGCGATTCGCACGCGGTTCGCTCGTCAGCTCGTCGAGGCGACGGCGGTGATCAACGTGGCGTTGATCAAGGACCATTCGCTGTGCGGGTACACGGGGGCACTGAAGAACATGACCCATGGGGTCACGCTCAACCCGCACGAGTTCCACGCCAACTTGATGGACCCGCAGATTCCGCTGCTCTATGCGCAGGACGTGATCAGAAGCCGGGTGCGGCTGCAGGTCACGGACGGCTACAAGGTCATGTACAACGGGGGGCCGTTGGACAGGGACCCGCGCGCGCGCGTGCCGCACGAGGCGGTGTACGTGAGCACGGACCCGGTGGCGATGGACCGCATCGGCTGGCAAGTCGTGGACAAGTGGCGCGTGGACAGGGGGCTTCCGACCCTGGAGAAGTCGAAACGACTGCCCTCGTACATCGAGCGTGCGGCGGACATGGGCTTGGGGGTGGCGGACCTGAACCGAATCCGAATGAAGGAAGTCAACCTGTAGCCGTACTGGCGCCCGTTTCCCTCCTTGACGAACGGGGCAATCCGTCTACACTCCGCGCTCCCTTCCGGCCTGGAGCTTCGTGCTCCCTGGTGCGACCGGCTCCGGCACCAGCCTTCAGCAGGAGACCCGGCGGGGTTGGCGATTCCTCATCGCCTCTCTTACCCACCCTCTCACGGAGCCTCAGGTGCATCATGAATCAGCATCCAGGAACCCTCGGGCGCAAGCTCGGCATGACCCAGTACTTCGAAGAAGACGGCACCAAGCGTCGCGTCACCGTGATCGAGGCCGCCGCGTTCGTCGTGGGCAAGCGTACGATCGAAACCGACGGCTACAGCGCGCTGATCGTGGGCCTCGGTGAACGCAAGGAAAAGCACACGAACAAGCCGATGGGAGGCTTCTACAAGAAGGCTGGCGTGACCCCGAAGCACCACCTCAAGGAGTTCCGTCTGTCTGCCGACGTCGTCGCGGAGTACGAGATCGGCGCGAAGATCGAGCTCGACAAGGTGTTTGAGGTCGGACAGATCATCGACGTGCGTGCGAAGTCGCGCGGGTGTGGGTTCTCCGGCGTCGTGCGCCGCTACGGCTTCAAGGGGCAGATCACCACCCACGGTACCCACGAGTACCGTCGTCACGGTGGCTCCATCGGCACGAACATGACGCCAGGCCGTACCCTCAAGGGTGTCAAGATGCCCGGGCAGTACGGCAACAAGCAGATCTCGGTCCTCAACCTCAAGGTCGCGCGGATCATCCCGGAAGAGGACCTGCTCCTCGTGGACGGAGGCGTGCCGGGCGCCGCCAATGGCATCGTCGTGATCCGAGGGGCGATCAAGAAGATGGGTGGCCGTCCGAAGGCCAAGTAGTCTGGGTGGCCCGCAACCCGTATCGACACGCCGACCATCGCACGCGCCAGGCGCGCGAGCAGGGATACCCCGCCCGTAGCATCTTCAAGCTCGAAGAGATCGACCGTCGCGTGCACTTGCTGCGGCCGGGGATGCGCGTGCTCGACCTGGGCGCCGCTCCCGGCTCCTGGTCCATGTACGCGTCCCAGCGCGTGGGCCCTGCGGGTCGCGTCTTCGCCATCGACAAGAAAGCCATCGAACAGTCCCTCGGTCCCAACGTCACCGTGGTGCAGGGCGACGCCCTCTCCATGGACGAAGCGGCGCTCGCCGAGTTCGCCCCGTACGACGTCGTGCTGTCGGACATGGCTCCCTCCACGACGGGGTTCGGACAGGTGGACGAGATCCGCAGTGCGGACCTCTTCATGCGGGCGGTGGACGTGTCGGCGGCGCTCGGAGCCGTAGGCTGCAGCTTCGTGGGAAAGCTGTTCATGGGGGCGACGTTCGAGGAGGCTCGCAACCATCTGCGGGAGCGATTCGCGAAGGTGAAGGTCATCCGCCCTGAAGGGACCCGCCGGTGCAGCGTGGAGACCTTCCTCGTCGGGATGGGGCGCAAGTGAACTCGCCCCTGATCCGGAGCGGAGCGACGGACCGAGCGAGCAGCCTCTGGATCTTGCTTTGCGAATGGCAAGGCGGCTTGTCACCAACAAGGTGGGCGGTGCGTGAGAGGGCTCCTTCCCCCGATTGTTCGGGGGAAGGCGGGGATGGGGGCGTGCCTTCGGATCTGGGCGCCTGGTGCGGTCTTTACGTCATCGATCGTGACGGGTATCGTTTCTGCTACCGGGGTCTCCGCGCCGGGTTGTCATGAAGCGAGCCATCTGTTGCCTTCTTGCGTTCGTCCTGCCGGGGATGGGGTGCAGCCTCGTCATGGATGCGGACTTCGATCGCTACCAGTTGGCCGAGCAGGGAACAGGCGGCGTCGGGGGCACGGGCGGACAGGGGGGAACCGGGGGCGCAGCGGGTGCTTGCTCCGCAACCCTCGTCCTGAACGAGGTCCAAACCGGAAGCCTTCAGGAGGTCGATGACGAGTTCGTCGAGCTGTACAACCCCGGCGCCTGTCCCGTCCCGCTCGAGCCCTATGCTCTCGTGTATCGATCCACGTCGGCGACGATCGATCACGGGGTGGTGTGGTCGGACGCGGAGCGTGCGGTTGCGCCGGGCGCGTTCTTTTTGATCGCGGGTTCGGGGTACGAAGGGGTCGCCGACGGCCAGTTTCCGTCGAGCATGGCGTTGGCCGCTGGGGGGGCTGGCCTTGCGCTTCGGCTGTCGGGCGAGATCGTGAGCCGGGTGGGCTGGGGCGATGCGTCCAACGAGTTCGTGGCGGGGGTTGCTGCTGTCGCGCCCGCCGACGGGGAATCGATCGGGCGTGTTCCGGACGGCATGGACACGGGCAACAACTCCGTGGACTTCGTGGTGGGTGTGCCCACGCCGGGTGCGCCGAACCAGGGGCCGTGAGTCCGAGCCCAGGAAACCACAGAGGACGCAGAAAGCACAGAAGGGGCTGGGGCGGAGCTTGGCAGCGCGCGTGAAGCACGGTCGTGACAACTCCGCGACCGTAGCGACTCGGCACCGCCGAGTCCAACGTGTGCTCGGCACCGCCGCGCCCCAGGTCGATACCGATCCCGAACGGTCACAACGCGCCCAAGGTCGATTCCGATCCCCAACCGTCAATCGTTGGGCGGAGGGGTCTCGCACTTCTGTGGGTCACCCTTGTCATCCACGAGGTTCATCTCCGTGCTGGGGCACGGTGCGGTCAGCGGTTCGCCGAGAGTCTTGTGCGCGACCCAGGCGATCGCATAGCCCCCGAGTTGTGCCGGCAGCTCGCCGTGCATGCCCTCCGGGTCGAAACAGTACTCGAGATTGGCCTTGTCTTCCTCGAGCCGGTCGATCACGCATTGGAATCGGTTGGGCGTGATCGCGTCGTCCTTCCCTCCGTAGGACACGAGGATCGGAACCGTGGCGGCCTCGCCGGTGAGGTGCGGACGGTCCGCGAGATATCGCGCGACCCACTTCTCACACGTGGACTTGCCCGGCTCGTCCTCTGGACACGGGGCCCCAAACGCCGCCGGAAGCTTCACCGCCTCCGTGAATTCCGGCTCGAAGACGTCGTTCAGCGTGGTCCCCAGCGCGTCCAACAGGGGGTAGGGAGGCCCCCAGCAGGTCGAGTCGACGAACTCCTTGACGGACTCGAACTTGTCCGGCCGCACGATGTCTGCCGCGCGCCCGGGGCCGTCGAGGACCTCTGCCGCCGTGTAGTGATACCAGAGGGACACGGCGCTGGCCGTGGCCTGCTTCTCGAACGTGTAGACCCCGGGCAGCGCGAACAGGGCGCCCCAGGAACGCTGGCTCAGCCAGTTGGGAACGAAGGTGGCCACCGCCGTGATGGATACGTCGGGCGCGTACGTCTCCGCGAGGGCCAGGGCGCTGAAGGCTGTGTGGCCGCCCTGCGAGTGACCCGTGAGCACCACTTGGTCCGAAAGCATCAACGGCGTGAGCAAGCGGATGGCCCGCGCGCCGTCGAGAGTCGACCGGCCCACATCCGCCGAGACGTTGTAGCCACTGACGGGGTTGCCCGGCGCGCCGTAGTTGGAGAAGCCCGCGAGGTCTGGCGCGATGACCGGGAACCCCGCTCCCACCCATGTCAGTACCATGCGCTCCTGATCGTCGTTCACCTGCTCGGCGCGCGGGTCCGCGATCGAAGGGGCGCAATGGGCGGCCTGCCCCCGGCTGCCGTGCGACACCACGAGGGCTGGCATCTTCTCCGCTCGCGCGACGGTAGGCACGTAGACCATCGCCGTCGAGTATCCGGGCTCGCCGGTGGCACGCTCCGTTCGGTACAGCACGCGGAAGACGCGCGCGCCCGATCGCATGGGCTCGCCCACATAGGATTGGGCGTCGAGCTTGGTTTGGATCTGCTCGACGGTCATGGCTCCGTCCGGCGCGCAGCGCAAAATGGAGCCTGCCGGGGCTGTCAGAAGGCCTGGGTCTCCGTAGACCGCCTCGAGGGTGTCGTTGCAGGCGATAGCCAGCGGGTGATTTTCGACTGGATTGGTGTTTTCATCGTCGCTGCTGCACCCAGCAGCAAGGGGGGCCGCGACCGCGGCGGCGACCAAAATCAGAGGACGACGGGGCATGAAGAACAACCTCGGGTTGGGAGCCAGCGACCGTGAGCCGCTCATCAGCCGGACGGCCGAGCGACGCGCAGCCACGCTGCCGAGCGACCAGTTCTTGAAAGCGACACGTTCGACTCTTGTCCGTACCGACATCCGGGTCAACGGAGAATCCATCGACCCGGGCACGGAACCACCCAGGACCCGTGCGTGACCCCTTCGGGGCCGCTACCCTCGGCTCCGATCCGACATCACAGGGAGAAATGATGGCTTTGCATCCCGCCCATCCACCGTCCGAAAGCGAAACCGAACAGGGCGAGCTCGAGTACGACCACTTGCTCTTGCCCTTCACGTCATCCTGCAAACCCGAATCAGCCTTTCGCATCGGCATCGAGTCCGAGCGCTTCGGCGTGCGGGAAGGAACCCTCGACCCGCTGCAGTACGACGGTCCCGACGGCATCCTCGGATTGTTCCAGGAGTTCGTGTCGAGGTTCGGGTGGGTGGCGGAGAGTGAGAGAGACGGAGGCCCGGTGACGTCGCTTCACCGAGGCGACGCGGCGGTCACGTTGGAGCCGGCCGGGCAGTTCGAGTTCTCGGGATCGCCATGGCACGACGTGCACGCGCTCGAGGCCGAAAGGCTCCGCTACGTGGCCGAGCTTCACTCCATCAGCCAGGACAAGGGTCTTGCCTGGATCGCGTCGGGGTTCCACCCCCTTGCCAAACACGACCAGCTCCCGTGGGTACCCAAGCTTCGCTACGGCATCATGCGCGTGTACCTCGCCTCCCAGGGCGGCGACGCCCTCGAGATGATGCGACGTACTGCCACCGTCCAGGCCAACTTCGACTACGCCAGCATCGAGGACGGGCTACGCAAGCTTCGGGTCGGCTTGCGACTTTCCCCGATCGTGTCCGCTATGTTCGCCAACGGGCCGTTCGTGGAAGGACGCCCCTACGGTGGGAAAAGCCGCCGCGTCCAGGCATGGCTCCACGTGGACCCGGCGCGCCAAGGTCTCCTCCCGCAGATGTGGAACCCCGAGGCTACGTTGAACGACTACGTGGATTGGGCCCTCGACGCCCCCATGTTCATGTTCCTGCGCCAAGGCGAGGCCGTGCAGAACACCGGGCAGACGTTCCGCGCCTTCCTCCGCGACGGGTTCGAAGGTCACCGTCCCACGCTCAAGGACTGGACCACCCACCTCAATACGCTCTTCCCCGAGGTCAGGCTCAAGCAGACCCTCGAGGTGCGAGGCGCCGACTCCGTTCCCAACCGTTACACCGCGGCGCTCCCTGCCTTGTGGACCGGCCTGCTCTATGATTCCGCGGCCCTCGACGCGGCCGAGCGCTTGACCCAGGACTGGACCTATCCCTCCATGGTCGCTTTGCGGCAGCACCTCGGGCGCGATGGTCTCGCCGCCGTATTCGAAGGCAAGCCTGTTGCCCACTGGGCGGAGAAGGTCTTTGCCATCGCAAGGGAAGGTCTCGTGCGCCGCAACCGTCTCGATGCCGCGGGACGCACGGAAGACATTCACCTCGAGGCGTTCGGCAAGCTCGTTGCCAAGGGCATGAGCCCGGCCGACGAGGTCCTCGAGGCGATCGGGAACGACGCCTCCCCCGAATCGATCGCTCGCGTCACGGCGGCTTAGGTTCACGTTCCACGGCACGTCGTGCGAGAGCCTGCAGAGCGGCAGTGTGAAGAACGTGTCCGTGGTGTTCGGGTGCCCCGACTCGACCTGCGTGCCGTCCCCCGAAGTGTGCGATGGCTACGACAACGATTGTGACGACGGGGTGGACGAGGGGGTCTGCGTGGGCTGAGAATCGCGAGGGATCACGCGATCGGCATCAGCAGGGGCCGAGGACGCTTCGAGACCTGCGGCCAGGGGTTCCACCCTTCCTTTTGGAAGGTGTCCTCGAGCACGCGGCGGACGCCGGCGAGTCGGGCCTTGTCGCACGCGCGGAAGGGATGGTCCGCGCGACCCAGCTCGATCATGGCGTAGGTGCGGCCTGCCACGCGAACGGGGACCATGGCGACTCCCCGCAAGGCGGCTCCTCGTCCAAGACGCTGGACGAGCGCGCGCTGTGCGGACCCGACGCCTTGGCTTCCCCAGACCCCTCGACCGTCGATGGCCGCGGCGCAGGCGGCATCGAAGCCGGGGAGCAGGGTGCCCACGAGGGGCTCGAGCTCTCCGCCATGGGTGAAGCTGGTGACGAAGGCTCGCTGGGGAGCTCGGAAGCGGTGCACCATCGCCACCTCCGCGCGGGTGGCCTCCACGGCGGCATGCAGTGCGAGAAGAAGGGACTCCCCCGGGCTGATGGCGCAGCGTAGAAACCCGCGGGCGAGCGCCTCGCCTTCCTCGTCGGGGGCGGGGGACTCCGAGGGAGCCTTGCCGGCCCCGGCTTCCTCCTGCGCGCGCCGGAACGCACAGACCTCTCGGATCTGCAGCACGCCCCGCCATTGCTCCCAAACGTGGGCGCGGACGAAGCTATCGACCGGCACCTGTCCGACGGCCACCCCACGCAGCAAGGTCGCCGTGTTCATCGGACCGATGACGGCTCCCCCGTTGCACACGTACCACAGGGGTGGAGTCTTCGTGGCGGTCGTGCAGGGGGAGGGGGGCATCGTCTCGGGCATCCGTGCTGCCGGGCATTGTCACGGCTGCCCTCGGGATGGCCAAGAGACCGGCGAAGGTTCGACCGCAACGGTCAGGAGCGTCGACGCGGCCGACGGTGCGGGTCCGGGGGTTCGACGGCTGCCACGGGTTCGGGCGCATCCCCCGGCTGAGGATTGAGCTTGCGGGGGCGCCACTCGATGCGTTCCTCCGGGACCCTGGAGGGCCGGTCCTCGGGTGCTGTTTGGGTTCCGGGCGCACTTCCCGGCACCGAGCGTCGACGGCTGGCGCGTTCGGCGAACCCTCGGCGGGTCTGCTCCCGCTTGCGAGCCGCGATGTCGACCAAGGCGGGCACGTCGAGCTCGATGTCCCCATCCCCCACGATGACGGCTTGGCAAGCGAGGCGGATGTTGACGACCCTGGCGACGTTGCCGAGGTGGTTCACTTCCTTGGCGTTGACCGGGGACAGGAGCGCCTGGCCCTGCACGACCGTAAGACGGCAGAGGCCGCAGGTGGCCTGGCCGCCGCACGAGGTGCTTATGGGGGACTGGGCCCCCAGCAGGGCGGTGAGGAGACTGGTTCCTTCTGGGGCGTCGATTTCTTGGTCTCGGCCCACGACGCGGATGCGTGCCATGTGGATGCACCCTACGTAATGCAGTCGTTGCCTGCGGGCAATGGCCAGAACGAGAGGCCGGGCGCATACGACAGTTGATTCCGCGTCCCGCCTGCTGGTAGGCGCATGTCCGGCCCAGGTTCGGGCTTCAAGGAGCTGACCCAACGATGATCCCCCCTGTCATTCTCACCGAGACCGCGAGAAAGGTCTGGGAAGCCCTGCGGGAAGGTCCCAGGGAAGTGGCGGAGGTGGTGCAAGCCACCGGTCTCGACCAGAGCCTCGTGATGGTTGCCGCACTCGAAGCCCAAGAGAAGGGCTACCTCCTCGTGCAAGAGCGCGCCCGTGTGGAGTTGGACCCGGCGCCGGACGCGGCTGCGCGCTTGGCGGAAGGCCTTGCGGAGCGGCGAGCCTTGCGATTGCTGGTGGACGCTGGCGGAGCCCTGCCCATGCCCGCGTTCGTGGCCGCAGCCCAGCCGATCGGTTTGGCCGTCAACGAGGTCTTCCGCTGGGGGGCCGCGCGTGGGTGGGTCGAACGGACCAAGGGCCAGCCCCCCATGGTGCAAATCACCGACGCAGGACGAGCCGCCATCGACGTGCCCGCGCAGGACGAGCGCTCCCTGCAGCTCGCCCTCGAAGGGGTCCGGTTCCTCGACGAGCAGGCCACGCGCGGCATCGACCCCCAAGCCGTCGACCAGCTTCTCGGAAAACGCTCCGACCTCGCGAAGCTGCGCAAGCGCACGCAACGCATCCTGAGCCTCACGCCCGAAGGCATCACGGCGCTCGACCAGGCACATGTCACCCGCGAGCAGAACGCTCTCACGCCCGAGGACTTCCAGTCCGGCGCCTGGCGCGACGTCACCCTTCGCCCCTATGACATCACGCTGCCGGGCAAGACCCTGTACCCCGCGAAGATCCACCCGCTCCGCAAGGTGATGGAGCAGGCCCGTCGCGCCTTCCTCGAGCTCGGCTTCGAAGAGGTGGTATCCCCCATGGTGGAGAGCGCGTTCTGGAACTTCGACGCGCTCTTCCAGCCGCAGGACCACCCCGCCAGGGACATGCAGGACACCTTCTACATGGCCGACCCGGTCCGCGCTCCCCTGCCTCCGCCCGCGGTCGTGGACGCGGTGCGTCGCACCCACGAGAACGGAGGCGACACGGGATCAACCGGATGGGGATACAAGTGGAGTGGAAAGGAATCTGAGCGTGTCGTGCTCCGGACCCACACCACGGCGGCGACCATCCGTGCCCTGGCAGCTCACCCCGAGCCCCCCTACAAGGCCTTCTGCGTAGGTTGGACCTATCGCAATGAGACCATATCTTTCAAGCACCTTCCCGTCTTCCACCAGATCGACGGCATCGTGATCGACGAGCACGCGAACCTCGCCACCTTGCTCGGCACTCTCACGGCGTTCTACCAGAAGATGGGCTTCCAGAAGGTGCGATTCAAGCCCGCATTCTATCCGTATACGGAGCCTAGTGTCGACGTCATGGTGTACATGGAGAGCCGCGGAAAGTGGATCGAGATGGGCGGCAGCGGGATCTTTCGTCCCGAGGTGACCGAGCCCTTCGGCTGCAAGCACCCCGTGCTCGCCTGGGGCCTCGGCCTCGAGCGGCTCGCCATGCTCCGCCTGGGCTTTTCCGACATCCGTCAGCTGTATCAAGGTGGCCTGGACACCGTGGAGGAGGTCCCCCTATGCCGGTAGTCAACATCGACGCGGGCTGGCTCAACGAGCTTCTCGCCAAGTCCTATCCCCCCGAGCAGCTCACCGACGCCCTCGACCAGATCGGCTGCGACGTGGAAGAGGTCGTGGACATCCCTCGGTACCGTTGCCCCAAGTGCAGCGCGGTGGTGGAAGGGAGCATGGGCGCCGAGACCGTCAAGCAGTGCGGCGTGTGCGGACACGCGCAGGAAGGCCCCTTCGCCGTGGTGGACACCATGACGGCGATCCGCCTCGACTTGCTTGCGGCGCGGCCGGACCTGTTCGACATCGGTGGCCTCGTGCGGGCCCTGCAGGGCTACCTGGGGGAGAAACGCGGATTGCCCGCCTTCTCCTGCGAACCCTCCGATCTCGTGGTGCACGTGGACCCCTCGGTCTCCCGCGAGGACAGCTTTCGTCCCCACATCCGCTGCGCCGTGGTCGAGCTCGCACCCATCGACGATCGCATGCTCGTGGCGCTCATGAAGCTGCAGGAAAACCTGCACTGGGGCGTGGGGCGGGACCGCAAGCTCGCCTCCATCGGCGTCTACGACCTGGACACCATCACCGGCCCCATCACGTACAAGACACTCCACCCGGACGACGAGCCCTTCGAGCCGCTGGGCATGCCCGGCATTCCCATGAGCGGACGCAAGATCCTCGCGGAGCACGCGAAAGGCGTGGCCTATGCGCACCTGCTCGCGGACCACGCGCGCTATCCCGTGCTCGTCGACGCCAAAGGCAACGTGCTGTCGATGCCCCCGATCATCAACAGCGAAGGCACGAAGGTGAAGGCCGGGTCGAGCCGCCTGTTCGTCGACGTTACCGGCATCTCGGACGCTGCCGTCGAGAACGCGCTGCACACGTTCGTCTGCTCGCTCATCGAGCTGGGAGCGCGCATCCGCACGGTGCGCGTGGTGCAGGACGGCAAGGACCGGGTGACGCCGGACCTCGCGCCGAAGGAATCCGTGATCGAGCTGTCGAAGGCCAAGCAATGGCTCGGCTTGCCTCTGGACGCCGAGAGCCTGATGAACAGCCTGCTGCGCATGCGCCTGGACGTCGTGCCCGTCGACGACGCCAAGACGCGTTTCCGCGTGCGGTACCCTGCATTCCGGAGCGACATCCGCCACATGGTCGACGTGTTCGAGGACGTGGCCATCGGCTTCGGGTACCAGAACATCCAGGCCGCATTGGTTCCCACGATGACGGTCGGGTCCGCGCGTTCCGAAGAGCAGGCGAGCGACCGGGTGCGCACCATCCTGCTCGGCCTCGGCTTCAGCGAGATCATGAGCTTGCCCATGACCACCGAGCCCGACCACTTCGAGCGCTTTCGCATGCCCGTGCCCGAACGCTACCCGCGCGTCGGCAACCCGAAGCTCAAGGCCCTGACCGTGGTGCGCGGACACCTGATGAGCGGCGTCATGCAGGCGCTCCACGAGAACCGTCGAAGGCCCATGCCCCTGCGCTTGTTCGAGATCGACAACGTGGCGCTGCTCGACGACGACGCCCCCACCGGGTGCCGCGAGGAGCGCCGCGTGTGCTTTGTGGAGATGGGCAAGGACGCCGGCTATGCGGCCGCGCGCTCGTACCTGGACGCGATGCTGCGCGAGATGGGGGTCGAAGCGACCTACGCCGTCTCCGAGGACGCCTGGTTCACTCCAGGGCGGGCCGCGCATTTCCAGGCAGGGCCGTTCGAGGGCAGGCTTGGTGAGCTTCACCCCGAGGTCATCGTGGGCTTCGGACTCGACCACCCCGTCGCGATCGTGGAGGTGACCCTCGGTTCCCTGCGTTCGTGGTCGGTGCCTGGCGCGAAGGCCGCTGGATGATGCTCGCCGCGCTCTTCAAAACGCCTCGCTTTCGGCTCGGATAGCCCCAAGCCCAAGCACGTTCTTCGAACCGTGCTTGAGGCGGGGCTAGCCTTTTTCTAAGGGGGCTTTCGAAAAGCCCCCTCGCCGCGCTCACCGCGGCTCACCCCAAAACGCCTCGCTTTCGGCTCGGATAGCCCCAAGCCCAAGCACGTTCTTCGAACCGTGCTTGAGGCGGGGCTAGCCTTTTTCTAAGGGGGCTTTCGAAAAGCCCCCTCGCCGCGCTCACCGCGGCTCACCCCAAAACGCCTCGCTTTCGGCTCGGATAGCCCCAAGCCCAAGCACGTTCTTCGAACCGTGCTTGAGTTGGGGCTAGACTAGCCGCATGAGCGAAGACGCCGACCGGACTCCGGACGACGCGTACTTGGAGGCAGGAGGCCTGCCCGTCCCGAGCGGCGTGGACCGCGCTCAGATCGAAGCCATGCTCGATCTCTCCCCGGAACACCGCCTTCGCTTGCTCGAGGACTGGATCGACGGCATCGAAGAGCTGCGCAGGCTGGCGGCGGCGGGAGGCGGGCTTGGCACGGCTCGTTGAGGCACTTCGGTTGCTCGCGTCCGAACGGATTGAGGCGATCCTCGTCGGAATGCTCTCCGCGGTCTTGCGCGGCGCCCCGGCGACCACGTTCGACATTGACATCGTTCACCGGCGCACTCCCGAGAACGTTGACCGCCTGCTCAACCTGCTGCTGTCGATCGATGCGGTGCATCGCGGAGACAACAGACGATTGAGACCGACCGCGGAGCGCTTGCTCGGACCCGGGCACCAGCTGCTGTCCACCCGTTTGGGTGACATTGACTGTCTCGGACAGCTCCACGACGGAGAGACGTATGAAGACCTTCTCGCACAGTCGGACCCGATGCCGTTGGGCGAGGGACTGAGCTTGCCAATCCTTCGGCTCGAGAAGCTCATCGAGATCAAACGCGCGGCAGGCCGGGCCAAGGACAGGGCTGCTTTGCCTTTGCTGGAGGAAACCCTGGCCGTGCAGCGATCACGGTCGGGGAGATGATCCCCTTCGTTGGAGTGAACCCCATGAAGTACCTCTCTCTCTTGTTCCTCGTCACGCTTGCTGGCTGCGGCTCCGAAGAAGGCCCCGACGGCCCTGCTTCCCCCGAGAAGCTCGCAGACCTGGAATGCATGGCCTGGGACCTCGTCCTCGTGGACGACGAACCCTTCCTGCGAGTCCTTCGAACCATCGACCAGCAACGCGAAGACGCCGTCATTCGCGTTGGTTCCGATGGCTCCACCGAGACCTTGCTCTCGTCTCGGGTCGGTGACTGGGAACCGACGCGCCTGCAAACGGACGGGACGGACCTCTACGTCCTGCAGGGACACCTGCTGAACGACAGTTGGCGGTTGGTCCGCGTCGCTCCCGGGCAACCCGCGACGCCCTACGTGCTGCTGGAGGGACAAGAGGGATCCATCGACTGGCGGACGAACACGACGCACGTGTTCTGGTGCGACGCGAACGGGCTGCATCGCAAGGCCAAATCGGGAGGTGCTTCCGAAAACCTTCTTCCCACGGCCACGTACTGTGACGTGTACGCCGCCGACGACATGGCCGTCTTGTTCGGTCATTCGGCAGCGCTGCACCTCATGCCCGCCACGGGGGGCGATGCAACGAAGGTGGTGGATGGCGACGCGGGATCAGCCGTCATGGACGCCGAGAACGTGTACTTCGCGGGAGCGGACGACCGCCTCTACCGGGTGCCCCGGTCGGGTGGGACGCCTGCGCTCCTGGCAGACGGGTTCAGCGTGACCGAGCATGGCTCTCACGTCTACTTTCGGCGCGTGGATGACTCCGGTGAGTACTACGAGGTCGAATACAACATCTGGCGCGTGGAGAAGCAGGGAGGCACGCCGGAAGGATACTTCACGGGGCACCGTACCTACGCGCATGACTTCGGCACGACGCACACCTACCTGGCGACGTCCAACGCCCTGTATCGCGTCCCGTACTGAGGGGAGCGCTTCAAGCTCGCCGAAGCACCACGAACTGAAACCGCTGCTCCTTGCCCTGCGGTGTGACGTGCACGGTGCGAAGCTCGTGCACCAGGGAGAACCGTCCGGCGCCCAACGTCTCGTGAAGGGATGCCGCGTTGTACCGGACGACCGGAAGTCCGCTGCACTTCTCCGGACCATCCTCTGCGAACGTGGCGACCACGGCGTGCCCACCCTCCACGAGGCACGCATGGACCTTCTGCGCATACTTCTCCCTGTCCGTCTCGTCGGTCAGGAAGTGGAAGACCGCACGGTCGTGCCAAAGATCGAAAGGCCCCCCGAGGTCGGCCGCCACCACGTCGTCCTGGACCCAGCACACGTCGCGCTCCCGCTGTCCGAGCCGCATGCGGGTGTGGGAGAGCGCCTCCGCGGACACGTCGAGCACGGTCACTCGGCTCCTGCCCCGTTCGAGCAGCGTGTCCACGAGCCTCGAGATGCCGCCCCCGATGTCGACGATGCGCGCGTCCAGCCGCGGGCAAAAACGATCGATCAGCTCGACGGAGCACATGGGGTTGGCCTGGAACCAGCTCACTTCTTCGGGCCCCTTGGTCCGATGCACCTGACCCCAATGTTCCCTGCGATCGATGGTGTTCGTCACTCAAGCCGTCTGGTTCCGCGAGGTCCTGCCGTCAAGTGGCCTCACCGGCGTGCTCGACGCCGTCGCGCCAGTGGACTACCAGACTGCTGCCACCCAGGAGGCATGCGATGAGGTCTCGGTTCACGTTGCTGCTGCTCGTCTGTTTCATGGTGCCTTTCGGCTGCGGAGGTGACGACGACGACACGTCCGGACTCAAGACCGACGCGGGAACGGATGCGGGGGCCGGAGGTACGTCGGGTTCGGGCGGCGGCGGCAACGCCGGCAACGCCGGCAACGCCGGCAACGCCGGCACGGCCGGGACGGGCGGTATCGGCGCTAGCGGCGGTGGCGCAACGGGTGGGGCGTCGGGGTTCGGTGGGGCTTCCGGGGCATCGGGATCGGGCGGGATGGCAGGGACCGCCGGTTCGGCGGGCATCGCCGGTACGAGCGGCGAAGGTGGCAGTGGGGGAGGCGAGCCTGCCTGCGTGAACGGCTCCGACTGCGCCGGTCAGGTTTGCGACCCCGCCACGCTCACCTGCATGGCTTCCACCTGCGACCCCGACGACTACACGACGTGCCCCGGGTACCCCGACTCCATCTGTCTCGAGCAAGACAACGGAGAGGGCGCCTGCTATCTCGACTGCGTCCCCTTCGACGGTTCGGGCCTCTGCGGTCCTGGCGCGCAGTGCCAGGTACAGTCCGACGACGAGTCCATCGGACTCTGCTACTACACGGGATCGAAAGCGGCAGGGGAGACGTGTACGCCGACGGACACGGGAACCGATTGCGTCGAAGGCACGGTGTGCGTGAACCTCGGGTCGAGCGCGCAGCCGGACCGTCACTGCTCGACGGTGTGCCGGGTATTCGAGGACGGCCCGACGGGGTGTCTCACGGGGGAGCTTTGCATGGTTCCGGCCATCTGCCTTCCGGCGAATCTTGGCGTCTTCGACGACGTTGCCGTGGGGGCCGAGTGCGCCGAAGGCGACTATCTGTACTGCGGAAACGTGAGTGGGAGACTCACGGGGATCTGTGACGACGCGCCTTCGGGAGGCGCCGAGCTACGTTGTTATGCGTGGTGCCGTTTGGCAGAGAGCAACGGCGATTGCGACGTGGGGTTCACGTGCACGGACACGGACTGGGGCAACGGGCTGGGGGTTTGTGTGGGGGATTGAGGGGCTGTCCCCCCACGAACCAGTTGCGTTTCTCACCGGCAGCGACAATCTTGCGCGCCATGCGATTCGTCCCCCGGTCCTGGCTGGTCACTTCCCTGCTCTCCCTCTCCTGGCTAGCGTGCGATGGGCACACGCCAGCTGCGCCTGCCAAGGAGCCGTCGCCCCCCGCCCCTTCCGCTACCGTGGCACCTCCGCAAGACACGAGCCTTGCCGCATCCCCGGTCGCCCCCACTGCCGACCCCAACCCGGCCAAGCCCGCCCAGCGCGCGCCCATGAACGTCATCGTGCTCGTGATCGACGCCATGCGCTGGGACATGCCCTGGAACGGCTACTCCCGCCCCATCGCCCCCAACCTCACCCGCCTCGCCGAGAAGTCCGTGCGCTTCGAGCGCGGCTACGCCATCTCCTCCTACACCTCCAAGTGCGTCGCCGGATTGCTCAGCGGACGCTTCCCTTCCGAGCTACCCCGCACGTCGCCCTTCTTCACCAAGTACGACGACTCCAACGAGATGATGGCGGAGGTCTTGAAGCAGCGAGGGGTGCGCACGCTCAGCGCCCACGCGCACATGTACCTCGACAAGCCCAGCGGGCTGACCCAGGGCTTCGACGTGTGGCGCCTCGTGTCGGGCATCCAGTTCGACTACAACAAGGACCCCTACGTCACGTCGCCCCAATACACCGACCTCGTGAAGACCATCCTCGAGGCGCCGGAGAACACGTCGGGACGGTTCTTCGGGTACTTCCACTACATGGACCCGCACCACGAGTACAACACGCACAAGGAAGCGCCCAAGTGGGGCACCAGCGCCCGTGACCTGTACGACGAAGAGATCTGGTTCACGGACAAGTACGTGGGCAACCTGCTCTCGTTCATCGAGTCGCAACCCTGGGGAAAGAACACGGCGATCATCGTGACCGGGGACCACGGCGAAGGCTTCGGGGAGCGGGTCGGCGGCGTGGACAACTACCGCATCTGGAAACACGCCTTCGAGCTGTACGAGGTGCTCGTGAAGGTGCCCTTGCTCGTGTACCTGCCGGGCGCCGAGCCCAGGGACGTCGCACGGTGGCGCGGTCACATCGACATCGTGCCCACCATCTACGACTTGCTCGGCGAAAAGACCCCCGAGGGACTCCACGGCGTCAGCCTCGTGCCCGAAATCCTGGGCGAAGACGTGCCCCCGAGGCCCATCGTCATCGACCTGCCCGCAGACACCCACAACCGTCGTCGGCGCGCCCTCATCGAGGACGGCTACAAGCTCATCGCCTTCGGTCAGGACTTCCGCTTCAACCTGTTCAACGTGAAGGACGACCCAGGCGAGTCGAAGGAGCTGTCTCACGTGGAGCGCGATAGAAAGAAGGCCATGGTCGATCGGTACCGCGGCATCGTGGCCGGCATCCGCGACGTGAAGGCCGTCGGCGCCCCCGTGCTCGCCGACTGACGAACCCTCTTCAGTCGACGATCGCGCTCTGCGTGCGGACCGTCCACCCTCCCTCGGCTTCGACGACCTCCACGCTCGCCAACCTCGGGTCCTCGGCGTACGTGGTCTTGCGAGACGTCAGCATGTCGTCGAGCACGGCGGTCGCGTTCGGGCCGAGGTCCTCAGGCACTTCGTCGAGAGCGGCGCACACTTCGGCGCCGAACCCGGGGTCATCCTTCGCGAGCACGTGAACGTTCCAGACGATCGATGCGAAGTGCATGGCGAGGCGCACCTGGTCGAGGGTGGGGGGATCGCCGGGAAGGCTTTCGAGCAAGGGCTTCGCGAAGGCCAGCAGCGTCTCGGACAGGTTGGGCCAATCGCGCTCAACCACCACCCGGCCTTCCTTGACACGGACCCTCCTCGCTCGGGGACGCTTTGCCATCGTGGGGGAGCCTACCACGAGGCTCCCTGTGCCATGATGCGGACTGTGACCCCACGCTTCGTCCTGTTCGCCACGGGCCCGGCCCTCGTCGTCGGCGGTGCCGTCATGATCGCGAGCGGAGCCCCGTGGTGGTACCCGGCAGTCAACGCCGCCGCCTGGCTCCTGGGCTTGTCTCTCCTCGCCCTTCCCCGTTCGATCCATCGGTTCGCGAACGAGCATCTGGCGGACCTCGCCTTGGTCGCCGTGGTGTTGATGAGCTTCGCCTTGCTGGATCCGGGGATCGATGGGGTCCATCGGTGGTTGATGCTGGGGCCGCTGCGCGTTCACCCTTCTGCGGTCCTGACCCCTCTGATCGTGCTGGGAATGGCGAGAGCCGTGGCCCGGCGGAGGACGGCCCTCGCCCTGGGCCTTCTCGCAAGCGTCCAAGGAGTGCACATCGTGCAACCGGACGCCGCGCAGGCCTCGTGTGTCGCGCTGGCCGCGCTCATCGTGGCTGTGGCTTCACCTAGGGCTGGGCTTGCCCTTCGCTTCGGGCTGGGATTGCTCGCCGTCGTGTCGTGCGCGATCGCCTGGCAACGCCCGGACCCGCTGCCACCCGCGCCCTTCGTGGAAAACTCCTTGTCTCTCGCTTGGGCGCTTGGATGGCCGATGGGGGCGGGTGCCGTCCTCAGCCTGTCCCTGCCGTCTCTCGTCCCCTGGGGGCAGGCGTGGCGCGGGCGCGCGGATGCCGTGTCCGCGGTTGCGCTCGGGGCCTCCATCGCCGTCTCCTCGCTCGGAGTCGCGATCGGGAACTTCCCGGTGCCGTTCCTCGGCTACGGAGGGTCCCCGGTGCTCGGCGTGACGGTGGGGTTGGTGGCGTTGGGGTGGAAAGCAAGCGCAGAGGAGCCCGGCTGATCTCCCTTGTCAGGTGTCATGATAGTAACTACAAGGTGAGTTACTCATCATGAAGAACCCAATCGGTTACCTCACCCTCCTGGGGTTGGGCCTCGTGCTCGCCGCCTGCGGCGACGAACGGAGCGACGACAGCACGGTGGCCCGCGGCCAGACCCCGCTCGCCTACGGCGATGTCGTGGACGACCAAGAGCAGATGTCTCTTGGGCTCGTGCGTCTCAACGGGTGCTCGGCGGCCCTCATCGCCCCCGACTGGGTCCTGACGGCGGGACATTGCCTGAAGGGAGGCGCAACCGTGATGCGGGCCGCGTTGGCGGACGGGCAGGGGGGCGTTGTCGAGCGTTGGGCGGACCGATACGTGGTTCCGGACCCCGCGCCGGATGGCGCCAAGGGAGACATTGGCCTGGTGCATCTCGCGGGGGACCGACCCGAGGGTTGGCCGACGAGCTTCTCTCGCGACCTGGACGACCGCCCCGTCGGGGACCTTCTCGCGTCCGAGTTGCGATGCTACGGCGCGGGGCCGGGGTCGATCGAGAACGGCGTGTGGTCTGGGTACGGGGACTGGCGTACTGGCATATTCACGGTCGACGGCGTGGCTCACTTCGGAGAGCAGGACGTGGTCACCTATCGGCGCAACGACCAGGGGCAGATCATCGGGCCTGGCGATTCGGGCGGGCCCTGCTACGCCGACGTCGACGGAAAGCTCGTTCACGCTGGCAACCACAGCGCGGTAGGATACGGCTTGGACGAAGCGGGCCGCATCATCGATAGCCCCGACATGCGAGCGTACGCCACATCGACTTCGTTCTATCGCGAGTGGATCCAGGGTGTCCTTGCCCAAGGGGCCTATCCCACGATGTACCTGCGCGGCTCGATGAACGAGTGGGGCACGTCGCCGATGGAAACGAACGGCGACGACTCTTGGCACATCGACGTACCGCTCGAGGCGGGAGCCTACGAGTACAAGTTCGACGTGACCGGGGACTTCCTGCCCGCGACCAATTGGGGGGACGAGGACCTCGACGGCAAGGCCCACGCGAGCGGTCCGAACATTGTCTACTACGCACCCGTGGCGGGGACGTATCGGTTCGTCTTCGACGCGGTCACCCATGCCTACGAGGTCACTGCCACGGATCCCAAGCCGACCACGGTTTTTCGCGTTCACTACGACGTGGGCTGGGGGAACTTCATCACGGTGCGGGGGGGCGTGGCCCCGCTGAGTTGGAGCGTTGGGCGCTCCGCATCCTGGGCGACGGGGAACGTTTGGGTGTTCGCGACGGACCAGATTCCGGCCGGCGTGGCCTTCGCCTTCAAGCCGCTCCGCAACGACCGCGACTGGTCGTGGGGGGCAGACTATTCAGCGGTGGGAGGGCAGACCGTGGACGTGGTTCCCAGCTTCTGAGCCCCATCGAGGGACTCCCACCTAAACAGGGTCCAGTACCGGGCCAACGACCTCTCAGAAAACCACAGAAGACGCACCGGGTGGTCGGATCTTCCCTCCATCGGGAGAACCGCCCATCGGTCAGTCTTCGGGCTCCGCCTTCACCATCGTCGGGCCGGTGATCAGCGTCCCATAGGAGCCGGGATGCAGGTCGGCGGCGTTGGCCTCGTCCGTGTCGAGGTGCATGTCGAGCCGGTAGCTGGGGTGCACGCGCACGAGGACGTCGTCGAACACGATGCCCCGTTCCCCCCCGACACGGACCATGACCCAGTCCTTGTCCGCCACGCCGAAGCGCTTGGCGTCTTCCGGGCTCATGTGGATGTGGCGTTGCGCCTGGATGACGCCTCGCTCGAGCTCGACCGCGCCCTTGGGTCCCTCGATCCGGATCCCGATCGAGTCCGCGAGGTCCCCGGACGCACGGATGGGCGCGTCGATGCCCAGGATGAACTCGTCGGTGCGAGAGATCTCGACCTGCGTCTCGTTGCGTGCCGGCCCGAGCACGCGCACCTTCTCGAGGCGGTTCTTGGGACCGACGAGGGTGACGACCTCCTCCGCGGCGAACTGACCTGGCTGGCTGAGGTCCGCGCGCGGATGCAGCTCGTGCCCTGGCCCGAAGAGCGCTTCCACGTGCTGCTTGCTGAGGTGGACGTGACGTACGCTGGCGTTGATCGGAATCTTGCGATCGTCGTTCATGATAGCGAAGGCCCTCCCGAAGGTGATGGTTGCCGCGCAGGAACGTGCCTCATGGCGAAGGCGGCGTCGAGGGAAAGGTGTCGGCAAGAAGGCTCTGCTTGACGCGGGCCGAGACGCGGTGCGACAGAGAGACATGCACCCGAGAATACCCTCCGAGGTGGTTCGGGCGATCCAGTCCGCCCCCGGGTTGCCGTTGCCTCCGGGCAGCGACGCGGCGCAACCGGCCGAGCTCGTCCCGCCCGGCGTGTTCGTGGAAGAGCTCGGGCCAAGTCCAGCCCACCCCTTCCGAAGTGCCACCACGACCCCCCGCGACTTGCGAATCGTTGTGATGTGGAAGAGAGAACGTTGGCGCCTTTGGACGCTCGTTGCGGGAATTGTGCTGTTCATTGTTCCCCTTCTGGTCTTCGCGCTGTTCGCTCCCCTGGTTCTCTCGCTGGTCTTGCTGCCCATCGTGGTGGGCGGAGGGGGCCTGTTCGTCTGGGACCACCTCGGATGCCTGCTGAACGGAACTACCCTCCTTTGCGCCAGCGGTGTGCTGACCGTGCGGCATGGCCCCGTGCCCTGGGCGGGCAACAAGCGAATCGAACTGAACAGCATCCGAAGCTTGTTCGTCATCGAAGACCGTTCGGTGATTCGCGTGTTGGCCGACGTAGGTCCAGGCCCGGAAGCGTGGATTCTCCGGAGCACGACGAGCCACGGGCTCACGTTGGAGCAGGCGTCCTACGTGGTAGAGCGGATTCGTCCGAGGCTGCCATCGACATCCTGAAGCCGTCGACCGGGGCGTGCCGGACGCGCATTTCGGGTACACTTCACCCCATGCGAACTTCCCGCTGGTTGCTGGGCCTGGCCGGGCTCGCGCTGCTCGCAAGCGTCGGCCTCCACGTCGGCAAGAAGGAACCCGTCGCGAGGGCGGGTACCGACCCCGCTCCCGTCGTCGCCCCACGCGTGGTGCTGCTCGCGGGGCAGCCAGGCTCCACACGCACGGAGGTGATGGTCGCGTCCCCGGGAACGAACGTCGCCCCCCAGGCGTTCGCCTCCCTCGACCACCTCCCGGGGGCGATCGTGAAAGGGGCGGTGCTGCCAGGCGGCTCGACCGCCGTCGTGGTCGCTGATACCTTGCCCGCTCGCGAGCTTTCCTGGGCGGCTTCGCTGCTCCTCGTCGAACCCGGTCTGCCCCCACGACAGCTCGTCGACCGCGTCTATCACGCGTCCCGACCCCTGGTCAGCTCGGACGGGCGCGTGTTCGTCCAGCGTGGCACGGCCGGAAGGGATCTATCCAAAGAGGGTCAGAAGCTCGCGACGCGTGTCGACGATGTCTCTGTAGATGAAGTCGATCTATCTTCCGGATCCACGCGAACGATTCTGTCCTGGCAAGGCTACGAGACCCACCTTGCCGGTCAACTCGACCACGAAATCATCGTGTACCGCGTTGGCCCCAAAGGCGCCGATCTCGTGGCCGTTCACATGGACACCGCGCACGTGCGCGTCGTCGTCCCCTCCTGGCCGCCCATGGCACGCGACTTCTCCGTGGACGAGTCGGGCCGCGGTATCGTTGCCCAACAACTCGACGACGGGCCGCCCCGCCAGTGGGTCGTGCAGCACGTGAGCCTCGACACCGGAGTGCGTCGGACGCTTGCCTCGAGCACCCACCGGGACCTCGTTCCGTACGTGTTTCCCGATGGCGCCGTGCTCGTCAATCCCCCGGACCGTCGCGGACCCAGCATGCTGTCCTCGCCCATCGGGGTGAAGGGGCTCGGCGGCCCGGGCGTGATGTGGCTGCGCACGACCTCCCCGGACCGGACCTGGATCACAGGTACCTGGGCCGTTCACGGGACGCTGCCCGTGGGGATCGTGGTGCGAGCTTCCGACGGAAAGGTCCTTCGCGTGCCAAGCGTGGAAGGGCGTCGCGTAGACGTGATCGGGGTGGTGGGAGGTGCGTCGTGAGGCCTCGTCTGCGAGCGGCAGGGAGCGCCTATCTTCTGGGCGCTGGCTTGCTGGTGGGCGGCACGGCGCGTGCCTACTGCCCCTGCTACACGGCGTCGTCCTCCAACAACACGCACGAGTGCGGGGTGGAAGCCGTGGCGGGGACGAACCCCACGACGGCCGAGTGGCAGGACATCTTCGACTTGGTGGCGCAAGGCCCTGCCGTCTGGGGCACAGCAGGTCCCGCCGTGGGCGACATCGGCCAGGGGTGCGGCAAGCCCGAAGCCTTGCACGACGTGCCCCCGCGCTTCCCCTGCGAGCTTCTCAAGGCGATCGCGATGGCCGAGAGCGGGTGGAAGCAGTTCTGCGTCCCCGAGTCCCCGGACGATCAGATCGGTCCACCCGAGCGCACCATCATCTCCTTCGACTGCGGATACGGCGTGGGACAGGTCACGAGCGGCATGCACGTGGGCGAGACCCCGTCGTTCGACCGGCAGCGCGTGGCCGGCGATGCCACCTACAACCTCGCCACGGGCACGCAAATCCTCGCCGGCAAGTGGCGTGCGACCAACTGCGTGGGAGACAACCAGCCCAGCATCGTCGAGCACTGGTACACCGCCACGTGGGCGTACAACGGCCTGGCCTGGTCCAACAACCCGAACAACCCGAACCACGACCCGAACCGCGGCGTGTACGACCCGTCCGTGGGAGGCTCCTACACCTATCAGGAGAAAGTGTTCGGTCGCATCGAACACCCGCCTAGCGCGGGACACTGGCCGTCGATCCCTCTCGCGTATCCGGACCGCGCGGACTGCGGCAGCGGGGGCTCTCCGCCGGAGTTGCCCGAGCCGAGCTGCGCTTCGCCCACGGACTGCACGAACACGAGGACCACGCACACGTCCACATGCTTTCCGGTCGATCCCCCGGACGGAGGCACAGGCGGGACCGGCGGTGGAACGGGGGGGGCCGCGGGAACCGCGGGAAGTGCGGGAAGCGCCGGAACACCCGGCAGCGGTGGTTCCGCAGGGACGGCAGGTACGGGCGGGGCAGGCGGAACCGGCGGCTCGATGGACGCATCGTCGGATGCTTCGCCGGACGGTGCGACGGGAGGAACGGCCGGGTCGGGAGGTGGGAGTCCCGGTCAGGTTTACCAGTCGGAGGAGGCAGACGGTTGTGCGTGCCGGTCCGTGGGAGCCTCGGGCGCCGGAGCGTGGGCAGGCGTTCTCTTCCTGCTCGGTGGCGTTCTGGGCTTGGTGCGCCGACGGTCCTGTCGTGCGTGTGTCCGGAGATCCTAACTCACTCCGGTTCGCGCTCTTCGAGCAGCACGACTTCGCACCCACCCTCGAGGAAACACAAGCGCGCTCCGACTTCGCCCGAGTCCAGATCCATCTCCAAAATCCCCACGAACCGATCCCCCCGTCGCCCGCACCCGAGCGTGGTAGAGGCGGCTCCGATCACCCGGGTGTCGCGAAAGAGACGGTGGGAGAAGCGGTGTCGATGCCCGTGCAGGACGAGCTCCACGCGATGGCGCCGCAGGAGCGTCTGCACCTCGGCCTTGTCCATGAGCAGGAGCGCGGGGTCGAAGTCGAAGGTGTCTCGTCCCGAGGCTTGGTGCGTCACGTGGTGGTGCAGGGCGAGGACGACGCGCTGATCTTGGCGGAGGCCCTCGAGGTCTTCGTCGAGGGCGTCCAGCTGTGCGCGGCCACAGCCGCCGCGTGCCAGCAGGTCTCCGAAGGAGGCTCGGGTCGAGTCGAGACCGTACACCACACAGCGCCCGTCGCAGAGGTCTCGCCGCACGGGCCACGGGCTGCCCCGCGGGCCGATCGGCTCGGCCGTGCCGCCTTGCACGGACCACGCGGAGAACTGCCCCGACACCTCGCGTTGGGCCCCGGTCAGCCGGTTGAGCAGGGTCCCGGCGTTGAGGCCACGCAGGCTCGCATCGTGGTTGCCTGGCACGACCAGGAGACGTCCCTGCGCCGCCACGTCCTTCAAGGCCGCTTCCGCAAGCTCAAGCTCGTACGTCCACCCGCTCTCGGTGACGTCTCCCGTGACGACGACGAGGTCTGCGGCCTCGACCTCGGGCAACGCGAGGGCGCGCTGTAGCGTGTTCTCTCGCTCAGGGTGCCCTCGGCGCAGGTGAAGATCCGACAGATGGGCGAGCGTGACCGTCGTTCGCGACGGCGGGCTCTGCGGATCCATTGGGGGGAGGATAGCAGGATTGCGCCCTGCCGCTTGCATTGGCTTGTCAGGACGAACCCGTGAAGAGCCCGCTACGGCAGCAGACCTTGACGAATCGGCCGCCGGGGAGAATCGTCCAGCCCATGACCGCGAAGGACCCGTCTTTCGAGACGCCACTCGACCGCGACCGAATCCGGGCTTGGCTCCGGGAAGAGGACGCGTTGCGCCTGGAGGTGCTGTGGCGCGCGGCGGACGACGCGCGGCGTCTGCACGTGGGCGACGAGGTCCACCTGCGCGGTCTGGTGGAGATCTCGAATCATTGCCGGAGGCAGTGCGCCTACTGCGGTATCCGCGCGGGCAACCGCGGCATCGAGCGCTACCGCATGACACGCGACGAGATCCTCGCGTGCGCGCGGGAGGCGATGTCGTTGGGCTTCGGCACGGTGGTGTTGCAGGCGGGAGAGGACCCCGGGCTGGGGTCCGAGTGGGTGGCCGATCTGGTTCGCACCATCAAGTCCGAAACGTCGCTTTCCATCACGTTGAGCCTCGGGGAGAGAACGACGGACGAGCTTCGAGCGTGGAAGCGGGCTGGCGCAGATCGCTACCTTCTTCGCTTCGAGACCTCGGACCCCTCGCTCTTTCACAGAATCCACCCTTCGCTTCCGAACGCCCTTTCGGACCGCATGGCGCAGTTGCGTGCGCTTCGAGACCTTGGCTACGAGATTGGGAGCGGGGTGATGGTGGGCATTCCAGGTCAGACATGGGACTCCCTGGTGCAGGACATTCTCACCTTCAAGGCCCTTGACCTCGACATGATCGGTGTGGGCCCGTTTCTGCCGCACCCGGACACCCCGCTGGGCGGTGCGACCGAGGACGGGGGCGAGGACCAAGTGCCTGCCACCGAGGACGTGGTGTATCGTGTACTCGCGTTGGCGCGGCTGGTCTGTCCCGAGGCGAACATCCCGAGTACGACGGCACTCGCGGCGATCAACAAGAAGCACGGACGGCAGCTTGGGCTGCTGCGTGGGGCGAACGTGGTGATGCCGAACCTGACCCCTTCGACCTACCGGTTCAAGTACGCGATCTACCCGGACAAGGCGTGCGTGAACGAGACGGTGCTGGTGGGGCCGTCGGTCATCGCGGAGCAGATCGAGGCGCTCGGGCGACGGGTGGGTCGAGGGGAAGGGGGGCGGCGGCGCCGGGGACCTGCTGGAAACGGCTGATGGGGGCAAACACGATCTGCAACTCCGCTCGAATCACCCCCGTGTCGGGCCGCGGGAAGGGCTGAAGGCGATGGGCGTGCGTCACGCATGCCATCACGCCCGCGTCCGGAAGATCCGACCCGAAGCGCTCTGCTCGCGTCACCCTTCCGTCGTTGTCAATCGTGAGCGCGATTCCCACCTTCCCACGCAGAAGCGGATTGCGTCTCAGCCCGGCGTCGTAACAAATCCGCAGGCGAGCCATGTTCCTTCGAGCGGTGCCGAGGATTGCCTCGCTCGGGATCGCGCCTGTGAAGGAACGCAATGACACGCCGATGAAGGCGGTCTCGCTCGTGTCGAGGTTCGCGCCCACGTTTCCGGCGAACCGATCGGACCGCTCGGGCCCGGGGAAGTACTCTATGGCTTCGTGGAGCTCACTGTAGAATCGGAGCTTGTCCACGTGCTCGGGAGCGACACTGAAAAGCGCGCCGAAGGCCCCGCCTGCGACCATGGGGGGGGACAAGTTGGCGAGGTAGCGAGCAGTCACCGATTCGCTTGAATAGACATAGATAAGTCCCACGGTAGGGTACAGGCTCCACGCAGGAGACCATGAACCCCCAGGCTCGAAGACAACGGCTTCCCAGGAGCGCTCCGACGTGGGCGCTGTCCTTTGTTCGGGGAGTCCCCCGAGAGGCTCCGAGGCAATTCCCCTCTCTGCCGAAGCGTTCAGATACGTAGCCATCTGGAAGAGTTGATCCTCGCTCATCCCCTGGTCGTCCACGGTCCAGGCCGGGGGGAACAAGCCATAGGCGAGCGCAAGCATCCCAGCGTGCACGAGCAGCGACACGAGCACGAAGGGACGGGACCCATGCCGTGCGAACGGGGTGCGCCACGGCTTCCGGGTCCTTCGCGCCGACGTGGCATGGCGGAGGAGCACGATGCATTCGGATGGCCCGGTCGCGGAACAGGGGAGTCTCAAACGAGCCCGTGCGCCTTGCGGGAAAGGCAGCACAAGCGCTCCTGGGACCTCGTCGTATGGCTTGGTGAGCCCTTTTCGGGTCCAATCGGCGAAGTCGCCCTTCGTTGCGCCGGACTCGTATTCTCCGCCTACGCCCGGCGGGACGACGAGGCTGACCTCGCCACGCCGCACCCGGACCAGCGGCACCCGGCCCACGCCGTCCGCTCCCCACGGCAACACGAAGGCCACGCTGGCGGCATGTTCGGGATCTGCCGACGTGACCAGCGTCTCGGGTGGGGTGGATCGGTACACCCCGAGTAGGCAGTCGTCCCAGAAGACGGCCACCTCCACCGTGTCATAACACCTCTCCACGGTCTTGCCCTTGGACTTCCCCACCGCTTACGTCTTCCTCCGCCTGCCACCGGCTTTCGCACCTACCATGCCCCACCTTGCGGCGCAACGGGCTCTGAAGCCCGGAGATCTGAAGATGCAAGACGTGTGCGTGGAGCCAGGGTGTCGAAGGTTGGGGGGGGGGCGTCGTACGCGAAAGTGGCAATCCGCGGGTCAGGGCGCCGGGACCAAGCGAACGCCCGACACCGCATCCGAGCCGCCGTTCACGGTGGAGTCCAGTACGACGTTGACCTCTCCCTGGAGGCAGTAGCGGCCGTGCAGGTCCCAGATGAAGGCGCTCGGGTCCGAGACCTGGCTGATGACCTTGGAATGGCTGTTGACGTAGAACAAGGCTCCTGCGGGGTTGCGGTTCTTCGTGTGTTTGCTCTCCACGTATACGTCGTAGCGTCCCGCGGGCACGTTGGGGAAGGTGAACCTTGCTTTCCCTTTGCGCGAGCCGTCCGGATTGTACTCGTCGTCGCAGGCCTGGTGCTCGGAGCTGCTCGCGGTGTAGGCGTGGGCGTCGCAGGTGACGGCCCAGTTGTGTCGCTGTTCGAAGACCGCATCGCCCGTGTCGTACTCGAACGTCTTCGGGGGATTGCCCGGGTCTGTGGTGCAGGTGGGATCGGGGCTTCCGGCATCCAGGACGCCCCCGGGGGGAACGCCGCACTCACACCAATTGGAGTTGTGTCCGGTGAAGGCGCAGCCAAACGAGGACGTCTCCTTCAAGCAGCCCGGCTCGGCACCGTAGCTTGCGACGCAAACGAGTCCGGCTCCGGCGCAGTAGCTGTCGCACCCGGCACCGTCCGTGAAGACACCAGCACACCGATCCGGTCCGGTTTCGCAGACCTCCCAGCCGGCGTGTGCCTGGATGCCAGAGCAGTCGAGGGGAGGCGGAGGGGGAGGCGGGGGGGGAGCCGTGTCTGCAACGGCTTCCGGGGCGCTGTCGGGGCCGCTATCCGGCGCTGCGGAGCCGCCCGTCTCGGCTCCGGCCATACCCTGTCCGCCGACCCCTCCGTCCCCGACGCTCGGCCACTCGCCTGGAGCGCCCCCGCTGCCGCCCCCGGTGCCGCCGACGCCCATCCCGCTGTCGAACGTCGGGTCGGTGGTGTCCGTGGTGTCGGACGGGGCATCGTCCGAACCCGAGCCCACGAGGCACCCGGATTGCCACGTAGCCAGCGTCAAGCACAGGAAGGATAGCACTGAGGCAGAAGGGGTGGTCGGCATGGTCGTCGTATAAGCAAGGCGTGTGCCCGGGGCCGAGAGGGGTGAAATCCCAGCGATTTGTGAGTTCGCCGACGCCAAGCGGTGGGGGGTGAGACCCAGGCGGTCCCACCTGAGCAGGGATGATTCCACGTGCCTGTGGGATGGATGCTACTTCGAAGTGGAGCGCAGGACCGGGCGAGGGGCCTTCGATAGATAGAAGTCCCGCGCGCGCTTCGCCTGCTCGGCCCGCGGCAGGTTCATCCACGGTCCCTGCAACGACGTCGCGGACCTCGGGGCGGAAGGCGAGGAAGACGCCGCTGGCACCGTGGTCTCGAACGACGCGTGCATGTGGTGGAAGTGCCAGAGCCAGCTCGGGTCGTCGTTGACCGTGGCCATGTGGGCAAGTGCGCCGGACCTCTCAGCCGCGGTGATGTGGCCCTGGGAGACCAGCTCGGCGAGCTCGGCGTCGATCTCGGCCTCGACGATGGCATCCACGCCGATGACGCGGAGTCTGCCGGTGCCTGCCAGCTTCGCGATGAGCATTGCGGTTCGGGGGATGTCCACGATGTGCTTGCTGCCCGGCTTGCAGTTGCCGTAGTTGGAGGAGCTGGTGCTGAGGTCGATGCAGGTCGTGCTGTTGACCGCGGCATCACAACAGATCTGGCGGTAGGCCATGTTGCCGGCCTGTCCCTGGAGCGAAGGCTGGATGAAGTAGGCGATGTCGATGTTCGACCCGTAGTAGTGAGTGCCGTTCGGGTGGCCGTTGGGCGTGGTGCCGTCAGGCAGCCCGATGTCGCCGATCCCCAGGGCGGTGGTACCGGGGAACGCTTCCTGGATGGTGTGAATCGCGTGGCGCAAGGCCATGATGACCTCGCGCTTGGCCCAGTGGGTTGCGGTGGCGGTGTATCCGTTCCCCGCGCTCACCAGGCCGTTGTGGAACGACACCCCATCGCCGATGTACGGGTCCGCCGCGTGGCCGAAGGGGAACAGCAAGAGCTTCGAAGGGTCGTGTCCCCCGGTCGCCGTGGCGGAAGCGCAGTCGGCAGGGTCGAACAGATCCGGGCACGACGGGCCGTCCTGGTAGGGGACTTCGCGGTAGAACAAGCCATAGTTGTTCTGGGCGCTGCCCACGCCATAGACGTGGAACCAGGAAGGCAGCGCCCCGGCTCCCCCCACGAACGCATGCGCCTGGAGGTTGGTCGGGCCGACCGGGTTCTCCTCGTGGTAGTCGTCCGGCGACATCGACGCGTCGTTGTGCACGTTCCCGTCCGCATCCACGAGGTCGATCTGAAGATCGCCCGACGCATGGTTCGAGTCGATCCCCACGATGTGCAGCGTGGAGGGCTCGTCGGGGGAGAACACGAACCAGTCGTGGTCGCCCGTGCAGATCTGAAGACCGTCGGTGGGGGCACCGGGGTGGTCCGCCGCGGCCGCCTGCGTCTCATTCGGCTCCATCACCGTGTCGCCACAGGAGAAGGGCTCGCACACACCCTCGTTGCAGACTTGACCGCTGGGGCAGTCACCGTGCGGGTTCTGCGCCGAGCACTCGTTCGACACGTCCACGCAGATCTCTTCGCGGCACCCGAACAGTCCGGGACAGTCCGCGTCACCCGCGCACCCCCCGCGGCAGACGTTGTCCCACGCCGTGCCGGTCGGCTCCGTGCACTGGTACCCCTCTCGACAGTCACCGTCGTCCGTGCACACCGGTACGCAAGCGGAGACAGGGGACCCCCCGCTCGTGAACGCCTCGCGGCACTCGCTGCCCGCTGGGCAACTGGCTTCGGTGCAGTAGGCGATGATGCAGTAGCCGCCAATGAATCCGTCGGTCTGGTAACAGTACGCGTCCTCCCCGCCCTGGCACTGCTCGTGGTCCGAGCACGAACCGCCCGGGGGCACCATCCCCGTCCCGGGCCAGCATGTGTCGTACTGATCGCACTCGTACCCCTCGTCATCCCGGCACTCTTCGTTGCTCTGGCAGGTCGCGATGCATCGGTCGACGTCGTCGTTGAAGGAGAAGCAGCCAGAGCCATCGGGACAGCTGTCCTCGGTGCAGTTCTCGATCACGCACATCCCACCGGGGAACCCGTCTTGAACCGACCAGCAGATCGCGTCTCCCTCGCAATCATCGTCCACCCAGCAGCCGTCGCCGACTTGCCCGGAGGACCCGGCGCCCCCATCGATCTCCGCGTCGGAACCGTCTTCCGTGCCCGAGTCCGTGCCGGTGTCCGTCTCGGCGTCCGGGGTCGCGTCCGGGGTCGTCCCCGTGTCCGTCCCTGCGTCGGCGTCCACCCCGCCGTCGGGCGCGTTGCTTTGCGGTTCTTCGTCGCCTCCCCCGCAGCCGGTAGGAAGCACGAGCGAGGATCCCAACAGCAGGATCGCTGCGGGTCCGGAAGTGAAGCCTCGAAGATTGATCATGGCGCTTGCCCCTCTCGTGAAGAATGTATGCACCTTCGGTACATTCGTGCCCTTGCCGTGTCAACGCGTCCGGCACCGCCGCCCGTGAGCCCGGAAACCACAGAGGACGCAGAGACCACAGAAGGGGGTTGGGTTGGTGCGGAGGACGGCAGCGCGGAAGATGCCCGAGTCAGGGTCGTTACAAACCCGACGACGTGGCGACTCGGCACCGCGGAGTCCAGCGTTGTGTGCGGCACCGCCGCGCGTGAGCCCTCGTGATAGAGTCGATGGCCTGCCACGTTCCGAGGAACCTCGAGCCATGCCCGACCGGCCAACCCACACTCCGGACGACGAGACCCAGACGGTGCTGCGCCAGAAGGTGTCTCGACCCACCACGAGCGGAGCGACCTTCGAGCTGTGCGTGGTCACCGGACCGGACGTGGGGGTACGCGTGCGCATCGAGCCGTCGTCCCCCGCGCGCGTGCTCATCGGCAAGAGCCGGTCGTGCGATCTGCAGCTTTCGGATCGCGAGGTGTCCAGGCGTCATCTTGCCTTGGAAGTGGTCGGGGCGCGGCTTCGGGTCACGGACCTGGGTTCGACCAACGGGACGGTCGTGCAGGGGCTCGGCATCGCGGAAGCCTTCTTGCAGGGCGGGGAAACGGTGAGTCTCGGCACGACGACCCTTGCGGTGCGGCGCGAGGCCCAGAGCGCGCAGGTGGCGCTGACGATGGCTGCCGGATTCGGGCGGACGCTGGGGGCGAGCGAGGCCATGCGCCGTCTCTATCCGCTGTGCGAGAAGCTCGCGGCGGCAGACGTTCCCGTGGTGATCGAGGGGGAGACGGGGACGGGCAAGGAGGTGCTGGCGGAGTCGTTGCACGAACAGGGGCCGCGCGCGAAGGGCCCCTTCATCGTGTTCGACTGCACGGCGGTGCCTGCGGGGCTGGTGGAGTCCGCGCTCTTCGGCCACGAGCGGGGGGCCTTCACCGGCGCGGTGTCGCAGCACAAGGGGGTGTTCGAGCAGGCCGATGGGGGTACCCTGCTCATCGACGAGATCGGGGATCTCGAGCTGGGGCTCCAGGCCAAGATGTTGCGCGCCATCGAGCGGTCCGAGGTACAGCGCGTCGGAGGGCGAACCTGGATTCGCACCCACGTGCGCGTGCTCGCGGCTACGCGTCGCGACCTCGACGAAGAAGTGCAAGCTGGGAGGTTCCGGGACGATCTGTTCTTCCGTCTGGCGGTCGCGCGAATCGAATTGCCCCCGCTGCGGCGTCGCCTTGGCGACGTTCCCCTCCTTGCCCGGTACTTTTGGCAGCAGATGGCGGACCCGGGCACGCCCATCCCACCCGGGTTTCTGCAAAGGCTCTCCGCCTATTCCTGGCCGGGCAACGTTCGAGAGCTGTACAACGCCGTAGCGCGCAAGGTGGCGCTCGGGGACCTGGCCTCCACGGGGGCCCACCCCGCCACGTCGCAACCTCTTGCCCCGATCGCCGAGGGCGCCGACGCCATCGAGGCGATCCTCTCCCTCGACCTCCCGTTCCCTCGCGCGAAAGACCAGGTCGTCGCCCAGTTCGAGCAGCGATACGTCGAACGGGTGCTGGCGCGGCATGGCGGCAACGTGGTTCGTGCGGCCCAAGCATCGGGCATCGCGAGGCGCTACTTCCAGATCATCCACGCGAGAACGAAGAAGCGGGAGGTGCCGTGACCGAGGACCACGGTGAGCCTGCCGCGACCGTGGCGCCCGCTGATCCCGGCTCCAAGGGCCGCGTCGTAGGCCGTTATCGGATCCACGGGGTCATCGGCTCCGGCGGCATGGCGTCCGTGCACCTCGGCCGCCTTCGCGGCGACGCGGGCTTCTCGCGCGTGGTCGCGATCAAGTGCTTGCACGCGTCCTTCACGACGGACCCTTCCTTCGTGGAGATGTTCATGGACGAGGCGCGCCTTGCTGCGCGCATCCGCCACGCGAACGTGGTCTCGACACTCGACGTGGTCGCGAGCGGAAATGAGCTGTTTCACGTCATCGACTACGTGCACGGCGAGACCGTGTCGAAGCTGCTGAGCGCCGCGAGGAAAGCTGGCGAGCATGTCCCTGTGGACGTTGCGGTGCGGATCGTGTGCGATGCGCTCTACGGGTTGCACGCTGCGCACGAGGCGACGGACGAGCAGGGACAGTCGATGGGACTCGTGCATCGCGACGTCTCGCCGCAGAACCTCATGGTCGGGGTGGACGGGGTGACGAGGGTGCTGGACTTCGGGGTGGCGAAGGCCCGGGGACAGTCACGTACGACCGACGCGGGGCGCGTGAAGGGCAAGATCGGGTACATGGCGCCCGAGCAGCTGTACGGGGAGAAGGCGGATCGTCGCGCGGACGTGTACGCGGCAGGGGTCGTGCTCTGGGAGATGCTCGCGGGCAAGCGACTGTTCGAGGGGGAGGAAGGGGGCGACGCGCTGGCGCTGGTGCTTACCGCGCCGATCTGGCGTCCGAGCATCCACCATGGAGATGTGCCGGAGGACCTGGACGCGATCGTGCTTCGCGCGCTCGAGCGGGATCGGGCGAAGAGGCTTTCCACCGCGCAGGACATGGCGGATTCGCTCGTGACCGCGGTCGCGCCCGCGGCGCCGAGCAAGGTCGCGGCTTGGGTGAAGCGGGTGGCAGGCTCCGCGATCGAGCAGCGCGCCCGCATGATGGCGAGCCTCGAAGGGGAGGCCGATGACGGCGCCTCCGACGAACCCCGCCCCGCCTTTCGAAGCCTCCTGGGCGACACGACCACGTCTTCGATGGCTGTGACGCAGGCGAAGCGAGCGCGGTCTCGCTGGTCCCGGGCGCTCGCGCTCTTCGCCGTGGTTGCGTTGTTGTCGATGGCGTTTCTGGTTTGGGTCGGGAGACAGGACGGCGTTGCGCCCCCGTCGCTCGAAACCTCGGCTGGACCGAGCGGATCGGCGCCGAGCCCTGTGGTGCCGGTTGAACCTGAGCGCACGGCCTCCGCGAGCGTCTTGCCGGCGCCGTCCGCGCTCCCTCCTGCGGTCCTGTCCTCGCCTAGCCCGCCCATCCCGCGCCCCCCCAGGACGACCGTGGCCCCCGGTGCCGCGAAGCCGAGCTGCGATCCGCCGTGGGAGATCGACGAGAAGGGCCACCGTCGCTACAAGCGTGAGTGCTTGCGTTGATACCCTCTGGGCCGGGCACCTTCAGGGCGAAAGACCGTCGACGATCGCGTGCGTTAGATCGTTTCCTGACGTGTCTCCACTGAGCTCCCAGAACATCACGCCGCCGAGCCCTTCGTGCAGGATGTAAGCGGTCTTGTGGGCGATGGACTCCGGATCCTCGTAGGAGATCATGACGCCCGTGGCGGGGTTGTGGAGCCAGGGAACGCGCGCTTCGTCGTGCCAGTAGCGTGTGTAGGTGGGAACGTAGTTGGCGGCCAGGTCGTGATAGTCGAACACGCCCGCTTCCCATGTGCCTTGGGGCGCGCCCGAGAAGGGCTGGTACAGCCCGTTGCCCTGGGGCGCGACGGACGCCCAGCCGCGCCCGTAGAACGGGACTCCCACCACGAGCTTGTCGGCGGGCACACCTGCGTTGCAATAGGCCTGCACCGCGGACTGCACGTTGAGGTGATCGCGCGTGGCCGGGTCTGGCGACGGGTCGGAGGAAGAGGCTGCCAGCGGTGCGTGGAAGTTCGTCATCGCGCTCCAGCTGCCGTGGAAGTCGTACGTCATGAGGTTGATCCAGTCGAGGTGCGCGTGCATGTCGCTCGCTGGCATGTTCGCGATCGTCGAAGGACCGGCGGGTGCAGCGATCGTCAACAGGTACGAGCGCCCGTCGGTGGCCCCACGCGCGTTGAGTCGCGAGCGAAACTCTTGCAGCAGTAAAGAGTAGTTCTGCTTGTCCTCGGGGCGCGTCACGTTGGAGGGCAGTCCGCCGTCCACCGGGTACTCCCAGTCGAGGTCGATCCCGTCAAAGCCGTGCTCGATCATGAAGTCGACGCAGGACGACGCGAAGGTCGCCCGGGAGGTGGGTGTCAAGGCGACGTCGGAGAACTTGCTCGACCACGTCCAGCCGCCTACGGAGATGAGCGTTCGCAGGTGCGGGTGAGCTTGCTTGAGGATTGCGAGCTGGTGGAAGCTCCCTCGCTTCGCGCCTTCGTCCCAGGAATCACCTGGATAGGCCTTGTCCGTGTCGGCGTAGGGGTCGCCAAGGACGCAGCGGCCGTCGTCGGAGATGTTCGCAAAGGCGTAGTTGATGTGCGTGAGAAGGTGAGCGGGGACGTCCGCAACGTGGTAGTCGCGGCCGTAGACGCCCCAGGCTGCGAAGTACCCAATCACGCGTCCGCTGGGGGTCGCGGCGCCTCCCGAACCGCCCGAACCGCCCGAACCGCCCGAACCGCCCGAACCGCCCGAACCGCCCGAACCACTTGCGCCACCCGTGGCTCCTGAGCTTCCCCCACTGCCACCCGTGCCCGGGGCGCCTCCCGAACCTGCGGCCGCGGCTGTCCCAGCTGTTCCCCCCGTGTCTGCCGCGCCCGAACCGGCCGGGGCGTCTCCTTCTGCCGACTGCCCCGCACTGCCACTCTGCCCCGCCATCGCGCCGCCGCCACCGGTGCCTCCGGCGGTGGAAGTGCTTTCAGGCTCGTCGGTCGAGGCGCCGCACCCGGCCAGCAATGCGCACAACAAAGGGAGAGTCCAGGTTCGTTTCACGTGGGAGATCGTTGCCATGACGACAGAAGGAGCATGTCGCGTGCCATCCAAAAACCGCGCGCGATCCACGAAAAGGAGCGCGATCGACGACACCTGCCCATGCGATCGAAGCGATCGCACCCCGGTCAGGTGCGATCGAACGTGTCGCGGCTTCAGAAGTCTCTCGCGTAGGCGGCGGCCCATCCCCCAGGCACGACCTCGATTCGCACCTGATCCGGCGTCTCGGGCTTGCCCTTCACCCAGAACCACGTCGCCGCACCCACGGCAACCAGCCCCGTGCCCAGCGCGACGTCCGCGAAAAGAAGCTGGCGCCGGGCGCCATCCACCTCCGACGAAGGACACCCGGGGGCACAGGTGTCTCGCATGTCGGCCACGTCAGCGCGGGCGTCCAACCCCAGGTAGACCCCGGTTCCCAGCGCCGCCGCGCCCACGCCGAAGAGCAACCACGAGATCGTGGGAACGGTCGTTCCCTCAGACTCCCAAGTCCCATCCGCGTTGCCGGTGCCCGTCCGCCGCAGCACGGCCGACAGACTTCGGTTCTTCTCCCCCGTTCGCACCACGATATCCTGCTCCCATGGATCGTGTCCCTCGGACGCGAGCACCAGCCGGTGCACGCCCGGGTCCAGGAACAGAGGCCTCCCGTCGAGGACCTTCGTCATCACCTTGCCGTCGACCTGCAGGGAGACGTCGTGCAGGGCGCGCCCTTGGTCATCGTTGGCGAGAAGGATGAGGGAGGGCAGGAGGCCTTCGACGTCTGCGAGCCAGGTGCGGCAGTCCTGTCGAACCGCGCGGGGGCAAGCTTCACGGGCACACGATCGCAGTTGCTCCCGCGCTCGGAGCAGACGGCCCGCATCCCTGTGTTCTTGGGACGTTTCAGCGTCTCGCGCGCAGGACTCGACCAGGTCTTCCCCGTGGGCGGAGGGCGGCGCCGAAGCCGTGCCTAGCGCGGTCGTGAGCGCCAGGAAGGCCACCTGCCAGCGGGAGGAACGTGAACGCATCGACGACAAGAAGCGTCGCACAAGGACGGGGAACTAGGAACCCGGAAGATGAAGGCGAACCGAGAAGAGGCTTGATTCCGGAAGCCTTCAGGACTCAGAGGATGATGGCAGTGGACAAGGACATCACCATGGAGGTCGGGCCGAACCAGAACGGCGCCCGACTGGACTACGCCCTTCGCGACGCGCTCGAGCAAGCGCCTTGGTCGCGCGTTCGCGGGTGGATCGAGAGCGGCAAGGTCTTCGTGGACGGCGAGGTCGTGCGGGACCCGGGAGTCCGGGTGCGCGCGGGCCAACGCGTCGAGCTACGTATCACCGCGCCGAAGCCAGGTTCCTCCGCGAGGCTGGCGAGCACGTCCATCGTCTTCGTGGACGCGCACGTCGTGGTGGTGCGAAAGCCCCCGGGGGTCAACAGCATCCCCTTCGAGCCGGGCGAACGCGGCACCCTGCAGGAGATCGTGCGGGCGTGGCTCAACCGAACCGCCGCGTCGCGACGCGACCCCGCCGGGGGCGACCTCGGCGTTGTCCATCGCATCGACAAGGAGACGAGCGGACTGCTCGTGTTCACGCGCACGCTTGCCGCCAAGCGCGGTCTCGACGCACAAATGAAGAATCACACGGTCGAGCGACGCTACCTCGCGCTGGCCCACGGCCATGTCGCGAAGCGCACGGTGCAGAGCTCGCTCGTTCGGGATCGGGGCGACGGGATCCGGGGTTCGACCTCGGACGAGCGCCGAGGACAGCGGGCAGTGACCCACGTCGTCCCGGTGGAGAGGCTCGAAGGGGCCACGCTGGTTTCCTGCAGGCTGGAGACGGGGCGCACGCACCAGGTGCGGATTCACCTCGCGGAGTCCGGGCACCCGTTGCTTGGCGAGAAGGTGTACGTGCGCGGGTTGCCTGGCCCGTTCCTGCCGGCGCCGCGGCTGATGCTCCACGCGGCCGTGCTCGGCTTCTCCCATCCCGTCGGTGGAACCGCGCTGCGGTTCGAGGACCCCATGCCGGAGGACATGCGAAGGGTGGCCGACTCCCTGCGGAAGAGGTGATGCTCTCCTCCCACGGCTTCTCCCGCGCGCCCGGCTCTCTTGCTACTATGTCACCCATGGACGTCAAGCTCCGCTGGATCGCCGTGATCATCGGGGCCGGACTGTCTGGCTGCTTCAGCGGACTCGTCGATACGGATGGGCTTGCCGAGGACGCAGGTGCGGGGGACACGGGCACGCCGGATGTGCCCGATGCGGCCGTGCAGGATGCGTCCGATGCCAGCGACGCGCACGACGGGCAGGATGCCGCTCCCGACTCGTCGCCGGACGCGGACGCCTCGGACCCGGATGCCCATGACGCGCTTCCGGACACCCCGGCGGACACGACGCCTGTGACATGGTGTGAAGGCCACGGCGCGGGTGCGCTGTTCTGCGACGACTTCGACGGCGCGGTCGTGTGGGACGACTACCTCGTTTCTCCCAAGGCGACCCTCGCCCTCTCGACGACGCAGTCCTCGTCGTCCCCGCGGTCCCTCGCGTTCGCGACCGAGGTGCTGACGGCGGAGGGCACGGGCGAAGCGTATCGCATGAAGACGTTAGGGACGACGACGGCCCCGGTCGTGTGGTCCTACGACGCGCTGGTCAAGCAAGTGCCCCCGCAGGGCGCTTCCATCCTCGCACAGATGGTCTTGCAGGACGGCTCCGACAACTTCGTGCGCTTGTCGCTGCTGATCGAGATCCCCTACGTGGTGACGCTGGAGGTGGAGACACGCCTGTCGGGTCAACCCGCGACGTACACCCACTATCCCCTGGCCGTCGAGCCGCCTTCGGGCGTGTGGTCGAACGTCACCTACACGGTGTCGTCGTCGCCTCGCGAGCTGAGCATCCGCATCGACGACGCGCCTGCGATCGACGGCCTGTCGCTCTCGATGCTCAGCGGGGCTTCCGTTCAGGGCGAGGTGCGGGTCGGCGGGTGCTACGTCGCGGCTCCCTCGGAGCCGTGGCAGTTCTTCTACGACAACGTCTTGCTGAGGTAAGCCATGCCGTTGCATGGTGCGGGCCGATGCGAACCCTGGCAGCGCTGCTGATCGTTTCCTCGTGGGGGTGTGCGGGCGGCTCGCGGATCGATGGGGGGCGTGCCGACGTGTGGTTACCTCCGGGGACGCGGGTCGAGGATTTGCCTGAGATGTTCGCGTCGGGTGTGAAGATCGAGCGGTAGGGGTCGGGGGGCGTGCGTGGCTGCGGGTCAGGAACCCGAGGTGGCTGTCTCGAGTCGTTTGAGGATGACGAAGATGAAGGTGGCCGACAGGATGCAGCAGACGACGAAGATGAGCCAGACCTGCCAGACATCGAGGCGGATCCACATGGAGCTGCCGACGAACAGCAGCTGGTTGCCCAGCGCGGTGGCGCCGAGCCAGCCGCCTTGCATGAGTCCCTGGAAGCGTGGGGGAGCCACCTTGGAGACGAAGGAGATGCCCATGGGGCTGAGGAAGAGCTCGGCGATGGTGAGCACGAGGTACGTGGACATGAGCCAGTAGGGGGCGACGCGGTCGGGGGAGGGTTGGCCGGCGAGCTCGAGGGGAGACAGCAAGTGCATGGAGCCGACGACCATGATGATGAAGCCCACGGAGGCCAGGATCATGCCGATTCCGATCTTGCGCGGGGTCGATGGCTCTTTGCCTCGGGAGCGGAGCCAGGCGAAGAAGCCGACGACGACGGGGGTGAGGAACACGACGAAGAAGGGGTTGAACTGTTGGAAGGTTTCCGCCTCGATGGCTTTGGGCTGACCCGCGAAGGAGGCGTAAAGCCAGTAGCCGAGGCCGAGCCCGCCGAGGATGAGCAGGGCGCCTCCGCCGCGCTGGCCGGGGGTCGAGGATCGTCGTGCCGCGAGCATGAGGCCGATGATGATGGCGCCAGCGAGCAGCAGGCCGCGGATGTCGAAGAGGACGTAGGTCAGAGGCTGAACGACTTTCACGGTGTAGTCGCGTGCGAAGTAGGTGAGGGTCAGTCCGTTCTGGTGGAAGGACATCCAGAAGAAGATGACCACGACGAACACCAGCCCGAGAGCGCCGAGGCGTTTCTTTTCCTCGGGCCACGGCATGGTGGGGGCGGCGCCACCCTGCTGGGCCTGGGATCGCCGGTCGGGGAGCATGCCGCGGAACGCACCGTAGGCGATCAGGGAAATGACCATGGCGCCCGCTGCGATGCCGAACGCGTAGTTGTATCCGGTGGAGAACACGCCGAGGTAGTCGTTGGCGAAAGCGTGGAGGTCCGGAACGGGCGCCCCAGACACCTTGTCCGCGAGCTGTTGCAGCGGGGTGGTGTCGGCAAGCTCGCCACGAAGGTGTTGGTGGCACAGGGAGGGAAGGTCCGCGTCGTAGCCCAGACCGTGGGACTCCAGGTACCACGTGCGCACGCTGCGCGCCGCGTTGGGGGCGAATACGGCGCCGATGTTGATGCCCATGTAGAAGATGCTGAACGCCGAGTCCCGCAGCTTCTGATACTTGGGGTCGTCGTACATCTGTCCCACCAGGGCTTGCAGGTTGCCCTTGAACAGGCCGTTGCCCAGGGCAATGACGAACAGCCCTGCGAGCACCGGAGGTAGCCCCAGACCCGGCACGGCGAGAAGCGCATAGCCCAGCAGCATGATGACGATGCCGATGAATATCGTGCCCTTGTAGTTCTGCGTCCGGTCCGCGATGAAGCCACCGAGCAGGGCCAGCGCGTAGATCAGAAAGTAGAAGATGCTGTAGACGAATCCTGCGTCGTCCGCTGCCAGGCCGAACTTGGCCTGGAGGAACAGCACGAGGATGGCCATCATCGTGTAGAAGCCGAACCGCTCGCCCATGTTGGCGAAGAACGCCACGATGAGCCCCCGGGGATGGTCCTTGAACATGGGCCTCCTGATCGTTGGTGATGTTGCCTGTGCCGAAGTGGCCGCGGAGTCTAGTCACATGGGGGAAGCCGCGCCACCGAAGGCGATCGCGTACGGCACGGTTTCGGGGCCGCCACAGGAATCCGTGAGAAGTGCGCGATTCGGCGCTGCGAGCCCAAGGGCCCGCCTCCCACGGCTGCAACCGCCATGAGCACCCCGCGCCTGCATTGCTGCCGAGCAAGACCGAACACGTCTTCCCGAGGAAGGTTCGCTCGAGCGATCCGTAGGACCGATCATATCGACGCTGTTCATTCTTCTTCTTCAATTGTCGAGGTGATCCTATGTCGCGCTTCTCTTCTTCGTGGGTCTTGGTTTCTCTCTCTCTTGCCTTGCTGCCCGTGGCCGTGGGTTGCGGTGGAACCAGCGAGGCGCAGGAGGAACAGTCGGACCCGGCGGGCGCTGAGCCAGCCAACCCAGATCCACCCGCTGCCCCCGCCGATCCCGGTGAGAACAGTGACCCCGTCGTTTCGTCGCCGGACGCGGGACCAGGGGAGGAAGACCTCCCGCCCGTGCCCGTCTGTCCCGCCCCGCCCACGTTCGAGCCCTTCGTGAAGAGCTACGCCCAGGCCGCTTGCGAAGGGGCCGCCGGGTGCTGCAAGGCGGACAATCTCACGTTCGACATCGCGACGTGCGTGGATGAGATGACCTCCGCCTTCTTGGGGGCGGCCCAGTGTGTGACGGTCGACATCGAAGCGGGGGACCGGTGCATCGCGGCGATGAAGCAACTGGTTTCGGAGTGCTCGCCCCCGTCGAACCTCGTCGACCTGGACCGAGCCGGTTGTGCAGGGGCGATCCTCGGCACGGTGGAGCCCGGCGGAGTCTGCCGGACGACGCTGGATTGCGCTTCTCCCGCCGATGGACAGGCCTACTGCATGGACCACGACGGCGATGCCAGATGCGTGGCCGTCCACTACGCCAAACAAGAGGGCGCCGCTTGCGACCCGCTCACGGAGCCCGAAGCTTGGGAATGTGACCCGTACGAAGGGCTGTACTGCAATCCGGGGACAGCACGTTGCGAGACCATTGGCCTGCCAGGGGGCGCGTGCGCCGACACCTACTCGAGTGAGGCGAGTTGCGTGGCGGGAACCGAATGCTGGCTCAACGTGTGCGAGTCCCTCGGCCAGCCCGGCGACGCGTGCGGCTTCGACAAGGTCGCCTGCGAAGGCGTGTGCGACAAGACCACCAACACCTGCGTGGCCCTGCGAGCCCCGGGCGAAAGCTGCGCCCAAGACGACCAATGCGGGCGCGGCGCCGCTTGCTCGTCCGGGGTCTGCGTGCCCGAGAGCTACTACTTGATGCTCCTGTCGCCTGCCGCGCAGTGCCGGGTGTCGAATCCCTAGGGTGCACGGTTTCAACCGAAGCGATGGGTCGGTTCAGAATTCCCGGTCCCCGGTCCCCTGCTCACCAGTTCGGCCCTTGTATCGCGGCACGCGTCCGCGAACCCGGCGGGCTCCTTCCTGTCTTGGCTCCCCGTGACAGCCGGGCCGATTGACCCTACAGTCGCCGCTCGAGCCAGAAAGCCGGAGGCGACCTCGTGGATGACAAGGTGTCGATCGATCAAGCCGAGCACATGAACCTTCTCGGGTTGCTGCTCGCGGGGTTTCTCCGAAAACAGCTGACCCACCCGAGGCTCGCGCGAAAGGCCAGCCGCATGCGCGGCGCCTTCGGTGTCCAGGCCGGCCGCATGGCCATCACCCTCACCTTCGCCCCTGAGGGCATCCGCATCTCCAAAGGATTTGCCCCCAAGACCCGCGCCCGCATCCTCGGGTCCATGGAGGAGATGATCGCCCTGGTCGCAGGCTCCGGAAGCACCATCGCCGCCGTCATCGCCGTGCTCGAAGGCCGCATCGGCATCCGCGGCAACCCCTTCGCCCTGCTCGGGTTGCTCCCCATCATGATCAAGAAGGTCAAGCCGCCTCCCGCCCTCCCCGTGGCCCCCTCGCCACCGGCCCTCCCTCCCCCGCACCCCGGAGCCAGCGCATGAAGCAGCGACTCGAACACCTCCTAGGCAAGGACAAGGTCATCGCGGACCCCTCCACCCTCGCGACCTACGACGACGACTTCAGCGAAATCGAGCCCGTGCTCCCCGCCCTCGTGGCGCTTCCCACCTCCCTGGAGGAGGTGCAAGCCATCGTCCGCGTGGCCGCCGAGACCCGCACGCCCATCACGCCCCGCGTGGCCGGAACCAACGTGGGCGGCCTCGCCGTCCCCACACCGCGGTCCATCGTCGTCGACTTCCGTCGCATGAACCGCATCCTCCAGGTCTTCGCCGAGGATCGTGTGGCCGTGATCGAGCCCGGCGTTACGCAGCAACAGCTCAAGGACCACCTCGATGCGCAAGGCTTGCCCCTGACCTTCGGGTTCTCCCTCGGTCCCCGGCGGTCCTCGGTGCTGGCGAACTGCTGTCTCGACGGCTTGCACAACCGCTCTCTCAAGTATGGTTCGATGGGCCAGTCCGTGTCGGGCTTCGAGGTGGTGCTCGCCGACGGGTCCGTGGCGCGAACCGGTGCGTGGGCGCTGTCGGACATCCCCTTCGCGCGAAGCCCCCTGCCCGACCTTTCCGGCCTGTTCGTGGGTTGGCAAGGCACCACGGGCTTGGTCACCAAGGTCGGGTTCCACCTCGCCCACAAGCATCCGCACACCGCACGCCTGTTCGTGCTTGCCTACTCCACGCGCGGCACCTTCGAGGCCATGCGACGCCTCAGCCGCATGGAGTTCTGCGACGACATCGGCGGGCTCTCGTGGCCCACCGGCAAGATGATGCTCGGCGTGCAGCGGCCCCACCCCGTCCCCGACGACGGCGAGCCGCAATTCTTCCTCTACATTGACCTCACGGCAGAGACGCCCGAGCAGCTCGTGCTCAAGCGGCAGATGCTCAGAGACGTGCTCGCTGGGCTGCGTGCGGAGGGGGAGCAGTACGAGGAGCCCCTCGACATCGAGACGCTCGTGACGCTGAACCCGGCCATGGACAAGTTCTCGTCCTTCCCCACAGACCTCGACTTCCTCACGGACCACCCAGGGGGCGGTCTGACCTGGGTCGGCACCTACGGCCCCCTGTCGCGGTTCGACGAGGCGGCTCATGCCGGCGTCGAGATCATGGTCAAGCACGGGGTCGCCCCGGCGATTGTGTCCCGCTCGATGAAGGAAGGGCACTATGGGGTCTTGCGGTTCCTTTGCACGTTCGACCGCAAAAACGCGCAGGAGGTGGCTCTCGTCAAGCGTGTGAACCTCGACCTGTTGCGGGCGATGACGGACCGGGGGTTCATCATGTACAAGACCCCGTCATGGGCCCTGCGAGAGTTGCTGCCCAAGATCGACCCCGGGTTCCTGTCGCTGATGCGAAAGGTGAAGGACCTTCTCGACCCGCAGGGAATTTTCAACCCAGGCAAGCTGCTGCTGCCCTGGCCTGAGGAGAGGCGATGAGCAAAATGCGACGACATGTGGCGCTGTGGACCTTTGTGGCGTCGTTCGGTGTGGCTGGCCTGCCAGGGGTAGCGTCGGCACAGCCCGCGGAGGAGCCTCCTCCTCTTCCCGCTCAACCGGACGGCCCTCCTTCGGACCTCCCTCCGCCGCCGCCCGCGCCCGCCCAACCGGCGCAGCCTCAGCCGGGACAGCCCGGATATGGACAGCCAGGCTACGGACAGCCCGGGTATGGACAGCCAGGCTACGGACAACCCGGATACGGACAACCAGGTTACGCTCAACCAGGGTACCCGCCCCCTCCGGGGTATGGCTACGGCACGCCTGGCTACTATGGTTACGGCGCGCCTCCGCCCCCGCCGAACGTGCCACCCCCGCCTCCCGAGAAGGGGATCTATCGCCACGATGGCTTCTACGTGCGGATGGGCATCGGCTTCGGCTCCCTCGCGGTGACCGTCAAGCCCGACGATGGGGAGAACTTCGACATCTCCTCGAGCGGTGTGGCGTTTGACTTCGGCTTGGGTGGCACACCGGTCGACGGCTTCGTAATCGGCGGACGTCTCGTAGGAATCGCTGGGAGCGACCCTACGGTCGAGGCAGGGGGCCAGGAGCGCGAGACGGCGGGAGATGCCGTGGTCTCGATGGTCCAACTCTTCACGGACGTCTACCCAATGCCCGACGAGGGGTTGCACCTCATGGCTGCGGTCGGTGCCGCGGACTTCGGATACAGCCATCGGTCGACCTCCTCGGGGGAGTCCGACGTCATCATGAGCGGCGTAGGCTACACGATCGGCGCGGGATGGGAAGGATGGGTCGGCAAGGAGTGGAGCATCGGCGGCATGCTCTCGCTCAACTGGCTTCGCGTGGACAACGAGGACGTCACCTTTCGCCAGCCCACGGCCTCGGGCGACACGTTCGAGACCATCTACTCGGGCTCCGCGAAGGCCTCCGTGTTTTCTCCGAACTTGACCTTCACCGCGACGTTCCACTGACCCGTCAGAACCGCGAGAACCGATATCCCACGGTACCCATGATCCCGATGAGGTCGTCGATGTGATCGAGGCTCGGGAAGAACACCTGTCCACGGAAATCGAAGTCACCGGTCTCGTAGCCCACGCCCGCGGTCAACCCTATCTCGATGTCGGAGTCGGAGACGGACTCGCTTTCTCCGGTAAAGGGATTCTCCACTTCGGCTCTCGCGCCGAGACTCACGAGCCCCGCTTCCGCGCCGAGGTACATGCCTTCGCCGGGGTCGCCGAGGCGATACTTGATGCCGCCGAGTACGGGAATCTCGTACGTGCTGAAGTCGCTTCCGCCCACCGACTTGGACAGGTGATGAATGTAGCCGACGCGGCCCGTCACGGCGAGCTGCGGGGAAAGGTCGTAGTGCCCGGCCAGGAGCGCGCCGATCCCCAAGCCCGAGATGTCGGACCAGTCACCGATGGGCAACACGACGGCACCGTCGACGCCGATCGCACCGTCTTCCGCGTGGGCGATGGAGCCGAGTGTCAGGGTGAGCGAAGCGAGGGCAACCGTCATGACATAGGTCTTGCGAACAAGCATGTTGTCTCCTGCGGATGGTAGTGTGACCCGGAGGAGAGCAATCCCAATGCCAGACAGAAATGCAGCACATTCTAAGGCGTGCGTGTCGTCGTGTGCGGACGCGAGTCCGCAGCGTTGCGGACGGCAAGCTGCCTCCGTCGGAGGAGGGCAGCCGTGAAGCTCGAACAACAGCTCCTCGAACTCGCCGCGCTCGGACTCCGACTCCATCCCGGGGTCACCATCGACGACCTGCTGTACTCGTTCGATCGCGACATGTACGAGCAGCGGCCCTTCGGCCTTCTGCTCACCATGCTCGGCATGGAGGTCGAACGTGAGCCGTGGGGACGGCCGTTCTGCGACCGGGTCTGGAACTTCGACACCGAGTGCATCGACGGGGATGGCAGCTACGTACGAATCCTCGGGAGGTTGTGCCGCGTGGCCGGCGCAACCAACCTGCTCACGGACCTGGCTGATCACGTCGACCTGGGTACGGGCGAAGCGTGGCTCGCCTACACCTGCGACGGGCACCCGCGCCGCTGGGACGTCGAGGTCAGCGACGACTGGGCCGACGAGCTGACGTTGGGCTACGTGATGAGCGACATCGAGCGGGACGGCTGTCACTTCTACTTCAAGGACAACGGGCAGGCGATGGTGCTGTTTTACCTGGACGAGGGCGTGGCCCGGCGGTTGAACGACCTGTCCGGCGGCGCGCTCCAGCCGGTTCTGCGGTAGCCACCTCGTCGATCGAGGTCACGGGAGCGACGCCGGGTCCACCTCCTGCACGTGAACCCCTGCCGCATCGACTTGCAGCTCGAACGCGTAGCTCAACACTCCCGTGCGGCGCCGGACGATCTTGGCCGGCGAGCCGGCGAGCTGGAAACTGCGCCACGTATACAGGTTGTTGCCAGGCCACCGCCACCGCTCGACCCGCTGCCCATCGACCGCAATCCAGTTGGCAAAGCCGGTCCAGGAGGCATCGACCACGTGACGGCGTCCATGAAGATCCACGAGCCACCGCAGGCGTTCCCGGGAGCTGGAGAGCATGATGGAAGGGTGGAGGGAACCGGGGTGGAAGGCAAGCGCCTCACACCTTCGTGATCGCGTACCAGTGCTCGTCCACCTCTTCGGGCGTGAACAACCCCGCCTCCTCGTCCTTGAACTTGCCCGCGCTCTCCACGAAGCGGAACGCGTACATGCGAGCCCCTGTCGCCGCCACCACGTACCCCGTGCGGTCTCCGCACAGGTCACTGGCGAGCGCGAGCACGGCGGGGGCCACGTGCTCCGGGGTCAGGTTGTCGAAGCCCTGAAGCAGCGGAAGCGCTTCGGTCATGCGCGTCTTGGCCAAGGGGGCCACCGCGTTGACCGAGATCTTGTGCTTCTGCCACTCGATCGACGCCGTCCGCATCAGGCCGTGCACGCCGCCGCACGCCGCTGCCACGTTCGCCTGCGCGAAGTTACCCAGGTATCCCGGAAGGCCCGTCATCACCACGATCCGACCGCCGTGGCCCAGCGACACCATCTGACGGGCCGCCGCCTGCATCGTCAAGAACATGCCCTTGAGCCCCACCCCCACGACTTGGTCCCACGACGCCTCATCCATCTTCAGCAACGTCTTGTCCCGCGCGATCCCCGCACTGCACACCAGGACGTCCAAGTCCCCGTACGCGTCGATGGCCGTCTGCACGGCCGCCTTGGCTCCCTCCACCGTCGCGATGTCGTCGTGGTTCGCCACAGCCTTGCCCGCGGCCGCTCGGATCTCTTCCACGACAGCGTCGGCCGGACCTTCGTCGTAGCCCGACCCGTCCAGCTCACAGCCGGTGTCGTTGACCACCACCCGCGCGCCTTGCTCTGCCATCGCGAGCGCCACCGCACGCCCAACCCCGCGTCCCCCGCCCGTCACCAGTGCAACTTTTCCATCCAGGAGCAACATGGTCGGCGAGTATGCCTGCGACGCCGCCACAAGCAACGAAAGACCGCCTCTTTTCGCGTCTCCGTGCTATCCCCCGCCCACACCCGCTCGGAGAGGCCCATGCACCACGACAAGATCGCCGTCGTCGACTTCGGTGGGCAGTACGCCCACCTGATCGCCACCAAGATCCGACGCTTGCACGTGCTGGCGGAGATCCTCGACCCGGAGACCCCCGCCGCCGCCTTCCAGGCCTACCGCGGCATCGTCCTCTCCGGCAGCCCGGCGCTCGCCTCCCACGGCGACGAAGGCGGATACGACCCCGCCTTGCTCGCGCTGCCCATCCCGATCCTCGGCCTCTGCTACGGACACCAGGAAATCGCCCGACACTACGGCGGCACCATCGAGCACACCGCCCGCGAGTACGGACCCGCCACCCTGCGCGTCACCGCGGACTGCGACCTCTTCCACGGCCTGCCACGCGATCAAGTCGTCTGGATGAGCCACGGTGACTCCGTGACCGCGCTGCCCGACGGCTTCCGAGAGATCGGAGTCTCCGTCGATCCCGACGGCGCCATCCATCACAATGCCGCCATCGCCCACGACGGCCTTAAACGTTACGGCTTCCAGTACCACCCCGAGGTGGACGACACCGTGCACGGCAACGAGATGCTCGCGGCCTTCGCCCTGCGCACTTGCGGCTGCAAGCCCACCTGGACCATGGACCGCTACGTCGACGAGCAGATCGAAGCCATCCGCCACACCGTCGGGGACAGGGGCGTCTTCCTCCTGGCTTCCGGTGGCGTCGACTCCACCGTATGTGCCAGTCTGCTCGGCAAGGCCCTCGGTCCCGACCATCTCCACCTGCTTCACGTCGACAACGGCATGATGCGCAAGGAAGAGTCTTCCAAGGTCATTGCCGAGTTCGAACGCCTGGGCATCGCCAAGAACCTGCACTTCATTGACGCCTCCGAGCGCTTCCTCTCCGCGCTTGCCGGCGCCCTCGACCCCGAGAAAAAACGACGCATCATCGGCAACACCTTCCTCGAGGTCTTCGAGTCCGAGGCCGCACGGCTCAACCTCTCGGGCATGCTCCTCGGCCAGGGCACGATCTATCCCGACACGATTGAGACCGGCGGAACCAAACGCGCCGACACCATCAAGACCCACCACAACCGCGTGCCCCTCGTCGAGAAGATGATCGCCGAAGGACGCGTGATCGAGCCGATCCGCGAACTGTACAAGGTCGAAGTCCGTGAGCTCGGAGAGCAGCTCGGCGTGGACTCGTCGCTCGTGTGGCGGCATCCTTTCCCAGGGCCCGGCCTCGGCGTTCGCGTGCTCTGCTCCGATGGCAGCCTGCCCGCCGGTCACGACGGTGCGAAGGCCCAGCCGCTCATCGATGACCTGGTGCGACCGGAGGGGCTGCACGGGTTGCTGTTGCCCGTGAAGTCCGTGGGCGTGAAGGCCGACGTGCGTGCTTACGAGCAGCCGGTGCTGCTGTGGGGCGACGCCGACCACGAGACGCTCACCCGGGTAGCCGTGCAGATCTACCGCCATGTCCCCGGGGTCAACCGCTGCGTGTTCGACCTGACGGGGCGCGGTGCTTCGGAGGCCCGACCCGTGGCGGCCACGCTCACGCGCCAGCGCCTGGACCTGTTGCGCGAGGCGGACGACATCGTCATGCGTGCGCTCGACCGGCACGACCTGATGCGGACCATCTGGCAGTGTCCGACAGTGCTGCTTCCCATGTCGATCGACGGTCGCGGCGCGGAGTTGGTGATCGTGCGTCCGGTGCTCAGCGAGCGAGCGATGACGGCGCGACCGGCGTGGCTGCCCACGGAGTTGGTGGACGAGATTCGGGACGCGATCCTGTCACTCTCGGGCGTCTCGGGATTGGTGCTGGACGTGACGACCAAGCCGCCGGGCACGATCGAGTGGGAGTGAGTCTTGCCATGCTGATCACGATCGGGAAGCGAAGCGGCACTGGGGAGGGAGACCTGGTCGACCTTTTGCTTGCGTGCCACGCGAGGATTCGGAAGTTCGCCGCCCTGGCTGTGGCGGTGGCCGAGCGGCGGGATCTCAGGGGCGACGAGGTCGCGGAAGCGTGCGTGCAGGTCCATCGGTACTTCTCCGAGGCCCTGCCTTTGCACGTGGCCGACGAGGACGAGAGCATCCTGCCCCGCCTCCAAGGTGCGTCGCCCGAGATCGATCACGCCCTGCGGACGATGCATGATCAGCACGTCGAGCACCGTCCGAAGCTGCAGTTGCTGTTGCGACTCACGGAGGCGCTGCGGGTGCAGTCCGACGCCGCGGCGTTGAAGTCGGAGCTCGCTGTGGTGGCGGCCGATCTGGAGCAAGAGTTCCACGCCCACTTGGCGATCGAGGAGAGCGTTCTCTTTCCCGCACTGCGTGGCTTACCAGGTTCGATTCAGGCCGAGATCGTGACCGAGCTTCGCGAACGGCGCTCGTAGGGCCCGCAGTCCAGAGAACCACAGAGGACACAGAAGGCACAGAAGATGGTGCGGAGGGAGGCCGTGCGATTTGTGTCTGTGCGAGCCTTGCCTTCGGGGTGGCCCAGCCCATTCCTGGTTCCCAGTTCGCGTTCTTGGTTAGGCTAGGCTAGGCCGCGCCCAAGGCCGGTCTGTGGCGAAGGGATGCTGGCAGGTGGCACGGCGTTGCCGTGCGCAAAGCTGGGCGCGACGATGTCGCGCCGCCACGGTCTCGGATGTGTACCGTCACAAATCCGCATCCGTGGCGACTCGGCAACGCCGAGTCCAGCCCGGC
>Ga0209575_10000192_pt1 | contig 60401 bp, 47 predicted proteins | sample Medcelwee11metaG_FD_187172 | JGI IMG/M metagenome (GOLD analysis project Ga0209575, IMG submission 187172) | Freshwater pond sediment microbial communities from the University of Edinburgh, under environmental carbon perturbations - Medium... | ecosystem: Environmental > Aquatic > Freshwater >...
CGTAGTTTTCGGTTCATCTGAAAAGCCAGCACGCGTGTTTGTTGTTGGTCTCGCAACCCCTTCAAACACGCGGCTTTTCAGATAAATTCCCTCAAACAGCACCCCGAAGTACTTGGTTGGGGACTAGTGCTGCGTGCCCGAAGTCCCTACCGGGTTGAGGCCCGGCTACGACAATGGACGGATGAGGGACATCAACTAGGAGCTGAGAACACGGAAGGCGAACAGAGAACCAGGAACGGGCGGAGTTGTGACTGCGAGGGCCTTTCGTCAGGCGTGACCCGCGCGTGCTACCTCCGCACCACCCTTCTGTGCCTTCTGCGTCCTCTGTGGTTCTCCGGACTGCGATCCCGGTACTCACTTCGGGCACACTGTACTAGCTCGTGCCATCACTCCACCACCCGAAAGCATCTCGAGTTCTCATGCTGCGCAAAGCCATCCTCGTCGGAGCCACCGGACTCGTCGGAGGTCACCTCCTCCACCTGCTGCTGAACGATCCAGCGTACGAACAGGTCACCGCCCTCGTCCGGCGCCCTCTCCTCATGAACAAAGACAAGCTCGTGCAACGGGTGGTCGACTTCGAGCGCCTCGAGGAAACCTCAGGCGATTGGGAGGCTGACGACGTCTTTCTGTGCTTGGGTACGACGATCGCGGTAGCGGGATCGCGTGAGAGCTTCCATCGGGTCGATCACGACTACACCGTCGAGGTGGCGCGCTTGGCGAAGAAGCGGGGGGCTGTGCGTGCGGGACTGGTGTCCTCGATCGGCGCCGCGGTGGGGGCTTCGAGCTTCTACTTGCGAGTCAAAGGCGAGACGGAACGCGACGTGGAGGGCCTCGGGTTCGAGTCCTTGGAAATCGCGCGTCCGAGCTTGCTCGTCGGAGAACGGAAGGAGAAGCGGCGGGGCGAAGCGGCCGGCATCGCGGTGACCCGCGCTGTGTCCTTCGCGATGATGGGTGCTTTACGTGCCTATCGTCCGATCGGCGCGGATCGTGTGGCGGCGGGTCTGTTGCGTGCCGTCTTGGCGGGCGATCTGGGGCGGCACGTGCGCGCTTACGACGACATCATCGCCCTCACTTCGTGACGTTGACCCATTCCGCGACGTCTACCGCGCACTGAACTTCGGAACCTGGGAGGACCTTCGGTGCGCGTCCAGCTTGCCTCGAATCGCGAACGGCGTCCGGCTTTGCTGCCGGCTGATTTGGCGAGCGATGGCAAGGTAGCCCCGCGGAACCTGCTGCGGCAGCCTCTCGAGTCTCACGCTGCGCGAAGCCATCATCGTCCGAGCCATCGGACTCGTTGGAGGTCACCTCCTCCTTCGTCTTCTGAAACAACCGGCGTAGGAAGGCGCAACCTCCCTCGTCCGGCGCCCTCTCGTCATGCAGAGTGACAAGCTCGCGCAGCGTGCGATCGGCTTCGAGCGCCTCGACGAAACCTCGGGCAAACGGGAGGCTGACGACCTCCCGTTGTGATTGAGGACGATACGTGGATTCCATCCTTTTGACCGGAACCCTTTCAAAGTGAGATGGCCCTTCCCCGAGGCCCACCTGGCGGAAAACGACGAAGCGGCGAGCGTCGGCTCCCCGAGACTCCCGGCGAACCACGAGCCTGGAGTCACTCCCGGCTCATTCCCCCAACAGATGGCCACGACTTAGCAACAAGCGGGCCGTCGGCTACGCGCGGCAGGATCCCGGGCAATGCCACCGGAGATAGAGGCGGCGGCGCATCCGAACTCGCGCCACTCACGCGCACCGCCATGGTGCCTGCGAGAATCGATCGCGGCATGGGCCTTGCTGGACCTTGCCACCGGGCAATGGGCGGCCCGGTGTCGCCCCGGCCCTCGTGGAGACACCCATGGCCCCGCTTCTCGACCCCTCGATCGTTCGATATGCCCAAGACGGCGACCCCGTCGCGTTCGATATGGTCGTCAGACACGTCCGACCGAACATTGAGCAACAGCTGAAACGATACCCGTTGTCGGACGAAGACCGCCGAGACCTGCTGCAGAGCGTCCTGATGCGGCTATTGAGCAAGATCGAGTCTTTCCGGGGCGACGCGAGCTTCTCTACATGGCTGTTTCGCGTCACGGCGAACGAAGCCCTCATGTTGATGCGGTCGAATCGTCGACATTCGGACCGGCTGGCCGTGGGGAGCGACGTGCAGGACTTGCCGGCTCTGGCGGCCGACGACGACCCTGGCGACGGAATGGTCAGCGCCGCGAAGGCAGAGCGGTACGGGCGGATCCGAGAAGCACTGAATGAGATCCCCGAGCCCTACAAGAACGTCATGGTCGCGCACTACCTGATGGACCTCGACTTGCGGCAAATCGCGAAGCGATTCGACATTTCCGAGTCCGCGGTTCGCTCACGCCTGCACCGCGCACGCGCTCGATTGCGCGCGAACCTCGATCCTGCGAACGTCAGCCAACCCGCCGAATAGGCGCCCGCCCAAGGCCCGCCTGGGGGGTCGAGAGCCTGCCACCGGAGCAACCGCAGGTAGGGCTTCAGACTCTCGGCAAGTCAGACACGCGGCGGGTCGCCCACGTCCAACCGCTCCACCACCCGAAACCGCTCGAGCACCAACAAGGTATCATCATCGACACGAAACGCGAGGTCCCCCACCGCCTCCCGGAACTCCGTCCCGTGCCAGAACGCCTCGTGGTCGGCTCGCCACTGCGCCAAAGACGTGTACCCCTCTCCCTCGTCGATCGCGTGCCGCAGGTCCACGTCCCCGGCTCGCACGACCCGAACCTCCATCGTCTCGGTGATGGCGACCGGGCGCCCGCGCGAATCGACCACGACCGCTCGGGCACCAGCGACGGGCACAGGTTCCTCGAGGAGGGAGTACTCGGCGAGGGTCGAGGTCGTAGCCGTCTTGGTCCCGTCGAGCACCGCGGCGACCAGGCGGTCGCGCAAGGGACCCGGAAACGCGAACTCGGAGATCGGCAAACCGTCGTACCGCACGCGGACGGAGCATGTGTCATCGCGGTCCATGGTCAGCCTGTCGCGACCGGGGGGCGCGAGAGGCGATCGGTGGCCACACCCGAGGCCACGATGAACTCGTGCGAGACTCTGTTCCGCTTGATGTCCGCAAGCTGCTCGGGCGTACCCGCCGCTGCCACCTTGCCCTGGATGAGAAGGAACGCCTGGTGCGCGATCCGAAACGTGCTCGCCATGTCGTGCGAGATCACCACGCTCGTGATCCCGTACCGGTCGCGCGTCTGCTCAATGAGGTCGTCCACCATGCGCGAAGAGAGCGGGTCGAGCCCGCTCGTAGGCTCGTCGTAGATGAGGATCTCGGGCTCGAGCATCAACGCCCGGGCCAGCGCCACCCGCTTGCGCATGCCTCCGGACAGCTCCGAGGGAGCCTTGAGCGCGTCGGCTCGCTGCAAGCCCAAGGTCTCTAACGTGGTCAGCACCTTGTCGCGGATCGCTGCCTTCTTCAGACGCGTGTGCTCGACCAGAGGGAAGGCGACGTTGTCCATCACCGACAGCGAATCGAGCAGCGCGCTGTACTGAAACACCATCCCGAACTTCTTGCGGACGCGGTTCATCTCGAGCCCGCCGAGAGGCACGATGTCCTCGCCGTCGATGAGCACGGAGCCGGATGTCGGCTTCTCCAACCCGATGAGGATGCGCATCAGCGTGGTCTTGCCGGCGCCGGAACCGCCGATGATCACCGCGGTCTGACCGCGCTTCATGCGCATCGAGACATTGTCCAGGACGGCGGTGGTCCCGTAACGCTTCACGAGGTCTTTCACGACGAGGTGGTCGCCGCGCGGGGGCTTTGGGTCGGGCGCGGCGGGCTCGGACATCAGTCGATGAGCGTGCGGGCCGGACGTCCCGCCTCGCCCTTGACGATGGTGGCGAACAGCTCGATGCGCTCCGGGATCATGTTCTGCACCTGCGAGACGACTTGCTCGACGAGGGTGCGAGACTCCTCGATGGACGGCCCGGCCATCGCAATGGTGAAGCGAAGGGGCCCGCTGCGGCCCGACACGATCGGGCTGAGCGCGAGCATGAGCGTCTCGGTGAGCTCCACGCAGCGCTGGGCCGCGCGTCGGAGGGCCAGCAGCTCGAGGATGGTGGGGCGCTCGCTCACCTGTCGGTTGGGTCCACGAAGCTCGTAGCGCGCGATGGTCAGGGGCACCTCGGCCCACTCGCAGAACGCGCCTTCTTCGTCGATGGCCTCGAGCAAGGCCTCGCGACCGAGCAAGCCGGTGAGGCCGTCGCGGTGCATGAGGAACTGCTGGGCGCGCTTGTGGTGGGGCGTCTCGGGCGCGAAGCTGACCAGCTTGAGCCGAAGCTCGCCGAGCTGAACCTCACCGCCGTGCATGAGCACCGCCTGAGACTTTCGCTCGAAGGAGTGGTCCACGTAGGTTCCGTTGGTGGACCCGAGGTCGTCGAAGGTCCAGGTCCCAGAACTCCAGCGAAGGTTGGCGTGTGCGCCGGACACGGTGGGCTCGGGCAGCGGCATGTCCTGGTCCGCACGACGCCCGATGGACAGCGACTGGGTCTTCAGAGGAAAGAGCTGACCGACGGCTTCTGGGGCGTTGGACGCGAAGGTGACGAGCAGGGACTGGCATCCCGGCACGAACTGATTGACCACACCTCGCCCGAGAGGCGGACCGGGGTCGAGCCGCTCGCGGGGAACCTGAACCGGACTCACCGTGAAGCGCGCCGGGTTGAAGAAGCGCAAGTGCTTCGCATGCGGGCGCATCTTCGGGTTCTCGGACAGGCAGCGGAAGATCTGCTTGATCTCGTCCACGCAGAGCTGCGACGGGACATCGAACATGATCTGCTCGCGCATGCGCCGTGCGCGCGGCCGCGAGCCAGGTTCGGGCACACGGCACGTCCACATTTCCCAGAGGGTCAGGCCCAGCGCGTAGACGTCATCCTCGGGGCTCGCGCCGCCGGAGCGCAGACGTTCGGGCGCCATGTAGTTGGGCGTGCCTCCGTCGGGCGGGGCTCCTGGACGGCGGGCGTAGACGCGTGCGCGCTCCTGGGCGAAGCCAAAGTCCAGGATGATGGCGCGGTCATCGGTCACCATCACGTTGCCGGGCTTGAGGTCTCCGTGCACGAGGCCTTGGCTATGGATGGCGGCAAGACCGGCGCTCGACTCGCTGGCGATCTTGCGGAACTCGTCGACCGTATAGCCGCCGTGCGCCTTGCGACGGCGGATGTGCGCGTGGAGGGTCTGGCCCTGGATGTGCTCCATGACCAGGATGGGCCCCCAGCCGCTGGGGGCGAGGTCGTGGACGCGGCACACGTTGGGGTGGCCGACGGAACGCGCATGGAGCAGTTCTTGGCGAAGCGCCTCGTCGTCGCCTGGCATGCGCGAGTCTTCGCGCACGAGCTTGAGGGCGACCATCTGCTGGGTGCTCCGGTCGTACGCCAGGAACACCTCACCCATGCCGCCCTTGCCGAGGCTTTGGCGGATCTCGTACCGATCGTTGATGACCGTGCCCTTGGACACGGGATCTGGCGGACGTGATGAAACAGTCATGTCGTGTGCCGGACTTTGGAGAATCTCCGATCTCGGGTCGCGACGCAAACCCTAGCTTGAGGTGGAACAATTTGCGCTAAGAATCCGACGGGTGGGCGCGAGTCGAGGCGCGGTTGTGTCCCGGGTTGCTTGACGGGGCGGGGACGACGCGATACGGGCGCGGCGGGCGGTCCAATCCCGGGGCGCCCCGTCACGAGGTCGCCGGTCCCTGCCCGAGGGGGGCGGCGGTAGAAGAGGGAAGCCGGTGTGATTCCGGCGCGGCCCCCGCCACTGTAACCGGGGACGGAGGCGAGCAGAACCACTGGACCCGAGGGTCTGGGAAGGGCTCGCCCGAGGACGATCCGGAAGCCAGGAGACCTGCCTCGCGTCGTTCCCGATGATGCACGGCTCCACGGGGTGAATGGAGACGGGTCGGATCCCCTCCCTCCCCCACCCCGACGGTCGCCGCGCCAACTGCGGCGCGCGTGGGCGCGCGTCGCGAGGTCCCGACCATGCGTTCGATCCCACGATTCTCCCTGCTGACCCTCTCCCTACCCTTCGCTATCGCCTGCGGATCCGAAGGCGGAGGCTCCGACCCCGCCCCCGCGCCGGACGCGAGCCCCGATGCTCCCTACGAAGCCTCCGTGGACGCCTCCCCCGACGCGCTCACAGAGGCCTCCCCCGACGCCCTCCCCGACGCCCTCCCCGACGTCACGCCCGATTCCTCCCCCGATGCTCCCCCCGATGCTTCGCCAGACGCATTGCCCGACGCCACCCCGGACGCTGACGCGGAAGCCGACGCCCAGGCCCCCTCCGTCGCCCTGTTCCTCGCCTCCAACTACGCAACCGCCGCGGAGATGATCGCCGTCGACCTTCACCAAGACGCGGTCCTCGGCACCCTCGTCTCCGATGACCAGGACTCCCTCGTCGACGCCCGAGATGGACACGGGTTCCTCCTGCGTCGCACGGCCGGCGAAGTGCAGGTCTTGAACCCCGCGCAGCCTTGGCTGGTCGAACACACCGTGGACGTGGCTCCCGAAGCAGGGACCGCCAACCCCTGGGCCGTCGTGGTTCCAGCCGGGAACAAGGCCTACGTGGTTCGCTACGGGCAGAACTCCCTGAGCATCATCGACCCGGCGGCGGGCGCGCTCCTCGGCGAGATCGACCTCTCGGCCTACGTCACCGACAGCGACGGGCTCGTCGACGCCTTCGCTGGCGTGTTCGACCCCGGCACTGGGCGCGCGTACATCGGGCTGCAGCGGGTCAACCAGCTCGACTTCGGGTCTCCCCCTGACTACGTCCACACCTGCAACGACTCGCACCCCGCCATCGTCGCCATCGACACTACGGACGACTCGATCGTGGACCTCAACGGCGCGGACCCCGGGGAAGCGCTGGAGGTCGCGTCCTACAACCCCTGGCGCATGCTCTGGGACGAGGCCTCGGGCCGCATCATCCTGCTGAGCGTGGGCTGCGCGGTGACGGACGACGGTGGGACATCGACCCGTGCGCGACGCGGCGTCGAAGCCGTGAACCCGTCCGCCGGGATGTCCGAATGGCTCTGGACGACCGACGGCCTCGACAGGCCAGGCGACCTCATCTGGGTCTCCGGCACCGAGGCGGTCGTGGGCCTCGACGATGCGAGCTTCCTGCGCACCTGGCGCGCGTGGGACCCGTCCTCCTCCCAGCTGGGCGCCACGCTGACCGGCGTGCCCGACATCCCGGTGTGGGACGGCGCACGCGGACTGGTGGGCCTCGCCTTCGGCAGCACGTCCCTCGATGTGGTCCGGTACGACCTGGACGATGGGACACCGTCGACCTTGGTCGAGAATGCCTTTGTCACGACCGGGGTCTTCGCGACGTCGAGTGCTCGGTTGCACTGAGGCGTCGCGCCGAGTCCCTTGACCCCACGGCGCGCCGGCAGCACCCTGCCACCGTCATGGACCTCACCGCAGCCCTTCAGCGTTCCAAGCCGCTCTCGCGCGCACCGGAGGCTGCGATTCGGGACCTCGCCCGCGTAGCGACCACGAAGGAGCTGGCACGCGACGAGACGCTCTGGAACGCCGGGGAGATGCCTGCTTGCTTCTCCACGATCCACAGCGGCCTGTTCAAGGTCGTGCGCTCCCTCTCCAACGGCCGAGAGGCGATCGTGGGCCTCTTCGGCCCCCACGAGAGCATTGGCGACGTCGCCGTCATGCAAGGGATCGCCTACCCCGCGGCGGCGATCGTGTGCAGCGAGAGGGCGCGCGTCATCCTGATCCCGCGAGCCGAGCTGCTCGCGCAAATGGAGCGCCACCCCGGACTCGCCATGAGCATCAACCAGTCCATGGGGGACCGCGTCCAGGCCCTTCACGCCAAGGTCCAGATCCTAAGCGCGGGGGGCGTCGAGGCTCGCCTCGCCTCCCTGCTGCTCGAGCTTGCCGAACGCTTCGGCGACGAGTTCGAAGACGACACCGTCGTCATCCCGATCGCCCTCTCGCGCCAAGACCTTGCCAACCTGGTGTCGACCACCTTCGAGACCACGGTGCGCGTGATGAGCAAGTGGAAGAAGGGCAAGGTCATCGACACGACCGCGGACGGGTTCGTGATCAGCGACGTGGAGAAGCTGCGCGCCTCGGCCTCGAGCGTTCTGGGGAAATGACGCCGCCGGTTGAAACCGACGGCTAGTTGGATCTCATGAACGGAGCCCAAAGACGCCGCCGGTTGAAACCGACGGCTAGTTCGGCCTCATGAACGGAGATCAAAGCCCTGCGGGCTCCCGTTGTGCGTTCGACGGGTGTTGGCGGCGAATACCGGGGTGGGGACGATTGTGGAGCCCGCGGAGCGGGCTTTGAGATACGTCCAACCGGTGGACGTAGCCGTCGGTTTCAACCGGCGGCGTGACCAACCGGCGGCATCACACCAACCGGCCGCGTCACCCACCGGCGGCGTGACCAACCGGCGCCACCAACCGGCCCCCATCTCCGGGCCGGCATTCCCCACACGGTGATATCACTCGAACGCCCGCCCCCGAACCAAGCTCTCCGGACTGTACCGGCTGGCCTCCCCTCCCAGGTACCGGTGGAACCAGTCCAGGTGCGCCGCGTAGTACAGCGGCATCGACTGCACCGTCCGCGGCCAGTGCCCGTCGTGAGGGAACACGATGAGCCGCGCAGGAACCCCTTGCCGACGAAGCGCCGTGAACATCGCCAGGCTCTCGGTGTAAGGGATGCGGTAGTCCTTCTCCCCCGTGATGAGCAGCATCGGCGTCTTGAACCGCTTGGCGTGGTTCGACGGCGAGAATCGGTCATAAGCGGTCGGGTTGTCCCACGGCGTGCCGCCGAGATCCCACTCGGGGAACCATAGCTCCTCCGTCGTCGCATAGAACGAGCGCAGGTCGAAGATCCCCATCATCGAGGCGGCCGCCTTGAACCGATCCGTCTGCCCCACGAGCCAGTTCATGAAGTACCCGCCGTACGACCAGCCCATCGCGCCCATGCGCTCCGCATCCACGTACGGCAACGCGGCAAGCGCGTCCGTCACGGCGAGAACGTCGTCGTAGACCTTGCCGCCCCAGTCCTTCGAAATGCCGTTCGTGTACTCCTGGCCGTAGCCGATCGACCCGTGCGGGTTCGGGAACGCGACCACGTACCCCGCGGCGGGATACACCTGCCAATCCCCTCGAAACCGGTCCGACCACTGGTACTGCGGGCCTCCGTGCACGTTCAAGATCAACGGGTACTTCTTGCCCTCCTTGAACCCGTGAGGCTTGACCACGAACGTGTGCACCTTCTTGCCGTCCGCGCCCTTGACCCACATCTCCTCGACCGGACGCGCGTCGTAGTCCGCCGCAACCTCCCGGTTGAACGACGTCACCCGCTTGCTCTCGCCCGGCTTGCCCGTCGCCATGTACAGCTCCACCGGGTCCCCCACCGCGCTGTAGGTGAACGCCAGCTTGCCCTGCCGCGACCGGTCGAAGGACTCGACCGACGCGATCCCCTGCACGCGCCGGACCTTCGCAGCTTCCACGTCCACCTCGAACAGCGGGAACCGCCCTTGCACCGGCGCGCTGAACGTGATCGTCTTGCTGTCCTGGGACCAGACGAAGTCCCCCACCCACGCGTCGAACTCCTCGGTCAGGACCTTCGAAGTTCCTTGCACCCGATCGTACAGGGTCAGACGAAAGCGGTCCGCCTCGAAGCCGGGGATGTCTTGTCGCAGGTACGCGATGTACCGACCGTTCGGCGAGTACGAAGGCTGCCCGTCGTAGGCCGTGTTCTGGTAGGTCAGGTTGATCGTCTCGCCCCCCTGGGAAGGCACCACCCAGAGGTCTTTGTTCGTGGTCCAGGCGCGCGCGTCCGGCGGCTCCCGGTTGCTCACGAAGCAGAGCTCCTTGCCGTCGGGCGACCAGGCGAACCCATGCCCCCCAAGCTCGAAGGCCGGCGAGTCGAAGTCCCCGGGGGTCACGTCCACCACCTCGCCCGTGTCCACCGTGAGCACGAGGATGTGATCGCGCGTGCCGTCGGCCCAAGAGGACCAGTGCCGGTAGAGCAGATGATCAGCCATGTGGGCCTGGATCGGACTGTCCTTCCGAGCCTTCTTCTCCGCAGCGTTGGCCGCGTCGTCCGCGCCGTGCTCGGGGTACACGCTCGAAACAAAGGCGATCCGCGTGCCGTCCGGGGACCACGCGGCGTCACTCACCCCCGTGGAGACCTTGGTCACGGCCCGTGGGTCTCCTCCGTCCGTGGGCATCACCCACACCTGAGACTCGCCTCCTCGCGACGACACGAAGAGAAACGACTTGCCGTCGGGCGACCACCGCGGATGCCCGTCCGTCCCCTCGAACCTCGTCATCTGGCGGAGGTTGTCCCCGTGCTCGTCGACGAGGTAGATGTCCGTGTCGCTCTTGCCCTTCTTCAGGTCATGCGTGGTGACGGTGAACAGCACGTACTTGCCGTCGGGCGACCACTGCGTGTCCCCCATCGCCTTGACCTGATAGAGCGCGTCGATGTCGAAGGGGCGCTTGGCCGCGTCCTCGGCGCTTGCGGGGTCACGGTCGTCCGCGAAGGGCCACCCGGCCGTGGGGTCGGCGCCTGGTGGGTCCACCGGGCTCTTGGGACGCTCGGGGTCGATCCGTTTCGGAGGCGACGTGAGCGGAATGGCCGGTCCGGGCGGAGGCGTCTCCCTCCTCGGAGGCTGTTTGCCACACGCACAGGGGAGGATCAGCAGCAGGCCCAGGGAAAGGATGCGACGCGTTCGCATGCGGTCTTGTACCACTGCTGGGCGCCGAAGGGGTCGGCGCGGGGAACTCCAATCGGGCGGCTCTCTGACGGCACGGCGCGATGGAGAGACCGACGGGTTCATCAAATGTCTAAGACACAATGAGCCATCCCATCAGCCCACCCCGAAAGAGCCACCCCGGAGCGAAGCAGGCCGCCCCCCTCGCCCTTCGGAAGGCGCGCGTGCTTCGGTGGCGATCGATGGCGCTCATCGCGGTGCGGATGATGTTCCACGACAAGCTGAAGATGGCCGGCACCCTGGCGGGGGTGGTGTTCGCGGTGGTGCTCGCCAACCAGCAGGTGGGGACTTTCTTCGGGCTGCTCCACAAGAACACGATGTTCCTCGACCACGCCGCGGCGGACGTGTGGGTGGTGCCCCCTGCCACGCCGCAGCTTCAGTTCGGGAATCCGCTGCCGGAGAGCGTGCTTCTCAGAGCGAAGGTCGCACCGGGCGTGGCCTGGGCTGAACCCCTGCTTTTCGGGGGCGCGACGATCAAGCGGACCGACGGCGGGAGCCAGCCCGTCACCCTGGTCGGGACGCGCGACGCGAGGAAGGTGGGCGTTCCGTGGAATCTCGTGGCCGGCGACGTCGACCAGTTACGCATGCCCGACACGGTGTTTTTCGAGAACGCCGAGCGGGAGAAGTTCGGGGGCATCAACCTCGGCAGCGTTCGCGAGCTGAACGGGAAGAAGGTGCGCGTGGGCGGGTTCACCTGGGGATTGCTGCCCTTCGGACCGTCGTACGCCTTCGCCGACTACGAGCTCGCGCGACAGATCCTGCAAGTCGACCCGGACCAGCAGCACTTCGTGCTCGTCAAGACCGCGGAAGGTTCCTCTCCCGAAGAGGTCGCCCGGGATCTGCAGTCGCAGATTCCCGAAGCGAAGGTGATGACCACTGCGGAGTTCAAGGCGTCGACGGTGCAGTACGTGCTCACGGCCACTGCCATCGGCGTGACGCTCGGAAGCTCCGCGCTCTTCGGGCTCATCGTGGGGTTCACCGTGGTCGCGCTGATGATGTTCTCGGCCGTCCTCGACAACCTGAGGGAGTTCGGGACGCTCAAGGCCGTGGGCGCCACCACGTGGGACCTGTCCAAGCTATTGCTCGTGCAGGCCGTGCTGTACGCTTCGCTGGGCACGCTGATCGGTCTTGCCCTGGTGGGGCGCCTGGCCGAGGCGATCCGGTCCCCGCAGCTGGCGCTCGTGCTGCCGCCCGAGCTGTTCGCGATCACGGGGGTGGTCATGACGGCCCTGTGCATCCTGGCCTCTCTGGCCTCGATCGTTCGCCTTCACAAGCTCGAGCCCGCCATGGTGTTCCGATGAAAACAACAGCCCTCGACGTGCGTGGTGTCACCAAGGTTTTCGGAAAAGGTGCGAACGCGTTTCACGCGCTGCGCGGCGTGGACCTTCATGTCGACCCGGGCGAGCTGGTCATGATCGTGGGGCCATCGGGCAGCGGCAAGACGACCTTGCTGTCGATCATGGGTTGCGTCCTGTCGCCGACGGCGGGGACGGTCGAGCTGTTCGGAGAACGCGTGTCGCAACGTCGGGAAGCGGACTTGCCGGCCCTTCGCCTCTCGTACATCGGGTTCGTGTTTCAGGGCCACAACTTGATCGCGTCGCTGACCGCCACGGAGAACGTTGCGTTTCCCTTGCAAATGCGTGGGGTGAGCGTGCGCGAGGCGGAGCGGGAGGCCCACGAATTGTTGGAGCGGGTGGGCATGGGCGGCAAGCGCGACGTGCGACCGTCGGACATGTCCGGCGGGCAGCGGCAGCGGGTGGCGATTGCACGCGCGGTGGCGGGCAGTCCGCCCCTTATCCTCGCGGACGAGCCGACGGCGAGCCTGGACGCTCACACGGGCGTGGTCGTGTCGGACCTGCTGCGTGAGTTGGCGGTGGAGCGAGGCCACACGGTAGTGGTCGTCACGCATGACAACCGGATCTTTCACCTGGCCGATCGGGTGGTTCACATCGAGGACGGCCAGATTCAGGAGAGGGAGGCAGCATGAAACGGTCTCGTTGGGGTCTCGTCACGGCGGGCGTTGCGGTGGCCTTGCTGGCGATGCTGGTGGGAAGGACGATGCTTTCGGGCCCTGCGTTCGAGGCGCGTGCCGAGGACAAGGCGGCAGCGTCGAAGATGTCGGGAGACGGCACGAACGACCCGCGGGATCCGTTGCCGGAAGGGGCGCTGGTGGCGGGCAACGGTCGGGTCGAGCCGCGCGGGCGAGAGGTTCGTGTGGCAGCGAACGCGGCGGGGCGTGTGGCGATCGTTCATGTTCGTGAGGGGCAGCGGGTGAAGGCCGGGGATGTGCTGGTGGAGCTCGAGACCAGCGCGGAAGCCGCGGCCTTGCGCAGCGCGCGCGCCGAGCTGGACAGCGCCAGGGCCGAGCTGGCAAAAGCGAAGGAAGGCTTGCGGCCCGAAGAGGTGGCATCGCTCGAGGCCCAGGCCGATGCAGCCCTTGCGAGAGCAGAGCTTGCCGCGCGCGATGCCGGCCGGGCCAAGCAACTGCTGTCCCAGGGTGCGATCGCCGGGGACGAAGCAGACCGCGCGGCCCGGGAAGCTGAGGCGGCAGATGCCCTACGACGGTCGGCGCGGGCGCAAGCGGACGCGGCCAAGGCGGGGTCCCGTTCTCAGGACATCGCCGCAGCTCGGTCCCGGGTGCAAGCGGCCAGCGCACGAGCGGAGGAGGTGTCGGCCCACCTCGAGCGGCTGCGGGTGCTCGCCCCGTACGACGCCGAGATCCTTCAGGTGAAGTTTCGCACGAGCGAGTTCTTCGACCCCCGCAACGGAGAGCCCCTGCTCGTTCTGGGAGACACGTCGCAGCTTCACGTCCGCATGGACGTGGACGAGCGCGACGTCGGCAAGGTGCGCCTGGGAGCCGCTGCGTTCGTGACGGCCGAGGCGTTCGCTGGCAAGCGGTTCCGCGGCAAGGTCATCGAGATCGGACGTCAGATGGGGCGAAAGAACGTGCGGACGGACGAGCCGACGGAGCGGGTGGACACGCGGGTGCTGGAGGTGTTGGTCGAGCTCGAGAGCGCGAAGGAGTTGGTGCCGGGCATGAGGGTCACGAGCTACGTGGAGGGGGGAGCGGGCGAGATGGTCGTGGCGGGGGGCAAATAAAACATGACGCCGCGATACCTTTGACCAGGGTCTCCGTAGAGGGGTCAGACGCCGCCGATGAGCGCGGCAAGACCTCAAAGGAGACTCGATCATGTTGAACTTCAAGAATATCGCCGCTGCTCTCACCCTGATGGGCTCTGGTGCGGTGCTCGCCGCTTGCGGCGGTTCCACGGTGAAGTCTTCGGAGGTGCCCGCGGCCCACGGCAACGGCGCGACCGCCAGCTGTGGCGCGAGCAAGGGCGAAGCGTCCTGTGGGGCGAACAAGACAGGCGAAGGCTCGGACAAGCCGGCTGGAGAAGCCTCTTGCGGCGCGAAGAAGTCCGATGGAGAAGCCTCGTGCGGCGCGAACAAGAGCAGCGCAGAAGCGTCGTGCGGAGCCAAGCCCGCGGCAGCTACCCCTGAGGCTCCCGTCGAAGCCGCCCCAGCCCCATCCACGGTCGCGTCCGCGGCGCCCGCCGTCGCACCGCCTCCCGCCAAGAAGCAGCAATCGAAGCAGCACAAGTCCGCCGGCGCCCAGGGAGGCTGTGGCGAAGGCACGTGCGCCTGACCCGGACAGATCACTTCGAAACAGGAGGCTCAAGATGGGAACCGGACGGTTGACAGGCGTGGGACTCGGGCTGCGTTGGGACTTCATCGACGAGGTTCTCGACCGTGAAGACGAGGTGGCCTCGACCGTTCGGTTCTTCGAGGTCTCTCCGGAAAACTACATGCGCCGGGGCGGGTACTTCCCCCGGGCCCTCGAGCAGGTGGCCCAGCGCCATGCCATGAGCACCCACGGCCTAATGATGTCGCTCGGCAGCCCGGACCCGCTCGATGCTCGGTACATGGCAGAGCTCCGTCGGTTCCTCGACCGGTTCGGAGGGGCATGGCACTCCGACCACCTGAGCTTCGGCGGCCTCGACGGCGCCACGCTTCACGATCTGCTCCCTGTCCCGTTCACGCGCGCGTCGGCCAGGAACATCGCCGATCGCATTCGTCGTGCGCAGGACATGCTCGGCCGCCCCATGGCGGTCGAGAACATCAGCTACTACATGGTAGTCGGTCGCAGCCAGCTCTCGGAGGCTGAGTTTTTGGCGGAGGTGCTCGAGGCAGCCGACTGCCGCCTGTTGCTCGACGTCAACAACCTGGACGTGAATGCGAAGAACCACGGGTTCGACGCGTGGGACTGGTTGAAAGCGATTCCGCTGGACCGGGTGGTGGAAGTGCACGTGGCGGGCCCGGAGCGGTGGAGCGACGACCTGCTGATTGACTCTCATGGCGCGGATGTCCGTCCCGACGTCTACGATCTATTGTCCTGGGTCGTGGAGCGGACGGGGCCGGTTCCGGTTCTGCTCGAGCGGGACAACAACATCCCGCCGTTCGGAGAATTGCTCGCGGAAGTGCGCAAGGTCGACGCGACCTACCAGAAGGCCCTTCGGCGGTTCGCGGGGCAGAAGGAGACGAGCCGTGCTGCATGAAGCCCCCCTTCGCGGTCTGACCGGAGCGATCCGTGAGAGGACTGCCCCCGCTGCGCTCGACGCCGACCCTGCAACGTTCTTGAGACGCTTCGGCGTCAGTGGCGAGGACTTGGCGTCGATGGCGAGCCCGCAGGGCGCAGAGCGGATGCTGGTCTACCGCGCCCTGGTGCACAACCGATTCCGCGGCGCGGTGGAGGTCTCCTTGCCGCGTACGGCGCAGACGTTGGGAGCGAAGCGCCTGGTTGAGCAGGTATCCGCGTTCATCGACGAGCGGGCGTCGTCTTCTGCCTATCTTCGAGACATTGCTGCGGAGTTCGTGGCGTGGGCGATCCCGCTCTGGGAGCAGAACGAGCAGATTGCGGCGTACCTGCCTGATCTGGCTCGTCACGAGCTGCTTACCTTCGAGCTGGCGGGGGCGATGGACGAGCCGATCGACGATCACGAAGCGAACGTCGATATCGACCGGCCGCTGGTGTTTCGCGGCCCGGTGCGCCTCGAGCGGTACGACTTCTCAGTGCATCGACAGGGTGACGAGGAACCAATCGCGGGCACCGTACACGTCCTTGCGTACCGTGACGCCGAGGACGTCGCTCGGTTCCTCGAGCTGTCGGAGGCCGCAGCTTCGATCCTCGGACATCTGCTGCCCGGGCAGCTTCCGTTGCGCCTTGCCATCGAGCGCGGGTGTCGAGACGCGGGGCTCGCGGTGGACGACGCTCTGCTGGCTGGGGCCGCCGAGCTGCTGTCCGACCTCGCCGAGCGCGGCGTGTTGCTGGGCTCTCGGCCCCACGACTGAACGCGCATCCAATACCTGTCCCAGATCGGCAGCCTCCGAATGCGAGATCCCGTTCGCGCCGGACCGGTGTATCGTCATGCCACATGGGCGACGCATCGAGGCGAGGCATGGCCGTGGGAGAACCCCGCAGACGCCGCTGTCGCGTCCCTCCGGGTCGATGCGAGACGTCGCTCCTGATCGCCGTGGCTCTGCTCGCGGGCGCGTGCCACTACCGCGCAGGGGGCCGTACCAGCTGGAACGCGTCGCGCGGGTCCGTCGCCTACCTGGCCGAGGCACGCGGCGGCGTCGTGGGACAGCTAGAGGGGGATCCCGCGCCCGACGATCCGAACGGCTGGATGATCGCCCCCGAGTTCGGATTGGCCGTCGGTGTCGAGGAGGGAGACTTCCGTGTTCGCTCGTCGTTTGCGCTTCCCTCGTACAAGTACGTCCGAGGGGCGTGGGGAGCGCAGATGCTCGTCGATGTCGTGGGCGACTTCGGCGCGGACGACCAACACGGCTGGGGCCCGGAGTTGCGGCTTGGGCTACTTCGGGAAGTGAGCCGCCGCGACTACGAAATGAAGCTGGTGGCGCTCGACATCACGGCCGCGCACCTCTTCGGGGATCGAGATGGCTGGGTCTTTGGTCTCGGCGGCAGCTTTGGTCATCTCGACCAGAAGCAGCGGCAGCTCAAGTAGCGCCGCCGGGCGCGCCGAGGCATCGGCCTCCCGCGTCGACCCGCATCACTTCGCCGGCGTTGCCCTGAATTCGAGGCTCACGGCTGCCGCCTTCGCCACCTTGGGAGCAAGGACCTCCAGCGTCTTCTGAGCCAGCTTGCCGAACCCCTCCCGAGGCCGCACGTCGTGCTCATCGAGCCCGACGGTGAACGGCTTCACAGACTTGAGCTCGACCGAAGCCAGCTTGTCTCCCTCGAACCGGAAGATTGCCTCCATCTCAGCGGACTGCGTCGTCAACCGGCCATGGAGGCGAAAGTCACCGGTCACGGTGAGCATCACCTTGCGCTCTGCGCCACTGATCTTGGTGATGTTTTTCTCCCCCGTGGTCTCGATCTTCGTCACCTTCAGCTCGACGTAACGGTACTCCGCACGCTTGTCCGGCGGGGCGTCATCCCCGATCTCCAGCCAGGCCCGCGCGTGTTGGTTCTGCTTCTCGTTCTTCGTCTCCTCGCCGAAGTCCTCCCCGTCAGAGCCACGGTTCTGCTGGAAGATCTCCAGCTTGAAGAGGTCGACCTTCACGAGACCGGACGACTTGGTGACATCGTCCAGGTCCACGAACAACTCGCCTTCCAACGCTCCCGGGGCCTTGCCGTGGATCTTCTCCAGCGGGGCATCCATGAGGAATCCAACCTTCGTCGACGACGCGTCGATCGCGAGTTTCGCGGTCTTCTGCGAGGCCGGGGACGCGGGCGCGAGTGCGGAGGCCGTCGGAGCCAAGTCCGGCGTCGGCTTGTCCTCGCAGGCAAGCGCCAGAGCGGCGACCAGAACGGTCCACGGGAGAGCGATACGCTTGCGGTACATTGTCGGTCCTTTCTTGAGATGGAATGGCTGGGCCCACGCGCCCATCGGCGTGCGGAGTGCTGCAATTACCGTGTGCCCGAAGTGAGTACCGGGATCGCACTCCGGAGAACCACGGAGGACGCAGAAAGCACAAAAGGGTGGTTAGGCCGTGTGCGTGTCGGCCCTGACTCCGCCCGTTCCTGGTTCGAATTCGCCTTCCGTGTTCTCAGCTCCTGGATGTGCCCGGCAGAAGAATCAATCCGTCGCCGTCGCCGTCGCCGTCGCCGATCCGGCCTCGCTTGCTTCTCGGTCAAAGGATCGAGACTTCCGCCAGGCACATCTAGTTGATGTCCGTCATCCGTCCATTGTCGTAGCCGGGCTCAAACCCGGTAGCGCAGCACCAGGAGCAGGTCCCCTGGTCCCTCCCATTACGGGGGCGAGGCTCGCCGGTATCGCGGCGTAACGCGAAAGCCATGAGCGCACGTGCGCGGACGGCGATACCTGGGCGCGCCTCGCACGTAGGACCACGAGGATGACCGTGATAGCGACCTTGCCCCAGCCCTTCGCACTGCCCCCACTCGCGTGGATCACGAACGCTTGGGAGACGTCTTGCTGGCATGCTACAAGCGTGAACCTCATGGACACCAGGGAAGCGCGGGCCAACGCAGCCATGGATCGGTACGCTGCGGGAGATGCCTCGGCCTTCCCCGAGCTGTACGACGCGCTGGCTCCTCGGCTCTTTCAGTACCTGCTAAAGCTCACGCGTGGGGACCGAGCACGCGCCGAGGACCTGCTCCAGCAGACCTTCTTGCGCATGCACGATGCTCGCGGCCGCTTCGTCTCGGGTTCCGCGGTGGTCCCGTGGGCCTATGCCATCGCGCGCCGGCTCTTCGTCGATGCCGTGCGCAGGGACCGCAAGGAAGACCTGTCGGGCCTCGCGGATGATCTGGTCGCAGCAACGGCGTCGGACGGCCCCACGCCGGAAGCGGATGTCGAGGCCCGTCGCATGGCGGTCGAGCTGGCGGCCGAGCTAGAGCGCCTCCCGGCCAACCAGCGTGAAGCCTTCTTGCTGGTCCGGGACGAGGGCCTGTCGATGGCGGAGGCCGCGCTCGTCCTGGGCACCACCGTGGCTGGCGTCAAGTTGCGAGCCTCGCGCGCGTACAAAGCATTGCGTGCGGTCCTCGCCTTGCAAGGCAGTGGCCCGGGGGAGGAGACCTGAGATGGAAAAGCCTTCGCCTGAAGTTCGAGCGAGGCTGATGGCGCAGCTCGCTTCACGGCCGTCGCTCCCACGGCCGCAGGCCAAGCGACGGCGCATCTTGCTGCTCGCGCTGGCCGCACTCCCACCGATCGTGGCGGTCTTGGCCTACGGAATCGCATGGGACGGCCGGCCCCAATCCCTGGTGTTGGTGTCGTTCGCGGCGGCGATAGCGGTGGCTGGTGCGGGCACCTGGTGGGCGATGATCCCGGGTCAGTCTACCCTGGGCAGACCCAGGCCCTGGCTGCGCGTCGCCGCCCTGACGATCCCAGCGGTCCTGATGGTGGTTGCGATCGCGAGCGCCTTGGTCTGGCCGGAAACGCAGGTCGGTTTGTCCTTGGATCCCAGGTCGCACATTCCGTGTTTCGCGATGACGTTCCTTCTCGCAGCCGCACCCTTTGCCGCAATGATGTACCTCGAACGTCGCAGTGACCCCGTTGCCCCTGCGGCCACGGGTGCCCTGCTGGGTGCCTCCGCCGGGTCCTGGGCGGGGGTGACGATGACGCTCAAGTGCGCCGACGCCCATCTTCTCCATGTCGGCCTCGCGCACGTGCTTCCCCTCTTGGGACTGGCCGTGTTGGGCGCGCTCGTCGGCTCCCGTGTCGTCGCTATGCGCTCCGACTCGAAGGGGCGGTGACACAGGTGAACGGGTGGGGACACGTCTCAGGGTTGCATGGACGTGGACGAGCGCAACGTGGGGAGCAAGGCGTTCGTGACCGCAGAAGTGTTCGCAGGCAGGCGATTCCACGGCAGGGTCATCGAGATCGGTCGTCGGATGGGGTGGAAGGACATGCGTACGAACGAGCCGGCGGAGCGCATGGACACGCGGGTCCTCGAGAGGTGTTGGTCGAGAGCGCGAGCGAACTGGTGCCGGGCATGTGGGTCACGTGCTATCTGGAGGCAGGATTGGGCTAGATGATGGTGGTGGAGTCCGAACGAGCGTTCAGAAGCGTGACGTGGATGCCATCGAGGTGGAGACTCCCCGAAGTTAGTCTATGATGTTGTCCATGGTTCGTGATTCGACCCGTGGAATTGCATGGATCGCTGCAGTGTTCGTGACAGTTGGCTGGGGTGCCGGCTGTGGGTTGGACCGCACCGGGACGGGCGGCCCCACTGGAGCAGCAGCACACGGAGGCAGTTCGGGGGCAACGGGAGGATCGGGGGCCACAGGGGGAGTGGACGGCGGAGACGCTGGAGCATCCGGGGGCATGGGCGGAACGGGCGCAAACGGTGGATCCGCGGGAGCATCCGGTGCGGGGGGAAGCGGAGGCGCAGCTGGTGTCGGAGGCGGAAACGCAGGCGAAGCCGGTGTCGGAGGGGCGGGCGGGAACGCTGGCGCAGCCGGTGTCGGAGGGGCGGGTGGCAACGCTGGCGCAGCCGGTGTCGGAGGGGCGGGTGGCAACGCTGGCGCAGCCGGTGTCGGAGGCGCGGCGGGTTCGGCAGGTGGTGCCGGGGCAGCAGGCTCGGCGGGCGCCCCCGCCTTCCCCACCGGTTCGCTGGGCGGCGTCTGCGACGTCGGCAATGCGTGCAACGAGGGCAACTGCTGCTCCGTGGCCCAATGCGCGGGCACCTGCATGATCAGTTGCGCCACCAGCGTTGACTGTCCTCTTGGAATGGGCTGCGCGCATGGCTTCTGCCTGTTTACCTGCAACAACAACGACGCCGACTGTCTGCAGCCCGGCTTCACTTGCCAGCATGGCGGGGTGTACTGCGAAAGTGACTGAGGCGTGGGACATCGAACGAAGCCATGAACAGCGCAGAAGCTCGCAAGCGCCACTGTCCGGTCAGCGCAGCTCGATGCGAGTCTCCCGTGTCACCGGCATGCGCTCCGACCCCCGACGTTGAACCACCGATGACCCCCACAAGCATGCGCATCCACTCGGCCGCCACGTACTACCAAATCCTCGACGCCCTGGTGCGTGCCGGAATCGGTGCGTTGATACGACCGCGAGCCATCGGCAAGTCGATGGTGGAGCGTTTGATGCTCGCCGTCACGCAGGTCAACGGGTGCCGTTATTGCTCGTACCTGCACACCCGTCTTGCGCTGCGTGCCGGCGTGGAGGCAGAGGAGACCAGGGCGCTCATGGCCGGGGATCTGGAGGCGGCGCCCCCATCCGAGCACACAGCCCTGATCTTCGCCCAGCACATGGCGGACGCCGAGGGACAACCCGACAGCGAAGCGTTGGATCGTGTGCTCGCGGAGTATGGCCCCGAGGCGACCCACGAGATCACGACGAGCATCCGCGCGATCCTCATCGGCAACCTCTATGGCATCGCCTTCGATTCGTTGCTGTTCCGGTTGCGCCTTCGGCCCGTGCCCGGCAGCAGCCTGTGGCGAGAGTTGGCGATACTCGTGGGCTCCGCGGTCTGGGGACCGGTGGTGGTCGTGCGAGCGCTGGTCTGGCGGCTGTTTCGTCAGCGCCGTTCCCCTCGGGAAGAGGACTCTGCGCGACCCGGATCTACGCAACCCCATCACGAAACGTGATGGGTGCAGATCCCATTTTGAACTACCCGTTGTGATGTGTGTCCGAAGTTAACTGGTGAGCCGGGAACCGGGAGCCGGGAAGGGTGAATGGGGCAGATAGCGGGTGAGCGGACGACCGGGAACCGGAAGGATGAATGGGGCCTGGTTCATAGCTGGAAGGAGGAACGGCGCAGGGCAACCATATTGCACGACGGTTGTCGTCATAGGGCGCGTCTTGCGAATGATGGGGAAGTTCTCGAAGGACACCTCGGGCCTGCGCACCAAGCCAAATTCTCCATTCCAGCTCCCGGTTCCCGGCTCACCAGTTCCCCCAAGGCTACCTGTGCAAAGTGGTGTCTGCACCCAAACGTGATTGCCGTACTCAGCCCGATCTACTTCGTCTCACTCTCGTCGGACCCCGAGCTCGCAAGCTCCTTCTCCGCACCCCACCGGGCCAGGAAGTAACACGCCAGGGCGAGCACCACGTACGTGCCGAAGCCCAGCCCCTGGCCGACGATCCCCTCGTACCAGTGGGCCGCCTCGCTCTTGAGGAAGGTCTGCTCCACACCGTCGACGAGCTTGGTCTCCACGTGGAAGATCTCGCCGACGGACAGGAATCGGATGGCGTAGCCGGTGAAGTCGAGACGGAGGATGGCGGTGACGATGCCGAAGATGGCGGCACCGGCCATGAGCCCGGAGGCGATGAGGATGCCCTGGGAGGTGCGCGCCTCGCGGACCCTCTTGCTGCCGCCGGTCTGGCCGATGAGCCAGGCCACGAAGGCGCCGAAGAGCACCGGGGTGTTGATGAAGATCGGCAGGTACATGCCCAGGGCGAACGCGAGCATGGGCACACCGGCCATGTAGAGCATGATCGCCACCACGCCGCCGAGGGCGTAGAGCAGGTACGGCTGCTGCGCGTCGGACATCAGGCCCTTGACGATCACGGCGAGCATGTTGGCCTGGGGAGCGGGGAGCACTTCCTGGTTCGAAACCATGCGACCGGCTTCGTCGGCCACGAGGAAGTGATAGGCGCTGTCCATGGCGGGGACGACGATGGCGACCGTGATGGAGGCGACGATGATGCCGAGGAACTTCCACTTCTGCTGGTTGGCGGGGGTGGAGCCGATCCAGTAGCCGATCTTGAAGTCGCTCACGAGGGCGCCTGAGGTGGACAACGCGGTGCAGACGGCGGTGCCGATGATGAGGGCGATGAACATGCCGGCGGGGCCAGCGAGGCCGGAGGTGGCCATGGCGCCGGAGGCGATGACCAGGGTGATGAGGGTCATGCCGGAGACGGGGTTCACGCCGACGATGGCGATGGCCTGGGCGGCCACGGGGGTGAACAGGAAGCTGAGGACGAAGGCCACGATCATGCCGAGGGCGGCGTAGCCCGCGGCGGGGCCGATGCCGAAGTCGCCCTTCTGCCAGGCGACCACGAAGAACAGGCCGCCCATGAGCAGGGTCGTGCCGAGCTGGATGAGCATCACGGTGCGGGGGTTCATGTCCCGTTCCGTGCGCTTCACCTTGTCGGAGTCGTCGCTCTTGGCCTTGAGGCCCTTGAGGCCGAGGGACAGGGAGCCGAGGATGATCTTGCCCATGCGGATCATGCCGATGATGCCGGAGACGGCGATGGCGCCGATACCGATGGGTTTGACGAACTGGCCGAAGATCTGGGAGCCGGACATCTCGGCGATCTTGTAGGTCTCGCCGAGGTACTGGAACTCGGGAAGCTGGGCGCCGACGAGGTAGATGAGGGGCACGAGCACGAGGTAGGCGAGCACGGAGCCGGCGGCGATGATCGCGGCGTACCGGAGGCCGATGATGTAGCCGAGGCCGAAGAGGGCAGCGATGGCGTTGAGGCTGACGTCGAAGCGCCAGCTGTCGTGCAGCCGCTTGCCGAAGCTTCCGAGCAGCGTGCTGGTTTTCACCATGGGGTTCCAGGCGTGCACGGCCTCGACGAGGAAGTCGTAGAGCCCGCCGAGGAGGAACGAGATGATGAGGACCTTGCCGGCGGTGTTGGCCTGGGGTTTGTCGTCGGCCCTCGCGCCTTCCTTGGCCTTGGGCGGCTCGCCCGAGACGAGGATCTCGTTGGTGGCGGTGGCTTCGGGGAACGGCAGCTCGCCGTGCTGGTCCGCCACGAAGTACTTGCGCAGGGGGATGATGAGCACCACGCCGAGGAAGCCGCCGATCGAGGTGGCGAAGAAGATGTGCCAGAACGAGGGCTGGAGTTGGTTGATGTACAGGGCGGGGATGACGAAGGCGGCGCCGGCCGCCACGACCCCCGAAGCCTGACCGATCGACTGGACCATCACGTTCTCGAGGATGGTCGACTGCATCTTCTTCATCTTGCCGAAGAAGACGGCCATGATCGCGATCGGGATGGCGGTCTCGATCGCGTTGCCCGCGCGCAGGGCCATGTAGATGCCGGCGGCGGCGAACAGCGCGACCATCGCGACGCCCAGCCCCATGGACCAGACGGTCACCTCGGCCCGCTTGTCGTCGTGGGCCACGATCGGGTCGTACACCTCCCCGGGTTCGAGCTTGCGATAGGCGTTTTCCGGCAGGACTTTCTTGGTCGGTGCTTGGTGCATGGACGGCTCCCGTTGGGTCCCTCCCCCTCTACCAGAAAAGGCAGAGCCGTTGCGAGCCGTGCCGGCGGAATCGGACTGGTGAAAAAGATCCAGTCAGGCGCGATTCAGCTCGCGCCGCCCGTATCGAGGGCGGGCGGCATCACACTCGCTCTCCCATGCCCCGTGGCCTGCGCAAACAGCGCATCCGCCTCCCCAGGGCTGAACTCGAAGACCTTCGCGAGGAAGTTCAGGTACCCCTGCTCCTTGTCGTCGATGACGCCATCCCAGGCGCAGAACATCGAGGCCATGCGGAACGCCACGCGCCGCAATCCCGGGTTCGTGAGCCGCCGGCTCACCTCGCAAAGCCAGGAATCCCCTTCGCGTGTGCGCGTCCCGGCCCGAGACAGCACCAGGTTGACCTCTTCGTCCGAGAGATTGCGCAACCCAGGGAGCAACCGGATGGCCGTCACCAGCGCCGAGGACTCCGAATCGGGGATCGCGTCGTCGAGCATCGCGGCCACCAGGCCCACCTCGACCACCATGAGCACCTGCTCCTCGTCGGACGCAGGCAGTTGATGCTCCGGGTCCGCGGAGCGAAGATCGGGACAACCACAGGGCGACTTCATCGGCCCGGGGAGGATGACGGACAAGGGGCCCTCTCGCAATGGGAATTGCACGCCGCTCGCGATGCCCCTGGCGAAGGATCTCGCCTCGCACTAGACACACCCGTGCCATGCCGTCCTCCTCTCGACCGCCTGTCCGTGCTCCCGGCGACGGGGCGGAACGACCCGACAGCACCCATCAGGGCCGTCGTTACGTCTACGTCGCGCGCTCCCGTCGCGCCGGCGGACTGTCGCTCGGTATCGACCTCACGCCGAACGGGCACTGCAGCTTCTCGTGTCTTTACTGTCAGGCATCGCACCCGCCCACCCGCAACCCGGACTTGACCGTCGACGTGGCGCGGATGCGGGACGATCTGCTGCTGCGGCTTCGGGAGGACCACGGAGAGCTCAAGGACATCGTGCTGGCAGGTTCAGGAGAGCCCACGACGGTGCCGAACCTCGATGATGCGCTCGAAGCGATCCAGAACGTGTGCGACACGTTGCAGCTTCGCCTTCCCATCAAGCTCTTTACGAACGGCAGGCACCTGGGCCACGAGGACGTGCGCGAAGCCGTGGGGCGCTTTGCACAGCGAGGCGGGCAGGTGTGGGTGAAGCTCGATGGGGCGCGCGACGACACGGTGGCGCTGATTAACGGGCGGCGATTCAATGTGAGCGAGCATCTTCGCGCGCTGTGGACCTTCGCCAGCGACCATGAAGTCGGCCTGCAGACGATGCTGCTGCGCGGCCCAGGGTTGCCCGAGCCGGGGAGCGTGGTCGACGAGGTCACGGGAGCGGTTCAGGCAGGACTAGCACAGGGTGCACGCGTGTCGGAGGTGCACCTGCTGACGCTAAGCCGTCCACCTGCGGACGAGAGAGCAGCCGGCGTGTTGTCCCCCGTGTCGCTGGAGGATCTCGAATCGTTCGCGGTTCGCGTGCGCGAGGCGACGAAGTTGCCGGTGGCGGTGTTTCCGGCCTGACCGCTACCGGAGCATCCGGCCTTCGGCGTCGCGGGAGTCGGTCGCGAGCAGCACGATGCCGTCGATGAGGGGCCAGAGGAACACGGGAGTGGTGATTCCGCAGGTGACGAAGCCGCCGACGAAGCCGACGAGCAGACAGGTGATGAGTTGCGCCACGGCCAGGCCCGTGTGACCGGTGTAGAAGCGACCTATGCCGAAGCAGCCGAGGAAGATCTGCAGAATGCCCGCGGCCACCTTGCTCTTGTCGGAGTAGGGAATGCCGAGCACGGGGTGAACGCCGTAGCCCGCGTCCTGCATCGGTTGGGGATACCCCATGGGCTGCGGGGGGCCGTACCCTTGCTGCGAGTAGCCTGGCTGCTGCTGACCGTAGGGCTGACCGTAGCCACCCGGCTGCTGGTAATAGGGGCCAGGCGGGTTGTTCTGCCCGTACGGCGGCATGTTCCCTTGCATCGGCTTCCTCCCTGGGTTCGAACCGGGAGCGTATCAGATAGCAGCGCAAGCGCCGCAGGTTTCGGCCGCGGTCACGGGTCGAACCTCACCACGAAGGTGAGCGTCACCCCCGTCGGCGGACGGTCAAATTGCAGGCTCTGTGACCCCTGCTCCACGCACCGAGCGACGGAAGCGTGCAACCCCCTTCGCGTCGCAGTTCGCGCGGCCTCTACGCGCCCCGATGGGTTCACGTCAAACTCCACTTCGAGCGTTCCCATGTGCGTGGAATTTCCACGGCGCGCCTGCCGGTAGCAGCCCGCGAACAGGGCACGGTGGCGCGCCACTTGCCCGTCCGGGTCGGAGAACGTCCCCTTGCTGACGCTCACCGGTCCGATGTCGGTGCGGCCCGCGGTGTACAGACCCGTGAGTTGCTCGCGGGGGGCTGGGGCCGGCCGGCCGACCAGTCCTCCGCCTCCCTGGCGCACCACTGAATCAACCCCCGGTGCCGACGCGGCCGCCGCGTCGAGCAGGTCCTTCGGGACGTCGCCCGCCGAGAGGATTGCCGACGTGTCGCTCGAACCCAGAGCACCCAGCACGTTCAATTCGACCTCGGATAGGGCTTTGGCGACGGCCTCGGCTCTCGCCTCATCGGTCGCCGGCGCCGGCTGCCCGCTCTTCTCTTGGGCCTTGGAGTTCTCTTCGCCCGGAGGCTCGACCGCAGCCACCTTAACCGGAGTGGCCTCCGGTGCAGGCTGCGTGCCCCCACAGCCGAACAACGCAGCGAGAGCAACCAAGAGGGGGCTGAGCATCTTCATCGAAGCCTCTTACGTCCTGGGCCCGCGGTTCCTTCCGTGCGAGTTCATCCACGCCTCGGTCGTAGAACAAGACATTCTACAATCCGTGTTCGCATTCCTCTTCCTAGTTCCTAGTTCGCTCGCTCGTCCGTTGACACAAGCCTCCAGACTCCGTGATCTAGAACCATGCGCCGCATTCCCTGCCTCCTCCCCGCCGCAGCCTTCCTCGTCTCGGCCCCCGCCTTCGCGGACATCCTTGTCGACGACTTCGAGGACGTCTCGGATTGGTCCGGGTTGCAGGCCGAGTCCACCGAAGTGCACAGCGGCAACGGCGCCGGCAGGTGGGATGACCATGTCAACCGCTCCACCGCGCGCAAGGCCTTCTCCCCTGCTCTCGACGCGTCCGCCCAGCGCCACCTCCAGGTCTGGCTCTACTCCGGAAAGGCTAACGGGGCTCTCGTCGAGCTGATCCTCGACTCCGAAAACGCCGCAGACACCGCGGGCTCCGACTACTACCGCCACCAGATCCAAGTCGACTGGACCGGCTGGCGCTACCTCCGAATCCCCCTCGACAGCTTTCGCATCTCCCGCAACCCCATCGGCTGGCACGAGATCAACAGCGTCGCCTTCCACGCCTCCGGCTGGGACCACGAACCCATGGACGACACCGTCCTCGTCCTCGACGACATGTCCTTCGGCACAGGCGTCATCGAGGACATCCAAGTACTGCGCGGTTTTCAGGGAAGCGACTACGTCTACGACTTCACGGTCCTGCTCGAAGAGCGCACGGGCTCGAACCGGTCCCTCGCGTTGTCCCTGAGTCCCGTCGCGAACAACCCCTTCGACCTCACCGTCCTGGACCCCACCGTGTCGTTGCCTGCCAACGGCACCGGCCAGGCCCGCATCCGCATCACGGTCCCGTCCTCCCAAATCTCCGACGCCACCCTTCTCGACCTCCATCGCGCCGCTCTGTTCGTCACCGACCAAGGAAACACCTGCGACGGGGCGGACCTCGACACCGCCGTCCCCCTCCCCGCTCGACAGCACCCACGCACCTTGCTTACCGCCGAGGACTTCACGAGGATCGACACCGTCGCACAATCCGAAGCATGGGCATCCTCCGTCCGCGACTCGATCCTGCAGTCCGCGACCGGTTGGCCGTCGTCCTTCGAGCAAGAGTACGCCTTGCCCGGATGGCAACTGCCCCCCGAGGGCGGACAGTGGGGCCTGTGGTACGTGTGCCCGACACACGGCGTGCGCCTTCGCAACGAGGGCCCGACCACGCACGTGTGCCCCGTCGACGACGAGGTCTTCTCGGGATGGCCCTACGACCAGGTCGTCTACTCGTGGATGCACAGCGACCTCGCGGACGCGGCACGCGATCTCGGGCTCTCGTACCGGATGACGGGCAACGCCGCGCACGCCCAAAGCGCCCTCGACATTCTCCTCGCGTATGCCGACGCCTACGATTCGTACGCCTACCACGACATCAACGGGACGGCGTCGAGCAGCGGCGGGCGCGTGCTGAGCCAGACCCTCGACGAGTCCGTGTGGCTGATTCCCATCGCGTGGGCCTACGACCTGATCGCGGATGCCCCCATGGTGACGGACGATCACCGCGGCCGCATCGAACGGGACTTGCTGCTCCCGGCCGTCGCCACGATCCTGCGCAACCCGGCGGGCATGAGCAACTGGCAGTCCTGGCACAACGCGGGCATGGGGGCCGTGGGCTTCGCGCTGGAGGACCCCGTCCTGATCGCCTCCGTGCTGCGCGGCGCGGATGGGTTCGAATACCAGATGCAGGAGAGCGTCACCGCCGACGGCTTCTGGTACGAGGGCGCCTGGGGGTATCACTTCTACGCGCTCAATGCGCTGATGCAATTGTCCGAGATGGCGTCCCGGGCGGGCTACGACGCTTACGCAAACCCTTCGCTCCGCGGCATGTTCGAGGCGCCCCTGTACTTCGCCATGCCAGACTGGACCCTTCCCGCCTTCAACGACAGCGGCACGGCGAGCCTCATCAGCAACGATCGGTTCTTCGAGATCGCGTACAAGCGCTACCAGGACGATGTGTTCACCGCCGTGCTGGGCAAGCGCAATCGCGGACGGGACGCGCTGCTGTTTGGCGAGGCATCGGTTCCCTCCTCGGCCACGCTCTCTCTGTCGAGCCGCTTGTTTCCCGACTCCGGCTACGCGGTGATGCGCGCCGGCGAAGGCGACGACGCCACCTACCTCGCCCTGGACTACGGCTCGCACGGGGGCTGGCACGGACACTACGACAAACTCGGGTTCGTGCTCTTCGCGCGGGGAACGATCATGGGTGTGGACCCCGGAACGCAGTCCTATGCGGCTCCCACCCACGACACCTGGGACAAGGTGACGGTCGCCCACAGCACGGTCGTGGTGGACGAGACCACACAAGAGGAAGCCACCGGACTGCTCCACCGCTTCGAACCGCTCCCCGCCGTCACCCTCGCCAGCGCGGACGCCGGAGAAGCCTACCCATCGGCCACGCTGCTGCGGTCCATGTTGATGACGCCTGAGTACGTCGTGGACCGCTTCCGAGCCCGATCCACGGACGGCGCCGCGCACGACTTCGACTGGGTGCACCACAACACGGGGACACCGCAGACGGACCTTGCCATGGCGAGCTACGGGGACTTCCCGTCGTCGTCGGGCTACCAGCACTTGTCGAAGGAGTCGGCAGCGTCGACGCCGGAGGACTGGGACGTCACGTTCCGGCATGCCGCGGAAGCCAAGGACTACGGCAGCACGTGGGCCAGCGAGGACGCGATCGAGGCGAGCTTCACGCACAGCCAGGAGCAAGCGCACGAAGGCGCCTGGTCCGGCAAGCTCGCTTACGACTTCTCGCAAGCCACCGGTTACGTGCTCTACACGACGGACCAGCCCGAGCCTCGCGCGGACGTCCCCTCGGGGTTGCGCCTGGCGCTGTTCGGCGACGGGTCCGGCCACGAGCTTTCCGTACGCGTGTACGACGACACCGAGGAGCGCTTCGTGAGCGAGGTCGGGGTGATCGACTGGACGGGGTGGAAGGTGCTGGACGTGCCGGAAATTACCGGGTGGAGCCACTACCTGGGCAACGAGGACGGTGTGTTCGACGCGCCGGTTCGGTCGGTGGCGGTCCAGGTCTCGCACGTGGCGGGAGGACCGGGAACCGGGGCGATCTACGTGGACGACATCGAGCTCGTGTACGCGTCGGATGCGGTGCTCGTGGAGGACTTCGAAATCCCGGCGAGGTCGCTCGAGGTGCGGATGCTAGGGCAGGCCGACACGACGGTGGTGGCGGGGGAGGGCCTGGGACCGGACTTGCTGGTACCAGTGCCCTTCGTGATGGCGCGTCGACGGGCGGTGGAGACGGTGTTCGCGTCGGTGTTTGCGCCCTTCGGGCAGGACCCGCGGGTGACGGCGTTCGCCGCGTTGACCACCGATGCGTCCGCGGCCGACGAGGCAGGCGCGTACCGCGTCGGAGGGGTAGGTTTCGACGACCGCGTGATGTTCGTGGCCGATGGGTTGGGCGGGACGGTTCGCAGCTTCGGCGACGACGCGTGTGATGGGACGGTCTGCCTGATCCGGACGGACGGGCAAGCGCTCCTGCGGCTGGCCTTGGTGGGTGGCATGCAACTGGAGGAAGGCGGTGTGGCGCGCGTGAAGGCGGAGGCATCGCTGGACGGGTTGCAGGTGGATTACGAGGACGCAGGGACGGCGCTGGCGCTGCACGCTCGGGTGTCGATCGACACGGTGGTCCGGATCTGGGGGCCTGAGGTGACGATGGTGCGTGTCAACGAGGTGGAGACGGGGTTCACGCGGGATGGGCAGTACGTGGTGCTGAACCTAGCGCCTACGCCGGATCCCGATGGGGGCACGGGCGGGACGGCGGGCAGTGGCGGGAGCGGGGCAACGGGCGGAGGCGCGGGTGCGAACGCTTCCGGGGACGACGAGGGTGGGTGCGGGTGTCGAATGGCTCCCGTGAGGGGAGCGGGGTGGTTGGGAGTGGCGCTGCTAGGGTTGCTGGTACTGCGCGTCCGGAATCGCTACGGCGTTGAGGCCCGGGACTGACAGATCCTACGGCTCCTGCGCTGGCTCAACGTCGTCCCATAGCAACGCCAGCTCGAGCTCGATCGCATCGAACGGCTCCGCGCGAATCACGTCTTCCCCGCTGTGCGTACCCACCAGCATCCAGTGCCCGTCCACGAGACGAAGCACTTCCAAAGTCTTGTCGATCGGGTCCACGAGCCATGCGTGCGCAACCTTCTCCCTCGCATACATAGGAAGCTTACGCACGCGATCCCAACGACGCGTGGAAGGTGACAAGACCTCGCAAATCCAATCGGGCGCCAGCGAGAAGAAGGGTGCGCGCGGCGTGCGAGGCATGCGCTCTCGACGCCACCCCGCCATATCCGGGACCACGATATCTGCCCCCAGATGAAGCTCAGGTTCATCGATGAGCACCCACCCGCCTGGACCACCACGTTTCCAACTGAACGGCGGCCCCAACGCAAATCCGAGTGCAGACCCCGCTACAGCATGGACCGATGCGGGTCGCGGCTGCACGCTCAGCTCACCGTCCACAACTTCTGCAACTGTGTGCTCCGGCGCGTTCAGAACGTCTTCGTAGCCCGCTCGTTTGATTGCTGGCTCACCCATCGCGAAGCAAGTCTAGCACGACAGTGGCATCGAAGCTTCTTCCGATCCAGAGGCCTCGTTCTGTCCTTCGACAGGAACGTGCGCGTGTACGTGTTGGGTCGTGGCGGTTGCTGCCGCTACCGCTCTGTCTCGCACCGTCACAAGGCGTAATGCACGATAAGCCACGGGCGCCATCCCGTGAGCTGGTGCGGCGTCTCCCCCGCGTGGACATCGAGATGGCGGCAGCAAGCGAGCGCTTCGTTGAAAGAGTCGATGAGACCATTCGCGTTGGCGACAACGCCCACCGCCTGGTGATGGGAGTGCTCATCCAGATGGCGGGACTCAGGGCTGTTGAAGGCCCCTCCGCGTTCGGCGATCAACAGTTCGTGGCCGAGGACGATCCCGCCTTCAGCGAGCGGCGCGGGGCGCTCGCAGGTAGCGATGTGGACGCCGCTGGCCCCTTCCGGAGCGTACCCCTGCTTGGGAGGCGGCGGTTTCGTTGCCGCGCAGTACGCACTCGCGAGACTGCGATGCAGACCCACGCCCCAAAGGTCGATGTCGGAGGAACTGCTGAGGAACGAGCGTGCTGCGTATCGGGCGGCATCTATGTCGAAGAACGCGCTCCATGCTCCGAACGCCATACCGAAGCTGTCGTCGGCCCAAGTCATGACCCTCGCGAGGTCTCCTTCGGCGATGCCGAATACAGCGGCTTCCGCCACGCGCTCATTTCGGCTCCCGTGACACCATGACAGCGCCCAGCTGTGCGGGAAGAATCTTCGGGACGAGTGGTCGCTGGCAATTGATACGCGGCGAAGGTCGATGCCGGTGCAGTCGCGCGGGCCGACGTATCGAGACAGGAAGTACCCCGACGCCACGTAGTGGTTGGTGTCAGTCGTCGCCATTGTCGTCGCGCTCCTTGCCGTTGTGTAGCCCCTCGTGGTTCGCAGGGCTATTGGGTACGCGCCACTTGCGAGCGGGAAGATGATGGACGCGGGGCTCGTACGCCCACAAGTCCGAGGAAGGCGCCGATCCCCAACGGACCGGGCTACAATACGTCCTCATCGGCAACATGATGCAAGGCCCTTTCGAGGAGATCACCTCACCGACGTACCGAAAGACCGCCCGGTTGCGCACGGGAGTGCTGTCATGACGGCGCATGCTGCGTCTTCCGCCATCGAGCCGGGCATGCTCGTCGACCACTTCAAGATCGTTCGTAGTGTCGGACGGGGCGGGATGGGGGAAGTGTACCTGGCCCGAGACACGATTCTCGGCCGGAAGGTCGCGATCAAGGTCATCCGGGAAGGGGCGCTCGGAGGGCGACAAGCGGTGCGGAGGTTCTTGGCAGAAGCCAGGGCCACGGCTTCGTTCAGCCACCCTCACATCGTCACCCTCTTCGCGACGGGAGAGGTCGGGGGACAGCCCTATGTGGCGCTCGAGTTCGTGGAGGGACAGACGCTCGCGCAGCGGCTTCGCGACGGGGCGCTGGGGACGATGGAGGCAGTCCGGATCATGGCAGCCGTGGCGGATGCGGTGCGAGAAGCCCACCGGCATGGAGTCGTGCACCGAGACCTCAAGCCTGACAACGTGATCATTGGCCGCGACGGAAGGCCGCGGGTCCTGGACTTCGGGCTCGCCCGCACCGTGAAAGACAGGGGCGCAGGGGGAGAAGACGACCCGACACGTCCGATCGAGGCCATCCCTGAATCGGCGCGTGAGCTGGTCGACACGCTCGTTGCTGCTTGCGGCCCGGTCGACAGCGAGACAGCCACGATGGGGCCGGCGGAGCTCGAGGCCTTGGCGCGTGGCGGGGACACCGAGGGTGAGGACGACGGGACCCTATGCGGCACGCCTCTATACATGGCCCCCGAGCAATGGTGCGGGCACAGCGCATCCAGAGCCTCGGACGTCTGGGCCATCGGGGTGATGCTGCACGAGATGATCGAAGGCGAGCATCCGCTGCAAGCGCTGAGCATGTTCCAAATCGCAGCCGAGGTCCTCTCGCGCCGGCCGATGCCCTCGCCGAGCCGGCCCGTTCCACCATCGCTCCTCGAGCTTCTCGAAGCGTGCACGAAGAAGGACCCCCGCGCGCGGCCCACCATCGCCGAGGTATGCGAACGGCTGGATCAGCTGTTGACCGGGAGCCGCCGCAGCGACGGGGACGAGGTGGGGCCATTTCGGGGTCTGCTTGCCTTCGACGAGCGCCATGCTGATCGGTTTTTCGGTCGCGAGGTGGAGGTCGAGAGCTTCGTGGAACGCCTCCGCGAGCAGCCGATCGTGGCGGTCGTGTCCCATTCGGGCGCGGGCAAGAGCTCCTTCGTTCAGGCAGGCGTGGTTCCCCGTCTGCGAGAGCAACGCCGTTGCGTGGTGCTTCGCATGCGGCCCGGCCACGCACCACTCCGTGCGCTCGCGCACTGCGTGGCGTCGAGCGACTCGGGGTCATCGATGCGCGTCATGAGCCCGACTCGTCCCCATGCCTCGAAGAAGGCCGGACCCGCAGAAGATGCATCCCGACCGGACCGGCAGGATCTGGAAGCGCTGCTGCGTGCGTCGCCGGAACGAACCGCCCTGTTGTTGGCCGACCTCGCGGACAGGGAAGACGCGCTCGTGCTGCTGTTCGTCGACCAACTCGAGGAGCTCTTCACGCTCGGCGCTGCGCCTGCCGAGCAGGACTTGTTCTTGCGAACACTCGCCTGTGCCGCCGACGACCCGGCCGTACCGGTTCGAGTCTGCTTCACGTTGCGCGATGACTTCGTGGGTCAGGTGGCGAGGAGCGCGGACGCGCGCACGCTTCTCGGTGGGCTGTTCGTGTTGCAAACGCCGGGCCGGGAGCGGTTGCGGGAGATCCTGGAGCGCATCCTCAAGACCACGGGGTACGCATGGGAGTCACCGAGCCTCGTGGACCAGATGGCCCGGTCGGTCGAGTCCGAACCCGCGGCGCTTCCGTTGCTCCAGTTCGCCGGGCAGATGATGTGGGAGCGGCGGGACCGCGAACGACGACTCCTCACGTCAGGATCCTATGCGTCGATCGGGGGGGTGGCCGGTGCTCTCGCGCAGCATGCGGAATCCGTCCTCGCGGGCATGACGCAGGCGAGCGTACGCGTAGCGCGCATGTTGATGCTACGGCTGGTCACACCCCAGAAAACGCGCAGGGTGATGGACCGGGTTGACCTGCTCGACGGCGCGGGGGATGCGGCGCGAGACGTTCTGAAGGACCTCGTGGATGCAAGGCTCCTCATCGCACGGGTACGAGCGGGCGATCGCGAGCATGGGCAGGTCGAGATCGCGCATGAAGCGCTCATCGCACAGTGGCAACGGCTTTCCCGTTGGGTGGACGAGGCGCACGAGGAGATCGTGTTCTTGAACGAGGTCGAGCAAGCCGCCACTCTCTGGCAGAAGCGGGGACGCTTGCAGGAGGAGGTCTGGCGGGGCGACGCGTTGCAGGACGCGTGCAGGCGAGCCGCTCGGCTCACGCGCGATCTGCCGTCCACCGCTCGCGACTTTCTCGCTGCCGGCAGGGCGCTGCAAGCACGCTCCGCACGCCGCAAGCGAATCGCCGTCGCCGCGTCCGTTGCCCTTCTGTCGGTCGTCGCCGTGGTTCTGGCCTGGCAGAACCGGGAGGCACGCATGCGCAGAGCCGATGCCGAGCAAGCGCGAGGCGTAGCCGAAGCCAAGCGTGCGGACGCGCTGTACGAGGGCGCCCGAGCCGCGCTCGAGCGCCTCGACCCCCTTGAAGCGAGCGCCAAGCTTCGCAGCGCCCTCGAGCTTCACGACGTGCGGCTGGCCCGCCCCTTGTGGTGGCAGCTTCGACGAACTCCCATGCGCTGGACCGCCGAGGTCACTGCCGCCACCAACCACGTTGCCGCATCGCCCGATGGGAGCTTCGTGGCGGTCGGCGGCAACGACGGCACCGTCTTTCGCATCGATGTGCACGACGGCTCGATTGGTGTGTTCCGGGGGATCCGTGGGCAAATATCCCAGGTCTTCTTCGAGCCTGCTGGGACGCTCCAGGTTGTCACGTGGAGCGGTGAGCTCTTCTCGTGGGACTTTGCCACTCACACCCTGCGTAAGGTCATGGGCCCCACGCCAGCAGCGATCCGATTCGCGCGGTCACCAGAGGGTGCTTGGCTCGTTCCCGTCCGGCGCGATGGGTTCGTGCGCATGCTCGACGGGCGGACCCAGCGCGAGAAGTGGCGTTGGGACGAGGACCCAAGCCCCATGTCGGAGGTGGTATTCAGTGGGGACGAGCGACGGGTGGTGGTGGCCAGAGAGAGCGGTGCGATACGCATTCACCGCGCCGAGACCGGGACGGTGGATGCGACGCTCAGCGGCTGCGGGGCGCGAGTGGTGGCCATGCAAGTGGCGCCCGATGGTTCGCGGCTCTGGGCCCTGTCCCAGGCGGGCGAGTTGCTGACCTGGAACCTCACCACCTCAACGATCGAGAACTCTGCGAAGGTATTGCTCGGGAGCATGGTGAAGGCGGCGTTCAACCACGACGGCAGCCTTCTGGCGCATGCCGGCACGGACAACGAGATCCGGGTCGTTCGGACCGCCAGCCTCGAGGAGGTGGGTGTGCTTCGCGGCCATCGTGACGCCCCCTATGCCATGGCCTTCCTCCCGTCGTCCCGGTCCTTGGTGTCGAGCTCGACCGCCAAGGATGTCATTCTGTGGGACCTCGCCCGGGTCTCTCCCCTACCCCTCGAGCCCCGAGGGCACTCCGCCGAGATTCACGGCCTGTCCATCAGCCCCGACGGGGCCACGATCGTAACCGGCGGCACCGACCGCACGATGCGGTGGTGGGACGCAAAAACCGGCGTGTTGCGCCGTGTCCTGCGCGCTCATACCGGACGTGTCAACAGCGTTGCCTACTCCCCCGACGGACGTTGGGTGGTATCCGGGTCCATCGACGGGACCATCCGGATCTGGGAGGAAGCTACCGGGGCGCCGATCAGGACGATCGAGGCACAGTCCCCAGCCATGTGCGTGACCTTCACGGCGGGGTCCAAGACCCTGGCATCGGCGCACACCGACGGGACCGTGCGCCTATGGGACATGGAGACCGGAAGCGTGCAACGTTCGATTGTGGCGGGCGCGCGCTTGTGGGACATGGAAACGGATCGCACCGGACGTCTTGCCGTCACCGGCTCGGACGGGACGGTGCGCGTGTTCGAACCCTCGACCGGTCGCCTGCTGCGAAGCTTGAAGGGCCATGCGAGCGACGTGTGGGGGGTGTCCTGGGGACCGGACGGGTCGCTGCTCTCGGCGGGCGAGGATGGCAAGCTGGTGTTGTGGCCCTCGAGCGATCGCCCTTCGCGCGTCCTTGTGCAGCACGATGGACGCTTGACGCGGGGCACCTTCGAGCCGAGCGGGGAAAGGGCAATCGTAACCGGGGCCGGGGGACTCGCGTTCGTTCTCGACCTGCGAACGCAGGCCCGGACCCCGCTGCGCGGACACCGGCACCGCGACGTCAACACCGCCGCGATCGATCGCAACACCGACACCGTGGTTACTGTCGGGGACGACGGGACCGTGCGTCGATGGCGGATGAGCGACGGCGAGCCGATGTGGCGTGCGCCGCTGCTCGTTCCACACCCCCCGTGTCTGATCACGCATGGAGGCTGGGTCGCGCTGGACCCGAACGCCCCTCCGCTGTCAGCATCGCAATGGCGGAGTCAGACGGAGCGCGAAGCCGCCCAAGCCACGATGGCGAGCGACGGTCGCACACTCTGCTTGCGAACGCGAAGCGGACGCCTTGAGATGTGGGACACGGTGGACGACGCGCTGCGGTTGCGGCACCGCCTTGACCGCGACGTGACTGGCGTGGTGGCTGCCCGCGGCACCTGCTGGGCGCGAACGAGTGACGGCGCAGCCTGGCTGCTCCGCCCCGGTGAGGAGGCCAAGCGCGTCACAGAAGACTCCACTGCCCTTGCGACGGCTGGGGATGAAATGCTCGTCGGCAAGGACGGGACGATTCTGCTCTTCGACGCTGCGGGCGATGCCCTGGCAAGCTTCACGGCAGACGTGGGGGTAACGGCTGTCGGCCAGGTCGGGGTTTGGATCGCGATCGGGTACCGCGAGGGCGGTTTGGAGCTCCTCTCCCGAACCGCGCCGGACACGCGGCGCACGGCGTTTCAGCAACTGCCCATGAGCGCCGTCGAGCGCATCGTCGAGGGGCCCATGGGAACGCTCGTCGCCGGTTATTCGAGCGGCGTGGTCGGCACCTGGGACACGGAGACGGGCATTCGACTCTCTCACTTCGGTGTGCATGGTCCGGCGGTGCATCTGCTCGTGGAGGGCACTCGCCTGTATGCGGCAAGCGAGCTCGGCGACCATGCCGTCGCAGACATGCCGGAGCTGGGCATGGACCGTTGCGCGCTGCTTCGTGCCGTGTGGGAGGCCGTCCCCGTCGTGTGGCGCGACGGCAGAGCCGTCCGCTCGCCAACTCCGAGCGATCACGTTTGCATGAGACAGTGACCCGAATCCGTCGCGGGCGCGCCAGGGATGTGCTTTCTTGAGTTGGGTACTTCCTCTCGAACTGGTAGATGAGATCCATGCGTCGACCGATCCAAGCGCTGGTCCTGGCGTCCGTGCTCATCGCGGCATGCGGGAACGGAGGGATCGCCGGATGTGCCTACGACTTCGATGCGCCATTCGAGGCTTCCCCGCTTCACTGGGGCGACGCGGCAACGGGGGGGACGGCAGGCGCGCTGGATGCGGAAACCGAAGGGGGAGCGGGGGCTGACGCAGGACTGGATGCGAGCGCCGGGGGCACTGGCGGAACGGCAGGCGTGGGCGGAACCGGCGGGGCCGCGGGGAGCACCGGAGGGGTTGGCGGCACGGGGGGCTCCGACACCGGCGGAACTGGCGCAGCCAGTGGAACGGGCGGCGCAACCGGGGGAACAGGTGGCACGGCGGGCACGGCGGGCACCGGTGGTACGGGTGGCACGGGTGGTGTGGGTGGTATGGGTGGCACCAGTGGAACGGGCGGCGCAACCGGGGGAACAGGTGGCACGGCGGGCACCGGTGGTACGGGTGGCACCAGTGGAACGGGCGGCGCAACCGGGGGAACAGGTGGCACGGCGGGCACGGGGGGCGCCAGTGGAACGGGCGGCGCAACCGGGGGAACGGGTGGCGGAACTGGCGGCAGCACCACCACCGTCGCGGGACACGCCTGCACGCTGACCAACCCGAACGGCACCGGAGACGAGCCGGACGGCATCATCCCCGTCTGCTGCGCACCGTCCTCCGGCGAAGAAGACGATGCTCAGGACTTGTTCACTCGGCTCAACGCGCACCGCGTCGCCAACGGAAGGTCCACGCTGACCTACGACGAAAACCTGGAAGCCACCATCCAAGCCCACCTCCTGCACCAGAGCCTGCACCCGTTCACCTCCTGGACGGCACCGGAGTCCGTCGTCGAGACCCTCGGCGACAGAGCCGCACTCTGCGGAACGTCCACGAGCGGGGGCGTCTTCGTCATGTACGTCACCAGCGCCAGCGCTGCCATGACGCAATGGAAGAACAACGCAGCGTACAATGACATGCTGCTCTCCACCGCTCACACCCGGGTGGGAGGTGGACGTTATCAGACCCAGTGGGCCCTTCAGTTCGGGCCGTAGCTTCTGCACCCCCCAAGCACGATGCGTCTATCACGCATGAACACCGACTTCGACGTCCGTCTTGGCCTCTCCTGCTCGTTCGGCGTCTACGTCGCCGTCCACGCCCTTCCCGACGCGCTGATCATCGTCGACGGCAAGGACTGCGTCGTGCAGAAGGTCGAGCAGATCACCGCCGAACGAGGAGTTCAGCTCGTGATCGGCAACAGCTGTGCGCTCGCCGACTTCGCGCCGCGCATGGCCACGTGCGAGCTTGGCTTCCCTTCCCTCCACCGTCATGCGCTCACCGATCCGTCCTATGTCTGAAGGGGCTGGGACGGGTCGCCTTCACCCGCCGGGGGCGTTCCCGGCGCTGGTCGACCTCATCGCGATGCCCCACTTTGCCCTCTCGACCACGACGCGCTGCCAGCAGAAGTGCGCCATCTGTTTCGAGGGGGCGGGTGGGCGACGCTGGGACGTACCGGCCGAGGACGTGGAGCGCCAGATCCGGGAAGCGTCCCGCGTCGTACCCGGCATCGTGTTCATGGGGGGCGAATCCACCCTTCACCCTGGTTTCGTCGATCGCGTCGGTTACGCCGCGAACCTGGGTCTTGCGGTGGCCGTCTCCAGCAACTTGCAGCGATTCGCCGACCAAGCCTTCTTGATGCGCTGCGTGGATGCCGGGCTGAACCGTGTGGAGGGGTCGTTCTCGTACCCGGATGCCGCCGTTTTCGAGACGATGACGGGGACACCGGCAAGGCGGTTCGAACGGCTCCTCCGGGCCCTCGACAACCTCGAATCCGTGGCCCGAAACGACCCCCGGCCGGCGGACGACCCAACCCGGTTTGCCGTGAACGTCAACGTCGTGGTGTGCTCACCGAACGTGAGCCGGCTGCATGAGGTGCTCGTCACCCTGTCGCGCCACATGCCCACGGCGTTTCGACTGGCAACATTCAAGCGGCTGGAGACGGTCAAACTGCACAAGAGGCCTCACGTGGACCCTTGCTGGGTGCCCGCGGGGGCGGCGGTGCGAGCAGGGCTGCAGGGGACTCTCGATGGTTGGGCGTACCCGGGGGTCTTGCCCGTGTTGCGGGACTTCCCCCTGTGCGTGGCGCCGGACCGAGAGGAGCATCATGTCGACCTGCTCTTCCATGGCCGACACGCAACGGTGGCGCAGAACTTCGGACCTTCCCCCGATTTCGCCCCGATGCATGGCGACGTCACGACGGTAGAGGACGCAGTGGTGCTCGAGGCCTGCGAGAGGTGCTCGCTCGTGGACCTCTGTCATGCGGTGACGAGAGGCCGTCTGGCGTTGCACGTGCCCGGGCTCGACCCGCGGCCCTCCGCGAGAGAGCCGCAAGAGGTCTTGCTTGGCTGCGGGCTGGATTCCGGGCAGGCGCTCGAGCTTCGGAGAGGCTGCCAGCAAGCGCGCGACCGGGCTCGACGCGAGCGGGCGGGAGCGGCTGCGTGCCCAGCCCCGGGGGTTGTGGAGCGGCTCGTGCGTCGAATGCTCGAGAGGGTCGGACGGCTCGTGGGTGCCCCGGTGCTCGAGCGGGCGGAGCGGGAGCACCGGGACGGCCTCGCGGTGGTCACCCTGGTGTTCCGGCACCCGGACGGACGCGTCGTACTTCACCTTTCCCGCCGGGTCGACGGACGATTGAGTTTCTCGCAGACGGATCGGTTCATGGTCACGCACGCGCCGGACACCCCCCTCGGGTCGGAGGCCCAGCGGCAATTGGCCCGCGCGGTGCTAATCACTTGCGAGAAGCACCTGGAGTGACGCAACCGGCCACAACCTGCTACGATGTAACGTTCGACCAAGGAGGACCTCCGTGCGCCAATACCTTAGAGCCGTTCCCGGTTTGCTCGCGTTCTTGATCGCTGGTTGTGGGGGTGGAGACGATAGCAGTGGGACTTCGGGGGGCGCAGGCACCGGCGGAACCGGCGGAGACGGCGGTACCGTCCAGCCGGATGCCTCCCCCGACATCATCGGCCCGGGATCATGCGTCGACAGCGACAAGGATGGCCGTCCCGGCCTCACCGAGGATTGCCCGGGTGGCACCGACTGCGACGACACGGATCCGTTCGTCCACCCGGGGATGCTCGAGCGCTGCGACGACGGCACGGACAACGACTGCGATGGCGAAGCGGACGAGGCGGATTGTGTCTCCTGTGCCCCAGGCGAGCGCGTAGCCTGCTACACCGGCCCCAGCGGGACATCCGGCGTCGGCGCGTGTCGGCCGGGCGTTGGGGTTTGCAACGCGGAAGGGCTCGTGACGGCATGCGAAGCCGAGGTGACCCCTGGGGAGGAGATCAACGTTACCGAGTGCGACCACGTCGACAACGACTGCGACGGCGAGGTGGACGAGGAGTTGCGCAACGCGTGCCTCGTTTGCGGGGAGCCGACGCCCGCCGAGGTCTGCGGGGATTCGGTCGACAACGACTGCAACGGGCAGACGGACGAGGGGTGCCACTGCGACTTCGAGTGCGTGTGCCCGCCGGTGGGCGCCTGCGACTGCAACCCGCCGACGAATCAGCCGTGCTACGAAGGCCCCTTCGGGACGAGCGGCGTGGGAATCTGCCTCGGGGGCCGTCGCGACTGCCGCGACGATCTGGGAACGGCGGCACCCGTGTGGGGGGAATGCCTCGGCCAGGTGATTCCCCAGGTGGAGTGCGCGAACGGCGAGCCGAACAATCTCGATGACGACTGCAACGGGCTGATCGACGACGGGTGTCGCGATGGCGACGACGACGGGAGCCCGTGGCCGCTGGACTGCGACGACACGGACGACAGCGTGCATCCCGGGGCGCCTGAGGCGTGCAACGACCGGGACGACGATTGCGACGGGGTTGCGGACGAGGGAGTAACCAACGCGTGCGGGGGTTGCTACGACGTGACGGCTGAGGAATGCGACAACGGCTTCGACGACGACTGCGACGGGCAGATCGACGAGTCGTGCCAGTGCACCTCGGGCTCGAAGCAGGATTGTTACGGTGGGCCTCCCGGAACCGAAGGGGTGGCGGCGTGCAAGGCCGGAACCCAGGAGTGCGACGGCAAGGAGTTCGGCAAGTGGGGGAGTTGCGAGGGCCAAGTCTTGCCCACCCCGGAAATCTGCGACGGCATCGACAACGATTGCGATGGGGAGGTCGACGAGCGCTGGGCCGCGGGCTCCAACGCTTGTGGCTTCTGTGACGACGAAGAAGTCTGCGACGGCCTCGACAACGACTGCGATGGGAAGGTGGACGAGAACGTCGCGAACAAGTGCGGGGAATGCGGACCCGAGCCCGTGGAGGTTTGCAACGGGCTGGATGACGACTGCGACGGGGTGGTGGACGACGGCGTGACGAACGCCTGCGGAACTTGTCCGCCGGAGCCGTGCTTCGACGAGAACTGGGACACGCCAGCGGATTGCGACCCGACGATGGGGACCGATTGCAACAGCGTCGAGGAGCACCCGGACTTCCCCGGGTCCGTCACGCTCGGCCAGATCGAGTGGGAATCCCACTACATCTACCTCGCCGTCACGAACAAGAACGAGGTCGCACAGCTCGACACGGACACGGGCGTGAAGAACTGGCAGATGCCCTCGGGAGGCTGCCAACCGTCGCGAACGTCCGTCGCCGAGGACGGCAGCGTCTGGGTCGGCAACCGCGGGCACAACGGGTGCGACCCGAACAACGTCAACCACTCGAACCTCGTGCACCTCGACCGCAACGACGGGCACATCATCTGCCGCGCCGACATCGCCGGGCTCGTTCGCGGGGTCGCCATCGACGCCAGCGGTGACGTGTGGGCGGGCACGTGGAACGGAACGACCCTCTACCGGGTCAGCGGCACCAACGTGGATACCACCCAGAGCCCGCCACGCTGCGAGATCCTCGGGACCTACCCGCTCGGCGTCAACATCTACGGCTTGACCGTCGATCCCACGGGCAACGTCTGGACGTCGTCCTCTCCCACGGTGCGATTCAACATCGCCACATCCACCTTCGAAACCTTCCCGAACCCCTCGTTCTACGGGATCGCGCCGGACGGCGCGGGCCGCGTCTGGTTCGGAGGCTGGAGCGGAGGCGGGACCATTCACGCCCTCGACCTGGCCGGAGCGCAGAGCCTCAACACCACCATCGCCAACGTCACCGCGGTCACCGTGCACCCCAACGGCACGATCTGGGGCTCGAGCTACGGGACCAACCAGATCGTCGGCTACGACCCGAACACCCAGCAGGCCATCTGCACGGCCCCCATCCCTTCGGGCGCCAACCCTCACGGGATCGCAGTGGACCGCCAAGGGCGGCTCTGGACCCCGAGCCGGTTCAACAGCGGCACGGTCAACGTGTTCGACACGAGCTGCAACTTCATCGCCACGTACATGGTCGACCCCGGCCAGGAGCTCTACAGCTACTCGGACATGACCGGCCACTTGCTGCAGAACTTCACCAACCCCAACGGCAGGTGGACCCAGGTGTTCGACTCCGGCTACGCGAACCCCTACTGGAATCGCATCGAATGGGACGCGGACGTCCCGCCCAACACCGGCATCTCCATGGAAGTGCGCGCGTCCAACAGCGGAACCGACTTCTCCGCGTCCCAGGTCTGCGGCCCGTTCACCGCCTCCCCAGGGATGCTCGACGCGTGTCCTTTCCTCAACGACAACCGGTACCTCCAGGTCGTCGCCACGCTCACCACGACCGAGCCGGGCGCCCGCCCGATCCTGCACGGGGTCCGGGCCTACTGGGCGTACTGATCGTAAGCGCCCCCCTTCACACGATCCGCTTCCACCACGGCCGGCTGTCCTGCTTCTCGATGCGGGATAGCTTCATCTTCTTGCCCACCGCGTGCAGATCACGACGGAACTCCTTGGCGTTCGGGTACCGATCCTCGACCGCGACGGCGGTGGCTTTGGAAAGAGATGCCACGAGATCGTCCGGGATGTCTGGGCGCAAGGCGCGCACGTCCGGCCACTTGCCGCGGACGATCTGCTTGGAGACATCCCGCAAGGTCGTTCCCACGAAGGGCTTCTGCCCCGTCAACATCTCGAAGAGCATCACACCCGAACCGTAGATGTCGACGGCGTACGTGACGCTGTTGTGTCGGACTTGTTCGGGCGCCATGTAAACGGGCGTCCCGAGGGCCATGGCGGGGTCCGTCTCCCTCGAGGCCCAGAGCAGCTTGGCCATGCCGAAGTCCAGGACCTTGGCCGAGAGCCTGCCTGCTGCGTCTCGGCAGAGAAAGACGTTCGCAGGCTTGATGTCGCGGTGGATGACGTTGTTTCTGTGAGCCGCCTCCAGAGCCGACAAGACGTCGTCCATGATGAGCAGGATGTCCGCGAACGGCAGGGGGCCCCGGTCCGCCAGCCTCTTCGCGAGCGACTTGCCCTCCAGCTTCTCCATCACCACGTAGGGCGACCCGTCCTCGAGGCTTCCCATGTCGTGCACCTGGCAGATGTGAGCGTGTCCCAGAGAACCGACGATCTGGGCCTCGCGTTCCAACCTCCTGGCCCGATTCGATCGGCCGCGCGTCCCCTCGCGCAACACCTTGATCGCGACCGGGCGCCCCAGCTGGATCTGGATGGCCTCGTAGACCGTGCCCATACCCCCCTTGCCGAGAACGCCCGTCACGACGTAGCGCCCGTCGATGATCGCGTTCTTCTGCAAGGAGCCACCGCCGGCGGCATCCGGAATGCGGTTCGATCCCGTGGCAGAGAGCGCACCGCCGGCGGATCGCCGAATCTGAACGGCGATGCGAGCCAGTAGCTCCTCCCGAGCCACCGGCTTGACCATGTAGTCGTTGGCCCCCGCCTCCAATGCCGACACCTTGTTCTCGACGTCGTCCATGCCGCTGATGACGATCACCGGCACGTCCGCCAGGGCGGGATCCTGTTGCATGTGCCGGAGCACCTGCATGCCCCCCAGCCCAGGCAGGTACAGGTCGAGCAAGACCACGGCGGGACGCTCTTCGGCCATCATCCGGAGGGCTTCCTGACCGCCCTCCGCCTCACGCACTTCATGCGCCGTTTCGAGCATGCGGCAAAGCACCTCTCGGAATGCAGGCTCGTCATCGACCACCAGCACGTGCATGTCGCTCTCCTGCCTCCAGGCCAGGAAGCGAAACCGTCGCACGATCCGGCCCATGGTGAAAGGCTCGTGTGGCAAGATCGCCTTTGACTTCTGACTTCTCCGGCGGGACCTTCCCTTCGTTCATGCCCCCGCTTCCCGTCGTTCACCTCGTTCATCCTCCCCCCTACGGCGAGGTTCCTTTCAAGCACCTGGGGCTGTGCTACGTGGCCGCAGGGCTGCAGGGCGACGGCTTCGACACGTGTTACCACGACCTGTCGGAGCAGCACCATCGCGCCGGCTCGGACTTCTACGACGCGCTGATCTTGCGTCTTTCCCGCCACGCAGGCGACATGAGCGACCTTCCTCGGCTCGACCTGCTCGGCGAGGTGCTCTTCCCCGCGTTGGCTGACAGCGCGCTGGCGGTCGTCATTCGCGCACAGGTCGACGAGGCCCTCGTCCATCTCGGCGCAGCGCGTGCGGTTTGCATTTCCTTCAACACGCTCACGTCCTACTTCACCGCAGCGCTTGGTAGAGCCCTACGACAGCACGGCGTGGTGGTGTTGCTGGGCGGTCCGCTGGCGGGATACGCCCCTGTGGCCGACCTCTTGTTGCACCTGGGCGCCGCGGATGCGTTGATCGCAGGGGACGGTGACCTCCAAGCCGGTCCAGCCCTGCGGGCGCTGCTGGCCCATCAGCCCCCCCGGGACGTACCAGGCGCGCGGTGGTTGGAGGACGGCGTCGCGAAGACCAACCCCCCTGCCCCACCCCCAGCCCTCGACCTTCTTCCCCCGCCCCTGTTCGAGGGCAACGTGCTCGACACGTTCATCCCCCTGCAAGCGAGTCGCGGCTGCGGCCGCTCCTGCGCCTACTGTTCGGAGAGCGGAATCTGGGGCCCACGGGGTCACCGCCGACGCACGCCTGCTCGCGTCGCCGAAGAAATGCGCGCCCATGCCTCCGCCTACGGTCTGAACGACTTCCACTTCCACGACGACCTGCTCAACTGCAACCGTCGATGGATGGACGAGCTCGTGCGTGAGCTCTCGCACGGACGCTACACCTGGGAGAGCTTCTTCGAGCCCTACGGGCTGGACGCGACCTTGCTCGGACGGATGCGGGACGCCGGCTGCCGCCTCGTCAAGTATGGCATCCAGAGCTTCTCCCCAACCCTGCTGCGCACCATGAAGCGCCCACCCGACGTGAACCAGGTGGTGGACGTGGTGGTGCAAACCTACCGCCTCGGGATCTCCACGCACTTCGACATGCTCATCGGGCACCCCGGCGAGACGGAGGAGGATCACCGTCGCAACCTCGCGCTGGTGGAAGAGTTGTTCGGACTGACAGGCGAACGCCTCTACTTTTCACTCAACCCTTTCTACCTGTCGGCCGGCTCCGAGATTGAGCGGCACCCCGAGCGATTTCACACGACCCTCCGGCATGCGATCCCGGAAGACCACGTTGCCCCGATGGCCGTCGCCCTGCGCGCCGTGGGCCCCTATCCCGTGGGCTACCAGTCCGATGTCCCGCGCGAAACCACGATGCGTCGCATGGACGAGCTGTCCGCGATCCTTCGACGCCACGGCAAGGACTACTTGTACCTCGGCCAGCAGAACCTGCCTGGCGAAGGCAAGGAGCCGCGCACGATGCTGCCGGACCTCCGAGACGGAGCCCGCACGCGGGTCACGGTGCGCGAAGCGCGGGCCGCGGGGGACGCAGACCTTTCTTTGCCAGCCATCGTGCTCCGCGAGGACAGCAACCTGCGCATGTCCCCCGACCCTGGCCGGGTTCGCGTCCTCGCGGGACCCGAACGCGAGACGAAAGCGTACGTCGAAGCGCTCGAGGGCCTTCCGACGGGCGGAGTTCTTCGGATCCTCGGGGGCGAAGCCACCTTGGCTCGGGACCTCGCGCCGGTGCTCGCGGCGGCCCGTCGGCATCTCCGTTCCTGCGTGCTGGAGACCAACGGGCTTCGCTTCAGCCAGCCCGCGTTCACGAAGGCGATGGTTCGCTACGGCCTGTCCCACGCCGTGGTGGTGCTCCTGGGCCTGGATGCCCCGACGGCGGACGAGCTTGGTGGCGTTGCGGGCTCCTTCGACTTGGCGCTCGAGGGGGCTCGTCAGCTGATCGCGGCGAACGTGGCGACGGAGATGGGGCTGGTGCTGAGCGAACGGACGGTGGACGACGCGCATCGACTTTCGGGGTTGGTCACGGAGCGAGCGCCTGGTGCGGCGGGGTTGCGCGTGGTGGTCACGAGGCTTCGCGGGCCGGGGGCGCCACCGCTGCCGGACCCTTCGAAGGTGGAGGCGAGTGTCTCGCGACTGTTGGGGTTGGCGCGGGAAAGCGGGCAGCGGGTGGTTCTGGAGGATCGCGGTTGAAGGCGGTCGAGGTCTGGGACCGGTCACAAGGGGGTCTCGGACCGGTCGCAAGGGGGTCTCGGACCGGTCGCAAGGGGGTCTCGGACCGGTCGCAAGGGGGTCTCGGACCCCTTTGAAGCCGGTCTCGGACCCCTTTGAAGCCGGTCTCGGACCCCGTCGACAGGCTCGGTGACCCTTTCGACCCGAACGGGACGGGGGTCGGACCGTCTTCCGGAGCGAACTGGGCGTCGTTTGCCGCAAAATCGTCGCGATCTGCAGCCCTGGCGGGTTCACTTGGTGCTGTTGCAGGCCCAGACGACGACCTTGCAGGTTCCGCCGCCCTTCGATTGGCAGTCGTTTCGAGCGGCGGATTCGGCGGCAGGGCGGTTGAACCCCGTGGCCGCGCTCATGAGCTTGGTGTCCGTGGTGGATTGTGCGAGCGCGCCGCATCCCTGGTTCCAGGTCAGCCGGACGGTGCACGCGGGGCACTTCTCGGTCGCCTTCTTCTTGGCGAGGTCTTCGGTGAGCTGATCGAAGCTGTATCCCCAGCCGCCGGTGTCCTCGTGGTAGGCGATGGCGGCGTGCTTCTGGGACTTCGCTACTTTCTTCAGGAGGTTGCAGCCTGTCACTCCCAGACCGGCCGTGATCAAGGCCACCGAGAGGCCCGCAACCTTCAGGACGCGCGTCAACTGATCCATCGAATGCTCCTTGTTCGTGAGTTCGTGCCCAGACCCCTCCCTGGGGCGGCGACCCGGTTCCTGCCAGGGGCAATCCTACGCCATCCGAACCCGTCGGGGCATCGATGTTGGGCAGGGGCGGAGTGGCGACGCAGTTGGGCCGGCAGCTGAGAACCGGCCCCGGAGGCGACAGCTTCACGATAGGGGTCGCACCGAATCTCTCTTTCCCCGCGTCGACGGCCCTTGCTACGGTGGGGTCCCTGGCGACACCTTCGCGGCGCGCACGCATGGCGCGCAGGAGATGACACGCATGTTTCGAGACGCCGATGACTTGCTGCGGGCGATCCGGGACCCGCGCATCAAGATGGTTGATCTGCAGTTCTGCAACCTGTTCGGAGGCTGGCACCACCTGACGTTGCCCGCCACGCGCATCGACGAGAAGCTACTGCGGAGGGGTGAAGCGTTCGACGGTGGGTCGGTGGCTGGCTACGCCAAGCTCGAGGCCGGCGACATGGCGTTGTTGCCGGACCCATCGACGGCCTTCGAGGATCCCTTCTACGAGCAGCCGACGATCACGGTGCTCTGCAGCATCGTGGAGGCGGACACCGGCGCACCGTGCTCGCGGGACCCGCGAGGCATCGCGATGCGTGCGGAGAAGTACCTCAAGACGACGGGGTTCGGGACCGACAGCGTGTGGGGACCGGAGCTCGAGTTCTACATTTTCGACGGGGTCGATCACGGTGGCGAGACGAACTTCGCGCAGTACAAGATCGAATCCGAGGAGGCCGTGTGGAACGCGGGTGACCCGGACATGCGGCATCGCGGCTACAGCATTCCGCGGGGCGGCGGCTACCATGCGTGTCCGCCGATGGACCGGCTCGCGGACCTGCGCGGCGAGGCCGTGGACATCCTCGAGAAGATCGGGATTCCGATTCGCTACCACCACCACGAGGTCGGGGGGCCCGGCCAGTGCGAGATCGAGCCCATGATGGGGCCGATGCTTCGCATGGGCGACGCGAGCATGATCATCAAGTACGTGGTGCGACGCGTGGCCGAGCGTCGGGGCAAGACGGCGACGTTCATGCCCAAGCCGCTGCACGGGGAAGCGGGCAGTGGGATGCACTTCCACCAGCACTTCTTCAAGGACGGCGAGCCCGTGTTTTTCGACGCGAGCGGGTATGCGGGGCTGTCGAAGCTCGCGCAGGCGTACGTGGCGGGCATGCTGATCCACGGACGGTCTTTGCTCGCGCTGACGAACCCGTCGACGAACAGCTACAAGCGGTTGGTGCCTGGATACGAGGCGCCTGTGAACTTGTTCTACAGCCTGGGGAACCGCTCCGCTTCGATCCGGATTCCGAAGTACGCCGTGCTTCCGGAGGAGAAACGCATGGAGTTCCGGCCGCCGGATGCGACGTGTAATCCCTATCTGGCGATGGCCGGGATGCTGATGGCGGGCATCGACGGGATCAAGCGAGGCCTCGACCCGACGGTGGAGGGGTTCGGTCCGATCGACGAGAACATCTTCACCTGGTCGGACGAGAAGCGGGCGACGATCAAGCCGTTGCCGGAGTCCCTTGCGGAGGCGTTGCGGGAGCTGGACATGGACAACGAGTACCTGCTCGCGGGAGAGGTATTCACGCGTGACCTGCTCGACGTGTGGATCGCACGCAAGACGCGCGAGTCGAGGGAGATCCAGTCGAGGCCTCACCCGCACGAGTTTGCGATGTACTACGCGGTGTAGGCGGATTCGTCCCACTCATCACTTCCGAGTTGACAAACTCACGCCCCCGTGAGACATACGCGCTCCGCTTTCCGGCCATCCTAGCTCAGTTGGTAGAGCAGCGGTTTCGTAAACCGCAGGTCACCGGTTCAAGTCCGGTGGATGGCTCCAAAGATTCTCGGGGGAGAATCGCCACCAAACCGTCGTGCCGCAGCGTGTACGATAGGCCCATGAGCCTTCTCAAGCGCGCGGCCACGCCGCTGCAGATCGTCATGGCGATCGGACTCTACGTGCAGACGAGTGTCATCGCGGGCATCGCTGCCACCCCGGGCGTCTACGGCGCGCTCCTCGCCTACGACTGGATCGCCGCCCAAGGACTCCCCGACATCCTCCGCGTCATGGCCGGCTGCATCCTCGCCGTCCTCAGCTACTTCGCCTACACGATCACCGTCATCTTCGTCGTCCCCGTCGTCCGGATCATCGCCCCCGGAACCCCCGAAGGGCGCTTCCCCTACTACTCCCTAAAATCCTTCCAGTGGGCCAGCTACAACGCCCTCATCCTCGTCGTTCGCTACAGCTGCATCAACTTCCTGCGCGTCACTCCCTTCATCAACATCTTCCACCGCCTCATGGGCATGAAGATCGGCCGGCGCGTGCAGATCAACTCCGCCATCCTTGCCGACTCCAACCTCATCGAGATCGGCGACGACACCATCATCGGGGGCGACGTCACTCTCGTGGCGCATGCCGCGGAGCGAGGACACCTCGTGGCGGAACGAATCCGCATCGGCAAGGGCGTTACCGTGGGCTTGATGGCCGTGATCTTCCCCGGCTGCGAGATCGGCGACGGCGCCGTGATCGCCGCGGGTGCCGTCCTGCAGAAGGGCACCAAGATCGCGCCCGGCGAAATCTGGGGAGGCGTCCCGGCCCGACGAATCGGCAAGCGCGGTGAACGAGCCGAACCCACCGGCTAGTCCTGGGTTACCGAGGTGGGCACCGGGTCGAGCTCGACTCCAGAAAACCACAGAAGACGCAGGGGGCACAGAAGGGGTGGGGGCTGGTGCGGAGGAAGGCCGTGCGTGTTGCGCCTGACGCAAGGTCCGTCCGTTCATGATTCTCTGTTGACTGCGCCTTCGGCTTCGTCGTCCTCCGTGGACTCCAGCCAGCAGAGCTAGCAGAGCAAGCAGAGCAGGCCTCCGTCCACTCCGGAGCGCCTTCCGTGCTCTCAGCTCCTAGATGTGCTCGGCAGAAGAATCAATCCGTCGCCGTCGCCGTCGCCGTCGCCGATCCGGTTTCGCTTGCTTCTCGGTCAAAGGATCGAGACTTCCGCCAGGCACATCTAATTGATGTCTGTCATCCGTTCATCGTCGGCGCCGGGCAGCTCTAGCGCCCCGTCATCTCCGCGCACGGGTCACTTCGATCCCACTCCGGCGTCACCCACACGAAGTCGAACTCCGTCCCGTGCTCGCGCACCACGTCCCCAGCCTCTCTCCACGACGGCCGCACCTCCGCCATCCCCACACTCACGATGCCCCCCTCGGCCCCTTGCTGCCTCACGTGCCACGGAACGCCCCTGTCTCGTCGCACGTGCCCGTTGCCCGCGATCAAGACCACGACGTCCCCCGCAAGCGTCATCGTCATTCGCCGCGCCATCACGGCGTCTCGCGCCACCTGCGCCACCACCATCATCCCGACCTTGTCTCGCGGGACATGGCCGCAATGCGCGTCGAACATCTCCTGCTCGAGCGCCTCCTTCATGTCTTCGGGAATCGACGGGACCGCCATCCGCTCCGCACCCACGGTCACCTCGCTACTTCGCGCGGCAGCCATCACGTCCGGCCTCGGCAGGTTGGCCGCCACGATGCTCGCCCCATGATCCACGCCGGCCTGCACGATCGGCAGGTACATCGGCCACCCAGGCCACCCCTTCTCGTCCCAACGCACCGCGTCCCCAAGCCCCGCGGCCGTCGACGGCGACCCAGCAAAGTACGCATCGATCGCGGGTTGGTCCCGAAGGTCGAACATCTCGAGGGCCAGCACGGGCGCAAGACGTCCCTCGAGGGTTTTGCGCACCAGCCTGGCTTGCAGCACGTGATGGTCCGGGTTGTCGTGTCGCTCCCCGATCAGAACGTATCGAGCGGAACGAAGAGCGTGCGTGAGGTCATCCTCGGAGGACAGGGCACCACGGCCGACGTCCACGACACTTCCCACGAGCGGGTGTTCGCGCATGTTCGGACTCTGCCACGCCACGACGGCGGGTGATGGCATCTGCTTCGCGGGGGCCTTCGTTGCGTGAATCGGCGCCTTGGCAGGCTCGGTTGGGGCGCAGGAGGCCGCAAGCAGGCCAATCAGCACGGGGAGACGGAAAGTTGTTCGCGCAAAGGAATGCCACATGGTCTCGAATCTACGATGCTGGAACCGAGCCGAGGCTCGCTCCGGACGGCAGACCCGCGATCGTACGCGGGGGGTTCCGCCGGCGCTGAGAATACGGCTATGCTAGCAGCGGGTTCGGAAATCCCCTCTGCCCTTCGAGTCCATGATGAACTCGCAACGCCCCTTGGACGACGCCACCCGCAAGGTGCGTCGTCCCATGCACCGCCTGACGGAAGCTACCTTGTCCGTGTTCGATCCTCCCGAGGATCGGTCCCTGGCGGGCGTGGCTCGCTTTCTTCTCGCGTGCAGGCTCGAACCGGCAAAGCCCACGGCGATCGTGCCCGACATGCCGCGCAACCTCACCGGAGGACATGTCGTCCGGATCGGCGATGACACCCGGTACGTCTTCGAGATCGTCGTCATTCGCGACGCCGCGAACCGCTGCTTCGGTGTCTACGACGCACCGCCCGCCGACCTGCGCACGCGCTTGCCCGAGCTCGCCGTGGTGGACCTCGCGCGCTCTCGGGCCCAGGTCACGCACAACGACGGCCGAGAAGCCTTCCTATCGGTCCTGTCCGTCGACGAGGTCAGCCATCTCATCGTGCTGGCCCAGGGGCCCGAACCGACCGAGGCGGGCACGGACGACCTCGAGGACATCGAGATCGTCTTCGAGGAAGACTGAGCCCTGCGAACCGTACACCTCCACCGAGGAGCCAACATGCGGGTACCCCGACTTCTCTCCCTGCTTGGACTGTCCCTCGCCTCCGCTCTCGTGGTGGCCGCTTGCTCCGACGATGACCCCTCCCCGTCCGAAGAGTTCGCCCAGGACTACTGCGCCATGCTCATGCCTTGCTGCAAGGAGGCGGGACGCAGCGACGACCCGTCGAGCTGCGAGATGCTGATCGGCTGGGCTGCCACCCAGGGGAAGTTCAACGAGTCCAAGGCCAACGAGTGCCTCGCCGCCATGCGTGCTGCCTCCAACGACCCGGAATTCTGCTCGATGAGCGACGGCGTATACGACGACAGCAACGCCTGCAACGACGTCTTCGAGAACCAGAGCGGCGGTACCCAGCCAGGAGGAACGTGCGAGATGGACAGCGATTGCGCCGGCTCCGCCCAGGGCGAAGGCGCGTGCATGTCCTACTACGAGGGCGACGTTCGCCGAACGGTCTGCATGATCATGGCCGACGGCAACCCTGGCGACGGTCCTTGCGTCGCGACCAAGGAGGGGAACGTGACCTGGTACTCCCCAGGGGACGACCCACCCCCGGCGCTCGGGTACATCTGCGACCAGGGCAAGGGCACGTATTGCGACGGCGGCACGAAGAAGTGCGAAGCGTTGGTGGCCGTCGGGAGCCCTTGCACCTACGGCACGCCGTGCGTGGCGGGCGCGTTCTGCGAAACGAGCGCGGGCACCTGCCAACCCAGCCTCCCCGCCGGCTCGAGCTGTACGAGCGACGACCAGTGCGGGGAGAAGCACTACTGTGACGAGTTCTGCATCGCGCGGCTCCCCGCCGGGTCGCCGTGCACCTCTTCGAACCAGTGCGACGGCGGGTGGTGCACGAACGACAAGTGCGACGGGTCCGACGACATCAGCCTGGCCTTCGTCTGCGGCGAGTGACGCCCCCTACCCTCCGCCAATGAACGGCGGCAACTGCAACACCTGCATCACCCCGTCCGCCTCCACGGCCCGGTCCATGCCCGAGCCGTCCGCGATACGACGGCCATCGAGCGTCAAGACCACGTTCGGCAGCGGCTCGCCGCGCGGCGCGAGGAGGGCGTCGCGAAAGGGCTCGCCATGCCGCTCGACCAGCCGGTCGAATAGGCCCCGAACGGTCGTCCCCGGGGGCGCCTCCACCCGTTCCTGGGGCGACGGGACATGCTCGCGGATGATGCCGAAGTACTCGATGGATACGTGAACACTCACCCCGGTGTCATGTGGCACCCCGGGGCTCGCGGCAAGCGGTCAGGCGAGAACGGCGTCGGCCAGGGCGAGGGCGTCATCGTCAGCGCCCCGGCGCATGTTCACCAGGGCGGCCCGTGCTTCGGATTCCAGGCGCCTTGACGCCAGCTTGGCCGTCGCCAGCTCCACGGACCCCTGGGGCGTGTCGTCGTCCCGTACGGCCCCCGCCGCGCGCACCAGGACCGCCATCATCCCGTAGGTCGGGATGATCACGTCGGCCATCACGGACTGCAAGGGCTGCCGCTGGAACAGCTTGAAGCCGTATTGCTTCTGGATGTTCGCAAGCCCCAGCCCCACCTCGCGCACGAGGTCGTCGAACTTCGCCGCCTCCTCGCGCAAACACGCCGGGACCTTGGGTGCCAGCGCAGGAATCTCCTGAAGACCCGCGCGGGACCAGCCGAGCGTCGCCGACGCCAGGTGCAACCGGAGCACGTCGTTGGCCCCTTCGAAGATGCGGGTGACCCGCACGTCCCGCAGACGACGCGGCATGCCCGTCTCCTCGATGAACCCGGCCCCGCCCATGAGCTGAACCCCGCGGTCGATCACGTTCCACGTCCGCTCCGAGCTCAGCACCTTGGCCACCGTGGAGTCCAGCGCGATGTCCCCCGACTTCTCGTCGAAGATGTCGCAAACCAGGCGAACCACGGTCTCGATCGCGTACACGTCGGCCATCGCCGCCGCCATCTGCTCGCGCACGAGCGGGAACTGGTCGAGCGTGCGCCCAAACTGCGATCGCTCGCCAATGTGCGCGCGAGCCTCCACAACGGCCGCCATCGCGGAGCCGAGACACCCAGCCGCCATGAACGTCCGCCCCCACGTCAACGCCTCGTGGGCAAGATCCAACCCCTTCGAAAACTCACCGATCACGTGATCCCGCGGGATCACCACGTCGTCAAAGTCGATCGTGATCGTCGACGACCCCTTGAGACCGAGCTTGTTCTCCTCCGCCTGCCGGTGCACACCCTCCCACGTCGGGTCGACCACGACCATCGTGTGCCCGCTGCGAGCCCCGCCAAGCCCCGGGCTGCTCGCTACCACCGTCAGGATTCCCGCGAACCCACCGTTGGTCACGTAGCACTTGCTTCCCCGCAAGCGCAGCACACCATCCTCCTCGTACAGCACCGTGCGCATCGCCGCGATGTCCGAGCCCGCGTTCGGCTCCGTCGCACAGAACGCCGCGATCCGCTGCCCCGTCGCGATCTCCGGCAGGTACTTCGCCCGTAGCTCGTCGGACGCGAGGTGAATCAACCCGTACAGGGCCAACCCCGAGTGCAGCCCCACGCACGTGCCCAACGAACCGTTGAACGTACAGATCTCCGAGGTGATGCGAGTCGCGGCCGACATCGATAGCCCCGCACCCCCATGCTCCTCGGGGATCGTGAGCCCGAACCAGCCCCGCTCCGCCACAGCGTCCAGGATCTCCCGACCCAGGGCGCCTCGCTTGTCGATCGCCAGCCCGTCGATCTCCTTCCGGCAATACCGCGTCACTTCCCGGAGGATCGAGGAGACGACGTCTTGCTCTTCCTGGGTTCGTCCGCACTTGGCCAGGCGCGGACCGATCTCGCTCGAGGCTTCGATGATGGGTGTGAACAGGTCGCTCTTGCCACGCATGTCGTACCGCCCGTTTCTCGCGTCAGAACTGGATGGTCCTGTCGCCGTGTTCGAGCGAGGCCAGGAAGGTCTTGCTCTTGTAGAACTCACGCCAGAGGTCCAGGTATCCCTGGAGCAGCCTCTCCGGCGTCATCTGCTTGGGTCGAAACACCACGTTCGCGTCGTTGTAGTGCTTCCACGTCCGGTCGATGATCCGCCCCTCGGCCTCCATCTGCCCCCACGCCGGCGTGCCGGGGTACGGGGTGAAGATCGCGAACTCGGTCTTGGGTACGTTCGCCTTCTCGGTGAAGGAGAGGATCCGATCGAACACGCCTTCGTCATCCGTATCGTTGCCCACGAGCAGCGACGTGTACGGCTCGATGTCGTGGTCCTTGCACCGCTGGATCGCCTCCACCGCCTTGCCCATGGCATCGGGATCGCCGGTGCCGAAGGCCTTTCGGGTGATGGGGTCGAACCCACAGACCAGGTAGAAGCGGTTGATGCCCGCGCGGCTGATGTCCGCGAGGATCGTAGGGTCCAAGGCGAGAATCATGGGCATCGTGATGCCGATGTAGCTCACCTTCTCGCCGCGAGGCCGGGGGTCGTCCTCCAAGGCCTTGAGGAACGCTCGGAAGTGTCGCCTCGCCCCGGAGAAAAAGAAGAACGACGTGTCCTCCGTCACCGCCGCACGCTTGCCATGCGCGGCGAGGTCCTTCACCGCCTGCAGCATCGTCTCGTGCGGTACCAGCCGCAGCTTCTTGCCCATCACGCACGGCACGATGCAGGCGTCGCAGTTCAACGGACACCCGCGCGACGTCTGCAAGGGGTAGTCGTCCGGGTGGAGCCGGTCGTTCTCCGCGGCGATGTACAGGTCCACACGCGGAGGCTTGAGGTTCGCGAGGTCGAAGGGCTCGGCCGCCTGGTATCGCGGTGCGAGCTTACCCGCTGCGGCATCCGCGAGCACCTGCGGCCACACGCCTTCGCCCTCCCCCACCACCACCGCGTCGAAGTGCTTCCCAGCCACTTCGGGCATCGCCGTCGGGAAGATCCCCCCGGCCACAACCTTCCTGCCCGCCGCGCGGATCATGTCGCCGATCTCCATCGCCCGCGTCGCCGCCGGCGTGAAGAACGAGATCGCGTACAGGTCCGCCTCGAGATCGAGCGAGAACGGCGTGATCCGGTCGTCGCAGTACGCCATCTCGTGGCCCTCCGGCGTCTCCGCCGCAAGGTTCGCGATCGCCAGGGATGGCCCCCCGAGATACTCGTCGCACGGAACCGCGTCGAGCAGCTCGGGGTGCGCCTGCGCATGACGCTCGAAGGCCGGGTAGATGAACTGGATCTTCATGCGTGCCCTTTCGGAAGCAAGGTCGCCGCGACCTCTCACCCCATCGTCGTCGTCAGGAAGTTCACCACGTCACCCACCGTTTTCACTTCCTGCACTTCCTCGATGTCGACGTCGAGCTCGTACTTCTCGGTGACGGCGGACAGCAGCTCCATGGCATGCAGGGAGTCGAGCCCGATGTCTTCGCGCAAGCGATCGGCGTCCTTGATCTCGCCCTTGAAGTCGGGGCGAATCCTGCGAATGATCTCGTCCACGTCGTTGCGAAGGATGTCAGCGCTGGGAGCGGTCATGAGGTTCTCCTTGGAACACCGGCGATGTCACCGGTCTGCTTGCGATGGCGACGCTGCCCGCGAGGCAGCGAAGATGCGAGGCACGGACGGCTTGGCCGCCGCGCTCGAGGTCCCGGTACGACGCGGGATGTAGCGGAATCGCTCGTACCATGCACATGCTTTTCGTATCGTGACGTGCAGGGGCACCGGAGCCGGAAGCCCGAGGTCGCGGGTGGCCTTGTTCGTGTCGAACCACTGTCCGTGACGCACGATGTCCACGAATTCGCGAGGAATGAACGGTCGTTCTCCCTTGGCCCGCACCGAGCATCGCATCTCGTCGAAGGTCGACAGCGGACCCGCGAGCAAAAGGGGCATCGGCCAAGCCGGAAACCGAACGCCAAGCTCCTCGCACACCCCGAGCAACAGGTCCTTGATGGTCGTGTTGTGCCCCCCAAGAACGTAGCGCTCCCCCGTCCTGCCCGCCTCCGCGGCCAAGACGTGCCCGTCCGCCATGTCGTCCGCATCGACGATGTTGGTCTTGCCCTGCACGTAGACCGGCAAGAGCCCATGGGCGAGGGCCACGATGACGAACCCCGTCCCCGCCTTCACGTCGAGCTCGCCGATGATACCCCCGGGGCACGTGACGACCACGTCGAGGTCCCGCGCTTCCAAGGCCTCCTGCTCGATGGCTTCCTTGACGGAGAAGTACACGCTCTCGCGGGCGGCCTCGGACATCGGGTCGGTCTCGTTCGACAGCGTTCGTCCGTCATGGGGCGGTCCCACGGTCGCCACGGAGCTCGTGAGCACCAGCCGGTCCACGTGCGCGCGACGAGCCGCCTGCACCACGTTGGCGGTGGCGCGACGCGCGAGAGCGACTTGTTCGTCGGGGTCGAGGGAGTAGCGCGGGTAGTACCCGGCGCAGTGGAACACGACCTCCCTGCCCTGCATGGCGCCGGTGAGGCTGTCGACATCGTCGAGGTCCGCGACGAGCAGCTTGGCGCCCATCTTTCGGGCGAAGAGGGTGTTGGCGCGAGCGCGTCGGGTGGCGGCGACGTCGTGACCGTGCCGGACGAGGGCGCGGGCGACGTTCATGCCGACGAACCCGGTGCCACCGAGCACGAGGGCCCTCACGCGAGCCTCCAGGGGGTCACGACCGACATGGGAAGTCCGGTGCGATCAGAGCCCGTTGGGCTGGGCGAAGACGAGCACGCTGTCGTGTCCGCCGAAGCCGAAGGAGTTGCTGATGGCGGCACGGATGGGCTTCTTGCGAGCCTCGTTGGGAACGTAGTCGAGGTCGCAGTCGGGGTCGGGGGTTTGCAGGTTGATGGTGGGCGTCGCCACGCCCTTCGCGAGCGTCTGCACCGTGACCACGGCCTCGACCGAGCCCGCACCTCCCATCGCATGCCCGAGCATCGACTTCTGAGAGCTGACCAGCAAGTTGTTCGCATGCTTGCCGAACACGTCGCGAATGGCATGCGTCTCCAGGCGGTCGTTCATCGGGGTGCTTGTGCCGTGGGCACTGATGTAGTCCACCTCTTCCACGGGCATCCGGCTGTCTTCGAGCGCCAGGCGCATGGCGTGGGCCATGCCCTTGCCCTCGGGCTCCACGGCCACGATGTGGTGCGCGTCGGAGGCCGCGCCCCATCCCCGCATCTCCGCAAAGATCCGGGCGCCGCGCGCAAGCGCGTGGTCTCGGTCCTCGAGCACCAGGAACCCGGCGCCCTCGCCCAGCACGAAGCCCCGACGCGTCTTGTCGAAGGGACGCGACATCTTCGAGGGCTCTTCATCCTTGGCCGTGTTCACCGCACGAAGCCACGCAAAGCTTCGCATGACGTCCCGGGTCACGACCGTGTCCACCCCACCCGCCAGCATGCCGACGGCACGCCCGAGGCGGACCTGGTCGTACGCGATGCCGATCGCGTGCGCGCCCGACGCACACGCTGCACTGCAGGACATGTTCGGTCCGCGAACGCCTTCGAGAATCGCCATCCACGCCGCCGCGGCGTTGGGCATCGCCTTGATGATGGTCGTAGGGCCGACCTTGTAGCCCTCCGAGGGCATCGGGGCGCCATAGCCGACACCGGTGACCACGCCGAAACGCGCGGCCACGTCCGGGTCCTTGTGCACGTTGCCGGCGGAAGCGAGCGCTTCACGCCCTGCCTTCATCGCGAAGTACACGAACCTGGAGCTTCGATCGCGCACTTCTTGCGGAAGCTCCTCGGCCATTCGCTCCACGTCTTCGGGCTTCACCTCTCCGCCTACGAGCACCTTCTCCCCCGTGGGGTCGTAGCTCTCGAGGCGCGTGATGCCGGACTTGCCTGCGGCAAGCGAAGCGAAGGACGTTTCCGCGTCGAGCCCCAAGGGTGTAATCAGCCCGATTCCGGTGACGACCACTCGATTCATGCACAGCACTCCCTTCGAGAATGTTCGAGCGCGCGGCCTGTCGCATCGGCAGGTCTAGCGACGTCAACAGCGGCGCCGGGGTCGAACATGCGAGTCTCCTTTAGCGCAAACGACAGGCGGTTGCGAGCGCGATGCTTCGACCGGGAGGCCTGGAAATGGAGCGGAAGAACCGAGCAAAACGGCGTGCTGGAGAGGACCCTACGCACCCCCCTCCACACGCCGAAGATCCCATGGGGAATTCGGTGCGTCAGACTCTTCGCACCGGGTCAACTGCCCCCGCGCTCGCACGGGAAGCGAGAGCGCGTGCAGCGTGCCGGACGATCCCCTTTCGCCCTTGGACACTGCCTTGCCGTGCTCGAGGTTAGTACCGGGATCGCCTCCGGAGAACCACAGAGGACGCAGAAGGCACAGAAGGATGGTGCGGAGGTAGGCCATGCGCGTTGCGCATGATTCCGCCCGTTCCTGGTTCTTTATTCGCCTTCCGTGTTCTCAGCTCCTAGATGTGCTCGGCAGAAGAATCAATCCGTCGCCGACGATCTTTGGTTTAACCAAGGAGGATCTTGGGAAGCTCCTTGCTTGACTGGGAAAGGCCTTGGGGCACGGCGTTGCCGTGGTGTGCCAAGCGAAGCTTGGGTGAGGAGGAAGAGATGACGTAGCTGAAGTCGATCGGAAACCTCACGATGGAACCCAGTTCGGAGGCAAGTGGCCTCCGTCCGGCCAAGGAGGGCCGCCAG
>Ga0209575_10000195_pt1 | contig 60284 bp, 54 predicted proteins | sample Medcelwee11metaG_FD_187172 | JGI IMG/M metagenome (GOLD analysis project Ga0209575, IMG submission 187172) | Freshwater pond sediment microbial communities from the University of Edinburgh, under environmental carbon perturbations - Medium... | ecosystem: Environmental > Aquatic > Freshwater >...
TGAAGAAGCCCCGGGAGTGGGTCGATGGCGCCACAGCTCGCGCTCATGTCTCTACGGCCCGTGTCATCGAGGCCTCGAAAGGTAAGAGACCTTGAAAGGGCTGCCAGTGAGAGGTCATCGCCCGAACCCTTCCCGCTCGGGCGACACGGGCCTGCGTTCGATCAGTTGACGGCATCCCGGAGCGATTTTCCGGGCTTGAAGGCGACCGTGTTGCTGGCCCTGATGTTGACCGGCTGGCCGGTCTGCGGATTCTTTCCGGTCCGGGCACCGCGATGGCGCTGCAGGAAAGTGCCAAAGCCGACCAGGGTGACGCTGTCCTTGCGGTTCAGCGCGCCGGTGATTTCCTCGAGCATCGCATTGAGTACCCGGTTGGCCTGATCCCGGGTGAGGTCGGTCTTTTCCGCGATGGCGGCAGCAAGTTCCGGTTTACGCATGATTACCTCTTCGACATTTCTTGTTGTTGTATCCGTACGTTTGCTCTTCCCACTGCCACAACGGCTCCGTGTTGCGGCCAACACAGGGAGGATGGCATGCCATCCGGCTCTCCGCCAGTCGCCCCGCGGCCTTGAGCGGTGCGAGCCGATGGAGCGCCCTGCCCGGCCGCCGCGCCCGGTCAGGAAAAAACGCGCGCCCAACAGCTAATTGCCAAGAAAATTCTGGAAAAAGAAGGGAATCAGCGTCAAACGATCTCGATCATCTCGAAGTCCTGCTTTTCGGCACCGCACTCGGGACACAGCCAGTCGGATGGCACGTCCTCCCAGGCGGTCCCCGGCGCGATGTTCTCCTCCGGAAGGCCGTTGGCCTCCTCGTAGATAAAGCCGCAGACGATGCATTGCCACTTGCGCATGGCTCACCTCCCGATGCCCCGACCGATGCCCCACGCTACTGCAAGTCGCCGACAGCGCCAAGAGTGGCCCCGGCCGGCAGGCACGCATGCCGGCGTGGAAACAATCGATGGCAGGCCCTAGACTCGCCCCCCTGCCCACTCCTCCGGAATGCCCCTGTGACCGCTGCTCCCGCTTTCCACTGGCTCGGCGCCGACCAGTTGCACCCCGCTCCCGCAGCCTGCCTGGCCGACTGGCTGTTCGACACCGGCTCGCTGACCCGCCGGCTGACCGCCCTCTCCGCCGGGCGCTTCGCCGTGACCTTGCTGGAGGAAGGCTGGCAGACCCTGCGCGACGACGAGTGCGCCGCCCTCGGCGTGGCGCCCGGCAGCGCAGGCTGGGCGCGCGAGGTCTACCTGCTCGGCGAGGAGCGCCCCTGGGTGTTCGCCCGCAGCGTGGCGGCGCGCGAGGCCCTGGAAGGCTTCGCCCCGGTGCTCGCCGAGCTGGGCCGCCGGCCCCTCGGCGAGCTGCTGTTCAGCGATCAGGCCTTCGCACGCGGCCCGCTCCAGGCGACCCGCTATCCGTCGGCCGGCCTGCCGGCCGCGGTGCGCCGCAGCGGCCTCTGGGGGCGCCGCTCCTGCTTCCGGCGCGAGGCCCTGAAGGTGCTGGTGGCGGAGGTCTTCCTGCCGGATCTCTGGCGATACCAGGGAATCGACCCGGACGCCTTATAATCCGCCGGAGCCGTCCGGGAGAGCCGACCATGTACACCGCCCTGCTGCACTCGATGAACCGCCTGCACCCCCGCGCCTGGGACTTCATCCAGCTGATGCGCCTGGACCGGCCGATCGGCGTCTACCTGCTGCTCTGGCCAACCCTCTGGGCGGTATGGATCGCCGCCGATGGCGCGCCCAGCCTGAAACACGTGCTGATCTTCGCCGGCGGCGTGGTCCTCATGCGCTCGGCCGGCTGCGTAATCAACGACTTCGCCGACCGCCACTTCGACGGCCATGTCAGCCGCACTCGCCAGCGCCCGCTGGCGACCGGCCGGATCACGACGCGCGAAGCCTTGACCCTGTTCGCCGTGCTGGTGGCGCTGAGCTTCGGCCTGGTGCTGCTGACCGACCCGACGACCGTCGCCCTGTCCTTCGGCGCCCTGGCGGTGGCCTCGCTCTACCCCTTCATGAAGCGCTACACCCACCTCCCGCAGCTGGTGCTCGGGGCGGCCTACTCCTGGGGCATCCTGATGGCCTTCACCGCCGCGACCGGCCGCCTGCCGCTCGAAGCCTGGCTGATCTTCATCGCCAACCTGGCGTGGACCGTGGGCTACGATACCTACTACGCGATGACCGACCGCGAGGACGACCTGAAGATCGGCGTGAAGTCCACCGCCATCCTCTTCGGCGCCGCCGACCGGGCGATCATCCTCGCCCTGCAGGGCCTGACCCTCGGCCTCCTGCTGGTGGTCGGGGCGCGTCAGGGGTTCGGCCTGTACTTCCACCTCGGCCTGCTGGCCGCCGCGCTGTGCTTTGCCTGGGAGTTCGTCGCCACCCGCCGGCGCGAACCGCAGGCCTGCTTCCGGGCCTTCCTGCACAACCACTGGGCCGGCCTGGCGATCCTGCTTGGCCTGGTCCTCGACTACGCATTCTAGAGCCGGTCCGCGCCGGCCTCCCGCAGGCATTTATCTGTCATACGACTGCAATAATTCCGTTATCTAATGCGCTGCACTGACAGGAACTACAACGGGACAGCTGCCCATGGCCGGCAAGACAATCCTTATCGTCGACGACGAGGCCCCCATCCGCGAGATGATCGCCGTGGCCCTGGAGATGGCCGGCTACGAGTGCCTCGAAGCGGAAAACACCCAGCAGGCCCACGCCGTCATCGTCGACCGCAAACCCGACCTGATCCTGCTCGACTGGATGCTGCCCGGCACCTCCGGCATCGAGCTGGCCCGCCGCCTGAAACGCGACGAGCTGACCGCCGGCATCCCGCTGATCATGCTCACCGCCAAGGGCGAGGAGGACAACAAGATCCAGGGCCTGGAAGTCGGCGCCGACGACTACATCACCAAGCCCTTCTCGCCGCGCGAGCTGGTCGCCCGCCTGAAGGCCGTGCTGCGCCGCACCGGCCCCAGCGACCACGAAACGCCGATCGAGATCGGCGGCCTGCTGCTCGACCCGATCAGCCACCGGGTGACCATCGACGGCAAGCCGGCCGAGATGGGACCCACCGAATACCGCCTGCTGCAGTTCTTCATGACCCACCAGGAGCGCGCCTATACCCGCGGCCAGTTGCTCGACCAGGTCTGGGGCGGCAACGTCTATGTCGAGGAGCGCACCGTCGACGTGCACATCCGCCGGCTGCGCAAGGCCCTCGGCGAAGCCTACGAGAATCTGGTGCAGACGGTGCGCGGCACCGGTTATCGTTTCTCCACCAAGAGCTGAACCCGACGCCGAAGCGGCGCGAAGGTCAAGGATGCCCCTGTGAAACCCACCTGGCTCGGCCCGCTGCTGCGCAGCCTCCTGCCGCCCACCGCCGTCGGCCTGCTGCTCGGCCTGATCGACGGCGACTACGGCTGGTCGCTGGCCATCGGCCTGGCTACCTACCTCGCCTGGCACCTCTACCAGCTCATTCGCCTGCACCAGTGGCTGAAGACCTACCAGCCCGACGAGCCGCCGCCGGACGGCCACGGCCTGTGGGGCGAGGTGTTCGACGGCCTCTACAGCATCCAGCGCCGCGACCAGCGCGTGCGCGGCCGCCTGCAGGCGGTGATCGACCGCGTGCAGGAGTCCACCGCCGCGCTCCAGGACGCAGTGATCATGCTCGACGCCGAGGGCAACCTGGAATGGTGGAACCGCGCCGCGGAAACCCTGCTCGGCCTGAAGACGCCGCAGGACAGCGGCCAGCCGATCACCAACCTGGTCCGCCATCCGCTCTTCAAGACCTACATGGCGCAGAACAACTTCAAGGACGCCCTCGAACTGCCCTCGCCGCTCAACGACCGCCTTCACCTGCAACTGCAGATCACCCGCTACGGCAACGGCGAGCAGCTGATGCTGGTCCGCGACGTGACCCACGTGCGCCAGCTGGAGCAGATGCGCAAGGACTTCGTCGCCAACGTCTCCCACGAGCTGCGCACCCCGCTGACGGTGATCGCCGGCTATCTGGAGCCCCTGCTGGACAACGTCGAGGACGTGAATCCGCGCTGGCGCCGCCCCCTGCAGCAGATGCAGCAGCAGGCCGAGCGCATGAAGAATCTGCTCGACGACTTGCTGCTGCTGGCCCGGCTGGAGGCCAGCGACAGCCTCCAGGACAAGCAGCCGGTCGCGGTGGAGCCGCTGCTGCAGGCGATCGCCAGGGATGCCCGGGCGCTCTCCGGGGAAGGCAACCACCAGATCCTCCTGGAGGCCGATCCCCGGCTCGAACTCCAGGGCAACGAGGCAGAGCTGAACAGCGCCTTCTCCAACCTGGTGTTCAACGCGGTGAAATACACCCCGGCCGGCGGCGAGATCCGCATCCGCTGGTGGGCCGACCCGGCCGGCGGACACCTGAGCGTGCAGGACACCGGCATCGGCATCGAATCCCGGCACCTGGCGCGGCTGACCGAACGCTTCTACCGGGTCGACGCCAGCCGCTCGGCCAGCACCGGCGGCACCGGCCTGGGCCTGGCCATCGTCAAGCATGCGCTGATCCACCACCACGGCCGCCTGGAAATCGCCAGCGAGCCGGGCAAGGGCAGCCTGTTCACCTGCCACTTCCCGACGGCGCAGCTGGCGACTCGCCGGGAACTCGGCAACGCCTCTTGAAAGCGCGGCCCGGCGCCCTCATATGCCCCCCTTTGCCAGCCACTTTACAAAGACTTCATGGACCCCTCTCCCAGTTCCGACTTCGCCTACCTCGCCGACCTCGGCCTCATTCTCTTCGCCCTGTTCCTGGTCCTGCTGAACGGCTTCTTCGTCGCCGCCGAATTCGCCATGGTCAAACTGCGCGCCACCCGCGTCGAGCTGATCGCCGGCCAGAATGGCTGGAGCGGGCAGATCCTGCGCCGCGTGCACAGCCAGCTGGACGCCTACCTCTCGGCCTGCCAACTGGGCATCACCCTCGCCTCGCTGGGCCTTGGCTGGGTCGGCGAGCCGGCCTTCGCCCACCTGCTCGAGCCGCTCATGGTCAAGCTCGGCATCGACACGCCGGCGCTGGTCCACGGGGTGTCCTTCTTCAGCGCCTTCTTCGTCATCTCCTACCTGCACATCGTGGTCGGCGAACTGGCCCCCAAGTCCTGGGCGATCCGCCAGCCGGAGCGGCTGTCGCTGTGGACCGCGGTGCCGCTGTACCTGTTCTACTGGCTGATGTACCCGGCGATCTGGCTGCTCAACGCCAGCGCCAACACCATCCTGCGCATCGCCGGCCAGGGCGGCGCGGGTGCCCACCACGAGCACCAGTACAGCCTCGACGAACTGAAGCTGATCCTGCACTCCAGCCGCGCCCACGACCCCAGCGACCAGGACATCCGCGTGCTCGCCTCGGCGGTGGAGATGGGCGAGCTGGAGGTGGTCGACTGGGCCAACTCCCGCGAGGACCTGATCTACCTGGAGCGCGGCGCGCCGCTCGACGAGGTCATGAGCACCTTCCGCCGGCACAAGTACAGCCGCTACCCGGTGTATGACGAACGCGCCGGGCGCTTCGTCGGCGTGCTGCACATCAAGGACCTCCTGATGCACCTGTCCCTGCTGGAGATGCTGCCCTCGGCGCTGAAGCTCGACGAGCTGATGCGTCCGATCGAGCGGGTCGACCGGCACATGCCGCTGACCGAACTGCTCGAGCGCTTCCGCCACGGCGGCTCGCACTTCGCCCTGGTCGAGGAGTCCGACGGCAAGATGGTCGGCTACCTGACCATGGAGGACGTGCTGGAGGCGCTGGTCGGCGACATCCAGGACGAGCACCGCAAGGCCGAGCGCGGCATCGTCGCCTACCAACCGGGCAAGCTGCTGGTACGCGGCGACACCCCGCTGTTCAAGGTCGAGCGTCTGCTGCAGATCAGCCTGCCGGCGGACATCGAGGCCGACACCCTGTCCGGGCTGATCCACGAGACCCTCAAGCGCCTGCCGGAAGAGGACGAGGTGCTGGAAGCCCAGGGCCTGCGGATCATCGTCAAGAAGATGAAGGGCCCTAGGGTCATTCTGGCCAAGGTGCTGAAGCTGAGCTGAGGAGCGCGCCCGGCCGGAGGCGCTCCGGCCCGGCGGAGGGACACTCAGTCGCCGCCGACCGCGAAATTCGGCAGGGCGTCGACCGGCTGGTTGAACTGGAAGGGAATCGACTCCACCGCCAGACCGACGTTGCGCTGCACCACGAAGTGCAGGTGCGGTCCGGTGCTGCGCCCGGTGTTGCCGGAGTTGGCGATCGGCGTGCCGACCTGGACCCGCTGTCCCTCGCTGACCCGTACCGAACCTTCCTGCAGGTGCAGATAGACGCCCATGGTGCCGTCGTCGTGGAGAATGCGCACCTGATTGCCGCCCGGGTTGGGGCTGCGCCCGCGCTGATCGTTCTCGGTCTGCACCACCACCCCGGCGCGGGCAGCGACGATCGGCGTCCCCACCGGCATGGAGATGTCCACGGCATGGCGCCCCTTGGGGGTGTAATGGCTGTACTGGCCGTTGGCGCCCTGGGTCAGGCGGAACGGGCCGCCGCGCCAGGGCAGCGGATAACGGTGCGGCAACGGCCGCAGACGCGGATCGCCGAAGGCATGGCGCAGCTTGGGGGTGTAGCGCAGCGGCTTGTCCGGATCGCGCGGCGCCAGGGTGGCCAGACGGATCTGGCTGCGCGGCGGGACGATCCAGCGAATCGGCTCCTCCGGCGCACCGCTGACGTTGCCGAGCCCGTCCAGGCTCAGCTCGACTTCCACCGGGGCGAACGTGTCGTTCTGCACCCGCAGGGTATGGCCGCCGGCATGCTTGAGGGTATCCAGGCGCACCCGGTCGTCCGGCGCGTCGCTGCGCGCGGCCGGCATCGGCAACCGTTCCGGGCGCGGCGACACCGACTGCAGGCCGCGGAAACCGCGGCCGGGCTGGATGACGTGGACAACCCGCGCACCGGGGCGGGCCTGGTCGCCGTAGCTGACCATGCCGTTGGCGTCGACGTGTTTGTAGATGGTTACGGCCGACACCGGCGCGGCCAGAGCAAAAAAGAGGGTGGCAAAAAGTAACGGGCGGCCCAGCATCGATGCATGACTCAACAATAGTGGACGAAACGCGAAGACTAACAGCGCCGCACGCTTATCGCGAGACGGTGAGGTCAAGCCTGTGATGAAGACGGCGCCCGAATCGACGAGCGGCAGCCCCTCCCCGGCTTCAGTTTTGGGCCGGCGTTTCGTTGTCGCCGGCCTCGCCCGCGGGCTTCTGGCGTGCCAGTCCGGTATGCCGCACATCGGTACCGTGCACCAGGTAGATCACCAGTTCGGCGATGTTGCGCGCATGATCGCCGATCCGCTCCAGCGAGCGCAGCGCCCAGATCACGTTGAGCACGCGGGAGATCGAGCGCGGGTCCTCCATCATGTAGGTGACCAGTTCGCGCAGGGCGCTCTTGTACTCGCGGTCGACGGTCTTGTCGTATTGCGCCACCGACAGCGCCAGGTCGGCATCGAAGCGGGCGAAGGCATCCAGCGCCTCCTGGACCATCTTGCGCACCTGCTCGCCGATGTGGCGGACCTCCACGTAGCCGCGCGGCGACTCGCCCTCCTCGCTGAGCAGGATGGCGCGCTTGGCGATCTTGGTGGCCTCGTCGCCGATCCGCTCGAGGTCGATCACCGACTTGGAGATGCTGATGATCAGCCGCAGGTCGGAGGCGGCCGGCTGGCGGCGGGCGAGGATGCGGATGCACTCCTCGTCGATGCTGCGCTCCATCTGGTTGGTCTGGGTGTCGATCTCGCGCACCTGCATGGCAAGTCCCGAGTCGGCATCGATCAGGGCGGTGACCGCATCGTTGACCTGCTTCTCGACCAGGCCGCCCATCGCCAGAAGGTGGCTGCGTACCTCCTCAAGCTCGGCGTTGAACTGCTGGGAGATGTGCAGGGAAAGATTGTCTTTGTCGATCATGGTTCACTCCGCGCAAAGGCTGAAGGGGTCGAGCCGATTAACGTTGTCTCCGGACGGCAGGCCGCTGGCGACCTCCGGTCGGCCGCTAGCCGTAGCGGCCGGTGATGTAGTCCTCGGTCTGCTTCTGCGCCGGATTGGTGAACAGGGTGTCGGTGTCGCCGTACTCGATCAGCTTGCCCATGTACATGAACGCGGTGTAGTCGGACACCCGCGCGGCCTGCTGCATGTTGTGGGTGACGATGACGATGGTGTACTTGGACTTCAGCTCGAAGATCAGCTCCTCGACCTTGAGGGTGGAGATCGGGTCGAGCGCCGAGCAGGGTTCGTCGAGCAGCAGCACCTCGGGCTCCACGGCGATGGTGCGGGCGATCACCAGACGCTGCTGCTGGCCGCCGGAGAGGCCGAGGGCCGAGTCGTGCAGGCGGTCCTTGACCTCGTCCCACAGCGCCGCGCCCTTCAGCGCCCACTCCACCGCGTCGTCGAGCGTGCGCTTCTTGTTGATGCCCTGGATGCGCAGGCCGTAGACCACGTTCTCGTAGATGCTCTTGGGGAACGGGTTGGGCTTCTGGAACACCATGCCGACCCGCCGGCGCAGCTCGGCAACGTCCACCCCCTGGCGGTAGATGTTCTGCCCGTCGAGGTTGATCGCACCCTCCACCCGGCAGCCATCGACCAGGTCGTTCATCCGGTTGAAGCAGCGCAGCAGGGTCGACTTGCCGCAGCCGCTCGGGCCGATGAAGGCGGTCACGCGATGCTTCGGAATGTTCATCCGGACATCGTGGAGCGCCTGCTTGCTGCCATAGAACAGGCTGAGGCCGGGCACCTCGAGGGTCACCGGCTCGCTGGCCAGGTTGAAGGCCTGCTTCTTGCGGCCGAGGGCGTCGAGGTCGATGCCGTGGCTGGGGGATTCGTGTCGCATGACTCACTCCGTTCAAGCTGGGAACCCGGAGCCGGCCGCCGGAAACCCCTCGCGGGCCCGAGCCGCCGGCTCCCGGCCGGTGTTTAGTGGTCCAGCGCCTTGTACTTCTCGCGCAGGTGGTTGCGGATGAACACCGCACTCAGGTTGAGCAGGGCGATCACCAGCACCAGCAGCAGCGCAGTGGCGTAGACCAGCGGGCGGGCCGCCTCGACGTTGGGGCTCTGGAAGCCGACGTCGTAGATATGGAAGCCCAGGTGCATGATCTTCTGGTCGAGGTGCAGGTACGGGTAGTTGCCGTCCAGCGGCAGCGAGGGCGCCAGCTTGACCACGCCGACCAGCATCAGCGGCGCCACTTCGCCGGCGGCGCGGGCCACGGCGAGGATCATGCCGGTCATCATCGCCGGACTGGCCATCGGCAGCACGACCTTCCAGAGGGTCTCGGCCTTGGTCGCGCCGAGCGCCAGCGAGCCTTCGCGCAGGGCGCGCGGGATGCGCGCCAGGCCTTCCTCGGTGGCGACGATCACCACCGGCACGGCGAGGATCGCCAGGGTCAGCGAGGCCCACAGCAGGCCCGGGGTGCCAAAGGTCGGCGCCGGCAGGGCCTCGGCGAAGAACAGCCGGTCGATCGAGCCGCCCAGCACGTAGACGAAGAAGCCCAGGCCGAACACGCCGTAGACGATCGCCGGCACCCCGGCCAGGTTGTTCACCGCGATGCGGATCATCCGGGTCAGCGGGCCCTGCTTGGCATACTCGCGCAGGTAGATCGCCGCCAGCACGCCGAACGGGGTGACCAGCAGCGCCATGATCAGGGTCATCATCACGGTGCCGAAGATCGCCGGGAAGATCCCGCCCTCGGTGTTGGCCTCGCGCGGTTCGTCGCTGACGAACTCCCAGAGTTTGGCGAAGTAGAAGCCGAACTTGTCGAAGGTCCCCATGGCGTTCGGCCGGTAGGCCCGCACCACCTTGCCCAGGCTGATCTCCTCCTCGCGACCGTCGACCGTGCGCACCAGGATGCCGTCGCGGTTGAACGCCTGCCGCAGACTGACCAGCTGGGTTTCCAGTTGCTGGTATTCGGCGTCCCACTGGGCGCGCTCGGCGGCCAGGTCGGCCTGGGCGGCGGCATCCAGCTCGCCGTCGAGTTCCAGCCCGCGCTCCTTGAGGCGCAGCCGCTCGAGGGCGTGGTTGATGCGACCGATGTCCTTCTTCTCCAGACGGGCCAGCTGCTCGTGCAGCTCGGCGACCCGCTCGATGCGCGGCTGCAGCTCGGCCCAGGCGGCCTCGCCTTCGGCGACCAGTTGGCCGCTCTCCTTGACGCCCAGCAGGTAGCCGTAGAAGTTGCCCCACTCGCGGCGCTCGAGCGCCATCAGGCTCGCCGGCTTGCGCAGGTTATCCAGCCACTCGCCGACCACCCAGCTGAAGTCGGCGCCGTACAGCTCGCGGTTGCCGACCTTGAGCAACTCGCGGGTCATGAACTCGCCGCCCGAGACGCTCACCGGCAGGCCGCTGGCGGCCAGCTGCGCGCGCGGTACCTCCTCGGCCTCCACCAGCTCGCCGGCGAGCACCTGGGCCGGCTGGCCGGGGATGCGGTAGTCGCCCTCCAGCACATCGGCCGGCCAGAAGTGGCCGAGGCCACGCACGGCGATCAGCGCCAGCAGACCGACGGTCATGATCACCGCGATGGACACCCCGCCCCCGGTGAACCACACCCAGGGCGAGCCGCTCTTGAACCAGGTCTTCAGATTTTGCTGTTTCACGGTCGTCTACCTTTCTCGGCGCTCAGAGCGACGCATATTTCTTGCGCAGGCGGGTGCGGATCAGTTCGGCGGCGGTGTTCATCACGAAGGTGAACATCAACAGCACCAGCGCGGAGAGGAACAGCACGCGGTAGTGGCTGCTGCCGACCTCCGACTCGGGCATCTCCACCGCCACGTTGGCCGCCAGGGTGCGCAGGCCCTCGAAGACGTTGACGTCCATGATCGGCGTGTTGCCGGTGGCCATCAGCACGATCATGGTTTCGCCGACGGCGCGGCCGAGGCCGATCATCAGCGCCGAGAAGATCCCCGGACTGGCGGTGAGAATGACCACCCGGGTCAGGGTCTGCCAGGGCGTCGCGCCGAGCGCCAGGGAGCCCAGGGTGAGGCTCTTCGGCACGCTGAACACGGCGTCCTCGGCGATCGAAAAGATGTTCGGGATCACCGCGAAGCCCATCGCCAGGCCGACCACCAGGGCATTGCGCTGGTCGAACTTGATGCCCAGGTCGTTGGTCAGCCAGAGGCGCATGTCGCCGCCGAAGAACCAGTTCTCCAGGTGACCGCTCATGCCCAGGGCGAAGGCGCCGACGGCGAGGATCACCGGGATCAAGAGGGCCGCCTCCCAGCCGTCCGGCACCCGCAGGCGGATGCGCTCCGGCAGGCGGCTCCAGCCGTAGGCGGCGGCGAGAATGCCCAGCGGGGTCAGCAGCAGCAGGCTGAAGATGCCCGGCAGGTGGGACTCCACGTAGGGGGCGAGGAACAGCCCGGCGAAGAAGCCGAGGATCACCGTGGGCAGCGCCTCCATCAGCTCGATCACCGGCTTGATCTTGGTGCGCATCGCCGGGGCCATGAAATAGGCGGTGTAGATCGCCGCGCAGATGGCCATCGGCGCGGCCAGCAGCATGGCGTAGAAGGCCGCCTTGAGGGTACCGAAGGTCAGCGGCGCAAGGCTCAGCTTGGGCTCGAAGTCGGTGTTGGCGGAGGTCGATTGCCAGACGTACTGGGGTTCGTCATAGCTCTCGTACCAGACCTTGCCCCACAGGGCGCTCCAGGAGACTTCCGGGTGCGGGTTGTCCAGCTCGAAGCTCTGCAGCCGGCCGGCGGACTCCAGCAGCAGTTGGTCAGCACGCGGCGACAGGGCGGCCAGCGCACCGGCGCCGGCGACCGGCTCGACGAGCAGGGTGCGGTGCGCGGTGCTGTGGAACACGCCCAGGTTGCCGGCGGCATCCAGGGCGAGGAAGCCCTTGCGGCGCTCTTCCGGGAGGATCTGGACGATCGGGCTGCCGGCCAGCTGGAAGCCGCGGACGTGCTTCAGCTCGGAGCCGGTTTCGCCGCGCGCCATGAACCACTGCTCAATGCCGCCCTTGGAGTCGCCGACCATCAGCGAGAGACCGCCGAGCAGGGCCGTCACCTCGGTCACTTCCGCCTGGGGATCGGCGAGCAGCTTGTAGCGGCCGTTCAGCTCCTGCCGGCGCAGATCGAACACGTCGGCGGTGGAGCGCCCGTTGATCACGTACAGCCAGAGCTGGCGCGGGTCGATCAGCAGCGCCTTGACCGGCTCGGCGAGCTGCGGCAGCTCCAGGCGCCGCTCGCTCAGGGTGACCTCGCCGGTCATCAGGTTCTCCTCGCGGCTCAGCTCCAGGGCCAGGACCTGATTGCCGGTCGAAGCGGCCAGCAGCAGCCCGTCGTTACCGACGTTCATCGCCACCCGGTGCAGCGGGCGACCCTGCGGGTCGAGCGGGATCGGCGCCTCGCCGAACGGGTAGTCGATGCGCGGGGTGACGGTCTTCACGTTGCCTGGGTAGGTCACCTGGTAGGAATGGCCGAACACCAGCGCCTGGCCGTTGGAGAACCCCAGCACCAGACGGTTGCTGCCGGGCAGGTCCCGGCCCAGGGAGACGATCTCGGCTCCCGCGGGAATCGGCAGCGCGACCTGGCCGAGCAGCTTCTCGCCGGCCGCCTCGAAGAACCGCACCTGGCCGCGGGCGTCCAGGCGCATGGCGACCTCGTTCTGCTCCTCGACCGCCAGCAGCAGCGCCTGGCCCTGCTCGGCCAGCCAGGCCGGCCGCTGCGGCTCGCCCTGCGCGCTCAGTTCGGCGCCCTGGAACATCGGCAGGACCACCTGGATCAGATAGAAGAAGATCAGGGTGATGGCGCCCAGCACGGCCAGACCGCCCACCGTGACATACCAGCGCGCCAGGCGGTCCCGCAGGGCACGCCGGCGGCGCTTGCGCTGCAGGGCGGGAGTGTTGAAGTCCAGCCGCGGCGTCGGGGGAGCGGCGGTCGTGAGGTCTTTGGCCATGTCGGTCATCGTTCGGGCTCGGTTGCATGGGCGTTCGGCGGGCCGTCGCTGAGCGGCTGCACCGGCCTTGCGACCCGGCCTTCGCTCGCCGCTGTTTGGCGACCCCCGGCCGGGGGCACTCTAATCGCCATCTATGACAGAAAGATTACAGCGCGGTGACGTGCCAATGCCCATCACCCCCTGAGGAGTGACGGGCATGGCGCTCCCGCCTCCAATCCCCGGCGTCCGTGCCGGGCGGAAAGCCCCGGATTAGAGGCCGAGCTCCTTCAGGGTCTTGTCCACGACCCGCTTGGGCAGCGGAATGTAACCGTCCTTGACCACCACTTCCTGGCCCTGCTTGGACAGGACCAGCTTGACGAACTGCGCTTCCAGCGGGCTCAGCGGCTTGTTCGGCGCCTTGTTCACGTAGACGTAGAAGAAACGCGCCAGCGGGAACTTGCCGGACAGGGCGTTGACCTCGTTGGCCTCGAAGGGCTCGCCGCCCTTCTTCGACAGCGGCACGGCGCGCACGCTGGAGGTCTTGTAGCCGATGCCGGAGTAGCCGATGGCGTTCAGGCTGCTGGACACCGACTGCACCACCGAGGCGGAACCCGGCTGCTCGTTGACGTTGGCCTTGAAGTCGCCCTTGCAGAGCGCTTCTTCCTTGAAGTAGCCGTAGGTGCCGGACACCGAGTTGCGGCCGAACAGTTGGATCGGCTTGGCCGCCCACTCGCCGGTCAGGCCCAGATCGCCCCAGGTCTTGAGGTCCTTGGCGCCGCCGCACAGGCGGGTGCTGGAGAAGATCGCGTCGACCTGGGCGATGTCCAGGGACTTGATCGGGTTGTCCTTGTGCACGAACACCGCCAGGGCGTCGATGGCCACCGGCACGGCGGTCGGCTTGTAGCCGTGCTTGGCTTCGAAGGCCTGCAGTTCGTTGTCCTTCATCATGCGGCTCATCGGACCGAGGTTGGCGGTGCCCTCGGTCAGGGCCGGCGGCGCGGTGGAGGAACCGGCGGCCTGGATCTGGATGTTGACGTTCGGATACTGGCGCTTGAACTCTTCGCCCCACAGAGTCATGAGGTTGGCCAGGGAGTCGGAGCCGACGCTGGACAGGTTGCCGGAGACGCCCGAGGTCTTCTCATAGACCGGCAGGGCCGGATCGACGGCGGCAATCGCGCTCGCGGTCACCACACCAGCGGCGACGAAAGTCATGGACGCCATCAAACGCTTCAATTTCATGCCTTGCTCCCAAGCAGGACGGTATTGGTTCGGATCGCGGGCCAGTATCGGTAGGACCCGTGACCACTCTATGAACGAAACATGACAGCTTTGTGACCTTAGATGATCCGGGGGAACTTTTCCCGCATGGCCCGGTACCGCGCGAAAGGGGTGCCGAAAACCGCCCCCTTGACATTTCCGAACCGGCCACGCTCGCTTGCCGCCCGGCCTTCCCGTTATAATCGGGGCCTCATTCCTGCCGCCCGACAGGCGCCCGACGAACCTATCCCATGAACGAACTCGAACAGGATGACCCGGTTCCCCAGGGCGATCTGGCCCTGCAGATCACCGCGCTGCCCCGCGACGCCAACGGCTTCGGCGACATCTACGGCGGCTGGCTGGTCGCCCAGATGGACCTGGCCGGCACCGCCACGGCCAGCCGGCTGGCCGGCGGACGGGTGGCCACGGTGGCGATCGACCGCATGGCCTTCATGGTGCCGGTGGCGGTCGGCGCCCAGCTCTCCTTCTATACCAAGCTCCTGCAGCAGGGTCGCAGCTCGATCCAGATGCTCGTCGAGGTGTGGAGCGACGACCCGCTGTCCAGCGAGTGGCGCAAGGTAACCGAGGCGATGTTCGTCTTCGTCGCCATCGACGGCGGCGGCCGTACCCGCGCGGTACCGCGCCGCTAGAGCAGGCCCCCCTTCCGCGTGATGGAGCTTTTCCGCCGCGCGCGATCTAATGGGCCATCTGCATCGAGAGGACCCTGCCATGAACCATGCCGCCACACTCCCCCAAGTCGAACGGGTCGAGATGGACGAACTGCCCTGCTGGCGGATCAGGACCGCCGCGGCCGAACTACTGGTCGCCGAACAAGGCGCCCAGATTCTCAGCTACCAGCGCGACGGCGAACCGCCACTGATCTGGCTCAGCGAGCAAGCGGAATTTCGCCGCGGCCAGTCGGTGCGCGGCGGCGTGCCGGTGTGCTGGCCCTGGTTCGGCGACCTGGCGCGCAACCCGGCCGGCGTGCGCGCCATGCGCGAGGGCCAGGGCCAGGCACCGGCCCACGGCGAGGTGCGCGGCCGCGACTGGCAACTGCTGGACATCGCCAAGGAGAACGGCGCGGTGACCCTGGCCTTCAGCCTGCTGCAGCCCAGCGGCGGACTGCCCGACTGGCCCCACGCGCTCGACCTGACCCTGGCCATCCGCCTCGACGAACGCCTCGACCTGCGCCTGACCACCCACAACCGCAGCAGCTACCGGGTCGCCCTGAGCCAGGCGCTGCACACCTACCTGGCGGTCAGCGACATCCGCGAGGCGCGCATCGAGGGCCTCGACGGCCTGCGCTACATCGAAACCCTGGAGGGCTGGGACGAGCGCCAGCAGAGCGGCATCCTGCACTTCGCCGGCGAGACCGACCGCATCTACCTGGATACCCCGCCGCGGCTCGACCTGGTCGACCCCGGCTGGAAGCGGCGGATCTGCCTCGAAGCCAGCGGCTCGCACTCGGCGATCGTCTGGAACCCCTGGATCGACAAGGCCGCGCGCCTCTCGCAGTTCGCCGACGACGCCTGGCAGCGCATGCTCTGCATCGAGACGGCCAACGTGCTGGACGACGCGGTGGAACTCGCCCCCGACCAGTCCGCCACCCTGGCCCTGTGTCTGTGGAGCGAGCCGCTGTAGCGGCCGGCGCGAACCGAACCGGCGGATGCCGGAGACGCCCGCCCTCTGCTAAGGTCGGGGCGTTTCCGCCGCCGAGCGCTCCACCATGACCGAACCCCGCCTGTTCGAGGACCATTTCTCCACAGCCGCCGCCGGCTATGCGGCACACCGCCCGAGCTATCCCGCCGCGCTGATCGACTACCTGGCCGACCTCGCGCCGGCCACCGCCTGCGCTCTGGACTGCGGCTGCGGTACCGGACAGCTCTCGGTGCCGCTGGCCGGGCGCTTCGCCCGCGTGCTGGCAACCGATGCCAGCGCGGCGCAGATCGCCAATAGCGAGCCGCATCCGGGCGTGGACTACCGCGTGGCGCTCGCCGAGGACAGCGGCCTGCCGCCGGCCAGCGTCGACCTGATCACGGTCGCCCAGGCCGCCCACTGGCTCGATCTCGAACGCTTCTATGCCGAAGTGCACCGGGTCGCCCGCCCCGGAGCGGCGCTGGCGCTGATCAGCTACGGCGTGCTGCAGGTGGAAGGCCCGCCAACGCCGCTCGTCGAGCACTTCTATTACCGGGTGCTCGGCCCCTGGTGGCCGGCCGAGCGGCGTCATGTCGAGGAGGGCTACCGGACCCTCCCCTTCCCCTTCGCGGAACGTCAGGCGCCCGCCCTGGCGATCGAGGTGCAGTGGGGCCTGGCCGAGCTGCTCGGCTACCTCGATACCTGGTCCGCCGTGCGTGAACTGGAAAAGGCCCAGGGCCGCGCGCCCGTGGAGCGCTTTGCCGCCGAGCTGGCCGCGGCCTGGGGCGATCCGGCAACGCGCCGCACGGTCCGCTGGCCGCTGGCGCTGCGCGTCGGCCAGGTCGGCGCCCCCTGATCCGGCGGCCCGGTACGGAGCGGAAACGGGCGGATCAGTCCAGCACGCCGTGCAGGACCTCCTGGGCCGTACCGCGGCGGCTGTCGACCAGCACCAGGCTGCTGCCGGCACGGCGCCACTCGTAGCCGCGGTACTGCGGCAGGTGATGCAGTTGCCCGGCGCTCAACCGGCTGCCCCAGCCGGACGGCAGCCGCTTGCCCTTGACGATCCGCACATGCGCCGGCAGTGCCGGGCCGCGACCGATGTCGTGGCGGTGCTCGCGGATCGACTCGCGCAACGGGCCGAAATCCGCCGGCGGGCGCTCTCCGGCGTGGCTGTCGCGAACGGCAGGCCCGCGGGCGTCGCGGTAGCGCCAGTCGTCCTGCTCATGGGAGGGACCGGCCAGCACCAGGGAACTGCCCAGGCAGAGTGCCAGGCCCAAGCCGGCGAGGAGACGGGTCGATTGCATGGGATGACCTCGGAACGGTGCGATGGATAACGGTGCCCGGCAGCCGGGCGTGACGACATCCTAAGCGCGCAAGACACGGAAAAACCGTTGTCAGCCCGGCTTTACCCGGACCTTTACACTGGGCCGGGCTTTGTCAGCCAAACCTTACGTTGCAGCCGCGCAATGCACCGATTTCGCCCCTTCGACCTGTCACAAAGCCGACAATGTCGCACCGCCGACCCTGCCGGAAAACCGCAGCAGCCCTTGCCAGACGGGTAATCTGCAGTCTGGTACTGCTCTTGCAGGTACACTCCCCCGGCCTACAAGAATTCCATCAGACCATGCCGACCTCGACTCCGCCCGCCCCCGCCGCCCTGGCGGCCGTGCTGGACTATCACCAGCGCACCAAGCACCGCTTCGAGGCCTACGCCTCCGGCCCCGGCACCCTGGACTGGGACGCCCAGCCGGCGCCGTTCCGGCACTTCCAGGGCGCCCCGCAGATCGCCCTGCCCAGGCTCTCGGCCGTGCCGCCCGGCAGCGCCCTGCACGCCGCGCTGCAGCGACCGTTCGCCCGGCTCGACGAGCCGCAGCAGGCGCCGCTGCCGCCCGACCTGGCGAGCCTCGGCGCCCTGCTGCAGCTGTCGCTCGGCCTCACCGCCTGGAAAAGCTACGGCCCGGACCGCTGGGCGGTGCGCGCCAACCCCTCCAGCGGCAACCTGCACCCCACCGAGGCCTACCTGCTGATCGCCGGCATCGACGCGCTGCAGGACGGCCTGTACCACTACCGTCCCGAGAACCACGCACTCGAGCTGCGCGCCGCGCATCCCGCCGCCGGGCGGGAGCCGAGCCTGGCCATCCTGCTCACCTCGGTGATGTGGCGCGAGGCCTGGAAGTACGGCGAACGCGCCTTCCGCTACTGCCAGCTGGACACCGGCCACGCCGCCGGCGCCCTGCGCTATGCCGCCGCCGTGCTCGGCTGGCGGCTCGCCGAGCAGGCCCACGTCGGCAGCGACAGCCTCGCGCGGCTGGCCGGCATCGACCGGCTCGCCGAATTCCCCGCCCGCAAGCGCGCCGAAACCGAGCTGGAGGAGGCCGAGATCCTCCTCGCCGCGAGCTTCTGTGCCGCGCCGCCGAAGCCGCTGGCGAGCACCGAACTGCACGCCCTGGCCGAGCACGCACAATGGCACGGGGTGGCCTCGGCCATCGACCGCCACCCCATGTACAGCTGGCCGGCGATCGCCCAGGTGGCCGCCGCCACCCGCCGCGCCGACGGCGAGGCGCAGCCTGCCGCCACACTGCCTGCGCCGGCGCCGCGCGCGCCCGGCGAGGCCGCCAAGCCAGTGCAGGCGCTGCTCGGCGAGCGGCGCAGCGCCCAGCGCTTCGACCGCCACCATGTGATGGGGCAGGCGCAGTTCGCCGCGATCCTCGCCCGCCTGCAGCCGGTCGCCGGGCTGCCCTGGGATGTCTTCGCCGAGCCCCCGCGCAGCGCGCTGGTGCTGTTCGTCGCCCGTGTCGAAGGACTGGCCCCCGGCCTCTACCTGCTGCCGCGCAGCGCGGCGCAGCGGGACGCCCTGCGCCCGCTGCTCGCCGGGCGCTTCGCCCTCGCGCCGGTGCCCGGCCTCGAGCCCCTGCTGCAGCTGGCCAGCCTGGAGCCGCTCGAACTGCAGCGCAGCACCCGCAGCCTGCACTGCCACCAGGACATCGCCTCCACCGCCTGCTTCGCCCTCGGCATGCTCGCCGCGTTCGACGCCGCGCTGGAAAGCGGTCCGGCCGCCTACCGCAGCCTGTACCGCGAGGCCGGGCTGATCGGCCAGGCGCTCTACCTGGAGGCCGAGGCCCAGGGCCTGCGCGGCACCGGCATCGGCTGCTTCTTCGACGACCCGGTACGCGCCCTGCTCGGCCTCGAAGACCACGCCTGGCAGACGCTCTACCACTTCACGGTCGGCCTGCCGGTGGAGGACCCGCGCATCGAATCCGCGCCGGCCTACGCCGACGACGCCGACACCCTCCCCCACTGACTCCTGCGGAGACCCTTCATGGCCCCAGCCGAACGGATTCCCTATCAATGCCTTTCCGCGGTCGAGGCCGCGGCCCTGCTCCGCGCCGAACCGGAACTCAAGCTGTTCGACGTGCGCGACCTGCACAGCTACCAGCAGGAACACCTCGACGGCGCCATGCACCTGACCGAGGACCGCGTGCCGCTGTGGCTCGGCCGCCTGCCCAAGGACAAGCCGGTGCTGATCTACTGCTACCACGGCAACGCCAGCAAGACCTTCGCACAGATGTTCAGCGACTTCCGCTTCGCCCGCGTCTACAGCGTCGACGGCGGCTACCGGCCGCTGGCCACGGCCCTGACCGAAGCCGCAGCGCCGGGCGGCGCGCTCAGCGCCGAACTGGCCGCCTTCCTCGCCGACTGGCAGTACCCGGCCGACGACCTCGAAGCCCGCGGCCAGCACGGCCTGACCCCGCTGATGCGCGCCGCCCTGCAGGGCCGCCGCGAACTCGTCCGGGAACTGCTGGCCCTCGGCGCCGATGTCAGGGCGCGCAACGACGACGGCAACACCGCCCTCTGGCTCGGCTGCGTATCCCGCGACACCGCGCTGGTGCAGGATCTGATCGACGCCGCCATCGAGCTGGACAACCGCAACGACGCCGGCTCCACGGCGCTGATGTACACCGCCTCCAGCGACCGCCCGGAACTGTTGAAGATCCTCCTGGACGCCGGCGCCGACCCGCAGGTGCGCAACTTCGACGACCTGCGCGCGGTGGAACTGGCCGCCTCGCGGGCCTGCCTGAAACTCCTGCGCCATACCGCCGACTGAGGAGCAACGATGATCGAATTCCCGGTGAAGCTGGCGGTGGCCAGCAAGGAAGGCCAGGCGATCAGCGAGCACTTCGGCCACGCCAAGCGCTTCGCGATCTACGAGGTCACCCCGGAAAGCTGCCGCCTGCTGGAGTCGCGCGAGGTCGAGCACTACTGCCTGGGCAACAGCTCCAACCAGAGCGCGATGGCCGGCATTCTCGAAGCCGTCAAGGACTGCCAGGCGGTGTTCGTCGCCAAGATCGGCGACGGGCCGACCGAGAAGCTCGCGGCGATCGGCGTGCGCGCCGTCTCCGCCTATGCCTGGGAGACCATCGAGGCCTCCCTGCTCGACTACGCGCGGCGCAGCGCCGCCGGCGAGGTGCTGGCATGACCGCCGCGCGCGTGGCCCGCTGGGCCGAGGAACATCCGCTGTCGCCGCCCCATGTCGACTGCGCCACCGCGGTGATGCTCAAGATCCTCGACGGCAAGTGCAAGATGAAGCCCACCGAGAAGCTGGTGATGGCGCTGCTCTACGAACAGGTCAAGGGCCGTCCCGGCGAGAAGCTCGGCGCGGACATCCACCGGCTGATCGCCGACTCCCGCAAGCGCCTCGACGAGGACATGCAATTTCTCCTCTACGAAAAGCGCGTGCTGGCCGAGACCATGATCTCCCGGCCGGTGATGAAGGCGTTCAAGGCGATGATCCGCGAGCGGGGCCTGCTCGAGCCGGAACTCGACTGGGAGGAGAGCGAGGCATGATGAAGTTCTACATGACCCCCGGCTCCTGCAGCACCGGCATCCACATCCTCCTCGAGGAGCTGGAGCTGGTGTTCGAGGTCCACCTGGTCAACCTGCTGGCCGGCGACCAGTTCAAGCCCGAGTACCTGGCGATCAACCCCAAGGCGACCATCCCGACCCTGGTGCGCGACGACGGCAGCGCGCTCACCGACTTCCAGTCGATCGCCTGGTGGCTGGCGCGCAGCCAGCCGAAGCGCCGGCTGCTGCCGGAGGACGCCGACGGCGAGGCGCGGGTGCTGGAGGCGATGAACTTCGCGGTCGGCACCCTCCACGGCCAGGGCTTCGCGCGGATCTTCACCACCGAGAAGTTCGCCGCCGATCCGGCACAACACGAGGCGGTCCAGGCCCAGGGACGGGAGATCCTCGAACGCGGCTTCGCGGTCGCCGACCGGCTGCTGGAGGGCCACGACTACCTCGTCGGCAACTTCGGCATCGCCGACTGCGCGCTGTTCTACGTGGAGTTCTGGGCCGACCGCACCGGGATCGCCCTGCCCGCCAACTGCCAGGCCCACTACCGGCGGATGCTCCAGCGCCCGGCGGTGCGCCAGGTGCTGCAGGAAGAAGGCTACGCCGCGGCGCTGCGCTGAGCGGATCGCGGCGGCGTCCCGCACGGGACGCCGCCGCAGAGTGGCAGGGTGGACAGGCCTGCGGCGTTGTCCACCCTGCACGACTACCGACCGGCTGGCGGGTGCTGCTCCGCCTCGTGGACCTGCTGCAAGGCCCGCCGCCGGCGGGCCTCGCTGCGGCGCATGAAGAACCAGGCGAGGAAGGTGAACAGCGACACCGCCAGCAGGATCAGGCTGGCCACGGCGTTGATGTCCGGCTTCACGCCCAGGCGCACCGCGGAGAAGATCTCCATCGGCAGGGTGGTCGCGCCGGGGCCGGAGACGAAACTCGCCAGCACCAGGTCGTCCAGCGACAGGGCGAAGGACAGCATGCCGCCGGCGCCCAGCGAGGGCGCGACCATCGGCAGGGTGATCAGCAGGAACACCTTCCAGGGCCGCGCGCCCAGGTCCATCGCTGCCTCCTCGATCGACAGGTCCAGCTCGCGCAGGCGGGCCGAGACGATCACCGCCACGTAGGCGGTGCAGAAGGTGGTGTGGGCGATCCAGATGGTGGTCAGGCCGCGCTCGGCTGGCCAGCCGATCAGCTGAGCCATGGCCACGAACAGCAGCAGCAGCGACAGGCCGGTGATCACCTCGGGCATCACCAGCGGCGCGGTGACCAGCCCGCCGAACAGGGTCCGGCCGCGAAAGCGCGGGATGCGGGTCAGCACGAAGGCCGCCAGGGTGCCGAGGACCACCGCAGCGACGGCGCTGCACAGGGCAACCTGCAGGGAGCGGCCGAGCGCCCCCATCAACTGGCGGTTGTCGAGCAGCCCGGCGTACCAGCGCACCGACCAGCCACCCCACACGGTCACCAGCCGCGAGTCGTTGAACGAGTAGACGACCAGGATGACCATCGGCAGGTAGATGAACAACAGGCCGGCCCACAGCATGAAGCCGGAAAAACTCGGGCGCCTCATAGCCGTCCCTCCAGTTCCTTGGCCTGGTTGCGGTTGAGCAGGATGATCGGCACCAGCAGGATCGCCAGCATCACCACCGCCAGGGCCGCGGCCACCGGCCAGTCGCGGTTGTTGAAGAATTCCTGCCAGAGCACCTTGCCGATCATCAGCGTCTCGGGGCCGCCGAGCAGTTCGGGGATGACGAACTCGCCGACCACCGGGATGAACACCAGCATGCAGCCGGCGACGATGCCGTTCCTGGACAGCGGCACGGTGATCCTCCAGAAGCTCGCCAGCGGGTGCGCGCCCAGGTCGGCGGCGGCCTCCAGCAGGCTCGGGTCGTGCTTGACCAGGTTGGCGTAGAGCGGCAGGACCATGAACGGCAGGTAGGCATAGACCACGCCGATGTACACGGCCAGGTCGGTGTTGAGGATGTGCAGCGGCTCGTCGATCAGACCGAGCCCCTGCAGCACGCTATTGAGCAGGCCGTTGTTGCCGAGGATGCCCATCCAGGCGTAGACGCGGATCAGGATCGCGGTCCAGGTCGGCATCATGATCAGCAGCAGGCAGACGGTCTGCATCTCCTTGCTGGCGCGGGCGATGGCATAGGCCATCGGGTAGCCGATCAGCAGGCAGAACAGGGTGCCGACGGTGGCGATCCGCAACGAGCCCAGGTAGGCGGAGAGGTACAGCTCGTCCTGGCCGAGGAACAGGTAGTTGTTCAGATTGGCGAGGATCTTCAGTTGCTGGTCGACGTAGGTGAAAATCTCCGTGTAGGGCGGAATCGCCAGCGCAGCCTCGGAGAAGCTGATCTTCAGCACGATGGCGAAGGGCAGCAGGAAGAACAGCAGCAGCCAGACGAAGGGGATGCCGACGACCAGCTGGCGGCCGGGAAACAGGTGGCGGAGTCTTTTCATGCGTGCAGCACCACCCCGCCGTCGTCGAACCAGCTGACGTACACCTGATCGCTCCAGGTCGGGCGCTTGCCGTGGCGCTCGGCGTTGGCCATGAAGGCCTGCACCACCTGTCCCGAGGGCAGCTCGACGTAGTACATCGAGTGGCCGCCCAGGTAGGCGATGTCCTTCACCCGACCGCTCGACCAGTTGTGCCCCTCGTGCTGCAGCTCGGGCTTGTCCAGGCTGAGCAGGACCTTTTCCGGGCGCAGCGCGTAGGTGATGCGCTTTTCCTCGGCGCGGGTGGAGATGCCGTGGCCGATGTAGATCGGCCGCTCCAGCTGCGGGCAGGCGATCACCGCGTGGTCGGGGCTGTCGTCCACCAGCTCGCCGTCGAACAGGTTGACGCTGCCGATGAACTCGCAGACCAGCCGGCTGGCCGGGCTCTCGTAGATGTCCATCGGGCTGCCGACCTGGGCGATCCAGCCCTGGTGCATGATGGCGATGCGCGCGGCCATGGTCATCGCCTCCTCCTGGTCGTGGGTGACCATCACGCAGGTCACGCCGACCCGCTCGATGATCTGCACCAGTTCCAGCTGCATCTGCGAGCGCAGCTTCTTGTCCAGCGCGCCCATCGGTTCGTCGAGCAGCAACAGCTTGGGCCGTTTCGCCAGCGAACGGGCCAGGGCCACCCGCTGGCGCTGGCCGCCGGAGAGCTGGTGCGGCTTGCGCCGGGCGTACTGGGTCATCTGCACCAGCTTGAGCATCTCCGCCACGCGCGCGTCGATCTCGGCCTTGGGCAGGCGGTCCTGCTTGAGGCCGAAGGCGATGTTCTGCTCCACCGTCATGTGCGGAAACAACGCGTAGGACTGGAACATCATGTTGATCGGCCGCTCGTAGGGCGGCAGCTCGGTGATGTCCCGGCCCTCCAGGTAGATGCGCCCCTCGGTGGGCCGCTCGAAGCCGGCGAGCATCCGCAAGAGGGTCGACTTGCCGCAGCCGGAGCCGCCGAGCAGGGCGAAGATCTCGCCCTTGTCGATGGTCAGCGACACGTCGTCCACCGCCACCATGTCGTCGAACTTCTTGGTCACCCGGTCGATCCTGACCAGCACCTCCTTTGCCGGCTGATCGTCGGCGAGAGCATTCTTGTTAGCACCGGCGACAGTCGCCATGGTCACAACTCCACTAATGAACAGGGGGCCTCCGCTCGCCCCGTCGGCCTTCGGCCAACCGTCCAGGCAGCCTCGGGAGGCGGCAATCGGGTTGCGGAGCGCCCGCCGCGGGCGGGGGCGCTCCTCGTGATCTACGGGCCGGCCATGTCTTCCTGCCGGGGCGCGGCAGCCCGCTGCAGGAAGACGCGGCCGGCCGACGGCGCGACACGTCCGTGACGAGCGCCGGGACCGGGCAGCGACCGCCGGTCCCCTCAAGAACCTCAGGTCCCCGACTTGATCCGGGTCCAGCTGCGGGTCATGGTGCGCTGGACGTCGGGAGCGAGGTCCGGGAAGGTATAGAGCTTCTTCAAGATGGCCTGGCTCGGGTAGATGCCCGGGTCGGTGCGGATCGCCTCGTCGACCAGCGGCGTGGCCGCGGCGTTGCCGTTGGGGAAGTGCACCTCGTTGGTGATCTCGGCGATCACTGGCGGCTTCATCAGGAAATTTACGAAGGCATGGGCCTCTGCGACGTTCTTCGCGTCGGCGGGAATCGCCAGCACGTCGAAGAAGCTGCCGGCGCCCTCCTTGGGAATGCTGTAGGCGATCTTCAGGCCGTTGCCGACCTCCTCGGCACGCGCCTTGGCCTGGTAGATGTCGCCGGAATAGCCGACGGCCACGCAGGTATCGCCGTTGGCCAGGTCGGAGATGTACTTGGAGGAATGGAAGTAGGCCACGTTCGGGCGGATCTTCAGGAACAGCTCCTCGGCCTTCTTCAGCTCCTCGGGCTTGCTGCTGTCCGGCGCGTAGCCCAGGTAATGGAGGGCGGCGGGCAGCATCTCGGTCGGCGAGTCGAGGAAGGACACGCCGCAGGCCTTGAGCTTGGCGATGTTCTCGGGCTTGAACACCAGGTCCCAGGAGTCCAGCGGCGCCTTGTCGCCGAGGACGGCCTTGATCTTGTCGACGTTGTAGCCGATGCCGACGGTGCCCCACATGTAGGGCACCGCATACTGGTTGCCCGGATCGCTCAGCTCCAGCGCCTTGAGCAGGTCCTTGTCGAGATTCGCCCAGTTCGGCAGCTTGCTCTTGTCCAGTTTCTGGAACACCCCGGCCTTGATCTGCTTGGCCAGGTAGGGGTTGGAGGGCACCACCACGTCGTAGCCGGAGCTGCCGGCGAGCAGCTTGGCCTCCAGCACCTCGTTGCTGTCGAAGACGTCGTAGACGACCTGGATCGCGCTTTCCGCGGAAAAGTTCGCCAGGGTGTTCTCGCCGATGTAGTCCGACCAGTTGTAGACGTGCAACGTCCGCGCGGCTGGCGCCGAGGCCGCGGGGACTGCCGCGCTGCCGGTCTCCTCCTTCTTGCCTGCGTTCTCGGCGGGCTTGTCGCACGCGGCGAGCATGCCCAGGGACAGCGCGAGAAGGGTCTTGCCAAAGTGTTTCATGCGTACCGCTCCTTTTGTCGTTGAGGTATCCGGACGGGGCGTGTGCCGGGACGCACACGGCCGCCCTGCCCGACCGGCTCGGGGTGGTGCAAAAGCGCGCAGTCTGGCAAGGCTCGGGGCTGCTTTACAAGCACCACAAAGGGGGAGATGCGGAACTTATATGTATCGCCGCGTAGCGGCGTCGGGTTGGAGGGTTCGGCGGCGATTGGCAGAGCGGATAGCCCGCCGGGCGGCGGGCCGGGGCTGGGCGTGGCGCGTTCGGCGATGCGGGGTTCGTGATAGGACAGGGCAACACCTTGGCGAAACGGTCAGGTGTTGCCCTCGGGGCCGCCTAGGTTTGTGTGCGACGAGGCCATGCTGTCGTGCCTGCCGGTGAAGCTCTTAATATATCAAATAGATAAACGGACTAACCAAATATGCCACTAGTTAGATAGCCTGGTCGTGGGAGAGGCAATAGTGCCCCTCAAATTATTTTTCCTTATCTTCCTCTGTAGCAGAGTTTTGAACTTCTGATGATGAGCGGCGATCTTCTGTGGTCGGACTATCTTGCTCATCTGGTCCAGGCGCTGGTTTGTTTCTTGAGTTGCGCAACAACATGTCAAGCTGACCGGACTCGTAATATCGGCTGATGAGGTTTACAAGTGCGCTGCGGCTTTGTCTTTTGGATGTCGTTAATCCGATCCTGGAAGCCAACTCTAGCAATCTTTTTGTAGGAAAGTCGTCGCCTTTGCTTTCAAGATAGTCCTCTATCTTTTGGGCTGGCATTTTTGAAAGCTTAGACTCTAATTCCGCTGTAGTATGGGTGGCTTCTGATTTTTCCCTATTTGTCTGTTTTTCTTTTGAGTTCGCAAGAGAAAATATGAGCTCTATTATCTCGCTTAGCTCTATGTTAGGAAGCGTCTTAAGTACCCTTGCCAGCCTTTCTAAATTTTCTGCTAGTTCATGGGATTTCATTGGCATACCCTTATACGACTCGGCTGATAAACTCATCTACAACGCGCTGCAAGTATTCTGATTGCTTTTGTGCATTTTGATGCGCGCGAGGAAGGTCTGAATACGCGTATACGGGCAGGTGCGCTTGCGCGGCAGCAGATATCCCGTCTCCATCGGTTACGTAGCTCTCAAAAATCGCATCGCTCCCGAGTTGGGATTTCATAGAATTGATGATTTGTTGGTGGCCGTCTTTTGGGCCGCCGCCATACTCATCGACCATATTAAATATAATTCCACCAAATTTGGTTTCTGTGTAGCTTCCAGGAAGACCGGCGTAGCTCCACATGGAGACATAATCTGTATTAAATTGGTCCATGTATTGATTAATCAATACGATGCCCACTGTGGAAAGAAAGTCTGGAATTGCGGGAACAACATAATAGTCGCTGGCAAAGAAAGCTCCTTGAGTGACGAGATTCACGTTTGGAGGACAGTCAATCAAGATGTAGTCATAGTTTTCTTTGACTTTGTCTAAAATATTCTTAATTACAGAAAGCTTTTCAATTTCGAATCGGGTTTCTTCTCGATGGTCCTTACCGGAGCGCTTCTCTCTAGCTAATTTCATGTCCAGCAGTGTTAACTCTTGATGAGAGAGTATGAGGTCTACCTTTTTGTAGACCTTCCCTGCCGAGGCGCGAACTTGTTTATTGAGAATTACATCGCTAGGCTTTGTCTCTTTTCGCGAAAAATAATCATCAAATATATCTTTTAGAGTTACGCCACCTTTCTCGTAGGCGTGCTCAATATATCTGCTTGAGCCCATTGCGAGGAATGACAGGTTACACTGAGCGTCCAGATCAATTAGCAATACGCTTTTGCTGTGGAAGCTTGCTAGTCCCGCGGCAATATGTATTGTCATAGTGGTCTTGCCAACTCCACCTTTCCAATTAATCATGCTTACTACTTTAGCCATATCTTCACTTCCTGAAGTTTCTTGGTTAGCGTTTCTTATTTATCTGCTCTTTGTCGACTTCGGGCGAACCTGCGCCTAGTGGATTATCCAAGCAACTCGTTTATTTATAATGTAAGTTTGTGTACGGTGAGGCCATGCTATCGCACCTGCCGGCGAAGCTCCTGATACATCAAACAGATAAACGGACTAACCAAACAGGCCACTAGTTAGCCGATAACAAACTCCGTCCCGCGCAGCACGGTTGTAAATGGGATTGGCGCTCAAGCGCTACGAAAAACGAAAAATATACCTGCGCCCCAGCACAGGCCCTCGGCGTGTGCATTAACTTCGTTATGCTCCTCCGAGGAGCCCGTGCTGGGTATAGCGGTTTTTTCAATTTTCTCAGCGATTGATTCCACATCATTTACGTTTCCCTACCCCGATGGTGGGTATTGTTGGTTAACTAGATACCAACTGGTGCATAACTGCCCGAACTGGCGTAGTGTATAACACTCCTTGTCATGCTCGCTCTCCCCGTCTAGGCTGCGGGTTTCGCGGTCACGGTGACCGCCTTGGGGAGTTATACACCATGGACGGCAAGCTCAGGCTGCTCGATCAGATGCGCGACCGGATTCGCGTCAGGCACTAATCCATCCACTGGAGGCCTTCCTGACCAATCTGGCGGCACGGCACAAGGTATCGGCTTCCACGCAACAGGGCGGGTGAAACCCGCTGGACATGGCGAAGACATACGCCGAAGTTGGCGGGTCTCACCCGCCCTACCTCAACCCGGCATCTCGCCCGCAGTAAGGTCCAGGCAGAGCCGCGCCTTGGCGATCAGTTCGTCGATCTCCGCCTCGGAAATCACCAGGGGCGGGGCGACGATCATGGTGTCGCCGACCGCGCGCATCACCAGCCCGTTGGCGAAGCAGTGCTCGCGACAGCGCATGCCGGCCGCCAGGTCGCCGGCGAAGCGCTCGCGGCTCCGCTTGTCCTTGACCAGCTCCAGCGCGGCGAGCATGCCGACCCCGCGGACCTCGCCGACCAGCGGATGCTCGGCCAGCTCTCGCCAGCGCTGCTGCAGGTAGGGGCCGGTGCGCGTCCGGACCCGCTCGACGATGCCTTCCTCGCGCAGCAGGCGGATGTTCTCCAGGGCCACCGCCGCCGCCACCGGATGCCCGGAATAGGTGAAGCCGTGGTAGAACTCGCCGCCCTCCTCGAGCACCTCGACGATCCGGTCGCGCACCACCACCCCGCCCATCGGCAGGTAGCCGGAGGTCAGGCCCTTGGCGATCGCCATCAGGTCCGGCTCGAGCCCGTAGTACTGGCTACCGAACCACTCGCCGGTACGGCCGAAGCCGCAGATCACCTCGTCGGCGGCGAACAGGATGTCGTACTTGTCGAGGATCTCGCGGACCCGCGGCCAGTAGCTCTCCGGCGGGACGATCACCCCGCCGGCGCCCTGGATCGGCTCGGCGATGAAGGCGGCGACCCGCTCCTCGCCGACCTCGAGGATCTTGCGCTCCAGCTGGTCGGCGACCCGCCGGCCGAATTCGCCCGGATCGAGCTCGCCGCCCTCGCCGTACCAGTAGGGCTGGTCGATGTGCTCGATGCCGGGGATCGGCAGGTCGCCCTGGCCGTGCAGGGCCTTCATGCCGCCGAGGCTGGCGCCGGCGACGGTGGAGCCGTGGTAGCCGTTCCAGCGGCCGATCACCACCTTCTTCTCCGGTAGGCCGCGGATCGCCCAGTAGTGGCGCACCAGGCGCAGCACGGTGTCGTTGGCCTCCGAGCCGGAGCCGGTGAAGAACACGTGGTTCATCCCCGGCGGTGCCAGCTCGGCGATTGCTTTAGCCAGCTCGACGGCCGGCGGGTGGGCGGTCTGGAAGAACAGGTTGTAGTAGGGCAGCTCGCGCATCTGCCGGCTGGCCGCCTCGACCAGCTCCTCGCGGCCGTAGCCGACGTTGACGCACCACAGCCCGGCCATGCCGTCGAGGATCCGGTTGCCCTCGCTGTCCCACAGGTAGACGCCGGAGGCGCGGGTGATGATCCGCGGGCCATGTTCCTTGAGCTGCTTGTAGTCGCTGAACGGCGGCAGGTGATGGGCGTGGCCGAGTTCCTGCCACTGCCGGGTTTGCGGATTGCCGGTGGTGCCTGTCATGGGAGGCCCTCCTCTGCGGCACGGCCCGCGCCACCGGGCCGGTGGACGGGTCAGGGAAACGCCTGGCGGGTTACACCGAGAGGAGCAGGAAGGCCCGTTCCCAGGAGCTGATCACCCGCTTGAAGTTCTCGTTCTCGGCGCGCTTCACCGCCACGTAGGCGGTGATGAAGCGCGGGCTCAGGTAGCGCTCCAGGGCGCGGCAGTTCTCCATGCGCTCCAGCGCCGCCTCCAGGGTCAGCGGCAGGCGCAGGCTGCGCCGCTCGTAGCCACGGCCCTGCACCGGCGCGCTCGGCTGCAGCTGCTCGACCATGCCGATGTAGCCGCACAGGAGGCTCGCGGCGATCGCCAGGTAGGGGTTGGCGTCGGCACCGGGCAGGCGATTCTCCACCCGCCGGTTGTGCGGCGCGGAATCCGGCACGCGCAGGCCGACGGTGCGGTTCTCCTCGCCCCACTCGACGTTGACCGGCGCCGAGGTGCCGGGCAGGAAGCGGCGGAACGAGTTGACGTTGGGCGCGAACAGCGGCAGCAGCTCGGGGATGTACTTCTGCAGCCCGCCGATATGGTTGAGGAACAGCTCGCTCATCGAGCCGTCCGGGTTGGAGAAGATGTTCCGTCCCTCGCGGTCGACCACGCTCTGGTGCAGGTGCATGGCGCTGCCCGGCTCGCCGGTCATCGGCTTGGCCATGAAGGTGGCGGCCACGTTGTGCTTGAGCGCCGCCTCGCGCATGGTGCGCTTGAACACCAGGATCTGGTCGGCCAGGTGCAGCGCCTCGCCGTGACGGAAGTTGATCTCCATCTGCGCGGTGCCTTCCTCGTGGATCAGGGTGTCCAGATCCAGCCCCTGGGCCTCGCACCAGTCGTACATGTCCTCGAACAGCGGGTCGAATTCGTTGGCCGCGTCGATGGAGAACGACTGGCGGCCGGTCTCCCGCCGCCCGGAGCGGCCCACCGGGGCCTGCAGCGGATAGTCGGGGTCGTCGCTGCGCTGGGTCAGGTAGAACTCCATCTCCGGTGCGACGATCGGCTGCCAGCCGCGCTCGGCGTACATCGCCAGCACCTTCTTGAGCAGGTTGCGCGGCGACAGCTCGATGGGATTGCCCCACTTGTCGCAGGTGTCGTGGATCACCAGGGCGGTGGGTTCGATGGCCCAGGGCACGAGGAACGCCGCGTCCTCGTCGGGATGGCAGAACATGTCGATCTCGGCCGGGTCGAGCAGCCGGTAATAGATTTCCTCGTTCACGTAGTCGCCGGTCACGGTCTGCAGCAGCACGCTTTCCGGCAGGCGCATGCCCTTCTCGGCGATGAACTTGCTGGTCGGGGCGATCTTGCCGCGGGCGATGCCGGTCAGGTCGCTGATCAGGCACTCCACCTCGGTGATCTTGCGCTCCTTCAGCCAGAGGGTGAGACGGTCGAGCTTGCCACTGCCGTTCATGATGAGACTCCTCGCACGCGGGCCGGACGGCCCGCTAACGGCGCTCCGCGCGACGCCGGCAGGCATCGCCGAAGGCCTGGAACAGGACCCGTGAATGGGGATTGCTGCCAAACTGCCATTCCGGATGCCACTGCACGCCGAGGGCGAAGGTCCGCGCGCCGTCGACGGAAAACGCCTCGATCAGTCCGTCCGGGGACAATCCCTCCATGCGCAGGCCGGGTCCCAGGCGCTCGACACCCTGGCCGTGCAGCGAGTTGACCTCAATCTGCCGGGGCAGGCCGATCCCAGCGAGCAGCCCGCCCGGCTGTATATACAGTGCATGGCGCGGCCCGTACTGGACCTCCAGCGCCTCGTCCGGCACCTCGCGGTGATCCGCGTAGGGGCCGGCCTCGTGGACCTTCTGGTAGAGGCTGCCGCCGAAGGCCACGTTCATTTCCTGGAAGCCCCGGCAGATGCCGAGCAGCGGCACGCCGCCGGCAACCGCGGCGCGGATCAGCGGCAGGGTGGTGCCGTCGCGCGCCGGATCGTGCAGGGTGCCCGGCTCGCTGGCCGTGCCCCGATAATGATGGGGTTCGACGTTCGACGGCGAGCCGGTGAAGAGCAAGCCGTCGAGGCGCTCCAGCAGGGCCGGCTGGTCGAGCAGATCGCCGAGGGCGGGAACGATCAGCGGCAGACCGCCGGCGCCCTCCGCCACCGCCCGCAGGTACTTGTCGCCGGCGATATGGAAGGGGTGCAGGCCGATCTGGCGGGTACAGGCGGTCACGCCGATCAGGGGCAGACGGGGCATGGAATCCTCCTGCTGTCGGGGGTGGAATCGAGCTTAGTCTTGTTCATTTTTTTAGACAACAGCCCCGAGGCGAAACGGCCGCGAGCGTCTGGGACGGGCGGCGGAGCACCCCGCCATAAACGCCCCGAAAGGCCGAAAAACCGGCATGCAAGCCTCATTCCGGGGCGACGGCGGCATACCTTGACAGCGCCAGGGCTTTGGGATTGACTCAAGATTGACTCAGTGAATGATTGAAATTTTAAACAATCAGGGTGTTACATCATGTCGGTGCCCCCACGCTCCGTTCAGCTCAACGAAGCGAACGCGTTCCTCAAGGAACATCCCGAGGTGTTGGTCGTCGACCTGCTCATCGCCGACATGAACGGCGTGGTGCGCGGCAAACGCATCGAGCGCAGCAGTCTGCACAAGGTATATGAACAAGGCATTAACCTCCCTGCCTCGCTGTTCGCCCTGGACATCAACGGCGCCACCGTCGAGCGCACCGGCCTGGGCCTGGACATCGGCGATGCCGACCGCATCTGCTACCCGATCCCCAACACGCTGAGCAAGGAACCCTGGCAGAAACGCCCCACCGCGCAGCTGCTGATGACCATGCACGAGCGCAACGGCACGCCCTTCTTCGCCGACCCGCGGGAGGTGCTGCGCCAGGTGGTGGGCCGGCTCGAGGCGCTGGAGCTGACCGTCTGCGCCGCCTTCGAGCTGGAGTTCTACCTGATCGACCAGGACAACGTGAACGGCCGGCCGCAGCCGCCGCGCTCGCCGATCTCCGGCAAGCGCCCGCAGTCGAGCCAGGTCTACCTGATCGACGACCTCGACGAATACGTCGACTGCCTGCAGGACATCCTCGAAGGCGCCAAGGAACAGGGCATCCCGGCCGACGCCATCGTCAAGGAGAGCGCCCCGGCGCAGTTCGAGGTCAACCTGCACCACGTCGCCGACCCGATCAAGGCCTGCGACTACGCCGTGCTGCTCAAGCGGCTGATCAAGAACATCGCCTACGACCACGAGATGGACACCACCTTCATGGCCAAGCCCTATCCGGGCCAGGCCGGCAACGGGCTGCACGTGCACATCTCGATCCTCGACAAGGACGGCCTGAACATCTTCGCCGGCGATGATCCCCAGCAGAACGCCGCCCTGCGCCACGCGATCGGCGGTGTGCTGGAAACCATGCCGGCCTCGATGGCCTTCCTCTGCCCCAACGTCAACTCCTATCGCCGCTTCGGCGCCCAGTTCTACGTGCCCAACGCCCCCTGCTGGGGCCTGGACAACCGCACCGTGGCGCTGCGGGTGCCGACCGGCAGCCCGGACGCGGTGCGCATCGAGCACCGCGTGCCCGGCGCCGACGCCAACCCCTACCTGGTGATGGCCGCGCTGCTCGCCGGCGTGCACCACGGACTGACCAACCGGATCGAGCCGGGCGAGCCGGTCGCGGGCAACTCCTACGAGCAGGTCGAGGCCAGCCTGCCCAACAACCTGCGCGACGCCCTGCGCCGGCTGGACGAGAGCGAGGTCCTCGCCCGTTACATCAGCCCGGACTACATCGACATCTTCGTCGCCTGCAAGGAAAGCGAGCTGGAGGAGTTCGAACACTCGATCTCCGACCTGGAATACAACTGGTACCTGCACACGGTCTGATCGGTCGGCCGGAAAGCTGCTGCACTCGGCCATGCTGCGTTGCGCCTGCCTGGCCTTCGCTCGCTACGCCTTCCAAGCGACGGATACCCGCTTTTTAACGTCATTTGACCCCGGCATCATCCTCTGCCAGCTTGAAGGCTCCCGCCCACCCGCCGCCACGAGGTCAGCATGTCCCGCACCGTCACCGTCGCCGCCACCCAGATGGCCTGCTCCTGGGATCGCGCCGCCAACCTCGCCCGGGCCGAGCAGCTGGTGCGCGAGGCCGCGGCCGGGGGCGCGCAGATCGTCCTGCTGCAGGAGCTGTTCGAGACCCCCTATTTCTGCCAGAAGCCCAACCCGGACTACCTGCAGCTGGCCACCCCGGCCGAGGACAACCCGGCCATCCGCCATTTCCGCAAGCTCGCCGCCGAACTCAAGGTGGTGCTGCCGATCAGCTTCTTCGAGCGGGCCGGACGGGCGCGCTTCAACAGCGTCGCGATCCTCGACGCGGACGGCGAGGTGCTCGGCCTCTACCGCAAGAGCCACATCCCCGACGGCCCCGGCTACCACGAGAAGTACTACTTCAGCCCCGGCGACACCGGCTTCCGGGTGTGGAACACCCGCTACGGGCGGATCGGCGTGGGCATCTGCTGGGACCAGTGGTTTCCCGAGTGCGCGCGGGCCATGGCGCTGCAGGGCGCGGAACTGCTCCTCTACCCGACCGCCATCGGCAGCGAGCCCCACGACCCCGGCATCCTCTCGCGCGACCACTGGCAGCGCGTGCAGCAGGGCCATGCCGGCGCCAACCTGATGCCGCTGATCGCCAGCAACCGCACCGGCCGCGAGGAGCAGGAGGACTACCACATCGACTTCTACGGCTCCTCGTTCATCGCCGACCCGTTCGGCGCCAAGCTCGCCGAGCTGAACGAAAGCGGGGAAGGCGTGCTGCTGCACAGCTTCGACCTCGACCGGCTGGAACACCTCCGCAGCGCCTGGGGGGTGTTCCGCGACCGCCGGCCGAGTCTCTACGGCGCGCTGAAGACCCTCGACGGCGAGCTGGAATCCTGACATGCGAATGCTCGCCAGCACCCCGCGCGCCGACGGCTTCCGCATGCCCGCCGAGTGGGAAGCGCACAGCCAGACCTGGATGATCTGGCCGGAGCGCCCGGACAACTGGCGGCTCGGCGCCAAGCCGGCGCAGGCCGCCTTCGCCGCGGTGGCCCGTGCCATCGCCCGCTTCGAGCCGGTGACCGTCGGCGTCAGCGCCGGGCAGTACGAGAACGCCTGCGCCCGCCTCGCCGGGGCCGACATCCGGGTGCTCGAGCTGAGCAGCGACGACGCCTGGGTGCGTGACACCGGGCCGACCTTCGTGGTCGACGCCGCCGGCGAGGTACGCGGCGTAGACTGGACCTTCAACGCCTGGGGCGGCTTCGACGGCGGCCTGTACGCCCCCTGGAACCGCGACGACCAGGTGGCGCGCAAGATCCTCGGGATCGAGCGCTGCGCCCGCTACCGCACCGAAGGTTTCGTGCTGGAGGGCGGCGCCATCCACGTCGACGGCGAGGGCACCCTGCTGACCACCGAGGAATGCCTGCTCGACCCGAACCGCAATCCGCACCTGTCGCGCTGGGAAATCGAGGCCATGCTCGCCGAGCATCTGGCCGTCGAGCGGGTGATCTGGCTGCCGCAGGGCCTGTACAACGACGAAACCGACGGCCATGTGGACAACTTCTGCTGCTTCGTGCGCCCCGGCGAAGTGCTGCTGGCCTGGACCGACGACCCGCAGGATCCCAACCACGGGCGCTGCCGGGCAGCCCTCGAAGCGCTCGAGAAGGCCCGCGACGCCCGCGGCCGCACCCTGACCGTGCAGCGGATGCCGATCCCCGGCCCGCTGTACGCCAGCGACGAGGAATGCGCCGGCGTCGACCTGGTCGCCGGCAGCCAGATGCGCGCCCCGCAGATCCGCCTGGCCGGCTCCTACGTGAACTTCCTGATCGTCAACGGCGGCATCGTCGCGCCGGCCTTCGACGATCCCCGCGACGGCGAGGCCGAGGCGATCCTGCGCCGGCTGTTTCCCGAGCGCGAGGTGCTGATGCTGCCCGGCCGGGAGATCCTCCTCGGCGGCGGCAACATCCACTGCATCACCCAGCAGCAGCCGGCGGCGCAGCGCCGTCGCTGATGCTCGCCGCTCAGCGCTTGTTCAGGATCTAGGCGAGCCAAGGTCAGGCAAGGCGAAATCGGGTGAGGGAGCGGAGTTTACGGGTGGTAAATGAGCACTCCGAACCCGATTTCAACGCAGCATGGCCGACGCGCAGCAGATCATGAACAGGCTCTCAGCGACCGTCGGCGCAGAACAGCTGGTAGAGGATATCGATCACCGCCAGGGCCTGCGGGCTGCTGATCCGGTAGTGGATCTGCTTGCCGTCGCGGCGGGTTTCCACCAGCCCCTCGCGGCGCAGCACGCCGAGCTGCTGGGAGAGGGTCGGCTGGCGGATGCCCAGCAGGGCCTCCAGCTCGCCGACGTTGCGCTCGCCGTGGGAGAGCTGGCAGAGCAGCATCAGGCGATCCGGGTTGGCCAATACCTTGAGCAGTTGCTCCGCCTGGCTGGCGGACTCGCGCAGGCGCTGGATATCGATGGCGGAAATGGTGTCGGTCATGGGCGAGGGGCTCGGTTGCGCTGCGCATAAGCTATTTAGAGACCACAGCTTTTTCAACGTCCGAGGGCGCCGGGAGCGTACCGCGCAAGGCGCGGGAGAGTGCCCGCTACCCCCGCCCGGGCGGGCGGGAGCGTCGGGAAGAGGCGGCACCGCCGCCCCGGGAGTTTTACTTCAGCGGCAGGGTATAGCTGACGATCAGGCGGTTCTCGTCGACGTCGCGGACGAAGTCGCTGCGCATGGTCGCGTTACGCCACGTGAAGCCCAGATTCTTCAGCGGGCCGCTCTGCAACACGTAGCCGATGACCATGTCGCGCTCCCACTCCTTGCCATTGGAACCATTTCCGAGCTCGACATGATCGCCCGATACATAGCGGGTCATGAAGGTCAGACCGGGAACCCCGAGCGTCGCGAAATCGTAGTCGTAGCGCAACTGCCAGGAGCGCTCGTCCTCGTTGGCGAAGTCGCTGACCTGGATGTAGTTGACCAGATAGGGGTTGGTGCCGTTGATCTGCGCGAAGCCGGTGTCGCCCTGCATTTTCTGCAGGCCAAGCCCGAACTTGTGGCCCTTGATCGAATAGGTGGTCATGAAGCCGAGGGCATCGTTGTCGACATAGGCATCGCCGGCATCCCGCGCACGCGCCCAGCGCAGGTCGCTGTTCAGCGAGCCGGGGCCCAGCGGCAGGACGTGGATGAAGTTGACGTAGTGCTGCCGGTAGAGGTTGTCCAGCTCGCCGAAGTAGTAGCTGGCGGACAATCCCTTGGTCACCTGATAGGTGGCGCCGGCATAGGCGAAGTAGTCCGCCTCGTTCTTGGCTCCGCTCTTGAGGGTGATGTTCCGCCGGCCACTGGTGATCATGGCCATGTCTTCGTTATCGCTGGAGTTCCGGTAGTTGACCTTGTCCAGATAGCCGAAATCCAGTTTCAGCCCCGGGATTTCCTTCACCTGCAGGTTTCCGCCCCGGAAGGTCTGCGGCAGCAGGCGGGTGTCGTTGAAGTCAAGCACCGAGATTTTCGGCATCAGGGTGCCGACCTTGAGTTCGCTCTTGGAGGCCCGCAGCTTGGCGGTCAGGCCCACCTCGCTGTAATCGTCCGGCACATCTCCCTTTCGACCGACCGGCAGCAGGCCGGTACCGGAACGCTGCCGGCTGGAGTCGAGCTTCAGTCCCGCCATGCCGAGCACGTCGAAGCCGAAACCGACCGGCCCCTCGGTATAGCCGGACTCCATCCGCAGGATGAAGCCCTGCGCCCACTCCTCCTGCTTGGCCTGCTGGTTGGGAGCCGTGTCGTCGCGGAAATCCTTGTTCATGTAGAAATTGCGCAGTTCCAGGTTGGCCTTGCTGTCCTTGAAGAACTCGGCCGCAGCCTGCTGGCTCATGGAAAGACCCAGGGTACCGCCCGCCACGGCTAGCGCCAGAGTGGCTTTTTTCATCTTGTTATTCTCCATTTTCTTATTTTTCGAGTGGTACTGCCGCAACATGGCCTGCGCTCTCCAGGACAGGACATGGGCAGAATCCATTGGGGCATCCTGCGACCGTCACGCAGGAGCGCGCCAACGATAGCTAGTGATAACAAGAGAGGATAGAAGCGAAACTACCTATTACTTATAGATCAATGTCTAGTTGATAATAGAATAAAAATATGATCATCAATCGTCCATCGATCTCTTCCTGCGCCGCCTCGATCCAGTGCCAGAGCGGCGCCAGGAACCGGGCTCGGACGGCACGCCCGGCGAACTCGCCCAGGAAGCGGATACGCGCCGGAGGACCCGCTTCACAGCCGGAGGGAGACTCAGCGCACAGTCTGCGGAATAGCGGCGCCAATAGACGGCGACGCTGACCACGGTCAACGGCGCGAACGGCAGGCTCACTATGATGGGCTGCCAGGGCGGCGGATCGAGAAAACCGTCGCACCCCATGAGTCCATGCCTCGGAACTCGAACAGCGGCCTACCGACGATGAGCCTCGCGAGTGAGGCGTCCGGCCGGAAAACCCGCGCTCCTCTGGATAAGCAATGTTTCCACAGCACGATCGTCCTCTTCGGCCGTCATGGACTGGGGCCTTATCGATGAAAACGCGTCTCCCCCTGTTACCCGCCTGCCTGGCCTACGTATTCCTCGCCGTCCTGTGGATCGCCCTGAGCGACCGGCTGCTGCTCTTCCTGTTCGAGGACAGCGCCTACCTGAGCACCTGGCAGACTCTCAAAGGCAGCGTATTCATCCTGCTGACCGCCCTGCTGTTCTATTTCCTCGGCCGCCGCGAACTGGCCACCCGGCATGCCAATGCCACCAGCCTGCGCCAGGCCGCCGCGGTGTTCGACAGCACCCTCGAAGGCGTGCTGATCACCGATGCCGAGCAGCGGATCGCCTATATCAACCGGGCGTTCACCCGGATCACCGGGTACACCGAGTCCGAGGTGCTGGGCAAGCTCCCCAACCTGTTCAAGTCCGGCCGGCACGACGGGGAGTTCTACCGGAAGATGTGGCAGGCACTGAGCCAGCGCGCCGAGTGGAGCGGCGAGATCTGGAACCGCCGCAAGAGCGGCGAAGTGTATCCGCAGTGGCAGAGCATCCGCGCCATCCACGACGAAAGCGGTACGATCGGCCACTACGTGGCGGTGTTCTCCGACCTGTCGATGCTCAAGCGCTCCCAAGCCGAACTCGACTACCTGGCCCACTACGATCCGCTGACCGGCCTGCCGAACCGCCTGCTCTTCAAGGAGCGCGTCCAGCATGCCGTGGAGCAGGCCCGGCTGGAGAAGGGCCAGGGCGCGGTCCTGCTACTCAATCTCGACCACTTCAAGCACATCAACGAAAGCCTTGGCCACCCGCTGGGCGACCAACTGCTCAAGACCGTCGGCCAGCGCCTGACCTACCACGTGGTACGTCAGGGCATGACCTTCGCCCACCTGGGCGGCGACGAGTTCGGCCTGGTCTGCGGGAACTGCCCGCCGCAGCAGGCCGCCACCCTGGCCATGCAGATCCTCGACGCGCTGAACCAGCCGATCCACCTGGACCGGCACAAGCTGCCGATTGGCGCCAGCCTCGGCATCAGCCTGTTCCCCGGCGACGCGCAGAGCGCCGAGCAGGCCCTGCGCAACGCCGACTCCGCCCTGCACAAGGCCAAGAACGACGGGCGCGGCACCTATGCCTTCTACAGCCAGGAGCTGACCACCTACGCCCGGCAGCGCGTCGAACTGGTCGCGGCCCTGCGCCACGCCCTGGAGCACGACGAACTGCGCGTCCATTACCAGCCGATCCACAACCTCAAGAGCGGCCGACTGGTCAGCGTCGAGGCGCTGGCGCGCTGGCAGCATCCCGAACGCGGCCTGGTGCCGCCGGGGGAGTTCATCCCGGTCGCCGAAGAGAACGGCCTGATCGGCGCCATCGACCTGTGGGTCCTGGAACAGGCCTGCCGGCAGATGCACAGCTGGCTGAAGGCCGGGCAGCCGCTGGAGTTCGTCGCGGTGAACATCTCCACCCGCCTGTTCGGCCGCGGCGGACTGGACCTGCAGGTCGCCGACATCCTCGCTAGGACCGGACTGAGCCCGCGCCATCTGGAGCTGGAAATCACCGAAAGCGCGGTGATGGACAATCCGGACAGCGCCCTCAAGCAGCTTCGCCGGCTGCGCGACCTGGGGGTGCGCCTGGCGATCGACGACTTCGGTACCGGGCACTCCTCGCTGCAACGCCTGAAGAGCCTGCCGGTGAACAAGCTGAAGATCGACCGCGGCTTCGTCGCCGGCCTGCCGTCCGACGGCAAGGATGCCGCCATCGCCCGTTCGGTGATCGTGCTCGCCCACAGCCTGGGGCTGACTGTCCTCGCCGAAGGCATCGAACGGCCGGAGCAGGCGGAATTCCTCACGCGCAACCACTGCCATCTCGGCCAGGGCTACCTCTTCGGCAAGCCGCAACCGGCCAGCGAACTCGCCTGGACACAGGCGCCGCAGCAGCCCAAAGCCCTGGCCGGCTGAGCCGGGCGGCGTCGCGCCTCAGCCGCCCAGCGCGTGGCGGCGAATGAAGCGCAGGTCCAAGCGCTCCCGCCAGTAGCCGCAGAGCTGCCCGTCGGCACTCCAGCCGTGCCAGCCGAGCAGCGCACCGCCGTCGCCGGTGGCGAGCAGGAGCAGGTTCTGCCGCTGCGGCCGATAGCGGTGCAGCGTGCGACCGGCCAGCACGGCGCGCAGGTTGTGGCTGAGCACCGGCGCCTGGCGCAGCGCCTGGAAGGCGCTGCGGCCCACCCTGGGCAGCGCGGCGCAGTCGCCGGCGGCGAAGATCTGCGGATGGGACAGGCTCTGCAGGGTCGCGCCGACCTGCACGAAACCGGCCGCATCGCAGACCAGGCCGCTCTGCGCCAACCAGGACGGCGCCGCGGCCTCGCTCGCCAGCAGCAGGCGCGAACCTTGCCAGACCGGCTCCCCGGCGCTGAGCAGGAGCTGCCCGTCGATCCCGCTGACCGGACAGTCCTCGCGCACCCAGACGCCGCGCCGGCGCAGGGCGCCGAGGGCGCGCAGGCGCAACCCCGCCCCGCGGCCCTCGAGCAGCCGCCCGGCGCAGAACAGCGAGAGCGTCGGCACCTGTCCGGCCAGCGCCAGGGCCAGCTCGACCCCGGCCGGACCGCCACCGAGAATCGCCACCGGCTCCGGCGCCTGCCGCCAGTGTTGCCAGCCGTCGAGGAACGCCGCGAAGGGCTTGACCGGCAGCAGCTGCATGCCCTCGCCCTGCTGCGGCGGCGCGAGCCGCCCGGCGCCGACGTTCAGCGACAGCCAGTCGGCCCGCACGCTCCGTCCGTCGCCCAGTTGCAGCTCACGGGTCTCGGCCTGCAGCGCCCGCACCTCGCCGACGATCAGTTCCATGCCCGCCGCGCGGCACAGCGGCTCCAGCTCGATGCAGCAGTCCTGCGGCGCATAACGCCCGGCGAGCAGCCCCGGCAGCGTCCCCGCATACCAGGCCTGCGGCGCGGCACTGACCAACCCGAGACGCCCCTTCGGCCGGCGTCCCTGGGCCCAGCGCCGGAGCACGCCCAGATGGCTGTGCCCGGCACCGATCAAGAGCAGATCGATAACCACCTCCCATTCGCTCCGTCGCCCATCGATGGCGGCGCGTTCAGATGCCGCCGAGGCAAAGGTACTTGATCTCCAGGTAATCCTCGATGCCGTACTTCGACCCCTCGCGGCCCAGGCCCGAGGCCTTGATCCCGCCGAACGGCGCCACCTCGGTGGAGATCAGCCCGGTGTTGATGCCGACGATGCCGTACTCCAGCGCCTCGGCCACGCGGAACACCCGCGAGAGGTCGCGGGCGTAGAAGTAGGCGGCCAGGCCGAACTCGGTGGCGTTGGCCAGGGCGATCGCCTCGGCGTCGTCCTTGAAGCGGAACAGCGGGGCCAGCGGGCCGAAGGTCTCCTCGCGGGCGACCCGCGCATCCGCCGGCACCTCGGCGAGGATGGTCGGCTCGAAGAAGCTGCCGCCGAGCGCATGGGGCCGGCCGCCGGCGATCACCCGGGCGCCGCGGGCGACCGCATCGGCGATGTGCTCCTCGACCTTGGCCAGCGCCTTGTCGTCGATCAGCGGGCCGATGGTCACCCCCTCCTCCAGGCCGTTGCCGACCTTCAGGCGCGCCACCGCGGCCTGGAGCTTGGCGGCGAAGGCCTCGTAGACGCCGTCCTGCACGTACAGGCGGTTGGCGCAGACGCAGGTCTGCCCGGCGTTGCGGTATTTCGAGGCCAGCGCGCCCTCCACCGCGGCGTCCAGGTCGGCGTCGTCGAAGACCACGAAGGGCGCGTTGCCGCCCAGCTCCAGGGAGACCTTCTTGATGTCCTGGGCGCACTGCCCCATCAACTGGCGACCGATCTCGGTGGAGCCGGTGAAGGACAACTTACGCACCGTCGGGTTGCCGGTCAGCTCGCCGCCGATCTCCGCGGCGCTGCCGGTCACCACGTTCAGCACCCCGGCGGGAATCCCCGCGCGCTCGGCCAGCTCGGCCAGCGCCAGTGCCGAGAAGGGCGTCTGCGAGGCCGGCTTGAGTACCAGGGTGCAGCCGGCAGCCAGCGCCGGGCCGGCCTTGCGGGTGATCATCGCCGAAGGGAAGTTCCACGGCGTGATCGCCGCGCAGACGCCGATCGGCTGCTTGATCACCAAGATGCGCTTGTCCGCCTGATGGCCGGGAATGGTGTCGCCGTAAACCCGCTTGGCCTCCTCGGCGAACCATTCGAGGAAGGACGCGGCATAGGCGATCTCGCCGCGCGCCTCGGCCAGCGGCTTGCCCTGCTCCAGGGTCATCAGCCGGGCCAGATCGTCCTGGTGCTCGAGCAGCAGCTCGAACCAGCGGCGCAGCTTGCCGGCGCGTTCCTTGGCGGTCAGCGCGCGCCAGGCCGGCAGCGCCCGCTCGGCGGCCTCGATGGCGCGACGGGTCTCGGCCGCGCCCATCTTCGGCACGCTGCCGAGGATCTCCCGGCTGGCCGGATTGTTCACCGCGAGGGTCTGCCCGCCGTCGGCATCCAGCCAGCGCCCCTCGATGTAAGCCTGCTGACGGAACAGCCGGGCATCGTTCAATTGCATTGCGATCCACTCCTTCGTAGCCGTTAGGGGCGACAGGCTGCCGGAACGACGGCCCGCCACGCTATGCTTTCTGCGCGCCGGCCGCCAGCGTTCGGCTTGCGCCCGTCGCAGACTGGCGGGGAGTATAGCCCCGCGCGGACGGCCCCCGGCCGCCCTCCGCCACCGGAAGATCCCGGACCCCACAAGGAGAAATCGTGAAAAGACTGATGATCGGCGGCCTCGGCGCCGCCCTGCTGCTGACCGCCCTGACTACCCAGGCCCAACTCAAGCCGGAGGAGCAGATCGAGTACCGCCAGGCCGGCTACCAGTTCATGTCCTGGAACATGGGCAAGATCAAGGCCCAGGTCGTGGACGGCAGCGTGCCCTACAAGAAGGAGCAGGTGGTCACCGCCGCCAACGCCATCGCCGCCATCGCCAACTCCGGCATGGGCGCCCTGTTCCCCGCTGGAACCGCCACCGACAAGATGGGCGACAAGACCCGGCTCAAGCCGGAGTTCTTCCAGAATATCGACGAAGCCAACAAGCTGGCCCGCAACTTCACCGGCGCGGTCAACAAACTGGCCAGCGAGGCGGCCAGCGGCGACCAGGCGCGCATCAAGACCGCCTTCGGCGAGGCCGCCAAGACCTGCAAGGCCTGCCACGACCAGTTCCGCACGGACTGAGCCTACTGCCGGCCGGCCCATGCCGGTCGGCTCCCGCCGTTTACCAGTCGAGCGCCGCCGGTGTCGCCGGTGCGGGCGGCGGCGCCAGCCAGCCCTCCGTCGACTGCACGACCCAGACCAGCAGCACGGCGCCGGCCAGCGCCACCGCCAGCGCCCAGGGCGCCCCGCCGGTGGCCTCGCACTGCTCGGGATACGCCCGCGGACTGCGCCCGCCGATCATCGCCCGCAGCAGCGGCCGCCGACGGACCAGGCCGTAGTAGAGGATCGCCAGCAGGTGCAGGCCGATCAGCCCCAGCAGCAGCCACTTCGCCTGGCGGTGCAGGCCGGTCAGCCAGAAGCTGGTATCGCTATCCACCAGCCGGTATAGCGGCCCCTGGAAGGCGATCTCGTCGTTCGCCGCCAGCCCGCTCAGGGTCTGGAAGAGCAGCAGGCCGAGCAGCGCCAGTACCGACAGGGCGCCCAGCGGATTGTGTCCCGCCTGCCGCCAGCGTCCGCGCAGGTAGTCGCCCAGCCCCAGCGGCGCGACGAGAATCCGCGACCAGCGCGCGTAGGTCGAGCCCAGCACGCCCCACAGCAGGCGGAACGCCAGCAGACCGAGGATCGACAGGCCCAGCCGGCCGTGCCAGACCATCAGATTGCCGCCCAGCCAGCCGGTAACCATCGCGGCGCCGACCGCCAGCGCCAGCGACCAGTGAAACAGACGCAGCGGCGCGTCCCAGACCTTGATACTGTCCGACATGTCCTGAATTCTCTCCCTGTGCGAACCGGGCCCGGCCGATGCCGGCCCTTCGGCGCAGGGTAGCAGCCCGGCGGGTCCGCGACGCCGAAGGCGTGCTGCTCAAGCAACCGGAAGACTGAGACGGCCCGACATCGGGACGTCTCGCCCCGCACGAGGTCGGCGCGCCGGCTCAGGCGAACAGCTCGACGATCCGCGTGCGCTGCCCGGCATCCGGCAGACGGCCCTGGCCGGCGAGCAGGTTGTCGGCCATGTAGCGCGAAGTGGCGCTGGCCGGAATCACCGCGGTGACCGCCGGCTCGGCGAGGATGTACTTGAGCAGCAACTGCGCCCAGGACGTCGCGCCCAGTTCTTGGGCCAGCGGCGGTAGCGGCCGCTCCTTGACCCGGGCGAGCAGAGTGCCGCGCATGAACGGCCGGTTGATCAGGGTGGCGATGCCGTGGTCGGCGCAGAACGGCAGCAGGCGCCTCTCGGCGTTGCGCTCGCCGACCGAGTAGTTGAACTGCACGAAGTCGACCCTCTCCCTGCGCAGCACCGCCAGCAGGTCGTCGTGAGCCGACTCCAGGTAGTGGGTTACGCCGATGTAGCGCAGCCGCCCCTGCGCCTTCAGCTCGCGCAGCAGGCCCAGTTGAGTGGCGGTGTCCTGCAGGTTGTGCACCTGCAGCAGGTCGATGCGCGCGGTCTGCAACGCCTTGAAGCTGGCCTCGATCTGCCGGCGGCCGGCTTCCCGCCCGGTGGAGGACACCTTGCTGGCGAGGAACAGCCGGTCGCGCACGCCCAGGCGCCGGGCCAGCTCGCCGCTCACCCGCTCGGCGTTGCCGTAGCTCGGCGCGCTGTCGACCAGGCTGCCGCCGCCCTCGACGAGGGTCCGCAGCACCTCCAGCAGGGGCGCCAGCGCGGCATCGTCGAGCACGACGTCGAAGCTTCGCGAAGTTCCCAGGCCGATCGCCGGCAGCTCCTCGCCGCTGGAGGGAATGCGCCGCCCGAGCAGCGCCTCGGCCGCCGGGGACGGCGCGCAGAGCAGCGGCGCCAGGGCCGCCAGGGCGGCGAGCAGGGCCGAGCGCTGCAGGAACTGACGGCGGCTGTGCATGGGATCGTTCTCCTTGATCGGGCGAGGGACCGGGCGGGCGAGCCGGGAATCTGCGCGAAAGACCCCTTCGCAGGACGCGCACCGGCCACGCGCGCAGGCGCGGCTAGAACCGATCGATATCGCGCACCATGCCGTCGACCACGCCCTTGAGCGTCTTCAGGGTGACCTGCTCCTGACGGTTTTCCAGCTCCTGGCCAAAGCCCTTGCGCACCACCTGCAGCACCGGCTTGCCGGTGCTGGCGTCGAACAGCTCGGCCTCGACGAACAGCTCGGTGGTCTGGTCGCGCTTGCCGGCGGCGGTCATCGCGGCGGCCGCGACCAGGGCGATCGGGAGCACCTCGTAGGGCTTGAGCGATTTGGTCCGGGTGGACACGCCGGTGATCGCCGCGCGCAGGATCAGGGTTTGCTCGGCGGGCACGGCCGCCCGCTGCGCGGCGCTCAGGTCGCTCACCTTGAAGCGCCGGGCAAACGCGCCCCGGACCTGCTCGGACAGGTACGACTGCAAGTCCTCCAGGGCCTGGGCGCTGACCTGGTCGCTGGGGCTCGGGGTGGGGTAGAAGCGGATCGACTGCACCAGCACGTTCCGGTAGTTGTCCGGCTTGAAGCCGGGCGCCACCCAGCGCATGACCGGCTGTCCGGTGGCGGACGTGGTTTCTTGCAGCTGCGAGTAGTCGGTGAGAAAGCCGGAATACTGCTCCGGCTTGGTGACTTGCGACGTGCAGCTGCCGAGCAGCAGTGCCGAAAGCAGCACCCCGGTGACGGCGATTCTGGAACGCTCCATGGTCTTGCTCCTGTGTCTGGGCGAGTCGATCGGTGATGCCCGGCGATGGAACGGCCGAGGACGTGGAGGCGGCACGGCGCACGCACCGGACGTGCCGATGCGCTCGTCGAGCCCCTTGCCGGGCATGTCCCCCATCCAGACGAAGGTATAGCTGAGGTTCGGCCCGGCGTTCCGGCCGAAGACGCAGGCGACGCCGCCGGCCGGCGGCCCGGCGTCGCCCGAAGGAGTGCGCGCGGCCGGAAACGGCCGGGCCGAAGGGTTGACGTTAGAGCGGAAAGTCCGCGCCGAGCACCGCGCTCAGCGCGGCCCGCGCGTCCTCCAGCTGGACCAGCGAGGCATGCCGCGCGCCGAGGGTGTCGCGGTTCTGGATCGCGGTGAGGATCGCCTTGTGCCGCGGCAGGGCCAGCTCGTGGAGGTTGGGCCGCTGGTTGGAGTACCTCACCGACTCGCGCAGGGCCAGCGAGAGCATGTTGCACAGGTGCGCCAGCAGCTCGTTGTGGGCGGCGTCGGCGATCCGGCTGTGGAAATCCAGGTCGGGCTGCAGGAAGCTTTCCGGGTCCCTGGCCGCCTCCATGCGGGTGTAGGCCTCGGCGATGGACACGAGGTCTTCGGCGGTGGCGTTGACCGCGGCCAGTGCGGCCGAGGCCGGCTCGATGATGCAGCGCACGCTGGAGAGCTTGTCGAAGAACTCGTTCGGCGGGCTGCTCTGCATCAGCCAGTGCAGCACGTCCGGGTCGAGCAGGTGCCAGTCGCGGCGCGCCCGCACCACGCTGCCGACCCGCGGCCTGGAGTAGATCAGCCCCTTGGCCACCAGCACCCGGGTCGCCTCGCGCAGCACCGTGCGGCTGACGTCGTAGTCCTCGCAGAGCTGCGCCTCGGCGGGCAGCTTCTCCTCGGGCTTGAGGCGGCCGGAGACGATCAGGCGGCCGAGTTCGTGCACGATGCGCGCGTGCTGGCTCTTGCGGGGTTTGGGCTGGCGGTAGTCCATCGGTCTGCGGCGGCTCCGGGGTGGCCCGGCATAGTAGCACCGACCGCCGGGCGCCCCGCACAGGAAGAAGACGCGAGCCGGCCGGCGCGGCTCCGGCCCGCGCCGGCGGCGGGACCTCAGTGCGAGTGGCGCGGCACTTCGGCGCCGCGGCAGCCGACCAGGAAGTCGAAGTCGCAGCCCTCGTCGGCCTGCAGCACGTGGTCGATGTACAGCCGCCGGTAGCCGCCGTCCCAGGCCAGCGGGGCCGGCGGCGCCAGGTCGGCCAGGCGCGCGGCCAGTTCCTCGGCGGAGACCTCCAGGTGCAGGCGGCCGCCGGCACAGTCCAGCTCGATCAGGTCGCCGTTGCGCACCGCCGCCAGCGGACCGCCGGCCGCCGCTTCCGGCGCCACGTGGAGGACCACGGTGCCGTAGGCGGTGCCGCTCATCCGCGCGTCGGAGATGCGCACCATGTCGGTGATGCCCTTGGCCAGGACCTTCGGCGGCAGGCCCATGTTGCCCACCTCGGCCATGCCCGGGTAGCCCTTGGGCCCGGCGTTCTTCAGCACCAGGATGCAGGTCTCGTCGACGTCCAGCGCCGGGTCGTTGATGCGCGCCTTGTAGTCGTCGAAGTTCTCGAACACCACCGCGCGGCCGCGGTGCTGCATCAGCGCCGGGGTGGCGGCGGACGGCTTGAGCACCGCGCCCTTGGGCGCCAGGTTGCCGCGCAGCACGCAGATGCCGCCGTCCTCGCGCAGCGGGTTGTCCAGCCGGCGGATCACCTCGTCCTCGCCGTAGATCGGCGCCTGTGCGCAGTTGGCCCCCAGCGACTTGCCGTTCACCGTCAGCGCTCCGGGGTTGGGCAGCAGGCCGCCCTCGTCCATCCGCCGGATCACCGCCGGCAGGCCGCCGGCGTAGTAGAACTCCTCCATCAGAAAGCGCCCGGACGGCTGCAGGTCGACCAGGGTCGGCATGCCGCGGCCGATGCGCGTCCAGTCGTCCAGCTCGAGGCTCACGCCGATGCGCCCGGCGATGGCCTTGAGGTGGATCACCGCGTTGGTCGAGCCGCCGATCGCCGCGTTGACCCGGATGGCGTTCTCGAAGGCCTCGCGGGTAAGGATCTTCGACAGGCGCAGGTCCTCCCCGACCATCTCGACGATGCGCATGCCGGAGAGGTGCGCCAGCACGTAGCGGCGCGCGTCCACCGCGGGGATCGCCGCGTTGTGCGGCAGCGAGGTGCCCAGCGCCTCGGCCATGCAGGCCATGGTCGAGGCGGTGCCCATGGTGTTGCAGGTGCCGGCCGAGCGCGACATGCCGGCTTCGGCGGAGAGGAACTCGTCGAGGCTGATCTGCCCGGCCTTGTAGGCCTCGTGCATCTGCCAGACCACGGTGCCGGCGCCGATGTCGCGGCCCTTGTGCTTGCCGTTGAGCATCGGCCCGCCGGTCACCACGATGGCCGGCACGTCGCAGCTGGCCGCGCCCATCAGCAGCGCCGGGGTGGTCTTGTCGCAGCCGGTGAGCAGCACCACCGCGTCCACCGGGTTGCCGCGGATCGCCTCCTCCACGTCCATGCTCGCCAGGTTGCGGGTCAGCATCGCCGTGGGGCGCAGGTTGGACTCGCCGTTGGAGAACACCGGGAATTCGACCGGGAAGCCGCCGGCCTCCAGCACGCCCTTCTTCACGTGCTCGGCGAGCTTGCGGAAGTGGGCGTTGCACGGGGTCAGCTCCGACCAGGTGTTGCAGATACCGATGATCGGCTTGCCCTGGAACTCGTGGTCCGGGATGCCCTGGTTCTTCATCCAGCTGCGGTACATGAAGCCGTTCTTGTCGGTGCTGCCGAACCAGGCGGCGGAACGGAGGGGACGCTTGTCGGACATGGGGAAGGTCTCTTGTTGATTTAGTAATACTAATAAGAGCGACAACAGGCAAAACTACCCGTCAAAAAAGCAAAATTGAAGAGTTGTTTCGATAAATAGTATTACTATATAGTTCGTTGGCATCGCGAAAGGCGGTCCGCCGCCCCGCACCCGGTCCTTACAACAACAACTGGAGACCGCAGCACATGAGCCCCGAGACGCGGCTTGTCCGCCTGATCACCGTCAAACTCATCCCCTTCCTGATCCTGCTCTACCTGATCGCCTACATCGACCGCTCCGCGGTCGGCTTCGCCAAGCTGCACATGGGCGCCGACATCGGCCTCGGCGACGCCGCCTACGGCATGGGCGCCGGCCTGTTCTTCATCGGCTATTTCCTCTTCGAGATCCCCAGCAACCTGATGCTCGACCGCTTCGGCGCGCGCCGCTGGTTCGCCCGCATCCTGTTCACCTGGGGCCTGATGACCATGGGCATGGCCTGGGTCGACAGCGCGCACGGCTTCTACGCGATGCGCTTTCTGCTCGGCGCCGCCGAGGCCGGCTTCTTCCCCGGCGTGCTCTACTACATCACCCAGTGGTACCCGGTGCGCCACCGCGGCAAGATCCTCGGCCTGTTCATCCTCTCCCAGCCGATCGCCATGATGGTCACCGGCCCGCTGTCCGGCCTGCTGCTGGGCCTCGACGGCCTGAACGGCCTGCACGGCTGGCAGTGGCTGTTCCTCGCCATCGGCGCCCCGGCGGTACTGCTGGCCTGGCCGACCCTGCGCATCCTCCCGGACCGCCCGGACCAGGTGGGCTGGCTCAGCGGCGAAGAGAAAGCCTGGCTGCTCGGCGAGCTGGAGAAGGATCGCCACGAGTACGGCCAGACCCGCCACGAGAACCCGCTGCATGCCTTGAAGGACAAGCGCGTGCTGCTGCTGGCGCTGCTCTTCCTGCCGGTGACCCTGAGCATCTACGGCCTCGGCCTGTGGCTGCCGACCATCGTCCACCAGTTCGGCGGCAGCGTGCTGACCACCGGCTTCGTCTCGGCGGTGCCTTATATATTCGGCATCCTCGGCCTGCTGATCGTGCCGCGCAGCTCGGACCGCCTGAACGACCGCTACGGGCACCTGGCGGCGCTGCACGGGCTGGGCGCCTGCGCGATGTTCTTCAGCGCCTGGCTGGGCGCGCCGGTGCTGCAGCTGGCCGCGCTGTCGCTGGTCGCCTTCAGCCTCTACTCCATCACCGCGGTGTTCTGGACCCTGCCCGGGCGCTTCTTCAGCGGCGCCAGCGCGGCGGCCGGCATCGCCCTGATCAACTCCTTCGGCAACCTGGGCGGCTACCTGGGGCCGTTCGCCATCGGCGCGCTCAAGGAATACACCGGCAACCTGGCCTCGGGCCTGTACTTCCTGTCCGCCGTGCTCTGCTTCGGCCTGCTGCTGACCGGGATCGTCTACCAGCGCCTCGAGCGCCGGCCGGCGCAGCAGCGGCCGGCTCCCCTGGGCGGCGTCTGACGCGCCCGCCATTCACAAGACGAGGATTTAAAAATGCGCTTGATTCAATTCGAAACGGCCGGCGGCGCGCGTCGCGTCGGCCGGGTGGACGGCGGCCTGGTCCGCGAAGTGCGGGAGGCGGCGAGCACCCGCGAACTGGCCCTGGCGGCCATCGCCGCCGGCCAGAACCTGGCCGGATACATCGAAAGCCTGGGCCTGGGCGAGGCCCACGACTACGCCGCACTGCGCGCCGAGCGGCGCGTGCTGGCCCCGCTGGACCACCCGGACCCGGCCCACTGCCTGGTCAGCGGCACCGGTCTGACCCATCTTGGCAGCGCCTCGGCCCGCGACAAGATGCACCAGCAGAACCTCGGCGACACCGCCGCGCCGACCGACACCCTGCGCATGTTCCGCTGGGGCCTGGAGGGCGGCAAACCGGCCGCCGGCCAGCCGGGCGCGCAGCCGGAATGGTTCTACAAGGGCGACGGCGGCATCGTCGTGCGTCCCGGCACCGACTTTCCGCTGCCGCCGTTCGCCGAGGACGCCGGCGAGGAACCCGAGCTGGCCGGCCTCTACGTGATCGGCGCGGACGGCACGCCGTACCGGCTGGGCTTCGCCCTCGGCAACGAGTTCTCCGACCACGTCATGGAGCGCAAGAACTACCTGTATCTCGCCCATTCCAAGCTGCGTTGCTGCAGCTTCGGCCCGGAACTGCGCCTGGGCGAGCTGCCGCGCCATCTGTCCGGCATCAGCCGCATCCGCCGCGGCGACGAGGTGCTCTGGGAGAAGGAGTTCCTCTCCGGCGAGGACAACATGTGCCACAGCCTGGAGAACCTGGAGTACCACCACTTCAAGTACGCCCAGTTCCTCCGTCCGGGCGACGTGCACGTGCACTTCTTCGGTACCGCCACCCTGTCCTTCGCCGACGGCGTGAAGACGCGACCGGGCGACCGCTTCGAGATCGGCATCGCCGAGTTCGGCGAGCCGCTGAGCAACGGCATCGCCCCGGCCGCAGACGCCCTGCCGCCCGGCGCCATCGGCCGGCTGTGAGCGGCATCCCAGTGCAGGGGGCGACAATCGGTTATGTCATACGATGACATTCAACTCCCGACGTTGTACAGTTGCCCCGTACCCCCTCTGACGTCCCAGCCGGGAGACTGCCCGGACAGCCCGTCAATAACCGCCAAACCATTATGGTTAAAGGAGTTATAGCAATGCGGATCGAAGGCAAGAACTACATCGCGGGAACCCGCAGCAGTGCGGGCAAGGTCGTCGTCCACAGCGTGGACGCGACTACCGGCGAGGCGTTGTCCTATGACTTTTTCCAGGCCACCCCTGAAGAAGTGAACGCCGCCGCCGAGGCCGCCGCCGCCGCCTATCCGGTCTACCGTGCCCTGCCGGCCGCCCGCCGCGCCGAGTTCCTCGAGGCTATCGCCGCCGAAATCGACGCCCTGGGCGACGACTTCGTCGCCATCGTCTGTCGCGAGACCGCCCTGCCCGCCGCCCGCATCCAGGGCGAGCGCGGCCGCACCAGCGGCCAGATGCGCCTGTTCGCCCAGGTCCTGCGCCGCGGCGACTTCTACGGCGCACGCATCGACCGCGCCCTGCCCGATCGCAAGCCGCTGCCGCGCGTCGACCTGCGTCAGTGCCGGATCGGCGTCGGCCCGGTCGCGGTGTTCGGCGCCAGCAACTTCCCGCTGGCCTTCTCCACCGCCGGCGGCGACACCGCCGCCGCCCTGGCCGCCGGCTGCCCGGTGGTGTTCAAGGCGCACAGCGGCCACATGGCCACCGCCGAGTGCGTGGCCGACGCCATCCTCCGCGCCGCCGAGAAGACCGGCATGCCCGCCGGCGTGTTCAACATGATCTACGGCAACGGCGTCGGCGAGGCGCTGGTCAAGCACCCGGCGATCCAGGCGGTCGGCTTCACCGGCTCGCTCAAGGGCGGCCGTGCCCTCTGCGACATGGCCGCGGCGCGTCCGCAGCCGATCCCGGTGTTCGCCGAGATGTCGAGCATCAACCCGGTGCTGGTCCTGCCCGAGGCCCTGAAACAACGCGGCGCCGCCATCGCCAAGGAGCTGAGCGGCTCGGTGACCCTGGGCTGCGGGCAGTTCTGCACCAACCCCGGACTGATCGTCGGCCTGCGCTCGCCGGAGTTTTCCGCCTTCCTGGAAGCCTTCGCCGCCGCCATGGCCGACCAGGGCCCGCAGACCATGCTCAACCCCGGCACCCTGAAGAGCTACGAGAAGGGCCTCGCCGCCCTGCACGCCCATCCCAAGGTCAGGCACCTGGCCGGGCAGCCGCAGGAAGGCAACCAGGCCCGGCCGCAGCTGTTCCAGGCCGACGTCAGCCTGCTGCTGGAAGGCGACGAGCTGCTCCAGGAAGAGGTCTTCGGCCCCACCACCGTGGTCGTCGAGGTGACCGACCCGGCCGAGCTGGTCCGCGCCCTGCACGGCCTGCACGGCCAGCTCACCGCTACCCTGCTCGCCGAGCCGGCGGACCTGACCGCCTTCGCCGCGCTGGTGCCGGTGCTGGAACAGAAGGCCGGGCGCCTGCTGCTCAACGGCTACCCGACCGGCGTGGAGGTCTGCGACGCGATGGTCCACGGCGGCCCCTACCCGGCCACCTCGGACGCCCGCGGCACCTCGGTGGGCACCCTGGCGATCGACCGCTTCCTGCGCCCGGTGTGCTACCAGAACTACCCGGACGCGCTGCTGCCGGAGGCCCTGAAGAACGCCAACCCGCTGGGTATCCAGCGCCTGGTCGACGGCCAGCCGAGCCGCGAGGCGCTGTAAGCGGCGCCCTCGCCCCTTTCCGGGGCGAGAACGGATCGATGGCGCGTAGCTCCCGGCCACGCGCCATCGATCCGTTTGCCATTGCTTTACCCGGGAGCACAGCCCCCGGATTCCGTGACGACAACGACAACAACGAACGGGAAAACCGCATGACCATTTCGATCCGCGCTCGCCGCCCTATTCCGCCGCATTCCCACACCTCCGGCACGCCGCCGGGAACGCCGCTCGCTTGATCTACTAGCCCCGGCGCCCGCGGCCGGGCTTTCCCCCTTTCGCTCAAGGCATCCGCGGCCGCGGAGGGGGCTTTTTGCGCCTTTTCCACCGAATCTTCGCCGGTAACAACAACAATGAAGAACAGCACCCAACGTTTTCCGCTCCGTCAGTCCTCCGCCCTCACCCTCGCCCTGGCGCTCGCCGGCACAGGCGCCCAGGCCGCCGGCTTCTTCGAAGACGCCAAGGGCACCCTGACCTTCCGCAACTTCTTCATCAACCGCGACTTCAAGCACGACAACGCCACCCGCAGCAAGGCCGAGGAGTGGACCCAGAACTTCATCCTCGACTTCAAGTCCGGCTACACCCCGGGCCCGCTCGGCTTCGGCGTCGACGTGCTCGGCCTCTACGCGCAGAAGCTCGACGGCGGTCGGGGCACCGGCGGCACCCAGCTGCTGCCGCTCGACCACGACGGCAAGCCCGCCGACCACTTCGGACGGATCGCCGTCGCGGGCAAGATGAAATTCTCCGAAACCGAACTGCGGGTCGGCGAGTGGTACCTGGTGCTGCCGATCCTGCGTGCCGACGACGGCCGCTCGCTGCCGCAGACCTTCGAGGGCTCCATGCTCACCTCCAAGGAGATCAAGAACCTGACCCTCTACGCCGGCCATATCACCGGCAACAGCCCGCGCGACGACGGCAGCATGGAGGACATGACGCTGAACGGCACCAGTCCCTACACCAGCGACCGCACCTCGGACGACTTCGACTTCGGCGGCGCGGAATACACCTTCAACGACAAGCGCACCACCGTCGGCGTCTGGTACGCCCGCCTGCAGGACATCTACAAGCAGCGCTATTTCCAGGTGCAGCACAGCCAGCCGCTGGGCAAGGACTGGACCCTGGGCGCCAACGTCGGCTACTTCGACGGCGAGGACGACGGCGACGCGCTGGAAGGCCACCTGGACAACAAGGTGCTCTCCGGGATGTTCTCGCTCAAGACCGGTACCCATACCCTCTACCTGGGCCTGCAGCGGGTCAGCGGCGACAGCAAGTGGCTGCGGGTCAACGGCACCAGCGGCGGCACCCTGGCCAACGACAGCTACAACGGCAGCTACGACAACGCCCGCGAGCGCTCCTGGCAACTGCGCTACGACTACAACTTCGTCGGGCTGGGCGTGCCGGGGATGACCTTCATGACCCGCTACATCAAGGGCCACAACGTGCACGTCGGTGCGGTCGACGACGGCGAGGAATGGGGCCGCGAGAGCGAGCTGGCCTACGTGGTGCAGAGCGGCCCGGCGAAGAACCTGACCCTGCGCTGGCGGAACTCGACGATCCGTCGCGACTTCGGCAGCAACAACCAGTTCAACGAGCAGCGCCTGATCGTCCAGTACCCGCTGTCGTTGTTCTGAGGGTGTAGATGAAGTTCTGGGTCCACTCCTCGGCCTTGCTGCGGATGGCGTTGTCGTGCTTGAAGTCGCGCTTGATGAAAAAGTTGCGGAAGGCAGGGTGCCCTTGGCGTCCTCGAAGAAGCCGGTGGCCTGGGCGCCTGTGCCGGCGAGCGCCAGGGCGAAGGCGAGGGGAGTGGACGGACAGAGCGGAAAACGTTGGGTGCGGTTTTTCATTATTGTTGTTACCGGCGAAGAGGCGGTGGAAAAGGCGCAAAAAGCCCCTTCCGCGGGTGCGGATGCGTCGAGCGAAAGGGGAAGAGGCCGGTTGCGCGCTACCGGGCCCGAGATGACGGGAGCGTGGAAATATCCCGGACGAAACCGCTCCGCTTATGCGGAGCCGGACCAGAGGCTTTCGGGTATGCACACCGCGCCGTCGAACAGCAGCCGTGCCGTGCGCAGCAACCCGCAGCCGGCCAGTTCGCTGCCCCGCTTGTGCAGTTCGACGGTGAACTCGCCGGTCGGATGCTCGACCGATAGCCGAACGCTGTCGCTCTGCCCGACCGTCGCCAGGCCGTCGGCTACCGAGCCTTCGATCAGGCAGGCCGAGGCCACGCTGACGGCGCCGAAGACCCCGATGGAGGTGTGGCAGCGATGCGGAATGAAGGTCCGGCTGCTGATGGCTCCGCCGTTTTGCGGCGCTGCAATCAGGCACATCTTGGGCACCGTGCGCCGGGCCACGTCGCCCAGATTCATCCGCGGTCCGGCTTGCAGACGGATCGCTTCGAGCACGGCCGTGAGTTCGTCGTCGGCCTCCAGCTGCTCGCACGTCTCGTAGCCGCTACGGCCGACACTGGCCGCCCGGACGAGGACCACGGGCATGCCGTTGTCGATGCAGGTCACCTCGATACCCTCGACGGTATCGCGGACGTTGCCCGTGGGCAGCAGCGCCCCGCAACTGGAACCGGCGATATCCTCGAATTCGACGACGATGGGTGCGGCCGTGCCGGGCACGCCATCGATGCGCGCCTCGCCCGCGTAGCGGACTGCGCCGTTCGGCGTGGGCACCTGGGCAATGGCGATCTGTCCGGTGTTTTCCATGAAGATGCGCACCGGTGTCGTGTCGCCCCGGACGGGCACCAGGCCGCGCTCGATGGCGAAGGGGCCGACGCCGGCCAGGATGTTGCCGCAGTTCTGGCCGAAATCCACGCGCGGCTCGTCGACCACCACCTGGGCGAACAGATAGTCCACGTCGGCATCCGCCCGTTCGGAAGGCTTGACGATGGCGACCTTGCTGGTCAGCGAGTCCGCGCCGCCGATGCCGTCGATCTGTCGCCGGTCCGGCGAGCCCATGCAGGCCAGCAGGACCCGGTCGCGCAGGGCGGGGTCGGCTGGCAGATCCCGAGCGAGAAAATAGGCGCCCTTGGAGGTGCCGCCGCGAATCATCATGCAAGGAATACGAGTCTGGCTCATGTCATGTCCCTAAGTGGTCGGCGGGGTTGCCGCCCGCGGCCGGGTGGAAACGCCCGGCCCCAGGCGGTTGCATGCCCGCCTAGCCTTCCAGCTCGTCCAGGCTGTCGACGTAGCGCAGGCCCTTTTCGGCCAGCCGGGAGCGCATCTCGTAGATGTCCAGGCCCAGTTCGCCTTCGGCCAGGCGCACGCGCTTCTGCTCTTCGACATCCGCCCGCTTGCGGCTGGCCTCGACGACCTTTTGCACGTCGCTGCGGCGGACCACCACCACGCCATCGTCGTCGGCGAGGATCACGTCCCCCGGGTTGACCAGCTGTCCGGCGCAGACCACGGGAAGATTCACCGACCCCAGGGTTTCCTTGATGGTCCCCTGGGAATTGATCGCGCGCGACCAGACGAAAAAGCCCATCTCGCGCAGGGTGCGGGTATCCCGGACACCGGCGTCGATCACCAGGCCGCGCACGCCGCGGGCCTTGAGCGAGGTGGCGAGCAGATCGCCGAAATAGCCGTCGCTGCAGGCCGAGCTGGGCGCGACGACCAGGATGTCGCCCGGCTTGCACTGCTCCACCGCGACATGGAACATCCAGTTGTCGCCGGGCGCCACCAGCACGGTGACCGCCGAGCCGCTGATCGCGACATCCTGCTGGATCGGGCGGACGGCCGGATCCAGCAACCCCTTGCGGCCCTGCGCCTCGTGAACCGTGGCCACGCCATAGAGACTCAACTCGTCGATCAGGCCCGCGTCGGCGCGGGGAATGTGGCGCACGACGATGCCGGTCTTGCCGATCAGACTGCTCATGCCAGGTTCTCCGTGACGCGCGGGAAGATGCTTTGATAGCCCTCGGCATAGACGATGTTCTTGCTCGAGGTGATGCCGACGTTGCGCTTGGCCTGCACGCCCCGCTGCAGGGCGACGCGGGTGTAGTACTCCCAGAGGTGTTCCTGGCCGGCCATGCACTGGATGGCCGCGTACTTCCTGTCCCAGACCTCGGTGATGTCCAGCAGCACGTCCGGGCACCATTCGCACTGCTCGGGCTGGTGCGGCTCGAAGCTGTACACCGGCGGCGCGGCGACGATCTGCTCGCCCGGCTTGTAGCCTTCGGCCTGGGCGATGATCCGGGCCTCCTGGGTCAGGTGCATGGCCAGCGGGTGGTCGTAGTTGTAGGGGTCCTTCAGCGAGTGGCTGAGCACGAACTCGGGCTGCACGCGGCGCATGACGTCCGCCAGACGGAACAGGGTGTCCTTGTCGGCGCGCATCGGATAGTCGCCGATGTCGAAGAACTCGACGCTGGCGCCCAGCACCTCGGCAGCCGCCCGGGCCTCCTCGCGGCGGGCCGTCTTGACCTTCTCTTCGGTCATCTCGCCCTTGCGCCAAAGCTTGGCGGACTCGCCGCGCTCGCCGAAGGACAGGCAGACGATATGCACGGCATACCCCTGCAGGGCGTGCAGCGCGATGGCGCCGCCGGCTCGCCAGACGAAGTCGGCGGAATGCGCGCTGACCACCAATGCCGTTTTCTTGCTCGAAGCGTTCATATCGGGCTCCTCGTGTTTTCAAAGAGGTTGGCATGCCCGCCGAACGACGAATAATGCGTTCAGTTGGACGAGGTATGCGTTTTACTTATAGAGGCAGGGAGCGCATAGTGAAGAGCCTCTCTTTGCCGCGGATCAGAGGCACTTATGGCCTTCGCCGACTATCCCAACCTGATGCAGGTTCGCGCCTTCGTGCGGGTGGCCGAGCACGGCAGCGTGTCGAAAGCCTCCCGGGCGCTTTACCGGGCCCAGTCGGTCGTCACCCGCGCGATTGCGGATCTGGAAGAGCGTCTGGCCGTCGTGCTGTTCGAACGCCACGCCAACGGCATGCGGCTGACCGATCACGGCAGGCACATCCTGCCCAGGGCGCAGCAAACGCTCGCCGAACTGGCGACGGTGCCCCAGGCGCTGGGCCATGCGACCGAACCGCTGTACCTGCTGCATGCCCGGCGGCTGGAGCTGTTCATCAAGCTCTGCGAAACCCACCATATGCAAACCGTGGCCACTACCTTCGGCCTGACTCAGCCGGCGGTGAGCGCGGCGCTCAAGGTGCTGGAAAACGGCTGCGGCCATCCGTTGTTCGAGCGCACGCCCCAGGGCCTGCAGCCCACCCGGACCAGCGGCGAGATCCTGCTGTACATCCGCCGGGCCCTGAACGAGCTGCGCCATATCGATGCGGATATCGCCGCCCTGCGGGGCTCGCTGCAGGGCAAGGTGACCGTGGGAGCCTTGCCGCTCGGGCGGACCCGCATCCTGCCCGAAGCCATCGTCCGCCTGACCGAAGCCCATCCGGGGGTCCGCGTGGCGACCATCGAAAGCCCTTTCGATCTCCTGGCGACCGAACTGCGTGCCGGCGACATCGACTTCGTGCTCGGCGCCCTGCGCCCGTCCGAGTACGCCAGCGACCTGCACGGCGAGCAGCTGTTGACGGAAAATCTGGTGGTACTGGCGCGCCGAGACCATCCGCTGCTGCGCCGGGCCATCGAGCCCAGCGATCTCGGCCAGGCCCGCTGGATTCTTCCGCGGACGGGCGCGCCCGCCCGGCAGCAGCTCGATGCGTGCCTCGCCGAACTCGGGGTCGATGCTCCCCAGCCGATCGTGGAGACCGGCGATCTGGCGGTCATCCGCGGCTTGCTCCTGCAGTCCGAGATGATCGCCGCCGTTTCGGCGCATCAGCTGGAATACGAAATCGTCTCCGGAGAGCTGCAGCGCCTGCCTTTGCAACTGCGCCACACCAACCGCGCCATCGGCCTGATCTACCGTACCGGCTGCCTGCACGCGCCGGCCGCCGAGGCCCTGATGCAACAGGTGCGCGAGGTGGTCCGAGAACTGGCGCCGGGATCGGCATGACCCCGCGTCGCGAAGCGTTGCCGGTCGCTCCGGCTAGCGCCTTCCCGGTTGCAGGCGCTCGCGCCAGAAGCGGAACACCGGAGCGGCCAGGAACAGCACCAGTACCAGGCGCAGCACCTGCATCGCGGTGACCAGCGGCACCAGCAGGCCCAGCGCCTCGGCGGTCAGGCTCATTTCGGCGATGCCGCCGGGCACCATGCCGAGCACCAGCGCCCGCATGTCGAGGCCCGAAGCCCAGCTCATCATCCAGGCGACGGGCACGGCGAGCAGGACCGAACCGAGCGTCGCCAGCAGCGTGCGCAGCATGAACGCCGGCGCGCGGCGAAAGAACGAGCGGTCGAAATGGCTGCCCAGGCTGCTGCCCAGCAGCCACTGGCCCACTTCGCCGGCCCCCTCCGGCAGACCGAGGCGCAGGTCGAAGGCAATGCTGAAAACGCAGGTGACCAGCAAGGCGCCGAGTTGCCAGGCATTGGGGAAACGCCAGCGCTGGAATAGCCAGGCGAGCAGCCCGCCGAGGCTGAAGATCAGGGTCAGCCAGATGGCATCGGGGTCGTGGCGGGCGACGGCCGCGGTCTGTCCATCGGCGAACAGCCAAGTGTAGAGCGTTGGAATGCCCAGCAGCACCAGCATCATGCGCAGGCTGTGGCTGGCCGCCACGTGCTGCAGCTCGGCGCCATGGGCGCGGCCCAGGCTGACCATCTCGTTGGCGCCGCCGGGCATGCTGGAGAAGTAGGCGGTCGCGAAGTTTTCGGTGTGATGCCGGTGCAGAAAAATGCCGATGGCGCCGGTGAACAGGGTCAGCAGGCTGCCGGTCAGCACCAGGGCGGAGTGGGCGAGGATCTGCTCCAGCACCGCCCGGTTGAAGTGCAGGCCGATCCCGGTGGCGACGATCCACTGGCCGAGCTTGACCGCGTGGGGCATGGCGACGGTCGGACGGCCGAGGCAGCGCAGGGCGGCGACACCGAGCAGGGCACCGATCATCCAGGGCAGCGGCCAGCCGAGCAGTTGGGCAAGGGCGCCGCCGAGCGCGCCGGCCAGGGGCGTGAAGATCCAGGGTTTGCAGCAGGCCAGCCGGCCTGCCAGGACGGGAGAAAATGGGGTTGTCACATCGGCCCCTTGAGAGCAGCCCTTTCAAGGTCTCTTACCTTTCGAGGCCTCGATTACACGGGCCGTAGAGACATGAGCGCGAGCTGTGGCGCCATCGACCCACTCCCGGGGCTTCTTCACCTTGGGACCGCGCTTGCTGGTGG
>Ga0209575_10000197_pt1 | contig 59811 bp, 42 predicted proteins | sample Medcelwee11metaG_FD_187172 | JGI IMG/M metagenome (GOLD analysis project Ga0209575, IMG submission 187172) | Freshwater pond sediment microbial communities from the University of Edinburgh, under environmental carbon perturbations - Medium... | ecosystem: Environmental > Aquatic > Freshwater >...
TATAGAACCCATTTGGTATCTTTTGTCAAAACCTTTTCTGCCAAAGGATTTGAGCCAAAACCTGGCTTTTTAATTAAAATCCTTACTACACAAGGATTACAGAATAGATCCAAAATGAGTTCTATATTAGTTAATGTATTACCCTGCAAAGATTGATCACCGAAAGACTGGGTGATCGCTAAAGATTTTTCATAATATGTTAACGCTAACTGCTTTTCACCTAAATCATTATGAATATTAGCTATCCGCAGGAAAACTAGCGACTGTTGGCGTTGATCACCTGACTTTTCCAGAAGTGTCAAAAATTTTTCTAACAAGATAATCGCTTGCTGTTTGGCTTCTATAGTCTTCTCACTAAGTAAAGCCTCTACCTCTTCCCATAATTTATTAACTTCTGCATCCTGAGATATTTGAGCGATACTTGTGATAGGCGTAGCCTTCATTGCTGATGCACTGACTAGTATTGAGAGGATGAATACAGTAAATATTAAATTTGTGGTAAGAATTATATTAAGGTTTAATAATATCAATCGTTTCAGAAAATTCATATTATTTTTCTCCAATTTTATAACCCTTTGTTAACACATAATTGTCAAAATCAACATTAATTTTTATTAATATAAATATTAGCTATTTTTACAAAACTCAATAGATTAAACCTATTCGACAGGAGTGAAAGCTATTACATTCACTTAATAACATCAAATACCCTTACATAAAGTGCGATCGCCCTTCTCAATATTAGAACTTTTCATTAAATAATCATTAGTTAAATTGCAGGCTAAAGTCATCAAACGATCTAGGTCTAAATACCACAATACAGCAATCATATTACGCCCAGCCCCAGCAATAATATTACCATTGCGATTAAAACTGACATCCATTACCCAGTCGCCTTGCCCGGTTAAAGTGACTATTTCCTTGCCTTGTAAATTCCACAATTTAATTGTACCGTCATCACTGGCAGAAGCAATTAAATCGCCTTCTGGGTGAAAATTCACACTGTAAATTTCCCCTGTGTGTCCTCGCATTGTCGCTAATACTTTACCTTCTAGGTCTAATAATTTGACGGTTTTGTCAGAACAGGCGATCGCCAAAGATTTACTATTAGGACTAAAAGCCACACTATTCACCGCTAAACATAAACCTGATATGCCAATTATTTCTTTACCATTCATATCCCAAATTTTTACTGCATCACCTCTGCCACCATAACCAGCGGAAGCTAACATTTTACCATTGGGGCTAAAAGCGACACTGCGTAAACCATATTGATGCCCGGTTAAAGTACGAATTTCTTTGCCCTTCAAATCCCAAATTTTCACGGTTTTATCACCGCTGGCACTGGCAATCCATTGACCATTCGGACTGAATACGACACTTTTTACCTCGTCAGTGTGACCAGTTAAAGTATTATGTACTTTCTCTTGAATATTCCAAATCCGCACGGTTTTATCTGCACTACCGGAGACTAATAATTTATCATCAGCAGGGCTAAAATTTACACTATAAATACCGCCGGTATGACCTTTCAGGGTTTCTTCTAACTTGCCGTCAGCTTGCCAAATTTTCACGGTTTTATCAAAACTGCCGGTAGCGATTAATTTACCATTGGGACTGAAACTGACACTGCGTACTACATCAAAATGCCCTTTTAAACTCGGTAAAGTTTGCTCAGACATACTCCATAATATTAAACTGCGATCGCCACTAGCGGAAATTAATGTCAGGTTATCAGGACTAAAATTAATTTGTTTAACTGATTGGCTATGACCCTTTAAGGAAGCGATTTCTCGCCCGTAAGCTGTCCATAATTTAATCATGCCATCTTCACTGCCAGAGGCAATCATGTTACCATTACTGCTAAAAGTGACGGTATTAATCGGGCTTTCATGACCTTTAATCGTACCGATTTCCCGTTTATCGTTAATACTCCATAATTTGAGAGTTTGATCGGCACTGCCTGATACTAAGGTTTTACCGTCGGGGCTAAATTGTAAACTTAATACCCGATCCTGATGACCGTTAAATGTCGAAATTAACTGCCCGCTGCGTTGCCAAATTTTAATAGTGCGATCGCTGCTACTGGTGGCAATATTCTGACCGTTCGGACTAAAAATAATTGCTGTAATATTTTCGCCGTGACCACGCCAATTATGAATAATATTACCCTGTAAATCCCAGATTTTAATATTGCCATACATATCACTGGAAGCAATATTTTGACCGTCAGGACTGAAACTGAGACTATTAATTACACCGGCATGACCGTTATTAAAAGTTTTTAACATTTTGCCCTGCCCGTCCCACAATTTGACTAAACCATCTTCACCGCCACTCACTAACATTTGCCCATCTGGTCGCCAACTAATTTGCTTAATACTTTTTTGACTAGCGTTGATTGTGGCAATTTCCTCACCATAAATCGTCCAAAGTTTAATCTTACCAGCCTGATCCGCCGAGGCGATCGCTTTACCATCGTAATTAAAGGCGACAGTATTAATACCGTGACTATGTTGGGCTAAGGTTTGGCGATTTCTTACCCCATAAATTGCTTGAGTTAAAGTAGTTAATACTTGTAGTTGATTAGTATTAGATACTTGATTGGGAGAATTTTTTAATAATCTGCCGGCTTTTAAAGAGGCTAATAAAGCATCAAATTTTTGATGATCGTTAAATAGTTTAGCAGATTGGCTATTTAATGATTGAATTTCTGTATTTAATTGTTTCGTTTCTGCCTGCGATCGCAATATTTCCGCTCGTTGCCAACCGCCTATGGTGAATAGAGTAAAACCACCTAAACCAGCGATGATCAAACGTAATTTATTTAGCTGTTTTTGTTGAGATTTTTTCTGAGATTTAATACTAACTTTCAGAAATTGATCGGCTAAAGGTGATAAAACTAAAGTGTCAGGATAATCCCGAATAAAATCTTGAATTTCCCCTAATTTCATGCCGGTTAATAAGGTTGTTGGGTCTTTTCTGTTCCCTTGCCATAACTTCGCATTGGTCTCTAATTGAGTCGCTAACCGCCGACCATAACGCTCGGTTTCTAACCAGTTATAAAGTACCGACCAATAACGCAATAAACTTTCATGGGCAATATTTACCACCGTCACCGCTTTCTGCTCTTGGGAAAATTTCACCTGGGCTGTCACTAATAATCTGGCTTTCACAAACTTTTGTAAAATATTACTGACTATTAATAACGACTGTTGAGGAGTGACTAAATCGGATTTTAAAACGGTTTTTGGCGTAGGTTCTGCCCAATCACTAAAATGTACTAAATTGATAAATATTCTTTTGGTCGCTTCTTTTTCCTTCTCAGACAGAGTATTATATAAATCATTAGCGGTATTTTCCAAACAGCTATTAATACCACCTAATTTTTCATAATCATTAATAGTAAATTGATGACTAATCCGTTGTCGCCATAATTCAGTCAGGGTATATTGTAAAAGTGGTAAACTGCCTGCCGTTTTAGCATCCTGTAAAATTTTGGGTAACAATTCTGCCTGAATATCTATGCCAACTTTTCTGGCAGGTTTAATAATTACTTCCTTTAATTCAAGTTCCGTCATCGGCACAATAGTGACTAAATTATTCTGAATATTGCGGGCTAAACCAGCGTATTCCCGTTCGGCACATTTGCCAAAAAAGTTAGCTCGTAGAGTAATAATTAATAGTAAAGCTGCGGTGGAATGATCATTAAAATTACTATTCAATTCACTATTCAATTCACTGTTTAACTCACTGTTTAACTCACTATTCAATTCATTATCAATATCATCAAAATTTTTCTGATTAATACTTTCTGAAGAAAATACCGCTGGTATATCGCCACTAATATTTTTGGTGACAGTTAACTGATCTCGACTATTCGGCAAATTACCTAAATTTTGCTCCACACATCCCATCAAACATCGAAAAAATTGATAACGTTCTTGATAATCACCACATAAACTAAATACTTCTTCAAATTGATCAATGAAAATAATTACCCGACCGGCCTTGATTGTTTCTAAAATTTGCTTAAGACCACTTGCCCCGTCTTGCTGGAGAATTAACTCTATTTCTGCTAAAAGAGCTTGTCGATCATTAACTGGTAAGTTAAGGTGCTTTTTCTGATAATTATTTGATAGGTTACTTGACAAACCATTTGATAAATTTTCCCCATGAAATCCGTTGTTATTTTCCCCATTTAGTAAATTCTGATTAACTACTATTTCTGCTTGGGTACTCGCTACCCTCACCCGTTCCAAAGATGGCGTAATTGTATAAAAATAATCAGCCAGGGCGATCGCCAAACTTTGTACAGGATGAAAACCAGGTCGCAAAGTAATAATCGGCCAATTCTCACTACCAGATAAACGTTGACCACTCTGAATTTGCGGTAATAAACCTGCCCGAATCAAACTAGATTTACCACTACCACTCATGCCTACCACTGCCAGTAAATTACTAAATTTCACCCTAGCTAATAGTAGGTTAACTAAATTTTGCCGACCATAAAAATATTGAGGATCCTGATCATTTAATTCAAAAGCTGTTAAACCTTTGTAGGGGCAGACTCCTGATGTTATTGATGGCAAAGACAAACCAGGATTAATATTAGGCGGATCACCAGTTAGAATAATATCATCACCGGAATTGTGAAAGAGGGGGCGAGGCTGTTGAGGAGTGATTTGTTTATAAATGTATTCAACTAAATTGTAATTAGTTACATATTTTTGTTGATGATTTTCCGGGTCTAGGGCTTCAATTAAATATTCTGCTAAATAGTTAGATTTTTCAATCTGTTGTAAATCATGACTATCATATTGGCTAGAAAAAGTTTCTGCATTGGCAGTGACAATAAAACAGCGATCATGACCTTTTTCCCAAAACTGCCCATAGGTTTCGGTAAAATTTAGTAAATTTTCACTATGATTACAATCTAACCAAATAATTTGTTGTTTGACGGGAGAGTCAGCTAATATTTGTCGTAACCAATTGAGAGAAATTCCCCATTTCTCCTGGGCGGGATCCGTGTCACTGGTTGCCAAAAAACTTTCTTTCAGATTGGCGACACTTTCCCATAAACCGAGACCCGAAAAATATAAGAGGGCAGTATCTGGAATATGCTGATGGGGATGAAATAATTGGGCGATCGCCTGTTTTAGGGCAGTAATTTGATTTTTATAATTAGATGGTTGTCGATCAATTTGCCAAATACCATCAATATTAACAGCGGGAAACCTTTGTACAGTAAAATCCCCATAGGTCTCCAATAATTGAGCGATCGCCTCGGCATCATCAGCCGGTTTATTTAAGACCAAAGACTGACCCGTTTGATCTTGAGTAAAAGGATAATGATTAATACCGATAACTAAGGCTTTTTTCTTCATAGTTTCTATTCATTTAGCCTATAATAGGCGGGCGATCGCTATATAACAATATAATCTAGGGTTATAATCTACTCTGGTAGAGTATTGGTTGCTATTTTAAAACAATATTGATCACTTTGCGGGAAGAGCAGGGAAAGATAGAATATAATTAAACTGATAGCAAGTATTTATATGAGGAAATAACACCTATGTTTAACAATAAATTTTTGATGGCTGCCATTCTCATTGGCATATTTGTCTCCATGGGTGACAAGTTTGCATTTATGCCGAAACCTGTACAGAAAGCAAGTTATGACAGTAGAGTATTTTTAGTTAGTTTATGGCCTAGTTGGTTAAAACCAAAAACTAGTGTCTATGATCGTACTGATAAGGCAATTGATGAAACTAATAATCCTAAAACCAATCCATAATTGCGTAGGGGCGAACGGCTATTCGCCCTCAAATATTTGCCCCTATACTATTTGGCTTATCTTCATAGTTTAAAAATTATTTCAATAATTATAGTTAGAGTTGTTTCACAAAAATTATGTTGGGTTGCGTTCCTTAACCCAACCTACTATTAAAAAAATTAAATAGGGGTAATTAAGTTACTACCCCTATTTACTAAAACCAAGAAATATAGTTAATAATTACTTAATTACTAAACTTTTTTCAACCAGCTAAACATTGCCCGTAAATCCTTACCAACTTCTTCAATTGGGTGTTCAGCTTCCTGCCGACGCATGGCAATAAAACCAGGTTTACCAGCTTGATTTTCTAAAACAAATTCTCTGGCAAATTGCCCAGATTGAATTTCACTGAGAATTTTCTTCATTTCTAAACGGGTAGCATCAGTCACAATCCGAGGACCACGAGTTAAATCACCGTATTCAGCAGTATTAGAAATACTATCGCGCATCTTAGCTAAACCGCCTTCTACAATCAGGTCAACAATTAATTTCACTTCATGCAGACACTCAAAGTAAGCTAACTCCGGTTGATAACCAGCATTCACTAAAGTTTCAAAACCAGCTTTAATTAAGGCACTTAAACCACCACATAAGACAACTTGTTCGCCAAATAAATCTGTTTCAGTTTCTTCCCGGAAAGTGGTTTCTAAAATACCGCCCCGTGTACCACCAATCCCTTTAGCGTAAGCCATTGCCCGATCTCTGGCTTGACCAGAAGCATCTTGATAAACCGCAAATAATGTTGGTACACCTTGACCTTGTTCATAGGTACGTCTGACCAAATGACCAGGACCTTTAGGAGCAATCATTACGACATCCACATCAGCCGGTGGTAAAACTTGCCCGAAATGAATATTAAAACCATGGGCAAAGGCTAATACCTTACCAGCCGATAAATTAGGAGCTATTTCATTCGTATAAATAGTCTTCTGTACTTCATCCGGTAACAGGATCATAATAAAATCAGCCGCCTTGGTTGCTTCTGCTACGGATAAAACCTTTAAACCTGCTTCCTCAGCTTTACCAGCGGATTTACTCCCAGCATATAAACCAACCACCACATTGCAACCACTATCTTTTAAATTCAGTGCATGGGCGTGACCCTGGGAACCATAACCAATAATTGCAATAGTTTTACCAGCTAATAAGTCTAAATTGGCATCGCTATCATAATACATACGGGCCATAATTATTTATCTCCTTGGGATAATTATTTTTATTGTCCAAATTGATCAATTTATCACTTTTTGGTATTTGCTGAGACAATTAATTTATGTAGGTCAGTCAAACGACTATTATTTTGGGTCATTTAACTATTTCACTACGAGAAGTTAAATTTTTGCGGGAGGCAGAAGGAGTTAATTGGGCGGGGGGAACGGTGGCTAAAGGAAACTGTTTTAATAAATTATTTAATAACTGTTCTTGATAACTTCTCATCTCATCTAAACTGGGTCCCTGATTGAGAATAGCAAACCAAATAATCCCATCTTTTTCAGTGGGTAAAGCCCCGGCTAAAGCACTGACATTATCTAAAGAACCTGATTTCACCACCGCATTATTCGGTAAACTTTTTCGCCCATCTAATATGCCTTCATCTTGACCGACTATTACAAATAAATCAGCAATATTCAAATTATAAGATTCTAAATATTTTTCTAAGGCTAAAAATAGAGCAGTAGCAGCCCTGGGTGAAATAATATTGGCTTCCCCTAAACCGGAACCATTTATTAACTGTATTTCCCCGGCAGGAATACCCGTTAATTTTGTCGCTTCTTCTGCCACAATTTTCGCTCCTCCTACCGATTCTGCAAACATATCTGCCATCAGATTATTACTGTATTGATTCATTTTTTTCAGTAATTCTGACAGGGGAAAAGAATAGTGTTTAATTAATATTTTACTATTAGCTAGTGGGGTAGATAAAATCGTAACTTCTCCATTAATCTTGACACTAGGACGAGGAATATTAGATAAACCTTGGTATTGAGTAACGGCTTCTTCTGGCCAAAGGTTATTATTAATTGCCTGTTTAAATAAATTACCGGCAAGTTGGGAATTATTTTCATAATTCATATAAAATTTACCCGTAATAATTAAATTACCAGTTACTTCTTGAATACCAATTTCATTTAATAAATTACCCAGAGCAAAAGCCTCTTCCCACACAAAGAAAGGATCCTGATCTCCTTGCACAATTAAATCACCTTGTAATACACCATTTTCTATGACACCATTAGTACTAATTAAAGTAATAAACTGATGATCTGGTCCCCATTTATTTAAGGTAACTAAAGAAGTCGCAACTTTCGTAATAGAGGCAGCCGAAAGAGCTTTAGTGCCTTGGTGATTCGCTAATAATTTATTATTAGTTTGTATCCAAATTCCCTGATTATTAGGGGCGTAACCTCTCGTACTTAATTCCGCTAAATACTGTTTAATGATCGTGTCTATTGCCGGACCTGTTGCTCCTTCTGGTACAGTTAAAGGTGCCGTAGGAAATTTAGGCGTTTCAGGAGTTAATGATGGTTGAATTTCTGGTCTTATAGAAGTTTTTATATCTGGATCAACAGACGATTGACAAGCGGTAAAAATAGTTAATAATACGGAAGAAATGAGGGATGTAATAATAACTTTTTTCATAATTTTATAAAATAATTTATCTGTTTAATATAATTAATTTGCTGGTGATAATTTGTGTTAATAGCCTGGTAGATTTATTGATTTTTAATGTTTTGTAAATTTCCCTCTACTATAAGTTAATTTAAGTGATATAATCAATCATAAATTTTTAAAATTTTTAAAATTATTGTGACATAAATTATTATGAATAGTTCGTCCCAACCAACAATTGTCGCTGGCAATCCCTATCTTGAATTTAATAATCATGGTCAGATTATTAAAATAGAATTAACCAAAGAATTTCACCGTTTAGGGCGTGATCGCTATCGCAGCGATCTAATCATACCGGAAGATTGGTTAATTATTTCTGGTTGTCATGCCACCCTGAGAAAGTTAGATAATACTTACTGTATTTACGATGGGGACGGACAACGACCCAGCACCAATGGTTTATTCATTGATAATACCCGCATCACTATAGAAGAAGGGTATATGTTACAGGCAGGATCTGAAATTAAAATCGGTTTAGATCCAAAAACTCAAATTATTTGTAAATACGTCGATCCTTTACAAGCAATTGCCACGATTAATCCACCAGTTATTAAAACAATTTCTTTAACTAATTTTCCCATTGTATTAGGTAGGGATGAACAGGCTAATTTTTATTTAGACTCTCCGCTCGTTTCCCGTCGTCACGCCACGATTGACCTAGATAAAAAAGGTAATTATATTATTCATGATCATAGTAAAAATGGTTTATTTGTTAATAATCAAAGGGTAGAAAATCAAACTGTTTTACAAGAGGGCAATCGCATTAAAATCGGTCCTTTTACTTTAATTAAACAGGCTGAAAATTTAGAGTTATTTGACCAAGGTCAACAAATTAGATTAGATGCTGATCGTTTATTCAGAAAAGTCAAGGATCAAAAAGGGAAATGGCGGGTTTTATTAAATGATATTTCTTTAGCAATTGAACCCGGTCAATTTGTGGCGTTAGTTGGTGGTAGTGGGGCCGGTAAATCCACTTTAATGCGTACTCTATTAGGAATTGATCCAACTACTAAAGGAAAAGTTTATATTAATGGCGATGATTTAAGGGCAGATTTTAATATTTATCGCACCCAAATAGGTTATGTTCCCCAAGATGATATTATTCATCGGGATTTAACTGTTTATGAAGTGCTATTTTATGCCGCTAAATTGCGTTTACCATCAGATATTAATATTAATGAAATTATTACTAATACTTTAGAACAAATTGAAATGTTGGATCGACAGGATGTATTAGTTAGTCAGTTAAGTGGCGGGCAGAGAAAACGGGTATCTATTGGCGTGGAATTATTAGCGGATCCAAAACTATTTTTCTTAGATGAACCGACCTCCGGTTTAGACCCTGGTTTAGATAAAAAGATGATGCAACTTTTAAGAAAATTAGCAAATCAGGGACGCACAATTATTTTAGTCACCCATGCCACCGCTAATATTAAAATGTGCGATCGCATTGTCTTTTTAGGGCGGGGCGGACGTTTATGTTATTTCGGACCACCCCATGAGGCTTTACAGTTCTTTGATATTAAAACCGATGATTTTGCCGATATTTATAACTTATTAGAAACAAGTGAAAATGCTGTACAAGAATGGTCAAATCAGTTTAGAAAATCGGAATATTATCAGCGTTATGTCAACAATCATTTAAGTGTTAATCAAGATAGTAAATTACCTAATAGAAGTTTACCACCAACCTCAAAACCAATTTCTTTTCAACAACAATTAGCAATTTTAAATGAACGTTATTATAAATTAATATTACGGGATCCAGTCAGTTTAGGATTAGCTCTATTGACTGCCCCCATTGGTATTGCCTTAATTAAATTAGCCGTGCGTGATCAACAACCATTAATCGGTGAACCAGAGGCGACTTTAGCCCCCTTAGCTCTGCGGGTTTTATTTGTTTTTACTAGTGCGGCTTTATGGGTCGGTTTATCTACGTCTTTACAGGAAATAGTCAAGGAAATTCCTATTTATACGAGGGAAAGATTAGTTAATTTAAGATTATCAGCTTATTTAACTTCTAAGGTTTTAATTTTATCAGGTTTAGCCGTCGCACAAACTGTATTAATGGTATTAGTTATTTTAATCTGTTTTACTAACCCTCAACCAGAGTTAATTAACTGGCCTTTAGGTGTAGGAATTACCACTTTTTTTACCTTAACAAGTTGTATGAGTTTAGGGTTATTTATTTCGGCTTTAGTGAAAAATTCTGCCCAGGCAAATAGTGCTTTACCGTTAGTTTTATTACCCCAAATAATATTCTCTGGCGTATTATTTAATATGGAGGGAATTGCCAGTAAATTTGCTTGGTTAATGTTAAGTCGTTGGTCCGTGGCAGCTTATGGGGCTTTAGTTAATGTGAATGGAATGGTTCCAGAAGCGACGAAATTACCTGATGGTAGCACTGTTACTTTACCTTTTGATGGTTCACCAGTTTATGATGCGACTTGGCATAATTTAATGATTAATTGGGGTGTTTTATTGGTGCATACAATAGTTTATTTAGGTTTAACTTTTTGGTTACAAAAACGTAAGGATATTTTGTAGTTTTTCACTAAATTTTTACTAAGTAAAAATACGATTCCTCCTATACAACAAAAAATCCCCCGACCAATCTAGGCCAAGGGACTGATACTATCAGGGTGCATCTACTATGTTTTGTAGTATAACACCCGTGAGGGGTGTTGCCCCTTATTTTTATAGCAAAGTAAATTTGATTAACTTATATAAGTGATAAGTTAATACTATTAATCCCCAAAGAACTTGTAGATAATAGGTTGGCTGGGCAGACTTAGTATATTCACCCTCTAACTCAGGCCCCTTAATAGGAATTTTCTGCTCTGTCAATAGTCAAAAAACTTTCGCCTAATATTTTGATCAGCCTAATACTGCCATTAGCCTGTTATATTTTTTTAGTGGACCAAGATATTAGGTATTAATATTCAGCAAATAATTATGTTAGACATTAAATTAATTAGGGAAAATCCCCAGCAAATACAAGATCTCTTGAATCGTCGTAATACTAATTATGATTTACAACCTATATTGCAATTAGATCAGCAACAACGCCAATTAGAACAGGAGCGATCGCAATTACAGGAAAGACGCAATACTATTGGGGCGTTGGTCGGTGAGAAAATGAAGGGCGGTACAAAGCCGGATGATCCAGAGATATTGGCATTAAAAGAAGAAGGCAATCAAATTAAAGATGCGTTGAGTAATTTGGAACCGCAGGAAAAAGAGATTAAAGACAAAATTATTGAGTTATTGTTACCGATTCCTAATATTCCTAGTGAGTCTGTGCCGATGGGGAAAGATGAAAATGAAAATGTGGAAGTCAAACGCTGGGGAGATGAGTATATTCCCACTAATAAAAATATTTTGCCTCACTATGAAATTGGCGAAAAGTTAGGGATATTAGATTTTGAGCGGGGGGTGAAAATTGCTCAAAGTCGTTTTGTCACTATTAAGGGTGTGGGGGCTGCCTTAGAACGGGCAATTATTCAATTCATGTTAGACCGTCATACCCAGCATGGTTATGTAGAAATCATTCCACCTTTATTAGTTAATACTAAATCCCTGACTGCAACCGGACAGTTACCCAAATTTGCCGAAGAAAGTTTTAAGTGTAGCGAAGATGATCTCTGGTTAATACCGACTTCCGAAGTGCCGGTGATGAATCTTTATCGGGATGAAATTATTAATGGTGATGATTTACCCATTTATCATTGTTCCTATACTCCCTGTTTTCGGCGGGAAGCGGGCAGTTATGGTAAGGATACTAGAGGTTTAATCCGTTTACATCAATTTAATAAGGTGGAAATGATTAAACTAGTTCATCCTGATACATCGGAGGAAGAACACCAAAAGTTAGTGGCGGATGCCGAAGCAATATTACAGGCGTTAAAATTACCTTACCGGGTGATTGAATTGTGTACAGGTGATCTCGGTTTTGCTGCTGCGAAATGTTATGACTTGGAAGTTTGGCTACCTTCTGCCGGCAAATATCGGGAAATTTCTAGTTGTTCTAATGTCAAAGATTTTCAAGCCAGACGGGCAAATATTCGGTTTAAGGAAAAGAAAAAAGGTACTAGTTTTGTTCATGCCTTAAATGGTTCTGGTTTAGCGGTCGGTCGGACGATGGCTGCTATTTTGGAAAATTATCAACAGGTGGACGGTACGATTAAAGTACCGGCAGTATTACAACCGTATTTGCAACGAGAATTTTTATGATGAGTAACCGGGCTTTTGTCATTAATCTTTGTACTGAAAAAAGATGATCTGAAAAACCCGGTTTCTTTCAGCGATCGCCCTAGAAAAAATTTAATATTAAAAATATAATTTTTATTTTATGACAGAAGAATTATTGAATATTAGTTCTCCCCTTATCCAAGAAACACTAGATGAGCTGATTACTAATATTACCAAACAAACCCCTAAGGGACAATTACCTAGTTATATTCCCTATTTAAGTAATATTGATCCCACCCATTGGGCGATCGCCTTGGTGAATATTAATGATCATATTTATAGTAAGGGAAATATTAACTGTAAATTCCCCTTAATGAGTGTGATCAAACCCTTCTTATTATTATATTTATTAAGTGCTATTGGACCGGAACGGGTCTGGCAAAAAGTGGGAATAGAACCATCTGAACAACCTTATAATTCAATTAGTCAATTAGAAAAAGATCATGGTTGGCCGAGAAATCCTATGATTAATAGTGGGGCGATCTGTTTAGCTGGTCTGTTAGTCGATCATGTGCAGGAAAATAATAGATCAAATACAGCTTGTGCCGAATTATCTAACTGGTTAAATACCCAGGCAAATGTTAATCTTTATCTGGATGAAGCAGTATTAAAATCCGTGCGATCGCTCCCCAATCAAACTAATAAAAATATTACGGCAACTCTGGCACAAGCTGGTTATATCAGACCAGAACAGGTAACAAATACCCTGGATGTTTATAATCAAATTTGTTGTTTATCGGGCAATATATTAGACCTGGTAAAATTGGGAATGTTATTAATCAACACACCTCTAATTAATCCCGTTAACCCTGAATATTGCCGTTTAGTCAAAGCATTAATGTTAACCTGTGGCTTATACGAAGCCTCAGGCCGTTATGTTGTAAAAATTGGTTTACCGATGAAATCAGCAGTCAGCGGTATTATTCTAGCAGTTGTTCCTCACCAAGGGGCGATCGCTTGTTATAGTCCCCCCCTTGACAATGAAGGTAATTCTGTTATAGGTTTAGCTCTCTTAGAGGCGATCGCTAGTCAATTAAATTTAAGTTTATTTAATTAGTTTTTCGTAAATTATTATTTAGTTTTAATTATTTATAAACACTGATCAACCATGGGACAACTGAGAATTAGACAGCACGTTAACCCGCTCAGTCGGCGTTATCAATTACCAATGGAAATACCAAATTTCCACGAAATTTATCAAGATATAAATCAGCCTTTACATTTAGATATTGGTTGTGGTCGGGGTAAATTTATCTGGAATTTTGCCCATTTAGAAAATACTTGGAATTTTCTCGGTTTAGAAATTCGGGAACAGTTAGTCAAGGAGGCTAATAGCTGGTGTGCAGAAGCAAATATAAAAAATTTACATTATTTATTTTGTAACGCTAATATTGACCTAGATAAAGTTTTGGCAAAATTTCCTCCTAATATTTTGCAACGGGTGACAATACTATTCCCCGACCCTTGGTTTAAAACGAAACATCATCGGCGACGGGTAGTACAACCAGAATTAATCAATACTTTAGCTAAATATTTAATAGTCGGTGGTAAAGTTTTTGTGCATTCCGATGTTTTATCTATAGCGACAGAAATTTGCGATCGCCTGTCAGAAAACCCCCATTTTCAGCGTCAACATGGGGAAACATGGTTAACAGAAAATCTTATGCCCTTAGCCAGTGAGCGGGAAAATTCTACCCTATCGAGAGGGGAACCAGTTTATCGGGCAGTATTTCAGCGTGTTGCAGTATCATAATTGTTTAATAAGTTTAAGGAGAATTAACAATGTCAGCCCTATTACCGCCTAATATAGTATTAGATGAATTATTAAAAAACTGGTTATTAGAAGATATTGGGCGGGGCGATCGCACTACTGCCAGTTTATCTGTCGCCAATACCAAGGGTGAGGCTCGTTGGATAGTGAAAGAAGCCGGGGCGATCGCTGGTTTACCAATAGCTAGTCGGGTATTTACTCTATTAAATCAGAGCGTACAATTTACCGCCGAAGTGCAAGAAGGAGAATATTGTCAACCATCCCAAGTAATTGCAACGATTAACGGTCCCCTCGATGCTTTATTAATGGGGGAAAGAGTCGCTTTAAATTTAGTCATGCGATTGAGTGGTATTGCCTCCATGACCCGACAATATGCGGAAATTATTGCTGATTTACCGACCCAATTAGTAGATACTCGCAAAACTACGCCCGGTTTAAGAATATTAGAAAAATACGCCACTTTAGTGGGTGGTGCAAAAAATCATCGGTACGGTTTAGATGATGCGATAATGATCAAAGATAATCATATTAAGGCTACCGGCGGTATTCCCCAAGCGATCGCCCTGGTAAAAAAATCAATGCCATACCCTTTAACTATTGAGGTGGAAACCGAAAATTTAGCCGAAGTACAGCAAGCCTTAGAACATGGTGCAGATATTATTATGTTAGATAATATGGTTGTAGATTTAATGACTGAGGCAGTAAAAATTATTAAAGATTATAACCCAATGGTGAAAATAGAAGCCTCTGGTAATATCACTCTAAATACTATTAGAAATGTTGCCCTGACAGGAGTTGATTATATTTCTACTAGTGCGCCAATTACTCGCTCTACTTGGTTAGATATTAGTATGAAGATTGATCATTGAAAAAATTAAAGTATTGCTGAAAATCAAAATATTGTAAATTAACTTGCCGACTATTAAGGGCGATCGCCCCAACATACTGAGATTTATACTGACATTTTACCTGGGATGGAATATCTAACTCTTGTAATGACCAATCATCAAGCACTTGATAATTCTTACTATCCTCGGCATAATATAAAACGGGCGATCGCCCCTCTAAATTTACCACTACCCGATCTAATCCTCCTGCTATTCCTGATCCGACAGCTTTTAAATAGGCTTCCTTACAAGTCCAGAGGCGAAAAAATAAATTTAATTGAGTATTCCCAGATAAATTACTAATAGCCAAATATTCCTGCTCAGAAAAAAACCTTTTAGCTAAAGCCAATACCTCTAAATTATTACGCAAACATTCTATATCAACCCCAATTAAATTTGCTTGGGTAATCCCATAAACCGCTAAATTTTTACTATGGGAAATATTAAAATTAATATCTATATTATTAAAATGGTCTGCTAATAAAGGTTTACCCCTTTCTGTGTAAGTAAATAGTAGATCAGCCGGTGCATATCCTAAATATTTAGCTAGAATACAGCGGGCTATTCCCCTCGTACAAATAAAATTTACCTGATCCTGAGAAAATTTCAGGCGATCGCCCCTTGCCACCTCATCAGGGGAAAGTAACTGACGAAAAAAATTCACCTCCGACCAAAAATCAGCCAAATCAACTAGCCAAATATGGGCAGTATCAATAGTCAATTCCGCTAAAGGATTATCTATTAAAACCATTCATCAAAAAATAATTTGGCCTTTTAGCAGAAAATTAAGAAGCAAGTTATAATCTGCATGGGACTATATAAAAACATAAATTTTGTCATGAATAAACCGCCTATTTCTGCTTTTTTTGTCGGTCGAGCCTTCGCAGAAGGACTCTATGAACAGATGGAAAACCTGGCTACCAATACTCTCAGTAACATTGGCAAATTTGATGCCGAACAACGGGAAAACCTTCGGAAATTTGCCGAAGATGTCTTAGAAAGAGCATCCAGAGAAGCAGAAACTCAAACCCATCAACCTGAATATCATAATGGCATTGATTCCTCCTATCAATCCCAATCATCCACAGATTTACAGGCCATGATTGACGAACTGCGAGCAGAAGTTGCTCAGGCCAGAGCGGAATTACAAAAATACCGTAGTCGCTCCCTGTAAATGAAAAATTCATTGGAGAGATTAGGCTAGTCCATGACTACATCCTATCAAAATAAGGCCTATCGTTGGAACCGGGAGAACTACTCCCGGCAACGTCGTTTTATTGATATTTGGGTTTTTGTGTTGAGCTGGTTAAGCGGGCTATGGGTTGATAGTAAAGATTGGACCTATAGAAACGGCGTATCAGAAGAAAAAAAACAAATCAGAAGGCGATCGCAAGCAGCTTGGGTAAGGGAAAGTTTTTTAGAACTAGGACCGACCTTTATTAAATTGGGTCAATTATTTTCCACCAGAGCTGATTTATTCCCCAGCGAATACGTCGAAGAACTATCAAAACTACAAGATCGAGTACCTGCCTTTAGTTATGAACAAGCCAGCAAAATTATTGAGGAAGATCTAGGCAAAGCAGTTAACCAATTGTTTGCTTATTTTGATGAAATTCCCCTGGCAGCTGCCAGTTTAGGACAGGTGCATAAAGCCAAGTTACAAACTGGCGAAGAAGTCGTTGTGAAAGTACAACGACCAGGATTAAAAAAATTATTTTCCATAGATTTAGCCATCTTAAAAGGTATTGCCTATTACTTCCAAAATCACCCAAAATGGGGTAAAGGTAGGGATTGGATCGGTATTTATGATGAATGTTGCCGTATTCTCTGGGAAGAAATCGAATATTTAAACGAAGGACGTAACGCTGATACCTTTCGTCGTAACTTCCGGGATTGTGATTGGGTAAAAGTTCCTAGAGTTTATTGGCGATATTCAGCTCCCAGGGTTTTAACCCTGGAATATTTGCCTGGTATTAAAATTAGTCACTATGAAGGCTTAGAAGCATCAGGTATTGACCGGAAATTATTAGCGAGACTGAGTGCTAAAGCCTATTTACAACAATTATTAAATGATGGTTTTTTCCATGCCGATCCCCACCCCGGTAATATTGCTGTCAATGCCGATGGGTCTTTAATATTTTATGACTTTGGCATGATGGGGCATATCCGCACAGATATTCGGGAAAAACTCATGCAAACCCTATTTGGGGTCGCCTCAAAAGATGCCGAAAAAATCGTTGATTCCTTAGTGGAATTGGGGGCATTAGTTCCCACGGGTGATATGGGGCCAGTCAGACGGTCTATCCAATATATGTTAGACAACTTTATGGATAAGCCCTTTGAAGCTCAGTCGATCACCGCTATTAGTGATGATTTATACGATATTGCCTATGATCAACCCTTTCGATTTCCCGCTACCTTTACCTTTGTCATGCGGGCCTTTTCTACCTTAGAAGGGGTGGGAAAAGGACTAGACCCAGACTTTAACTTTATGGAAGTTGCTCAACCCTTTGCCATACAAATTATGAATGATGGAAATTTAGCTAATACTAGCAATACTATTTTTAATGAAATCGGTCGGCAAGCAGCCCAAGTTAGTTCTTCTGCTTTTAGTTTACCGGGGCGAATCGAGAATGCCATTGATAAACTAGAACAGGGTGACATCCGGGTGCGAGTGCGGGCAACCGAAACAGATCGGCTGATTCGTCGTTTAGGTAATGCTCAACTTTCTACTACCTACGCCCTGCTAATCACAGGTTTTACAGGAGTAGCCACCGCACTTTTTCTCTATGACAAAGTTATACCAGCTAGTATTTTTCTGGGATTGGCCGTCATAGTTAGTGTATTCTTGCTGAAATTAATACGGAAGATGGAACGATTTGATAAAATCTCGTAAAACTCTTATAAAATATCTGATAGATGAATACTATTCAGGTGGATTACAGCGTTTAAATTTATACTCTATTTTAGGAAGCATTACTAAACATTTTAATCATGCCGCATAGAAGATTAATTGTCAGTTAATATTAGTCGGTTAATGCTGTAGGTTAATCAGGAATTAATAGAATTAATTTACTTTCTAGTGATGTCATCTATTGAGTTGATTTGGTAACATCAAATAAATAAAAATCAATTAGTTAAATCAAAATAAGTGAGAATTTTATGTCAGAAGATGCAGAAGCAGTTAAAACTCTGCCCTCAGTTAACGATCATGTATTAGTTAAATATGCCCTGGGACAAAGCGATAAAGGTTGTGTGCGTTCTGCTAATCAGGATTCCTATTATGTTGATCCGCAACAGCGCTTTTTTATTGTAGCTGATGGTATGGGCGGACACGCTGGTGGTGAGGAAGCTAGTAAAATAGCGACTGAAACTATTAAGGATTGTTTTGTCAGTCTTTGGGATGAACCGCTCAGTTCAGAACAATTATTAGAAGAAGCCTTCTGCCGTGCTAATAACGCTATTTTGGAGGATCAACAGAATAATCCAGCTAGGGCTGATATGGGAACTACTGGAGTAGTAATCATTTTCCGGGATGCTGGTCGCCCTTTATCTGGTAACGTCGGCGATTCTCGTTTATATCATTTCCGAGCTAATACTTTAACGCAAATTAGTGAAGATCAAACTTGGGTAGCTCAAGCCGTTAAGAAGCAGGCTTTGTCACCAGAACAAGCTAAGGCTCATCCTTGGCGGCACGTTCTTTCCCAATGTTTGGGGCGAGAGGATATGGGTAATGTGGATATTTTACCTGTGGATGTACAGTCGGGCGATCGCCTGATTTTATGTAGTGATGGTTTAACGGAAGATTTAGCCGATGATGCGATCGCCCAATTATTAGGAACCACGGATACACCAGAAAACATTGTGGCATCTTTAATCAAAGGAGCGAAAGACAATGGCGGACGAGATAATATTACCATTGTCATGGTGGAAATCAATTAACCTGTAGGTGCGGATTTTTAATAAATATCTTGGTAAACAATAGAGATATTCTGCTAACCCGCCCTTCAGGGATATTCCTCAACTTAAAAAACAAAAAAAGTAGGGGTTTTAATATCCCTACTTTTTTCATGAGAATTATTAGACAAAGAACAATTTAGAAATTCAGTTCCACAGCTTGTACTTTCTCGATTTGTTTCTTCTTGAGAACCAACATAATTTGTGTCAACATAATTAGCACAAATAAAGCAATTAAGCCTTGAATGCGACCAGCACTCTGTAAAACAATTTCTCCATCATCCTGACCAAAACCACCCACGCTAGGATCAATATTTAAAGCCTGACCGACTTCTACTACATCACCCTGAGCCACAGATAAAATAGGACCTGGTGGCACTGTATCAACTACAGTTTTGCCGTCTTCGGTTTGAATAGTAATCTGATTACCGCCTGATTCATCATAGGCAATATTGGCAATCGTGCCACTAGCCGAAGCATTATAAATAGCATTATTAGTCTTATTACCAGCAGGATAAAGCTGACCTCTACCCCGATTTCCACCTACGTGTACTTGATATTTGCCATAATGAATAGACTTATCAGTATCAGGATTAGGTGATAATACCGGGAAAACTATTTCTTGATATTGTTCACCAGGAATCGGACCAACAATTACTACATTTTCCTGACCTTCTTTATAAGGCTGGAAATATAAGCCGGCAGTTTCTTCCTTCATTTCTTCCGATAAACGTTCAGGTGGAGCAATTTTGAAACCTTCCGGTAACATTAACACCGCCCCAACATTTAAACCACCTTTGCTACCATCACTTAAAACCTGTTGTGCAGTCGTATCATAAGGAATTTTCACTACAGCTTTAAATACAGTGTCAGGTAAAACAGCCTGGGGTAATTCCACTTCTGTAAATTTTTTACCGAGGTGGCAGTTTGCACAAACAATCCGACCAGTCGCTTCTCTGGGGGTTTCGGGAGCTGTTTGTTGCGCCCAAAAAGGATAAGCGGCGGCCGATTGCATATTACTTAGCCAAATTGGCATAATAGCGATCGCTACCATCAGAAAAGTAGCGGTCAATTTAGCAATACTATTTTTAATTGTTGTAAAAGTTTTGATCATGAGATCTATCGTTTCTCTCTCAAAGTAAATCGTTAAAATTAACCTTTCCCGTCACTATGACAGGGATACAGAAAAGAGCGTTGCTGATTTAAAAAGCCTCAGCAACGCCAAAAAAGGCAAAAATTAAGACCACCAAGGGGCCTCATTTGTCCGAAAATCATTTTCTGTCCAGGGTGTAAATACCACCTTGTCATCAGCCACATCAGCATGGACTAAAGCTAAAGACAAAGGAGCAGGACCCCTTACTACTGCCCCCTCATTGTTGTATTGAGAACCATGGCAGGGACAAATAAATTTATTTTCACTGGAATTCCAAGGCACCACACAACCTAAGTGGGTACATACAGCATTTAAACCATAATTGGCCAACTGTTTATCATTGGTGACAATAATATAAGTGGGATCACCCTTAAAGCCTTGAGCTAAGGTGCGATCGCCCGGATTATGAGTTTCTAAAAACTTGCTGGCAACTACATCATTGCCTAAAGCATCCTTGGCAGTTAGGCCACCACCAGCACCACCGGCACTGGGAGGGGTAAAATATCTGACAACGGGATACAAAGCCCCTAAAGCCACCCCGGTAGCACTACCAAAGGTGAGCAAGTTCATAAATTGGCGACGACCCATGCTGGGTACGTCCTGAGAACCAGAAGCAGTAGCCATGAACTAGATTTCTATTTGTTAACTTATGTTTTTCTGCGCAATTAATTATTGCATTGGAGGCTAATTCTTTTGGGAAAATTAGCCAACCTATTAAGGGACTATTATGACATTGATTGCACATGGTCTCTTATCTTTACAATATGTAACAATTACTTGACAAATTTCTTTGTTTTCTCAATAAATTTCTCTAAATCAAATCTAAAATCTAATTTGATTTTCTATTGAAAACTATTAAAAATTAGGAAAAACTATGACGGGTCAAGATTTACATCAGTTACTATTAGACAAATGGGGAAAATCCTATGACATTCAACTGCGACGTTTTAAAAATAAAATATTAGTGCAGATCATGTGGAAATATTTAGAGCAGTTATCTTTTCCCCTATCGCCAGACGATTATTTTGATCATTTAGAAACAGTGGCTAATTATATTAATGGTTTAGACGGTATTGATCAGGTGCGTAATTATATTATTAGTACGAAAGAATGCCCCCGGATTGGTAAGGCAATTTGTATTCCGATTGAATTAGGTGAAAGGGCTTCAGAATGGATGGTTTGAGATATTTACTTTTGAGTAAATTAATCGTTAATTATCATGATATTAATCATGTATAAATTCACTGTTTTCTACCAGTAAATTTTGTGGAAAAATACCAAAAGTTAACTCTTTGCAATCATAAAATTCTTTATTGGACAAATGTTCTAATTCACAAGACAAATATTAATGAGTTTAGGTCTTGTAAAGTTAGGGGTCAATGTAATATGATGATAGCTTGTGTCTAATTCCTTATATGTAAGGAAAAATTAAACAGTGGAAATATGCCTAAGTTAAAAACTCGTAAATCCGCCGCCAGACGTTTTAGGGCCACAGGAAGTGGCAAAATAGTCCGTCGTAAGGCCTATAAAAGTCATTTGTTAGAACACAAGAGTGCTTCTCGGCGGAATCGTTTGTCTAAATTGGTGGTAGTTGACGAAACCAATGATAAGAATATTCGTTTAATGTTGCCATATCTATAAAAGAGGAAATTGATTCATGACTAGGGTAAAACGTGGGAATGTCGCCCGCAAACGCCGGAATAAAATTCTGAAATTAGCGAAAGGTTTTCGCAATGGTCAGTCTAAATTATTCCGTACAGCTAACCAAAGAGTAATGCAAGCTCTCCGCAATGCTTACCGGGATCGTCGTCGTCGTAAACGTGACTTCCGTCGCTTGTGGATTACTCGGATTAATGCCGCCGCCAGACAGCAAGGCATGAGCTACAGTCAGTTAATCGGCTCCATGAAAAAAGCTAATATTAATCTGAATCGGAAAATGATGGCTCAATTAGCTGTCTTAGATCCAGCAGTATTTAACCAAGTAGTAGCATTAGCCGCCAAGGCGAAATAATATGCCTGGTAAATTTGGGATTTTGGATATTTTTGGTAACAAACCTTGATCACATCCAAAATCCACAAATTGCGGGCATAAATATTTTTTTGCATATTTTTTATTAAATATCCTTAAAATATCCTTGAATATCACAGATATTTTTTTTGTAATAAATAAAAATCGAAAATCAAAATTCAAAAAACTTAATTAATATTTAGTAAATTTTTAAATATCAAAATCTTCAATAACATTCTATAAAAAACTCAATTATTAAACTCAATTATTAAATTACATTATGACTGAATCTTTACCAGTAGTATATTTACTAGCACTATTAGGCATATTAGCGATCGCTGGTTGGTTTGTGGTGCGTCAAGTATTAAAAACCAGGACAACCGAATTACGTTTATCTAATCTGCGGGATAAATTAGCGAAGGAAAAAGGTAGTGCTGTCGAATATTACGAGTTAGGTTGTATCTATTTAGAGAAAAAATTATTTGTACAAGCAATTGATTTATTACAAAAGTGTTTAAAAGCGAAGGATGCTGAGGAAAATGATGATTTAGCTATGGCTTACAATGCTTTGGGTTATGCCTATTTTTGTCAAGAACAATATGATTTAGCAATTAAACAATATAAAGAAGCCCTGAGAATTAATCCAGAATATGTGCGGGCTTACAATAATTTGGGGCATTCCTATGAGAAGAAAAAGTTAACTGCTCAAGCATTGGAAGCCTATGAAAATGTTTTAAAGTATGATCCGAAAAATGATATTGCTAAACGGCGGGCTGATTCTATGCGCAGACGGACTGGTATAACTACGGTTTAATCATCAGGGTCAATAATAGGTTGTAATTAAAGACAATGATAATGTCGATATTTATAACCTTTAATTTTTCTATTTTGATCTGAATTTATTTGACAATTAAAAGCTGATAAATCAGGAATATCTTTTAAATTTAATGCCCAGAAATCTACAGGACGTGACATAGTTAAAACTAGAGGACTAAGATTGTCAATATTGACCGCTAAATCAGAAGAATTATTAGTCTGACTATTAAGTTTTTCCACTAGAATAAAGCGAGGATTATTTTGATTATTCAAAGTTTTTTCCGTAATTAATTTATTATGAAATTCTAAACCAAGAGCCATTAATGCCCGTACTTCTGAAAACGTTTCATAACTGGTAGCGATTACAATAGGAGATTTTGATTTTGCTTGAATTTGATCAACTAATAAATCAGAGTCTCTCGATTTTTGATAACCATAATTATTAACTACTGTTAAACTGCCTAATAAACCCATGATTAAGGTGACAATAACAACTTGTTTGCCGGTGGTATTAGCCCATAATATTTGACTGATTTTATGAATAATTTGCTGAAAAATTGATTGATCTTTTATTGTTGTAATATTAACTTGATCTAATAATTTGTCAGGATTTTGCCAAAGTATTCCTAAACTAGCTGCCACTAATAATATTAAGGCGGGAAAATAAATAAAATGGTAACGGGGAGCTACCGATATATCAGCACCTCGCACGTAAATTATTAATAAAAATAGGGCGATCACACTAACAAAAATGCCTGTTAATATTTGGATAGCTGGGAATGATGCTGGTCTTTTTAATTGTAATTTAAACCCACGCCATAAGGGGTAAATAACCCAGATGAAATAAGTTAACATGATCATACTGGAAACAATTATTATCGATAAATTTACTCCTTCTACAGGCAACAAAAAAACCATGGTAAGTATCCAGGCAATAATTCTAATTGATGGTAAGAATATTTTTTCAATATTAAATTCACTTTCAATCCAGCTAACTAATTCATTTTCTGATACGCCTTGCAAAAATGGCAACCAAATTAAACAGCCGATTAGTGTCAAAATCCCAACTATATAAATTCCCCACCAATGAGATTTTTCTTGAATAAATTTACTAATTAATGGTAAATTAAATAAACCTTGTTTCAGTTTAATAGATTTTAATTGACAATATTTTTGAAAATCGTGCAACAAAAAGCCACCAATTACTAATGCTTGAGTCGCAATAAAAATACTGAAAAAATAATGGGTAGCTATGCCTAAACTATTAGTAATTACCCAAATAAAACTCTGAATAATAGATATATTTTTACCTTGCTGAATTTTTTTGATTGACAGTATTAAACAAGCTAAAACTATAATAATTTGTAAAATTGCTAAAGTATAATGTCGGGCTTCTTGGGCCAAATAAATACCGTAAGGAGAAACTGCCATTAAACCGGCTGAAATAGTGGCAATAATCATACTATCAAATATGAAATTAGCAACAATAAAGATAGTAGGAATTGCTAATATGCCTAATAGCGCACTGAGCGATCGCCCAACAGTTAAAGAAACAATTTCGTTAGGTGAGGAAAAGAGGCTCAACCAACCATGGGTTAACACAAAGAATAGGGGCGGATGGGTACTTTCTGCCATGAGATTTTGCCAGACATCAAATATTGTATTAGTTGGCAAATATTTTAATGGTGTTAATAATTGATCTAGGCTAATAATTTGATTGATGGGAATACTTTTTAAACTATTACCTAAACTAAATACTAAACTAGAAATCTCTATAGAAGATGCAGGTTTTTCTCCTAAATTAGTAAATCGTAAAATAGTTCCTAATATTAGCCAAAATAATAAAAATATTGATGATTTTCTCATTTGCTATAATACTTTTTCCCTCAATTAAAAAATTTTTTATTGCTTAGTTAAAATATTGTAGGGGCAATTGATCAATTGCCCCTACGGTTTAATTATTTGTGTCAAAAGTCAATCAGATCAACGATCAAAAAATAGTCATTACCAGACAAATAGTTAAATATTTTGCTGAATAAACTGTTGTAAATATTCGCCCTTATGCTGAGAAACTTTCTCTGCTAAACCAGGATCATTGACTACCATCTTTCTGAATACTTCCGTATTGATCGCCAATATACGAACCTCTGGCTGAGAAACAATCACCGTTGTGGTTTGTCGGCTATCTGCTAAAACTTCCAACTCATTAATCATCTGCCCAGGAAACAAATTACCTAATAGGCTCTTCCCCTGGGCAGAACTTACCCACAACTGCACTTCCCCAATTATTAGTAACATTAATTCCTTACCAGTTATACCCTGTTCTAATACCACCTCACTAAATTTATAATTTTTCACCTGAGCAACTTTTGCTAATTCCATCAAGTTGTCAGTTTGCATGGTATTGAATAGATCATTATTGAGCAATTGTAATAGTTTTTCAATAATATTCAGAGTTTTTACTGCATCTGGTTCCTGACTTTGTTGTAGAAGAATTTGGGATGTTTCTTTTAATAAAGGTTCAGAGTTTTGATTATTAACTACTTGAGTGGCTAATTCTTTACCCTTTACTTCATCTAACTGGCAAATCACATATAAACTCATAGATTTAGTTAGATCATCTTCCTCTTGCCATAATTTTTCTAACTGATTAACTATTACTTCTGGGGAAACTTCTTGCCGATTAGCTTTCACTGCTTCTTTTACTAAAGTAGCAACTATTGCTGGATTCAATTCAATAGTAATTTTGTTAGTTAATAAATTAGGTAATATTTCACTAGCATGATTATTTAACTGTTGGGCGATCGCCCCGGCTAGAGGCTGTTTAGGGTCCATCTTAGTTAAAACATTGAGAATCCGGCTGACAGTAGTTTTTTGTTTTTTCTCAATCACCGAGCGTAATAACTGTAAAACCGTTGCCTGTTCCGGTAAATTTTCCGGGTCAAATATTTGATAGGTTTGATCTAAATCCCGTAATTGTTTTAACAAAATATCTGACTTGCGAGATAAACCGTTATCCTTATCTAAATTAGCCAACACCATTTCCTCTTCTGCCTGCGTAATAGCGTATTCCTGCCGGAGCGATCGCAATTTTTTCAATTCAGACATCAATACTTTATTTAAAGATTGATCTGCCTGACCGTTATTTAATAAGCCAGTAACACTTTCTCCCGTCGATAGAATTTGCTTACCCTTCGTGACATTTTGTAACTGCTCCCGGAAGCCTTGTAAACGCCATTGATCTTCCCGACTGTAATTATGTTGTGGGTTAAATAAATCAGGTGTTTCCATGGATAATTCATTAATAATTAAACCATGATCCTCATCCCGTAAATTCAAACTTTGCCGTAATAATTGCAAATCATGGAAACTATCATGAATAGATACATCTCCTGCCCTCACGCCATCCTGTAATACTCCTTGATAAATACTCAATTGTTGATCCCTAGTTGCATGAACCTGATTATCAAGAAATTGATAAATTTCTATAGGATTAATATACTTATCAGTGCGAGCTAAATGAGCGGGTAACTCTATATCAAACAAAGATAATTGCCGACGTAAATGATTAGAGATGACTTCCTGTTGATAAATATCTTTGGTTCTTTTCCAGGTGCGATTTAACCAAATACCACTGGTCATCACTAGGAGAAAATAGCCTAAATACCGCCAAAATATGGGAATATCAATAATAAATTTCGGGGTATTTGTCGCTGCGATAATTAAAGGTAATCCGCCTAAAATTAAGAAACAGTTAAAGACTAAAAAGGTAAAAATACTAAATACCCGATGATGCACCACATCAGCCGTCGCCGGTTTACTATTCCTTAATAAATAAGCCTTATATTGTTTCTCTGCATATCTACCAATCCCATAACCTAATAAGCTGAATACTATTAAAGTTAAAGGTGCTGTTGCAATCTTAGGAATAGCGATCGCCTGATTAAATAGATAAAAACCTGGTGCAAATAAACTGGCTAACTGTGCCTCTTGTCTTGCCCAACCACCTGATATGTAATAATTCCAGTTACCAGAATATAAATAATAATAAACAAAATAACCAATTAATAAACCTAAATAACTATAGGTAATAAACTGCCGTTGCGGTTTATTAATATTCTGCCAATAATCCCGCTCTGCATCAATATCCATACAAGGACTTTTACAAGCCATACAGGCACTTCTTTCTATGCCATGTTGGTCAGTGATCCGACACATTGATTGACTAATCGCTAGTTGCGTATTTTGATGGGCAATACTATTTAATACCCCCCTCGGTTCACTCAAAATAGTTTCGACAGGAGCCATCGGACAAAAGTATTGACACCAGGCTTTGCCAACATATAAATAACCAACTATTACCGCTAATAAAATTAATCCGAGGAGAAAACCACCAAGAATAATACCTTCGGCATCAATAAATAAAATACGAGCTAATAAACTGATAAATAATAGAGCAAATTGTAAATATAAATAGTTTTTCGCTAACCAAGAATTAGGTTGCACTTTCGCCAATTCTAAACGGCTTTTACCCGTCTCAGGGTCTATTTTTTTTAAGTATCTTTGTTTCCCGAAAAATTTGCTGATTTGGGACATAAAAGCTAGGGGACAAATCCGTCGCCATAACTCATGTCCAAATACTAATAATGATAAAATTATGACAGGTATAATTACCCCCCAAAATAAACTAGGTCCTAAGATATAAGCATTTTGAGGTAAACACTCTGCCTGTACCTTAATACAACCATAGGGATCTACTCGTAATGGACTAATATCATTAGTCGGACTAGTCAGCCAGAGAGAAACTGGATCATAAAATAAAGAAACAATTAATAATAACCAAGCGCAGGAGAGTAACCACCTGACTATATTCATTTGTTTTTCAGGAATTTGGGAAAACATAGCAAGTAAAAGGCCAGTATAGCGTTTATCTTTCAAGGGTATTAGGATATTGAAACCATTATTCTATAGCATTAAGGTTAATTCTTTAGACATTTTGTCAAAGCGATTTATTGCTTAAATATTATTCACCTAAACTATTTACATAATTATGCGTATCAATTTTGATTTTCTGAGAAAAGTTTGAAATATAGTTCACATGAAACAATCTTTCAAAGTTATTAATCAAAATTATTAAACTGATTTAACCTTTTATCTGCCTATCATCAATAGGAGAAAATTACAATTTTTTTACTATACAAAAATCACCTAAATAATTTAAAAATCTTCGGTCTATTTTTCTGTTTATCATTGGTCTTCAGATTCTGGACTTTTTTTGTGTCTGTGATTGATCGGGATGAAAGTTTATACCTGTTAATAGCGGAAAGTTGGTTAAATGGCAATCCACCCTATACAGAAATTTGGGATAATAAACCGCCTGGTATTTTTCTCCTTTTGGCGATTGCTTCTCAAATATTAGGGGAACCAATTTTTGCTATGAGATTATTAGCGATCATAGCTATCACTTGCACCTGTTATTTTTTATACTTGATCGGTAAAAATATTGATGATCATCAAGGTAAATATATTGGTTTACTAGCAGGTATTTTATATAGTATTTACTCTCTTAATAATGGTGGTACTGCCACTAATGCAGAAATTATTTTTGCTCCCTTTGTGACGGCAGCCATGGCTATATTTTGGCAAATTTCCCAGCAATTAAATAAGCAAGATGAATTTAAGCAAGAGCAATTACCCCTATTAAAAATTTTTACTATGGGCTTACTATTTGGTTTAGCTATGCAAATCAAATATGTGGTAGTAACAGAAATTGCAGTTGGCTTTATTTTCTTAACTAGTTATGTGATTTTGACTGAAAAAAATTTACAGCATCCTCAGTTTTTAACAGTCAATTTTTGGCAAAAATCAATTAAAGTTTGGTTATATTTTACTGCGGGATTAATTTTGCCATTATTAGCGATCGCTCTCTATTATTTGATTATTGGTAATTTTTCTGAATATATTTACGCCACAATCACTGCTAATAGTAAATATGTCGCAGGTACGTCTTTTAATATAAATTTATTTACCAAGGTGATTAATAAACAAATATCTCGTAACTTTTTATTGTGGTCATCATTATTATACTTACCCATTTATTATGGCTTTATTCGTCTCAAGCAAAAATATAAATTTAGTTTCTTGACAGAGATCAATATTATCTATTTATTAATTTGGCTAATTTTTACTTTTATATCAGTATCCATCTCAAAAAAATTTTTCCCCCACTATTTCCTGCAAATCCTGCCGCCATTGTGTTTAATCACTAGTTTTCTGATCATTAAAACAATTTATATACAGCCGATTTTAAATATTAAAAAACGTCATTTGATTTTACTCATAATTTTCATTTATCCCTTTACTCAGAAAATTTATAATCAAATGTCTAAAAATATAGAATTTGTTTACTATCGCTGGTTTAAAAAAGATCCTACCTGGGATGATCGGGAGGCAATGATTGCTAGTTATATAAAACCTCGTTTAAACAAAAATGATTATATTTATATTGTTAATCATCAGCCAATTATATATTATTTAACTCAAGCTAAAATACCAACAAAATATCCTTTTCCCAGCCATTTAATAGCTTTATCTAATATGTTACCTGTACATTCTATTCAGGAATTGCATTCTATTATGAGTAAAAATCCTCAATATATTATTATGGCTAAAAAAGATAATATTGATCCTAATTATTTGCAAGTATTAAATAATTATTTATATCATGAATATTTCCTAGAAAATACTATTGAAAATGTCGAACTATATCGGCGAAAATCTAGTTAAGTTTTTATTTTTATTTAAAATTATCAGAAAAAATGCTTTATTTGAATAGCGATCGCCTACAAGAAATTAGCCAACACGCCGAGCAGACTTATCCTGAAGAATGTTGTGGTTTACTGATTGGCAAATTAGATGGGCTGAAAAAATTTATTACCCGTATTAAGCCGACAGTAAATGCTTGGCAAGATCAAGTTACGGAATATTGGCCGGCAGAAACTATTTACACCACCGATAAAAGATATGCGATCGCCCCCCTCGTCATCTTAGAAACCATGAAAGAAGTCAGGGATCAAGATTTATCAATTATTGGAGTTTATCATTCCCATCCCGATTATCCGCCCCATCCTTCTGAGTTTGATCGGGTTTATGCTTGGCCTGAATATTCCTATGTGATTGTGGCGGTGCAACAGGGAAAAGTTAAAGAAATATTAAGTTGGTGTTTGGATGAGCAACAGCAATTTCAAGCAGAAGATATTTTATTGAATAATTAATTTTTAATAATTTGATTACTGACTAATGGTTTCACCATAATTTTTCTGAATCAGCAAGCCAATGTTATAATAATAATTCTCTTATTTTGAAAGAGAGAATTGGCTAGAAAAAATTAACAACCTGAAATGGTTATTGAATTGTCATGTTAAACCCTAATTTAGAAGAAATCCAACTAACGAAGGATGATTATGAGCGCTACTCTCGCCATTTAATTTTGCCAGAAGTGGGAATGGAAGGCCAAAAACGCTTAAAAGCCGCTAGTGTCCTTTGTATTGGTACAGGTGGTTTAGGTTCCCCTCTATTGTTATATTTAGCGGCTGCTGGTGTTGGGCGGATTGGGATCGTCGATTTTGATATTGTGGATTTTTCCAATTTACAACGGCAAGTAATTCACGGTACATCTTGGGTGGGTAAACCCAAAATTGAGTCAGCTAAAAATCGTATTTTAGAAATTAATCCTTTTTGTCAAGTTGACCTTTTTGAAACCCGTTTAAGTTCAGAAAATGCCTTAGATATTCTGCGTCCTTATGATGTGATTATTGATGGTACAGATAATTTCCCAACTCGTTATTTAGTGAATGATGCTTGTGTTTTACTAAATAAACCTAATGTTTATGGTTCTATCTTCCGGTTTGAAGGGCAGGCAACTGTTTTCAATTATCAAGGTGGTCCTAACTATCGGGATTTATATCCTGAACCACCACCTCCTGGGATGGTTCCCTCTTGTGCGGAAGGCGGTGTATTAGGAATATTACCGGGGATTATCGGTATAATTCAAGCAACGGAAGCGGTAAAAATTATTATGGGTAAGGGACGTACCTTAAGTGGTCGCCTCTTACTTTATAACGCCTTAGAAATGAGTTTCCGGGAATTAAAATTACGACCAAATCCTGTGCGTCCGGTGATCGAAAAACTGATTGATTATGAACAATTCTGTGGTATTCCACAGGCAAAAGCAATTGAGGAGAAGGGTGTTATGCAAGAAATGACGGTGCAAGAATTAAAACAAATTTTAGATAATCATGCGGAGGAATATTTGTTAGTGGATGTAAGAAATCCTAACGAATATGAAATTGGTAAAATTCCTAATTCTGTCTTGATTCCTTTACCTGATATTGAGCAGGGTAAGGGTATTGATCAAGTCAAGTCTCTGTTAAATGGTCATAAATTAATTGTGCATTGTAAGGCCGGTATGCGTTCAGCGAAAGCTCTCGGTCTTTTACAAGAGGCTGGTATTGAGGGAATTAATCTGAAAGGCGGAATATTGGCTTGGAGTCAGGAAATTGATCCTTCTGTACCTCAATATTAAAGTTTCTTAATATTCAACAATCAAATTTTTTAATCAATACTACCCAGTTTTTCCCTAGAAAGATTGGGTTTTTTCATGAGCAACTATTACTGATCAAAAACCTATGACCTTTACTTTACTTCATGCCCAACTAGATCAAACTTTAAAAAAAAGACAAATATTGCCGGCAACAAAAAAAATATTAGTTGCTGTATCAGGTGGTCAGGATTCTCTCTGTTTAATTAAAATACTATTAGACCTACAAAAAAAATGGCAATGGCAAATAGCGATCGCCCATTGTGATCATCGGTGGCGAGAGGATTCTAGTGATAATGCTGATTATGTAGAAACTTTAGCCGAAAAATGGCAAATACCTTTTTTTCGGGAAACAGCTACCGTCATTGCTGACTCAGAAGCAACCGCTAGAACTTGGCGTTATCAAGTATTACAATCAATAGCTATTAATAATCATTATGACTATATCGTCACCGGACACACCGCCACAGATCGGGCAGAAACTTTACTATTTAATTTAATCAGAGGTACTGCCACTAATGGTTTGCAAGCCTTAACTTGGCAAAGACCTATTACTCAAAATTCAAATATTCTATTAGTACGTCCCCTATTAGAAATTACCAGAAAAGATACAGGTGATTTTTGTCAGGCACAAGGCATCAAAATTTGGCAAGATGCCACTAATCAGGATGTGCAATATACCCGTAATAAAATTCGCTTAGAAGTCTTTCCCCTCTTAGCCAAGATTAATCCGCAAGTTACCCAAAATATCGCTCAAACCGCTGAAATATTACAGGCAGAAGTTGATTTATTAAATGCAATTACCCAACAATGGCAGGCAAAAATATTAGTAGTTCCCCCTATTCCCATGCCGGCAAATAATTGTCAATATCTTGACCGAGTTATCCTGCGACAAGCACCCCTAGCTATTCAACGCCGTCTTATTCATACCGTTTTGCAAAATATTCTACCATTTCCCCCTAACTTTTATCATGTAGAAAAAATTATTTACCTGATCACCGCCCCTAATAAAAGTCAAACAGACCCCCTACCCGGCAGGGCGATCGCCAGAGTCAGACATCCTTGGATTGAGATTATGCAACCTTAAGCATTATTAGTAATAGACTGAATAAACTGACGTAAAAAGTCTATTGGTTCACCCATACCTTGAATTTGCCCCGCATCATTATTACTATTCTCCAACTGCTCCCGTAATTGATTTAAGTTATCCTGGATGGGTTGTAACATTTCCTCATACAAATTCACCTGCCCCCACAGTTGTCCTAGACTACTCAGCTGATCTCGCAAAGCCTTTTCCCTTTGCAATAAATCATAAAACTGACTGGCGTGTTCTTCCAATTGACGATTAATACTACCTTCACCCTGGCTAATTTCTAATTGCAATTGTTGCATTTGAGCTTCTAATTCCTGCAATGTATGATTTAACTCCTGTTTTTTCGTCTCAATCATCGCCAGAATCGGTTTTAAATCAACACTTTCTTCCTCTCCTTCCATAGGATCGTGCCCCATTTTTCGCCAGAGAATACCCTCATGTAACTTTTTAATCGCCTGCCTTTCTTTCAAAGTCCTCTGAGAACCTAATAAAGACTCATTTAAAATCCGATAACGATCCTGTTCATCATCCAATTCTGAATTTAAAGAAAGCCGTTCGTATTCATTAGCAATTCTCATTTTTTGTTGCAGAGCCTCCAATTCTTGTAATTGCAACATTAATTCTTCTTCTTGATCTTTCACAAAACCTTCATCTCTCTTTAGATCCTGTTGCAAACTCTGTACCCTTTGCTGTAACTCAGGAATAGGCATTCTTTCTAAGGCGGCCATGTCAACCTTATCACCTATATCCCCTTGTAATTGTTTTTGTAGTTGAGTTAAACCCTGTTGTAAATGATCATGGGTTTCCATTTGCGATCGCAATACCTGGGAATATTCCTGGCGATTTTGCCAAGTTAATTGTTTCGCCCTTAACTCCGCCTTCGTACCAGATAAACTATTTTCTAACTGATGCCAATTTTGCCACTGCTGATTAATTTCCTCCCCTAAACCATCTAACTGCCCCTGCTGTTCCTGGGCGATCACTCGTTTTTCTCCCAGCACCTGCCAGTGATGATCCAACGTTTGTTGATGCTGACTGACTAATTGTAAAGCTACCCCCAACTTTTCTCCCAAAGATTGTACCGGCGGTAATACACCAGTCAACTGATCTAATAAACCCTCGACATAACTAGTCTTTTCTTGGTCAAGCACAGCCATGCCCGCCAATTCAGCCTTTTTGTCATCAAATTCAGCTTGTTCCTGTTGCAAACGAGACAAAGCCAGCTCTGCATCCTGCCTTTGTTGCTCAATCTGTTCCCGAAAACGGTCCAGTTCTCCCTGCTCCTGACTAGTATGTTGACGTTGTTGCTCCAAACGCTCCAACTCACTATCCAACTGCTGGATTTGCTCCTCTTTCGCCTGCAACTCCATCTCCCGCCGATTTAATTCTTGCGCTTGAAAAGTGAGAGAAGCCTTCCACTGCTCAATTTCCTCCCACTGAGTTTTAAATTTCTCTTGGGCACGGGAAAAATTCTGTAAAATTGTCACCAACTGTTTTGATGCCTCTTGGATCCGTTGTACCTGCTTGTTAGCACTCAGGTCAACTAATACCAACGCTCCCGAAGTATAATCCTTTGCCTCATCAGCCGGTATCACCTCTTCATTACCCACAGCCGTCCAATTGTGCTCACCCTTTTGACAGGCCAGCAACTTAAGGTCGGTTTTGCCACTCAGACCAAAACCAGTAGGTCTTTTTTGTACTTCTGCTAAATACAGCACTCTAGTTTCCTCTTGCGGTGTCTAATCCCAATCCTGTATATCTTGGAGATCTTAATATTAACAATAAATTATAGAACCCCAATAATATAGACTATCACTCATAGAGTATATAGAATATTATAAGAAAACACAGCCCCAGTCATTGGCAGTGAGTTCCTATCAATACTGATAAAATTCATGAAAATAACTACGGGATCACCTAACATCAAAGCAGGACTTATCCCATAGAGTCCCGTCGTCCGTATTTTTCTTCTCTGATCGTTAAACTGAAGCAAGCTCAATGCAGGGAAATTTAAGTGAAATAGACATCCGTAGCATCCTGCAATTAATCGAGTTAGGACAGCGCACGGGACAATTATATGTAGAGGCATATAGTTCCATTTACGGCAATACTGTAGCAGAAACCCGGCATAATAGTGATCCCCACCTTGCCTGGTTAGTATTTTTTGTCAATGGACAAATTGTTTATGCTAGTCAAAATTCTAATAGTCTGTCCCGGCTCGGTGACTATTTACGACGCTATAAGGCTGAAACAGCTATTAGTAATATAAAATTACCCTCCCTCGCTTCAGTCAACGCCCCAGAATATGGTTATCTCTGGCTCCTTATGGAAAATCGGGTACTGACCCCCGCCCAGGGACGGGGCATTATTAATAATATGATTCAGGAAATCCTCTTTGACTTGCTAAGTTTGCATCGGGGATCATTTATTTTTGAATTAGGCCCGCCCCTCACTCCCCAGTTAACCACCCTAGAAATTAGTTCACTATCGGCCAAAATCATTAAACAGGTGCAGGAATGGAACCAGTTTTCTCCCCATATTCAATCCCCCGACCAGTGTCCTTTAATATCTGACACGGAGGCTTTACAAAAAGCTCTACCTTCTAATACGTTTAATGTCCTGCATCATTGGGCAGATGGCAAAACCTCTATTAGACAAATGGCTAGGTATTTAAACCGAGATGTCTTAACAGTAGCAAAGGCCATTTATCCCTTTGTACAACAGGGATTAGTGCAACTATTAGCACCAATCAATGAGACAACATCAAATAAACGGAAAGCCCGCCAAATGAATGTGACCAAACCCAAAATATTCTGTATTGATGATGATGCAGTCGTCCGGGAAAAAGTGACGATGATCTTAGCGGATAAAGGTTATGAAATATTAGCTGTGGGCGACCCTTTACAAGCCCTGGGACAAGTATTTCAGTATCAACCCGATTTAATCCTGTGTGACATTGCTATGCCCAGTCTTGATGGTTATGAAGTTTGTTCTATGTTGCGTAATTCCACCCGCTTCCGCCAAACGCCTATCATTATGTTGACTGGTATAGATGGATTTATTGATCGTTTAAAGGCCCGTATTATTGGAGCGACAGATTATCTGACCAAACCTTTTGGGGAAAGTGAACTATTAATGTTAATAGAAAAGAATATTGGGCCAGGTCATAATCATGAATCTCTCTTAACCCCTCTTTCTTAAATTATTTGTAATATTAGTGGTGGCGGAAATACCCTAAATTCACAGTAATATAATAAGTATTTACCCCTAAAAAAAAGCCTATCAGAAATCCTGTAGCAATATCTACAAATATTCAGAGCAAAATAGCAATCCGATGGGAGTTGTCATATTTTTTGTAAATTAAACTTTTTTCACGGAAAACAATATTTTTGCCATAGTGTGATGAGTACAAATACATTGGCAATCCATGGGAGGACAAATAGATGAGTACAGTATTAGTGGTGGAAGATAGTATTGCCCAGCAAGAAATGATTTCCATGCTATTGCGAAAAAGTGGTTTAACAGTTTGGGTGGCAAATGACGGCATGGAAGCCCTTGCCAGAATCCAAAAAGATTGTCCTGACCTAATAATTTTAGATGTTGTTATGCCAAAAATGAACGGTTATGAGGTCTGTCGTCGCATCAAAACCAACAAAAAGACACAGGATGTACCAGTAGTTTTGTGTTCTACTAAAGGGGAAGAATTTGATCGTTATTGGGGACTGAAACAGGGAGCGGATGCTTATATTGCTAAACCTTTCCAGCCAACAGAATTAGTTGGTACGGTTAAACAGTTACTCCGACACTAGTTGTACCCAATAAATGAACAATAAAAAGAGAGGCTTGCCTATTTATCTCTAACAGAATGTCAGAATATAATTAATTGTTAAAGATACTTATTAAAATTACTGTCTTTGACTTCAGTATAATCAATTAGTCATTCCCCACTATATTTAAAGGCAGAATTAACCCAACTTTTAGCAAATTGAAATTATTATTATGGTAGGTAATCAAGACTTTCTCCCCGGACAAGGCCCGGATACAGGGGGGATTCAAGTAGAAAATCCTGAAGGTGAATCGTACCTGCGTTTTTTTGTCCCCTCAGGTAATGAATTTGCCTTACCGGCTATTGGGATTCGGGAGGTGATCTCTCAACCGATAGAAGCCATGACGGCAATTCCTAATGTTTCACCCTTGCTATTAGGAACCCTTAATTTACGGGGACGGGTTGTTTGGGTGGCAGATTTGGGGCAGTTCCTTGGGGATAGTGTGGCCGTTAATACGGAACAACCAGAAGTATTAATTATTGCCATTGAAGATCAGGATACCATTCTCGGTCTAGCGATTGAAAGAAATGGGGGGATGGAATGGTTAGATGATAAGAAAATTAAAGTTCCCAGTCATGTGACGGATGGGATGGCTCCTTTCGTGCGGGGGGAATGGTTTTTAGGGGAGAATCAAGATCAAATATTACGCCTATTAGATCATGTGGCTATTTTACGTTCGGCTCGCTGGGCTACTTAGGTAGATTATGACAACAAATAGATGACAAATGGGTAGTATCATTAGAAAAATTCCATAATTATTTTTTTAGAGTATTTAAGCCAATATTAAAGGTATTAACGAGGGGTTAGACAAATGACATCATCAAGCACCGATTTCCTAGCAGAATATGAAAAAGCCGAGATGGCCTACAATCAGGGAAATTATGAGGATGCCGCTAGTATTATTTGTGAGGTTCTCATGGAGGATCCAGAAAATGCTAGGGCCCGCCTATTGTGTGGCCATATTTATTGTTATGGGCTAGAACAATATGATGTGGCAAGGGAACAATATCAAGCAGTTTTAGGATTAACTGATGATCCAGATTTGTCATCCCATGCCGAACAGGGAATTACCTACACGGATAATTATTTAGATGCTAGTGATGATCAAGTCCCCTCATTTGATGAAGAATCTGATATTGAAGAATTAGCCGATGGTTCTCTAGGTGATTTGCATGATTTGAATGATTTAGAAGAATTTGACCCTGAGCATGATTTGAACGGTAATGGTAATGGTAACGGTATTCATGCCAGAAACGGCAAACATCATACACAAGAACTAGCAGAAGACTTAGATGATTTTGGCTTGGATGATACACCAGCAGACTTAGATGATTTTGATCCTGAACATTTTAGTAATAATCATTTTAATAGTAATTCCGATGAAGAAGAAATAGACGATTTAACCTTGATGGATGGTAATAATCCTTTCATGACTGATGGCGAGGAATTAGAAGATGATTTATCTCCAGAATCACTATTAGGAGGTAATCCTTTTGGTATAGACGAGCCTCTTTTAGAAGAAGAATTATCTGATTTGGCAGACGATCCTTTAAGTGGTGATTTATCTGTTCATGAAATGGATGATTATCAAGGAGATCATCAGCATCCTTTCCCGCTGGAAGAAGACGATATGTCTAGCCACAAAAATTCTGTAGATATGGAAGAAACATTTGCTAGATCCTTACAAGAAATACCTGATTTAGAATTACAACATTCTTTAAATGGTAATGGTACAGCGGCTAGTCAAAATGGTTATCAGAATGGTTATCAGGCAGAAGATGAATATGCCGATGATTTCGATGGTTTAGATGGTATGGAAGATATTTTTGATCAAAGTCTGCTCAATCAATCGGCTAATCTTGCTGATGACGATTATTCCCTAGCTGGACAGAATGGTTATCAAAACGGTCATCAAACTGCCAATAGTGATAACTATGATGAGGATTATGATTATGAACAAGAAATGATTGCGGGGGGTTATGCAGATCCAGAAGAAGCCACATTAATTACGAGCAACGGAGCCAGTTATCAGCAAGCACCTTCCGACAGTTCAGATAGTTTCGATGACGATGATTTTGATATTGATGCCTTTGGCTCCCCTGGTTTTGGTGATGATGCCGAATTTGATGCAATAGCTTCCTTGGCAGGGGAATTAGCCAATGAAATTCCTCCCCGCTCCAATCATCAAAAAGGTAATACTCCATCGAATAAATCTGGTTCCTTTAGTTTTGACGATGATTTTGATGATGATTTCTTTGGTCAAGATTTTCCTGATGAATTAGAAGGTGATGCGAATCAGTTTGCTGGTAGCAAAAATGAATTCAGTGATGAGTTTGTCGATGATGAGTTTGGTGATTTTAATTCTAATTATCCTAAATCAGACGGCGATAAATTTGATGATGAATATGATGATGAAAATTTAGGTGGAGCGGTTTTTGGCGAAGATCGGGATGGGGAAGAATTAACCTCTAGTTTAGGAAGTAGTCCCACTAGTTCATTTTTCCCAGATGACCGAGATTCAGGCAGTAGTTTCCATGAAGATAATATCTCCTTAGAGCATAAATTACCTTTTACCAAGGTGAAAACTGAGGCAATTGATACCAGTGTCACTGTAGAGCAAGGCGGTTTAGCTTTTTGGGAAAATGCCACTTTACGTTCCAAACATCTTTATACGGCAATGGTGGCAGGTTTTGCCTCTGTAATTACCGTCGCTTTGGTTTCTTATACTGTTTCCTACAAGTCTTTAGCTAATAAACAACCAGAAACTATTGTGGCTCTACGTCAAACTAGCTGGTTGATGAGCTTGTCGGCTGGCATGGCAAGTTTTTTAACGGTTTGGGGGTTAGGCACAGTGACTTCTAAACAAATTGAGAAGTCTCATGGCGATTTACAAAATCAATTTGATGCTTTATCAGAAGGTAATTTACGGGCAAGGGCTTCTGTTTATTCTGAGGATGAACTTGGTCATTTAGCGGCGAAATTCAATCACATGGCTAAGGTGATTCAGTCAACCTATACTGATGCTCAAAGAAAAGCAGAAGATAATGAACAGGAAAAAGAAAATTTACAAAGGCAGGTGATTCGTCTATTAGACGACGTAGAAGGAGCAGCCAGAGGCGATTTGACGGTAAGTGCGGAAGTAACCGCTGACGTATTAGGGGCGGTAGCAGACTCCTTTAACTTAATTATTCAAAACTTACGGGAAATTGTTTATCAGGTAAAAGAGGCGGCAAAGAAAGTGGGTAAGGGTTCCATGGATAGTGCCACTTTTGCTCAAGGTTTATCCTTAGATACTTTACGACAAGCAGAAGAATTAGCGGCGACTTTAAATTCAGTACAGGTGATGACCGATGCTATTCAACGGGTGGCAGAAAATGCCAAGGAAACAGAAAATGTTGCCCGGACAGCAGCAGCCCTAGCCCTGAAAGGTGGGGAAACTGTAGATAAGACGGTATCTGGTATTTTAGAAATCCGGGAAGGGGTAGCAGATGCAACGAGACGGGTAAAAAGATTGGCAGAATACTGTCAAGAAATTTCTAAGGTGGTCGGTTCAATTTCCAGTATTGCCGGTCGGACTAATTTATTAGCTTTGAATGCTAGTATTGAGGCTGCCAGGGCCGGGGAAGCCGGTAAAGGATTTGCCGTGGTGGCGGATGAGGTGCGTCAGTTAGCTGATAAGTCAGCCAAAGAATCAAAAAATATTGAACGCACGGTGATGCAAATTCAGGCAGAAACTAGCGGGGTAATGACTCAAATGGAAGAGGCAACTCAGCACGTAGTCAGTGGTACGAAGTTAGCTGAACAGGCGAAACGGGCCCTGGATGATATTGTGCAGGTGACGACCAGAATTGATGTATTAGTCCGTTCTATTGCGGCTGATACGGTGGAACAAAATGAGGTTGCCCAGTCTGTATCGAAAGTTATGCAGGCGGTGGAATTAACTGCCCAGGAAACATCCCAAGAATCGCAAAGGGTATCAAATTCTTTACAAAACTTGGTCGGGGTTGCCCGGGATCTATTAACATCAGTGGAAAGATTTAAAGTGGAAAATATAGACCACGGTTAATAGGGCTGTATATTTGACGAACATTGAAAAATATTGTAGGTAAGTAAGAGTTGGTTATATGGGCAAAATTAATTCAACAGACAAAAGCGATTTTCTTCCTGAATCAGATAATAATCTGCTTGATGATTGGTTTGATGGTCTGGAAGGGGAAACAGAAAATGCGACTCCTGCCTCTCAGAACTTAGAGGATGATTTCTGGAATAGTGCGGATGCTGAGGTGAGTGAAACTGGTTATTTGGATGGAGCTAGTGGCATTAGTGCTTTGAGAACGGGACCGGAGGTTGGCCAAGCGGAATTAAATTCCTTAGCTGATTTATTTGATGGAGAAACACCAGAGTTAGATGATGCCTGGGAAACATCTGATTTGTTGGAGGAGTTACAGGCAGAGAATATGAGTGAGCCGGCTAATATGGATGAGACGGATGCCGGTGATTTGTCAGATTTATTATTTTTTGATGAGGAAACTAATGATCAGCAAAATCAACTGGGTGCTACTCCCGCAGAAAGTTTATGGGATTTAGCTGGTAATAATGACTTAGGGGATTTCTTAGAGGATTCTATACCAGAAGAAAAAGTCAGAAAACATTTGAATTCTGCGGATTTTGGTCATGGTATTATGCCAAATTTGCCAGAGCAGTCTGTACCAGAAGACTTAACGGCAAGTGAAGATTTGTCAGATTTATTTGGAGATTTAAGCGATACAGATTTGGGTGATTTGAATTTAACTAATAATTCTCCTCAAGTATTTCCTGCCCGCAATGGTTCTTTGAATGGTGAGAAAAAAGTTATTGCCTCTGCTAAATCTAGTGCAAATATTGACTCTAATGATTTTGATTTGAATGAATTTTTTGCGGAAATATCTGAGAACAGCGATATAGAAAATGATGATTTAGATTCTCAGAGTGTTTTGAATACTAGTAATATTAGTGATTTGGATTTTGGTGATTTATCTTCTGATAGTGTGGATAGTCAAACTGTTAATTGGTCGGAGTTAGAATCATGGGGTGATGATAGTCAGGTTAATCAATTAGAACAAGATTTAGAACAAGATTTTTTCAATACAGACAATAATACTGCCGATGCGAGTGATGATCTAGCGGATCTATTTAGTGATGTGACACCGCCAGCTAATATTGCTAATACTACTGTTACGGATCAAAATAATAGCCTGAGTGATAATTTATTTGATACGGATGATAATTGGTTAAGTCAAATGTCAGCGGAGGAACCTACCCCTCAGAATAACGACTTAGACTGGTTTGGTACAGAAAATGAAAATACTAATGGAGAGGCTGCTCAGTTATTAGATAATTTATTAGAGACGATGGGGGAAAATACGAATACCTCCGCCACCACAGAGGCAACAGAAACAGATATTTTTAGTCAGTTGGAAGAGCTATTAGGTGATACCACGATCAATCATTCCCCAACTGTTTCCCCTACTGCCAATCAATTCAACTCTGCACCATCAACTTCTACAAGTTCTGTCGGCAGTATTAGTATTGGTGCAGTGACAGATGAATTTGCGGAACTAGAAGCCCTATTAGCGGGTGGGGCGAAGGGTCATCAAATGTATGGAGATGTATTTGTTAATTTACACAAACTATTAGATGGTGAAAAATTAGGAGCCACTCCTACTGTAGAAAGTAATATAACCAGGGCAGTTAAGGTAAAACCGACGGAAACAGCTAAATTAGCTAAAGTGGCGGATCCTTTTAGTGACTTAAAAGAACTATTACCAGATTCAGCGGATGGTGACGGTGGTAGAAGCATGGCAGGTCGGGGTGGTACTAACCGCCAACAAAAGATTACAGAACAGGTAATTCGGGTTCCCGCTAAACAATTAGATAATCTCAGTAACATGATGGGAGAATTAGTTGTTAACCGGAATAGTTTGGAGCAAGGGCAAGAAAGGATGCGCCAATGTTTGGATAACTTAATTCATCAAGTTACCCTGTTAAATGATGTGGGTCAAAGGATGCACGACTTGTATGAGAAAACCCTCTTAGAAAGAGCTATTAAGGGGAGAAGAGGTGGTATTGGTCGGGCCGTAGATGCGGAGGATATGCAGTCTCAACATGATCCTAGTCATGCTAAACGGCGGTTAGATGACGAATTAGATTTAGATCGACCAGAGAATTTCACACCGTTCCACTTATTAGCTCAGGAAAGTACAGAATTAATTGTGCGGGTGCGGGAGTCGGCTTCTGATATTGAGTTTTTGGTAGATGAAGCAGATCAGGTGACTCGTCAGTTACGGCAGGTAACGAATCAGTTACAAGAAGGTTTAACTAAGGCTCGCATGATTCCCTTTGATCAGACGGTACAACGGTTACAACGGCCTGTACGGGATAATGCTCTCAAGTGTGGTAAAGAAGCAGAATTATATGTCGAAGGTAAAGAAACTTTAATTGATAAGATGATTCAAGAGAAGTTATTTGACCCGATGGTTCACCTGGTGAATAATGCGATCGCCCATGGTATTGAGTTACCGGAGGAACGTTTAGCTAAGGGGAAATCAGCTAAGGGCAAAATTACGATTAAAGTATTCCACCAGGGGAACCAAACAGTTATTTCTATTGCTGACGATGGAGCTGGTATTAATGCGGAACGAGTGAAACAGAAGGCTTTAGAGAAAGGTTTAGTTACATCTGATCAGGCGAAACTAATGACTAATTTAGATGTTTATGATCTGTTATTCCATCCTGGTTTTTCCACCAAAGATGTGGCTGATAATATGTCTGGTCGGGGTGTCGGCATGGATGTGGTGAAAACTAGTTTGAATGATTTACGGGGAGCGATTACCACTGATTCTACTTTGGGTAAGGGAACAGTCTTTACTATCCGTTTACCGTTAACCTTGAGTATTTCTAAGGCTTTATGTTGTATTAGCGATCGCACTTGGATTGCCTTCCCGATGGATGGGGTAGAAGACATGATCAAGTCACCGAAAGAGGATATTCACATTGATGCCGATGGACAGTCTTTTATTAATTGGCGGGGTTCTCGTTTACCTTTCCGGCATTTGCGAGAATTATTAGTGTATAACCGACATTTACGGCGGGGTAGTGTCTATGGCATGAATACTGATGATGACGTGGTATCTGTAGTTGTATTACGGTCAGCCGGTAGCTTGTTAGCTGTGCAGGTTGATCAGGTATTAGAACAACAAAAGGAAATAGTCATTAAACAATTAGAAGGTCCTGTACCGAAACCCCTGGGAATTGCCGGGGCGACTGTATTAGGGGATGGTAAGATTGTGGCGATCGCTGATGTGATTGAGTTAATTAACTTGGCAACTGGTCGGGTCCGCCGTGATGAAGCGAAGATTTGGTCACCGGAAGTCGGTGGTAGAGTAGCTGTCTCGGAAATGCTGGAAGCTCAAACTGAGCCAACAGTACTAATTGTAGATGACTCGATTACGGTCCGGGAGTTATTATCGATGACCTTTACGAAAGCTGGTTATCGGGTAGAACAGGCAAGGGATGGTCAGGATGCTTGGGAAAAACTGCGGTCTGGTTTACCTTGTGATATTGTTTTCTGTGATATTGAGATGCCTAGAATGGATGGTTTAGAGCTATTATCACGGATGCAGAAAGACCCTGGTTTATCCCGTTTACCCATTGCCATGTTGACTTCTAGGGGGGCGACTAAACATAAACAAATGGCTTTTGATTTAGGAGCTAGGGGTTATTTTACTAAGCCCTATTTAGAAGATCATTTATTAGATGCAGCTAATCGGATGTTAGATGGTGAAATTGTTGGAGCAATTGTTAGTGCTTAAATCTTTACATCACTGATAAAGCCGGGCGGGTTCACATAATACTTTTTGGTGAGTATCAAAGATTGTTGAAAAACCTGCCCCTGCGGGGTTTGTCTAATTAACGGATTAATTCAATGCGAGCGGGTAAACCATTACTAACTAATACTTGTAATAATTGATTAGCTTCACCCTGATCCTGATAGGCTCCCGCTTGCATTAAACTACGACCAGCAATATTAATCCTAAAGGCATCTGGCACTATGGATAATAGGGTTTGAGTCTGTTGAGAATTGCTGACATCTACTACCACCCGATAACGTAATCCCAGGGCGATCGCCCGATTGCGAGAACTACTATAATCAACGGTGATGGGATTAATTGGCGTATCGTAAGAATTATTAGCAAAACCACTAATACCTAAACCAGGGGGAACATAACCACCACTACCAATGGGAATATTGTCGCCAGGTACGGGTAATAAACCTAAAGATGCTGTATTGGTGTTATTGCGAGGGTTAGACCAATTGTTATTATTATTATTCCTGCTGTTCCCATTATTGTTATCATAGCCACTATTGTCAGAGTTCGGCATACTCCAATCGCCATTATCTACAGCAGTCGCCGGACGACGGATGGGCGGACGGTTATTATTCATGGGTGCGAGGCGGTTACGAATACTCCGCCGATTTGGTAGGAGAGGACGAGAATTATTAGCTGGAGCGGGATTTGCCGTTTGAGGCACAACTAAATAGGGGCGATCGCCCGTTTGACTAATCAGATTGGGGCTGATTTCTGCTTGAGTGGTAGAAGAACTGACCGATATATTATTAGTTGAACGACGATAACTATTCACCCGACTAGCAACTGTTGCTGTGGTATTACCTATGGCAGGGCGACCCGTTTGACTGCCACCAATTACATCAATATTGCCCCGCAGGCGATCGCTCTCTAATAAATTACCGTAGGCAGAAATTACCGTATTGGCGATCGTATTATGCAGATCGTAACGACCATTGCCCCGAATCGTATTGCGTCCGGGTTCTTCCGTATTACCAATATCCGGTAAAGCCTGTTCCGTAATGACAATCCCATCCCGCTGATTTTTTTCTAAATAATTTCCCCGTAATACAGGTTGTGATTGACCTGTGACAAAAATACCATCTTGATTATTAACTAAACGATTACCAACAATTAACGGTTTCGCTTGATCAGTAATAGTAATCCCTTGACCAGTTTTTTCAAATAAATTATCCCGGATTTCTCCCCTCACCGTACCGCCGATCAGCATACCGTTTTTCGCTTGCAGAAAATTATTCTCTTGAATGATCACCTGACTAGTTCCTTCGATTGCTAACCCGACTCCCTGACTAGTAAAAGTATTATTAGTTAAAGTTGCCTTAATATTCTCTAACCAAATAGCAAAACCGGCTGATTGATTATTCACTGTCACCCCACTTAAACGGGTGCGATCGCCCATCACTAAGGTGACATTTTGCTGACCAAAACTTTCACTAGTAAAATCCCCATTACCCTGAATAATCACTTGTTTTCCCTGCTGATCACCATTACCCTGAATAGTTACTTGATCGGGTATCACTAAAGGAAATTTTTCGCCCGTGGCGGTGCTGTAGTTACCGGGACTTAAGATAATCACCGTATTAGCCTCTGCCATACTCAGAGCCTGACTAATAGTTTTGACTGGTGCAGTGCGACTACCATTATTATTCTGCTTACCACTGTTGGAATTGACATGAATGATCCGATTACTCGCTAGATGATCATCATGCCCACTTAATAGATTACTCACTGATTGAGATAAATTTGCCTGACTTGCACCAATGGCCTTTACCTGGAGAGAATCCAGAGATTGGGCAAGGGCCTGACTAGGTAATAGGGCGATCGCTAAGAAGATGGAATAAGTGAATTGGCTATTCATGGGTTTTACCGGGTTGCACAAAGTGTTTAAGGATAATATGTTTAGGATAATATGCTCAGGATAATACTCCAGTTTATTCTGATGTGTCAGGCATTTTCAGCAAAAATACTTAAATAGAGTTATTGGTAGTCGATTTTGCATTATACAAAATATTCCAATTAAATTAATATAATAAAAATTTTAAAAAATTTTTCAGTTGATCTAGTAATTATTTCGGTGTGTTGACAAAACTTAAACAAAACAAAATTGAGAAAAACTAATGATCAGGTGTACTTGACAAGATATGATATTGAGACCAAGGAAATTTGTCAAATAAAAAAAATTATGATTACATCTAGCAACGAATTACCCAGACAAGTATATGACGGTGTGGGCGTACCAACAGAAAATTTGGGATTTATCTTACAGCGAGGCGGCGATGAAATGGTTTTACAGAAATTGACGGATCAATTTACTGTACAACTAGCTCAACCTTTTGGAGGCCCAACTAATAATTTACCGATTACTATCACCAGTCATCAATCCATAGCAGTGGGTAAATTGGAGGCAATTACCGTTCCGCCAGATCAACTGAATGAGGCAATGGCTTTAGCCAGAGAATCAGATAAGGTGAATTTTGCTAGTCATGTTTATCAGCCGATCAATGATCCAAGTATGATCATTTATTTAACCGATCAAGTGACTATTCAATTTGATAAAACGGTGAATGAAGCGACCCGGCAAAATATTACAGAATCAGTCGGTTTAACATTATGTAAACCTTTGGCTGATGTGCCTAATACTTTTATTTATATCCTATCTAGTGATGCCAGGGAAAATCCTCTGAAAATCACGAATAAGTTAACCTGGAATCCCGAAATTTTAGTAGCGGAACCAAATATTATCGTCGCAATTCAAAATTTTCATACACCGCAGGATCCTCTCTTTAAGAAGCAGTGGTATTTAGCCCATCAAGGGGGCAACCAATTAGCTGATAATTCTCATATTTTTGCCCAAAAGGCTTGGGATATAACCAGGGGGAATCGTTCTATTATTGTAGCAATAACGGATGATGCAATTGATTTGAATCATCCTGATTTACAGGGTGTGGGAAAAATAGTTGCTCCCTTAGATTTAAAAGATAAGGATTTTGCACCGGATCCGAAAGAACCAGGGGAAAATCATGGTACTGCCTGCGCCGGGGTAGCGATCGCTGAAGAAAATGGTCTGGGAATTGTCGGGGTAGCTCCCGCTTGTGCCTTGATGCCGATTAGAACAACTGGCTATTTAGATGATGAATCAATAGAAAAAATTTTTAATTGGGTAATTGAAAAACAGGCAGCCGTAGTTTCTTGTAGTTGGGGAGCTTCTGCTATTTATTTTCCCCTTTCCCTCAGACAAAGAGCGGTGATTAGTAAAGCTGCCACCCAAGGACGTAAAGGCAAGGGTTGTGTCATAGTATTCGCCGCCGGTAATGCTAATCGTCCAATCAACGGCACAGTCAATGAAACTGGTTGGCCGAATGATGTAGTGAAGGGACCCACTAGATGGTTAGCCGGTTTTACGGTACATCCTGATGTCATTACGGTGGCGGCTAGTACCAGTTTAAATCAAAAATCTTTCTATAGTAATTGGGGTAGTGGTATTTCTGTCTGTGCCCCTAGTAATAATGCTCCTCCCGGTTTATGGATGCCACAAACGGGCTATACCAATACACCACCCAAAATTAGTAGCACTATTCCTGGTTTAGGAATTTTCACCACAGATCGGATTGGGACACCGGGCTATGAGACGGGAGATTTTACGGGTTCCTTCGGTGGTACATCTAGTGCTACACCCGTTGTAGCTGGAATAGCGGCTTTAATTTTGTCAGTCAATCCTGATTTAAAAGCCCAAGATGTTCGACGAATTTTACAGGATACTGCTGATAAGATTGTCGATCCTAATCCAGATCCACAATTAGCTAATACTTTAGGTAATTATGATCAAAACGGCTATTCCCAATGGTTTGGTTATGGTAAAGTCAATGCAGAAAAAGCCGTGATCATGGCTCAAAGAATGCGGGTGAGTATGCAGGGTGTGACTAGGCAAGTGAAAGGGGAAAATAAAAATAGTTTATCTATTCCTGATCAGAATCCCCAAGGTGTAACAAGTGTAATTAATATGACTGATAGCGGTCAATTAAAGGATATTCAGGTGAGTGTGAATATTGAACACAGTTATTTAGGTGATATTGATGTGAAATTAATTGCACCGAATGGGGAAATGGCTTTATTACAAAGTCGCACCTTGAGCAGAGAAACTATTTTAAACAGAGTATATTCTCTACAAGACACCTTCTCTTTACGTCAATTTTCCGATATATCAATTACAGGAAATTGGCAATTATTAATAACAGATCACGCTGATCATGATATAGGTGTTCTGAAAAGTTGGCAGTTGGTAATAGGAATTTAGGTATTCCACTCTAATGAACAGGGCGGGTTGACATTATATTTTTTTGTGAGTATCAAAAATAGTTGAGAAACCCGCCCTTACAAAATTCCTATTCCCTATTCCCCATTACCTATTCCCTATTACCTAATTCAATCAACGAGAAACATCCAAATCTATTTCCCGCTCCCGCTAATTTTGTAAACGAGTTTTAATCTCAGCACTCACCTCTACAAATACATCCCGCCGCAAATAAGGATAATCACTCACCCAAATTTTGCGACTAGGAATATAAATATCAGAACATAAATCAATCTGAGCCAAATCCGGGCGATTAGACATCACCAGCATAAGAACCGCCTGCCCCGGCATAATTTCCCGGTGAAATTTTTTCAAAGGAGTCTGTAAAGTCGTCGTAAAACCCTGGCGATCGCCCACTTCCAAATTAATCCGTGCCTCCAAATTTTCTACAACCACCAACTGCCCCTTTTGATTTACCGTTTCCTCCTGCCCGATCACCTCCTCCGTCACATAAACATCTAAAACCCTTCCCTGCCAAAAACCGGCATATTGATAACGGCGGCAGGCTATATTTTTTAAACTAGCCGATAAAACAGGTCCCCAAAACCAATACAAACCAAAAGTTAATCCTGACATTAAGAGAATAAAACTACTGTAATGGACGAAGTAATGAATAACCACAACTATACTTACCCCGACAGCAGAAATAGATACCCTCTTAATCACATCGGGAAAACCTCCCCAACAATAACGGTATTGCTCACTAGTTGCCACAGCAGGGATTAATTGTTCAAAAATATTACGGGTTAATGGCACTATCATGATGAATATAGGGAATAGGTAATAGGTAATAGGGAATAGGTAAATTAGACTAAAGGATTTTTTCTAAACCATAGATTAAAGTATTTAACTTTAATACTTGACGAATCGCTAATAATACTCCCGGCATATAACAGGAGCGATCGCTCGTATCATGACGCAGGGTATAAACTTGACCGGGTGCGCCAAATATTACCTCTTGGTGAGCGATTAAACCTGGTAGGCGGAGACTATGGATTCTAATATTCTCTGGTCCTAAACCGCCTCGACTGCCGGCAATTTTCTCTGTTTCCTCTACCATAGCCGGATTATACGTTTTACCTAATTCTGCTAATAATTGAGCGGTTTGAATCGCTGTACCGCTGGGAGCATCAGCCTTTTGATTGTGGTGTAACTCAATAATTTCTACATGATCAAAATATTGACTAGCCGTAATTGCTGCCTGTTGCAATAAGACCATACCAATGGAAAAATTAGGAATAATTAAAACCCCCACACTGGCTTTTTCGGCAAATTCTTTTAACTCAGCAATTTGTTTTTCACTTAAACCTGTTGTGCCGATCACTGGTCTTACCCCATAGGCGATCGCTGCTCTGGCATTCTCATAAACTCCATCGGGATGGGTGAAATCTACCATCACAGGTATTTGTTTTTCTTGGGTGGCCAATGCCAACATTCCTTGCAAATCATTCATGATCGGCACTTCCAAATAACCACAGCCCGCCAAATCTCCCACATCTTTTTCCTGAATTTGGGGATTATGGTCAATAGCTGCGAATAAAGACATATCGGGTGCATCGGCGACGGCCTTAACTACTTCTCGGCCCATTTTTCCACCTGCCCCATTAATTACTACGGGAATAGGAGTATTAGTCATAAATTTTTTACTATAGGAAATTCACAGGAGCTATTGTAATTGATTTAGGTGATATTCGGGGTAAGTATTAGAAAAAAAAGCAAAACTTATACCCAATTATTAAAATTATTAATACAATCTAAATAAATCTATTTAACTAATTTTAATTTATTTAACCAATCTAATTATTATCTACTAAATTAAGTATCAAGACGAAAATTTACACTTTAAAAAACTGCCAACTTTGTCCTAAATGACCAATCATAAAACTGATCAGCAAAATTTAGCAATGTATAAATTTTCATGCCTCAATGCTTTTACCAGATGGTGGACTTATATTAAGTCATCAAAATACCGTCATATTCCACCGATCCATATTAGTTATCAATTAATTTTGAAAACTGGTATTGCCACTGCTTTAGTGATTATTGTCATGAAACAATTGGGATATTTACAAGACTTTGATTTAAAAATTTTTGATCAGTTTACCCGTTGGCAACCTCCGCAAAAAATAGATGGGCGGTTATTAGTGGTAACTGTGACAGAGGAAGACTTACAGCAATTACAAGAATGGCCGATTAGTGATTTGGTACTTGCCCAAGTATTTGAAAGATTACAAAAATCTCAACCAGCGGTGATCGGTTTAGATCTGTATCGGAATTTTCCCCAAAAAGTAGGTCAAGCGGAATTGCTGAAACAATTACAGGTTTCTAATGTGGTAGTTATTGAAAAAATGGGTGATTCTATTATCCCAGAAGTACCGCCTCCAAAAGGTGTGAAGCCGGCTCAGATTGGCTTTAGTGATTTATTATTAGACACTGATGGGGTGGTGCGTCGGCATACTTTTTTTGGCCATAAATCTTCCTATTCTTTTCCGTGGAAGGTCGCTAATTTATATTTACAAAAACAGGGTATTATTCCCAAAAGTGGCTGGAAAGATCAGCCAGAAGATATTCAATTAGGGGCGGGGATATTAACACCGATGAAATCTAATGATGGTGGTTATGTGAATATTGATAGTCGGGGCTATCAAATATTAATCAATTATCGTCACCGCCAAATAGCTCCCATCGTTACTTTACAAGAATTATTGGATGATCAAGTCGATAGTAATTTAATTAAAGATAAAATAGTCTTAATTGGCACTAATGCCGTTAGCCTCAAAGATAATTTTTTTACTCCCTATAGTCCGAGTGAAAAGGATCAGGTAAAAACCTCTGGCGTAATGATTCATGCCCAAATAGTTAGTCAACTTTTAAATTTAGCTTTATCCCCAAATCATGAGTTATTTCGGTTTGTACCAGAGCAAGTAGAAATATTCTTGGTTTTGCTGGGAGCCTTCAGCGGTGGGATAATTGCCTGGCGAATTACCTATCCTTTTCAGTTAATATTAATACTGGCGATCGCTAATATTATTTTATGGACAATTAGTTTTTACTTATTCATCCATGGAGTGTGGTTATCCATGCTACCAATCAGCCTCAGCCTGATGATTAATAGTATTGGCATTATTTTATATAAACAGATTTATCATATTTTTTATGATGGATTAACTGGTTTACCAAATCGCAGTCTATTTCTCAATCGTTTAGATAAGGCAATCGGTAAACTACGATTATTACAACATCATAATCCCCAAAGTGAAAATCAATTTGGCGTACTATTCATGGATTTGGATCGCTTTCAAGTCATTCATAATAGTTTAGGTCATGCCGCCGGTGATTTACTATTAGTTGCCATGGTTAACCGTTTGAAAAAATGTTTACGGAAACAGGATGTAATCGCTCGTTTAGGTAATGATGAATTTGCCATTTTAATTGACAATTTAGCCGGCACAACCACTGTTAATACTGACAACGTGGTAAAAGTCGCCGAAAGAATCCAACAAGCCCTATTAGACCCTTTTCAAATAGAGGGTCATGAATTATTCATTAATGCCAGTATTGGTATTGCTTTAAGTGAAGCAACCTCCTTACAGCCAGAACATATCTTACGCAATGCTCACACAGCCATGTATCACGCTCAAGTATTAGGTTCTGCTAATTGTCAAGTATTTCAAGATAATATGCACACCGATGCTATGCAGCGAATGAAATGGGAAAATAGTTTACGTTTGGGGGTAGAACGGCAGGAATTTTTATTATATTATCAACCTTTAGTGGATTTAAACACGGATCAAATTATTGGGTTTGAAGCTCTAGTCCGTTGGCAACATCCCGAAGAAGGTTTAGTACCACCCTTACAATTTATTAGTATTGCCGAGGAAACAGGCTTAATTATTCCTTTGGGTGAGTGGATATTACAAACTGCTTGCGAACAATTGAAAAAGTGGCAAATAGCCTTTCCTCAAAAAAACCTGATGATTAGTGTTAATTTATCTGGGAAACAGTTTAGTCAAAAGCATTTAGTGCAACGGGTGCAGAATATTGTCACCATCTCCGATATTGATCCGCAAGACCTCAAGTTAGAAATTACCGAAAGTGTGGTGATGCAGGACGTGGATATGGCAATTGATATTTTAGAACAATTAAAGGCTTTAGATATTAAGTTAGGAATAGATGATTTTGGTACGGGTTATTCTTCCCTCAGTTACTTAAATCGTTTTCCCACTAATACTTTGAAGGTAGATAAATCTTTTGTGGGAAAAATGGAAGTGATTGCTAATGGCACTAATATGGCAATTGTGAAAACTATTATCACTTTAGCCCATGTATTAGGCATGGATGTGATTGCCGAAGGAATTGAGACAGTAGAACAGTTAAATAAACTGAAAATATTAGGCTGTGAACATGGGCAAGGTTATTTTTTCGCTAAACCTTTACCTGTTGATCAAGCTACGGCCCTATTAGCGGAGCAACCGGCCTGGCTATCAAAGGAACCTAATGTGGAACATAATATTTTATGAAAACAAGGGACTTAATCCGGTAAAATAAGACCGCTCCTAATTTTATGGAATGCTCTTATTAATATGTCTTTTTCTCGCTGTAGCGGAATTTTATTACACCCTAGCAGTTTTCCTAGCCGTTTCGGCATTGGTGACTTAGGTAAAGCGGCCTATGATTTTGTCGATTTTTTAGAAAATACTCAACAAACCCTCTGGCAAATTTTGCCTTTAGGGCCAACAGGTTATGGTAACTCACCCTATTCTTGTTTTTCTGCCATGGCAGGTAATCATTTCTTGATCAATTTAGAGAAATTAACAGAATATGAATTATTAGCAGAAAGTGATTTTACTAATATTCCTAATTTTTCTTACCAGCAAGTTGATTTTGATTTGGTGAAACAGGTGAAAATGCCTTTGTTGGAAAAATCTTTTCAGCGAATGCAGGCAACAGATGCCTCTGATACGATTAAACAATTGAGAAGTGACTGGCAGCAATTTTGTGCAACTAGGTCCTATTGGTTAGACGATTATGCTCTATATATGGCTTTGAAAGCTCAACATAACTATCAAAGTTGGCATGAATGGGAACCGAATATTGCTCGTCGCCAACCAGCTATGATGGCAGAATTGCAGAAAACTCTCCGGTCAGAAATAGCATTTCATCAATACTTACAGTTTATTTTTTACCGCCAGTGGTCAGATTTAAAAAACTACGCTAATGATCGGGGTATCAAAATTTTAGGGGATATTCCCATTTATGTAGCCCATGATAGTGTGGATGTTTGGGCGAATCCTGAAATATTTCACTTAGATGCCGAAACTGGTAAACCAACTTTAATGGCAGGCGTACCGCCTGATTATTTTAGTGAAACTGGTCAATTATGGGGAAATCCTGTGTACAATTGGGAACGTTTGGAACGGGAAAATTTTGACTGGTGGGTAAAACGGATCCAGGTGATGTTGGAATACGTTGATATTATTAGGATTGATCATTTCCGAGGTTTAGAATCTTTTTGGGCAGTCCAGCAAGGAGAAACTACGGCGGTAGTGGGCGAGTGGTTGCAGGCTCCAGGCGAAAAATTATTTAATAAAATTCAGGAGCGTTTAGGCAATTTACCCTTAATAGCCGAAGATTTGGGGGTAATGACTGAGGAAGTGGAAGCCCTGCGGGATCAATTTGCTTTACCAGGCATGAAAATTTTGCAATTTGCCTTTGATTCTGATGCCGGTAATCCTTATTTACCCCACAAATATACTTCTAATTTTGTGGCTTATACGGGAACCCATGATAACGATACGACGGTCGGTTGGTTTAATAAGCGATCGCAAAAAGAACAGCAAAAGGTGACACGCTATTTAGGTTGTACCTCTGGCGATGGTATTCATTGGGATCTCATCCGTTTAGCCATGTCTTCTGTGGCTGATATTGCTATTTTCCCGTTACAAGATTTATTTGGTTTAGATACTAACTCTCGGATGAATGAACCCGGTAAACCGGATGGTAATTGGGGATGGCGTTTTAGTGCAGAAATGTTAACGGAGCAAATAGGCGATCGCCTGAAGACTTTAACGAATATTTACGGACGGGAAAGAGATTCTCATTCCCATAATCACAATTAACTTGATCACAATTAACTGATCAGTAGGGGCAATTCATGAATTGCCCCTAATATTCTTTTATTCAGCTAATATTAAGCAAAATAAGGATAACGATTAGCTAAATAGGCATAAGCAGAAGTCCGATCAAAAATTATTCCATCTAAAGTTGCTGCTAATAAATCATCTAAAATCACCTTAAATTGTTGTCCCGGTTGATAACCTAAATTCTTTAAATCATTACCATCTAAGGGCGATCGCACCAAAGCCCACTGAGTTAAATATTGCCAAATTTGTTGACGCATTAACCGCCGACATTGAGCCGCCATCAAAATTAAAATCGGTAGATCATAATTTTTTAGTAAATGGAAAATATGACTAGGTTTTTCACATTGTAATAACCGTTCTTCTACGTACAATTTAGACGTTTCCAAATGTTTTAACCGCTCAATACTCTCTAAGGGTAACTGTAAAGATTCCGCTACTAAACCCCGGTATTCTGGGGCGAGATGAGCTATTAATACTTCCAAACGAATATGCCAATCTGGTAAAAATATCGCTCCTGGTCCCGTATATAAATGTCTGACCCCTTGAAAACGATGTAAACAGCGATCTACTAATAATATTTGTTGCCATAAATCATTAGTTAATTCTAAAGTTGGATGTAAACAACGCAAGGCTCCTAATGATCCTAATAGTTGTAAGGCGGGTTGCCAATAACTAGCCTCTAATATATACTTTAACTCCATTTTTAAACGGGTTTCCAAAGCAGGGCGACGACGATTTTTATGGCGGGAACCAGAGGCAGAAGCCGGTAAAGGCAAATGTTGAGTATTCGGCTCACTCACTATTCTGTGTCCTTCATGATCATAAACACCGCTATTAATCGCATATCTAATATAGGCTTCCGTTTGTGGTTCCAAATTAAAACCTAAACGCACGGCAAAACGTACCGCCCGATAAATGCGAGTCGGGTCTTCAATAAAACTATTCGGGTGTAATACTCGAATTTGTCTTTGGCCTAAATCAGATAAACCACCAAAAAAGTCTAATAATTCTCCTTGGCGAGGAGCCGTCAAACGCACAGCTAAAGCATTAATAGTAAAATCCCGTCGGTACAAATCCTGACGTAAATCACTCGCTTCCACCTCTGGATTAGCCGCTGGATAAGGATAAAATTCTGTGCGAGCCGTAGCAATATCAATCCATAAAGACTCTAATACTGAATCATTGTGCCACAATAAAGCAGCCGTTTGAAATTCGCCATGAATATTCACCCGCGCGCCCGGATAATATGCTTGTAAGGCATGAGCTAATTCAACAGCCGGCGAATAATTTTCCTGACAGTCGTCTGGATCCTGATCATTGTTACAAAAACTAGTTTGATGACAACTATCCACTACTAAATCAATATCCGTTAACAATAAAGAATGATTAGTCTTTAACTGATGATTTTGATACATGAATAGTAAATCTCGCACTGCCCCGCCAATCAAATATAACTGCCATTTTTTCTCCTCCGCCAACTTTGCTAATTTACTTAAAACTTGCCACAATTGGGGATTAAAATTATCCTCTAAAATATGTTGAATAGAAGTGCAAGTTTTCCCAGGAATACAGCCTGGATCAACCCGTTGTGGTCGTTGTTGTTGATGCAATTCCCGTAATACATCAGTGCGGGTGACTATTCCCACTAAATTATCATTTTCTAATACAGGCAAACGCCCAATATCATAATTCACCATCAATTCTTCAATTTGTTGTAAAGTCGTCTCCGGCGTAATAGTTTTTAACTGTGGTGTCATATAACCTTTCACCGGAGCATGACCAAAACCATGATGCAGAGCAATATCTAAATCCCGCCGGGAAATAATTCCCACTAACTGCCCCAAAGTATCCACTACTGATAAACCAGAATGACCATACCGTAATAACATTCGATGGGCTTCTGTAATCGTAGTTTCCGGTGGAATAGTCCGCACTGGCGAAGACATTAATTCTCTAGCAGTAATCGGTTGGGGTAAACGGGTTTTTAATTCACTGACTATTTCTGCCATAATTCTCGGTGAATCGGTGACATCCCGTAATGTTGCCGCAGCTGCACTAGCATGACCACCGCCTCCCCATTTTTGTAAGAGGTGATGTAAATTCAAATTATTAATACACGATCGCCCAATCACCGATAAACGTTCTGCCCCTGATTCCCTGGAATAGTAAACATGAGCTAATAAGAAAACATCACTTTCTGTAATATCTGTCAAACTAGAAGCCAAACTAGATAAACCCGGCACATGACCTTCCGTGGTTAACAAAACCCAACCTAATTGATAACCCTTAATATTTTCCTGATGTAGATGCTCTAAGGCGATTTTTAATAAATTTTGCAATTGAGGCGATAAACCCGGTTGAATATACTCACTAATCACGCTTAAGGTTGCCCCATTCTCCATCAACCAAGCCAGGGCGATCGCATCTCTTGCCGTACTCTGATCATAGGTCAAGGAACCCGTATCAGCATGAATACCCAAAGCCATAATAGTGGCTTCCGCTGGCGTTAAACTAATATTAGCCTCCGATAATTTTTCCGTGACAATGGTTGTAGCCGAACCAACTGGTTCTAAAAAAACCTCTGTAGCTGGAATATCCCGTTCGGCGTGGGTGTGATGATCATAAATAATAATATTTTCTATATTCGGCAAATCTAACCATTCTGCTATTTTGCCTAATCTCGCCCGGTTTTGCGTATCAGTAATCATCAGCGATCGCACCTTATGGGGATTGACCGAACGTTTATCAATTAAAGGTATTTCCCCCCGATATAAAGCCAAAAACTCCCGCACCGTCGGATGAGAACCGCCACTTAATAAAATTTTGCTATTAGGATGCAGTCTCGTTAAACCTACTGCCGCTCCCAAAGTATCGAAATCTGCGGTGGTATGACATAAAATTAATTCCATATTTGATTCTGTTTGGGAATTTAGCAAAATTTATTTCCCTCCTTCCATCTTATGATTCTTGTTGCCCCTGCCGGCACAATTACATATTTATCAAATATTTATAAGTTTATTTGTACCAAAAGTAATATTTATAGTGAGAATATATCGTAATTGTAGAAGGGCGATCGCTCCCCAATCGCCAGAAGCAAAAAATTAACTAACAGTGCCAACATCTGATAGGTTAATAAAAAGGGAAAATTCAAAATATTTCTGTGTTTAGGAGAGCATAAAAAATGACTATTGTGTTCCAATTGGCACTATTTGCCTTAGTTCTGTTGTCTTTTGTCTTAGTAGTAGGCGTACCCGTGGCCTATGCCAGTCCGCAAAACTGGAATCAATCAAAATCCTTATTGTATTTGGGTTCTGGCATCTGGATTGCCCTAGTTTTATTAGTTGCAGTTTTAAATTCTTTTGTAGTTTAAATCAGCAATTTATCTGCCATTTTGTACCACTGCTAACCTAGTCAGGACTAGCGGTGGCGTATTTTTTGGCAATTTCTCAGCAATTAATTTTTGATTAATTTTTAATTAATCTGCCACTAAATTATTTAATTATTCAAATATTCAAACTATATAAAAAATGACCGTTTTTGAAGGGACATTCACCCAAACCAGTTCATTGAAATTTGCGATCGTGATTGGTCGTTTCAATGATCTCGTTACCGGCAAATTATTAGAGGGCTGCCAAGACTGTTTAAAGCGTCATGGTGTTGACCCAGATCCCCAAGGGTCACAGGTTGACTATGCTTGGGTCCCTGGCAGTTTTGAAGTGCCGATGGTGGCCCATCAGTTAGCTCTCAGTCGGCGGTATGATGCAATTATTTGTCTAGGGGCAGTAATCAAGGGACAAACGCCCCATTTTGATTTTGTTGCCAGTGAAGTTTCTAAAGGTATTGCTAATACAGCTTTTCAAACAGGTGTACCGATTATTTTTGGTATTTTAACGACTGATACTATGCAACAGGCCTTAGAGCGGGCTGGTATTAAGAGTAATTTAGGTTGGAATTATGCCATGAGTGCCATGGAAATGGCAGATTTAATGGGGAAATTGAAACAGGCAAAAGCCTGTGATCCTAGCTTAATAAGTTAGTTTAGGCTAGTAGGGGCAATTCATGAATTGCCTCTACGGTGGGTTGATTACCAGACTTTTGTACATTGATAGATTGAAATTGGTTATAAAATACTTAATTTTTCGCAAAAGTCTTAAAAAAAACGACAATATTTTTATAGAAAATTTATCAAAAGGGGTTGACAAACCAATTTATCTATGACAGGATATAAAACGTTGAAAGAAACCAATCAACAAATGCGGGTATAGCTCAGTGGTAGAGCGTCTCCTTGCCAAGGAGAATGTCGAGCGTTCGAATCGCTTTACCCGCTTTTAAATTATTTGTATATTTGTAGTGTATTTGTAGGGTGTGTTAACGAAGTGTAACGCACCATCCCAAGGGTTTATCAGAAATTTTGTCTTATAGCAGCCGCCAAGTAAGTCAGGACAAAAATGAGATATGATGGGAAAAGAAAAAATATCATAAAAAAGAGAATAATAATGGCCAAGGCATATAGCTATGATTTACGAAAAAAGGTAATTGAAG